>JAESFX010000153.1_pt1 | contig 64983 bp, 59 predicted proteins | sample 9269501 | NCBI WGS metagenome assembly JAESFX01 (sample SAMN14515570, study PRJNA621655) | algae metagenome | isolation source: Desmonostoc geniculatum HA4340-LM1 and co-occurring heterotrophs from cave... | place: USA: Maniniholo cave, Kauai, Hawaii | collected 2009-07-28
CGTAATTGATGGTGTTCAAGCTAGAGGAGAAAAAGGCAACTACAGTACAGAGCGTGTAAAATTTAACTTCGACCCTTCTCCTTAACTTTTCGTTACATAGTTGTAATTTTTTTCGCCCACCTACTTAGCAATCTGGCGGGTGTGCCTTCTATTGTCTACGGGTTGCTGGGTTTAGGAGTTTTCAATTATTTACTTGGGTTTGGCCCGGCTTTGATTTCTGGTGCGTTGACTTTATCTTTGTTGTCTTTACCAGTAATTATTGTGACAGCTAGAGAAGCAATTCGCGCGGTTCCAGATTCCCTCCGAAATGCTTCTTATGGATTAGGTGTTACCAAATGGCGAACGATTAGCAATCATGTCATACCTTGTGCTATTCCTGGTATTTTGACTGGGGTGATTATTTCTGTATCCCGTGCAATTGGTGATGCAGCATCTCTAATTGTTGTAGGTGCTGTGGGTTTTCTCACCTTTGACCCTGGTTTGTTCCAGAGATTTATGGCATTACCCATTACGATAATCCTCACGAAGTTGCAATCTGCTGTAATGAAAAAAATAATTTAGTTAATTCCATATAGGAATCCGGTTTGATTTTTGAACAAAATTAAGTATTTGTAGGGTGCGTTAGCGACAGCGTAACGCACCATTCTTAAGGATTTGGTGCGTTACGCGAAATGCTAACGCACCCTACGTATCTTTTCAAAAATCAAATAGTAGTTCTATAGTAATAAATTTATACTTAGGAAAAATCAAATAAATATTACTAATGATTTCATGTCTACTTAGATGACACTTTAATGTCCGATTAATCGCTTCTATTGACATACAAAAAATGTTTTATCACGTATATTTATGATTAGTTGATAGTTGCTTAAATATATTGCCATCCAGTTCTTATAAGTTGCATATACAATATCCAGCGAATAAAGCTCAACTTCTAAAAACATAGGATATCTTAACATGAACTTACTTTCGTATTCCGCTGGCTTTTTATTGAAAGCTAGTCTATCTCTAGCAGGTTTCATTGCCTACTTAAGCTTGGCATCAACTCCAGCATCAGCACAAGTTTTAATAGAAAGAGCGATCGACCAATTTTCATCAGGAGATGCTGGTTCCTTTGCAGGTGCATCAGTATATGTTACCCCCGGTGGTTATTTGTCCACCATTGCTGCTCAAATAGTTGCTCCTTCTGGTACATTTTTTCCAGGATTTAACGGTAGTTATCTAGTGACAGGATCTTCATATATAGATCCGATTACTCATGTAGGACTACCGAGCATCACACTCCATACTGGCGGACTAGCAGCACTGTCATATTATTCAGGTGGCGGTTCTATCAGGGGTGCTATAGTTGAAAGACTAAATTCCGGTAATCTGACTCTGGATGAATTTACATCTCTTATTAGAGCTGCTGTTGGTAATGATGGTTTAGAATAATTCAGTTTTATTTTAACAGAAAAATAAACCCCTTCCCTGAGAGGGAAGGGGTTGTCAATTAGCTTTAATCAAGTGTTTTACTGTATTTTATACAGAAACAAAACCAAAGAATATTTTCAGATATCAAAATCTCAAACCTCCTTGAAATTTAGCTTCAAATATATCTCCACTCATACCAATACGAGACTCCCAAAAAGCATTATTACCAGGGGTATTACGCTGAATTATTAAGCCGTAAGAGAAATCATAAACTCGATTTTTTATACCTCTATCAATATTTCTAAAATTTTGTATATAAGCTCCAAAATACCAATTATAATTTATTTTTTTCATACCTTCTAAGGTATAAAAAAAATCATCTCTTATTTCTAAAGAAGTTCTAAATTCTAAACCTGTATTTAATACCAATTTTCCCTGCAAAAATGCTAGTGGTGTGAGACTATATTTATTGTCGTCTACAAGTATAAATGCTGTGGATAGAGAATAGTTTAAGTTTCTATTTTGGTGAGAAAAAAAGTAGCTCAAATTTAAGTAAGCAGGATTTTGGGAATTTGCTGCGCTATTCCAATAAAATTGCAAAGATGGAATGTGGTTAGTAATAGCTTGGGGTTGTCCCTTTGTATCAACTTCTATATGAGTGTTGATATAATTCAATGTTCCTTTAGTATACATACCTAGTGTTGGCTCTAAGACACCAAAATTATTTGCAATATTAAATGCACTGTCTGCATTTAGATTAAACCAGACACCCGAACCAATACTGTAATTCCATTTTTGAGAAGAACCAGCCCATAAGACTTCTATGGTAGGTAAAGATAAATATCCATCAAAAGCTTGCAAATAAGTATTGAGTTGACCATCTTGACTTAATTCGATGCGGTCAAAAGCGATATCAAACGAACGAATGTTAATGGGAAAATATTTATTATCAGCTGAACTCCAATTTTGAACATACTGCTGACCATTAGGAGCAGTTAAAGTCACTTGTGCAGCTGATGAGCGGTTGGGTGTTTTTTGTGAGGGAACAGGTACAGCAACAGATGTTAAACGACCGAAACTGTTATTAGAAACTTCGGCTTTAGAAATGAAAGTTTTACCCTCTGTCCAAGTACGCTTTCCATCTATGAATTGAACTGCTCGCTGATGATTACCAGTACGCATTTGTAACATACTAGAACTATTCGGTGTAATTGTACTGGGAAAAGTCAATTTTCCAGAAACTTGTTCTAAACCACTAGTAATATTACTCAAAAATAACGTTCTATTAAGCACTTGATTAATTTTTCTTCTTTGTTCTGGTGTAGCTTTTGAGTCTAGAGTTGCAAAATTTTCTTGCCTAGAGAATCTCTCTCTAGCTTCTTGTAAACTTTGTTCTAGATGCGGGAAATTAATTAACTCAAAAATACCTCCTATTAACATTCCTAATGTAGTGTTGGCAGTTTGTAATTCATCTATTTTTTTTTCAGAGAACGACAAAGATAGAGAAATACCAGGATTGCTAGAAATATTAGTGTAGGTTGCTTTAGGTTCTAAAAAGTCATATTTTAATAGCGTCCGATTATGAGGAAGGCTAAAATAGAATTTATGCCAGTCATACTTTTGATTTGTATTTATAATTCCTAGATTATTTTGTTGTCCACTTAAGGAAACCCAATATAAAGAATTCAAGTAAGATAAACTGCGTTGGTTTCTAGTAATAGACGGATTTAGTAAAATATCAAATAAATCTAAATTACTAAATTTTTCTCTATTACCAACCTTAATACCTGGATTAGATGTTATTAAAGGTTGAAATTGAGTGCTTTGACCAGTCAAAGGATTTCCCCAAAGAAAACCTGCTTTTTTTAAAGTCTCTTGAGAAATTACTGAGCCGCGATTAAGTCTTACTTCTCCTAATAATGGTTGTAAATCGCTCGTAGGAAAACTTTGTAAAATTAAAGGGTCTTTTTCTGTAGTAAATGATATGGCATTTGGAACAAGAAAAGCTGTGGAACTATTTGAACTATTTGTATTAATAATAATAGGAGCAGCAGGAACACCTACTGGATTAGTTACTTCCGCCGCAATTGATTCGACGGTAAATTGGTTGATGCCAATTTCTTCTGCTAGTTCTTGAACACCTTGAGGAAGAGAAAAAACTGCTTGCATACCCCAAAGTCTCTGAGTTAATCTAATTGTTTCTCTGGTTACATTATCTCTTGATTCTCCCTGGTATACGATTCCACTTTGCCATCCTTTAGTTTCTACTACAACTCGATTACCTGATAATATCCAATAAAGTTGGTCTTGTTTGGGAAAATTTGCAAAGCTAAATCGGTCAAATATAGGGTCTTCTGATGAAAATTTAATTGAAAAATTAATATATTTTGTATCTTCAAGAGGATTAAAGGTCGAGGAATAAAAAGTGAAATTATCTCTAGGATCAATTATCCAAGGATATTTAATGGCGCTATTAGTAAGAGCATTTAAGATAAGTAATTCCAAATCTTGTTTTAGCAAAATTGGCGTTATATTCTGCTGAATAGGAATATCAGGTTGATCAGAATCTGAGTCTGGTTTTTGTAGTGGATTTAGTGGTTCAGGAACGTTTATCTGATTGGTGTTAGGGAAAACCCTGATTGGTTCGGGAGCTAAATTTTGTGTAATTTTTATAGGATTTAAATTTTCCTGATAAGAATTATCTGAATTATTTATAAGTATTTTTTCTGGAATTGTATCAGAAGTTTTGTTACTGTTTAGCAAATCTATATTTTTTTCAGTCTCTGCATCTGCTTTGCTCATCATTAAATAATTTATTAATAAAAATATGATTATAAATAAATTAATATATTGTCGCTGATGATTAAATAAACCAACCATAATAAAAGAGCATATAGTGGTTTTTTTTTTCGTGGAGTATATATTTTGAGGCTAGAGTGGACGTCATTTAATAAGTTATTTGAGAAGTATTTTACTGTGATTTTAGGCAGGTTGAGATCCTCCATAACCTCCCTTAAAACGGGGGATGCGGAATCAAAGTCTCCTTGATTAAGGAAAATTTAGAGGGATCTAAAACTTTTGATGCCCACAAGAGGATTTTTGAAAAATCCTCTAGTTGGTAACTGTTATATACCGTTTATTTTTTTGTAATTTTAAGTAAATTATGAATATTTTTGGAGATAATTTCAATCGATAAAACGGAAATATTGATTGAACTTTTCTTCAATTTATATTACCGAAGCCTAAAAGCATGTTTGAGAAATATTAAATATTAGCTTCATCCTCTAGCCCCAATAATTTTCGGTTAATAATAGAAAAAATGAATACCTGGCGTTGAAGACTACAGGGCAAATGCATGTGTGACCAAAGAAAAAAAGGATACAAGCCCCTGAATTTATTTATGGAAAAGGTAAAAATATATAAGCCGATATACGAAGTACGAGGCTTATAACGTCCTTGTTTCAAGCCCCTGAATTTATTTATGGGGATTGTAATTTTGAATGCGTGAATTTTGAATTTTGAATTCGAGCGAAGCGAGTGACTTGTTCCTAAGCCAATGCATAACTTAGTCTCAAAGAAAAAAGCCACGCATCAGCTTAATTATGGAAAATATGCTGAGGCTTGACAGTACTAGATTAAAGTAAAATTTTAGTCTAGTACTTATACTGTGTATTATGTTTAAGTCTCTGTCGTTTGCCTTAATTGCAGTTACCGTTTTCACGGCATCCATTTATAACCCCAGCCCTACCTTGGCTGGAACATGTGCTTCTAACTGTGGTTCGCGCCCGATTCAGTTTACACCTGGACAACACATCCGGATTGAAGTCGTAAATAGCACACCTAATTTGATTAAAATTCAAAAACCCTCTGGGACTGACGCAATATCTTTGAGTCCAGGACAGAAATTAAATTTAGAACAAATAGAGGGTACGGAGCCAAATACATCTCTAATATTTTGGAGCGAAACGGGTTTGTCACTACAAGCAATTGTCTCAAAACCCAACTTTGGTACATTGCGCCTGGAACTCCGTCCCACTTGGCGTCTCGAAAGCGATCGCTCTTTGTATATTATGGATGATGGTAGAATCAACGTGTTTTAGGAGTTTGCAGTTAATTTGGCACGTTGCATTGAGGCATCGGTTCTGGTAAAAGTTATTCAGGCGTAGGCGTAGCCCAACCCAGGCATCGCTATTATCAAAATGGAAACTCCTAATTTTTAATTGTGCCAGACCGACCTTTAACTGAATCCTCAAAACAAACCAGATCCTTACCCAATCAACGTTGGCAGATTTATCCACAACAAACTCAATTAGCTCAGAAGCTAGCGGTTGAGATAAATCTTTCACCCATCATCAGCCAATTATTAATTAATCGCGGTATCGAAACGCCAAAAGCAGCACAAGAATTTTTAAATCCAGAGTCTTTAGTTTTGCCTTCCCCCTTAGAAGAATTTCCAGATTTGGCCATTAGTATAGAGTTACTGGAAAATGCGATCGCCTCTCAAACAAAAATCGCTATTTGTGGTGACTACGATGCTGATGGTATGACTAGTACTGCTTTACTTTTGCGTAGCCTCCGCACTTTAGGCGCAAAAGTAGATTATGCTATTCCCAGTCGGATGCACGAAGGCTATGGTATTAATAAACGTATAGTTGAAGAATTTCACAGTGAGGGTGTGGGACTAATTCTCACTGTAGATAATGGCATATCTGCATTTGAACCAATAGCTAGAGCTAGAGAACTTGGTCTTACAATTATTATCACCGACCACCACGACATCCCCCAAAAACTACCACCAGCGAATGCTATTCTGAACCCCAAACTCATAGCAGAATCATCTCCTTATCGGGGTGTTGCTGGTGTTGGTGTTGCCTATATTTTGGCAGTGTCTCTAGCACAACAGTTAGGAGAGACTAAAGGCTTAATTAGACCGATGTTAGCACTATTTACACTGGGGACGATCGCAGATTTAGCTCCCTTAACTGGTGTCAATCGCCGTTGGGTGAAACGAGGTTTACAGCATTTACCTAAATCGGACTTAGCTGGAATCCAGGCGTTAATTCAGGTAGCTGGAGTGCAAGCGAGGGGAGAAGAGGGAGCAGGGGAGCAGGGGAGCAAGGGAGCAGGGGAGCAAATTCCCAATCCAAAATCCAAAATCCAAAATCCAAAATCGCTAAAGCCGGAAGATATCGGATTTCGCCTGGGGCCGCGAATAAATGCTATTGGCCGCATTGGTAATCCCCAGACTGTGATTGAACTATTAACTACAGATGATATGGGGGTGGCGCTGGAAAGAGCAATGCAGTGCGAACAAATAAATATCAGTCGCCAGGAGATGTGTGAGCAAATTGAACAAGAAGCGATCGCTGTTGTAGAGACGTTACATGTAACGTCTCTACAGCATGACCGTGTATTAGTTGTTGTGCAACCCAATTGGCACCACGGTGTTATTGGTATCGTCGCCTCCCGCTTGGTGGAACGCTACGGCGTCCCTGTATTCATTGGTACTTATGAAGATGAGCAACACATACGCGGTTCAGCACGAGGAATTCCAGAGTTTGATGTGTTTGCAGCTTTGGAATATTGCCACGACTTACTAGGAAAATTTGGCGGACACAAAGCAGCCGGTGGATTTTCTCTTCCAGCAGAAAATTTACAGTTGTTGCGATCGCGTTTGATTGAATTTGCCAACGGATGTCTTGAACCCCAACATCTCAAGCCTCTGCTGAAAATCGATGCCGAAGTCAACCTCAATCAAATCAATCAGCAGCTTTATCAACAGCTTAACGCTCTCCATCCTTGCGGTATTGACAATCCCGATCCCATCTTTTGGACACCTAATGTCCAAGTCGTTGAACAACAAATTGTTGGCAAGGGTCATATTAAATTGACAATTGCTCAAACTATTGATGGTCAGCAGTATAAAATTAAAGCGATCGCTTGGCGTTGGCGCGATTACTTCCGCCTACCATCACGGCTGGATGTCGCTTATAAACTGCGAGAAAATCACTTTAACGGTAACACCACCATCGAGCTAGAGTTAGTAGGTGCGAGATTACCAATTCAGGTTCAACAATTTTTTGTTTCGCCGCCTACCTCTTCAACCACCACTTTTGAATACAACCAGAGACAGTATACTTGTGGTTTGTATAAAAATGGTTTGGCAGCAGAATTAAGAATTAAAAATCCTGAAGGCAAAGTCTTAGCTATGCAACCAGGACAGTTAAACGGTTTGCTTGGCACCAATCGTCAAAATGCCAAAGAAGTTGATATTTCTCAACCACAATACGACAGTATTATCCAGGCAGCCCTTCAAGCTTTATCAGTCGTAAGTGCTGAGTTATGAGTCCTGAGTTTTAAGTTCCAAAATTTTCTTTTACTCAGCACTCTACACTTGTTTTCACTCAATACTCAGCACTCAGGACTCAGCACTCTTAAAGGTTACCGTTGCGAAATGCCAGGACAAAGATTACCGCAGGCCCAGCAATCACGATTAGCGCCACGGACAGTAATTGAAAAATAACTTCCCAATTGATGCTGGTAAAAGCGTTAAATAAATCACCCACAGCGTCAAACATTTTTCCTTTTCTCCTGCTAATTGTTTAAAAAATTCAATAACTTAGTTGGGAAACCCGCGATCGATCATATCTGGCCGCGGGCTGTAGGATTTAATTTACTTAACAAAATTATAAGAAAAAACATAAAATAGAAGGATTGGGCATTGGGCATTGGGCATTGGTTATTTCTCCCCCTGCCTCCCCTGCTCCCGCAATCCCCATTCCCATGCCCCATGCCCCATTCCCGATTCCCCAATCCAAAATGTCAACTTGGCAATGTATAAAACAATGTGGAGCCTGCTGTCATCTCGATCCAGCAGAGCGTCCAGATTTGGATGAGTATCTCTCACCGCCAGAACTAGAACTTTACCTCAGCATGGTAGGTGAAGGAGGATGGTGCATTAATTTTGACCATACTACGCGAGAGTGCCGGATCTACGCGAATCGTCCACGCTTCTGTCGCGTTGAGTCAGAAGTGTTTCAAGATATGTATGGGATTGAACCAGAAGAACTCAATGATTTTGCCATTGACTGCTGTCGTCAACAAATAGAGGGGGTATATGGCGATCGCAGTTTAGAAATACTACGGTTTGATCGAGCTGTTGGCCTTTGACCGCACCGATTTTAGATTTTAGATTATTTCTGTTCATCTCCCGCCCCTCGTCGTAATCTGTTTCAATCCAAAATCCAAAATTTAAAATCCAAAATTGATTGGCTTTTTTCTGTGGAGTTGCAATTTATTACAAAAATCTGAGAAAATGATAGAAATATGAAAACAACCTAGCAACAAAACTATTGCCTGTGAAAGTAGACTCTGCACCTTTAGGCATTTCTGGCATATCTCCATCTGAGATCGAGCTAGAACTGAAAGACAGCAACGATTTTAACTTAACTCCTGCTCGCTGCTTGCCAGATCAGCCCGTGGTTGCCGATAATCCTCGAAAGCAGGAATCATCACTAGTAGTTTTTGGTACAACTTTTATAACTATTTTTTTAGCAGAGATTGGAGATAAGACTCAGCTATCGACGCTGTTAATGAGTGCAGAATCGCATTCACCGTGGGTAGTATTTATCGGATCTGCGGCTGCACTGATAACCACCAGCTTATTAGGTGTAATTTTAGGTAGTTGGATAGCCAACCGACTCAGCCCAAAAACTGTGGAAAAATCATCAGGCGTAATGTTGTTGTTGATTTCTCTAATGCTCTTTTGGGATGTATTTGTTGGTCATTAGTCATTAGTCATTTGTCATTGGTCATTAGTCATTGGTCATTTACCCACTCATCTTCCCACTCCCCACTCCCCACTCAATAATATGGATTGGCATCTTCTTGGACTGAGCTTTATTACAGTTTTTTTATCAGAATTAGGTGACAAAAGTCAGCTAGCAGCGATCGCACTTTCAGGGCGTTGTCAATCTCCGCGTGCTGTATTTTTTGGCACAGCTTCAGCGCTAATATTGACAAGCCTTTTGGGAGCATTAGCAGGGGGAGCAGTGTCAGAATTATTACCTACACGTTTGATGAAAGCGATCGCTGCTGTGGGATTTGCTATCCTCGCTGCACGTCTACTTTTGTTTAACAATGAACCATCATCTGATTCTGAACAAACACCTTAAAGAAGAATTCAGAACTCAGAATTCAGAATTCAGGAGCCAGAATCAATAGACCTCTTGCAAAAGTCCTTCTTTGCGTTCTCTTCTGGAGCGCCTCTGCGCCTCTGCGATGCAAGAGGTCTAATGTTCGTAGGGGATTAAGACCCATCACCTAGAAGCACTAAATCTATGATTTGACGGGGTTCCCTTAATTTCTCTCCCAGTTCTGAAGCGGCAAGATTTCAAATCAAATCACTCACTCAGACTGAAATTAATACTGAATTCTGAATTCTGAATTCTGACTCCTGAATTCTTCCTTACAAAGGTTCCCACCCAGTTCCTTTGTAGCCGTATTGAAAAATTTCTGGGTGTAAAATTTCTGCCAAAATTTCTAGAGAGTCTACCAATCGCGGTCCTGGACGATTGAAGTAAGCATTGCCATCAGTGATGTAGACCCTACCAGCTTTGGTGGCGTGCAGTTTTTCCCATTCTGGAAGTTCAGTTAACAGCTGGGCTTCTTGGCGGGTGCGATTTAAATCAAAGCCACAAGGCATAAAAACAATTACATCTGGATTACTAGCTATTAGTGTTTCCCAGGGTAAGTGGGGAGAAGGCTGACCTGCGACACTAAACAGGGATTGCCCTCCTGCCAAGTTGACTAATTCCGGAATCCAATTTGCCGCTACCATCAAAGGATCGGTCCATTCGATGCAGGTGACGGTGGGCAGTTCATTTAAACCAAGTCCTTGGATTTTTTGCTGACAAATTTTGACGCGAGCCTCTAAATTTTCTATGGCTTTTACTGAGTCTACGCCAAAGGTGTTGCCTACTCGCTCAATGTCAGCACAAATATCTTGGAGAATGTTCGGTTGTAAAGAAATAATTTGGGGTTGGCTTTCAAGGAGTGTAGCAACTGCCTTTTCGACTTCGTGGAGGCTGACAGCACAGACATCACACTGGTCTTGGGTGAGAATGTGGGTAGGCTGCAACTGCTCTAAAACATCTGTTTTGATTTGATAGATACTGAGAGCAGATTGTAATAAATTGTTTACTTCATCGTGAATTTGGCTGCTGGAAGCATTAGAGTTGAGGCGTGCTTGGGTACAAATGGGGCGATTTTGGATTTCTGGGGGGTAATCACATTCGTGCGATCGCCCTACAATAGCATTAACCAATCCTAAAGTCGCTAAAATCTCTGTTCCACCGGGAATTAGGGAAACAATTCTCACATTACTATCTATCATCGCTCTACCTTTGCAACAGCTACCATTAATTTAATTGTGACAAAATTCAAGTCATTAGGTATCTTTCTCTAGGGGAATTCAAGGGTTATTCTGGTAGTCAAAGAAGAGGATAAGCAGACAAGGGAAAAACCTCTAAGCGTTAATCCTTGCTTCAAACAAGGGCATATTCTACCGCGTTGCAAACAATCAAGGCAACAATTTTTCTTCTTCTCTAGAAATTAATTCTCTTTGTTGAAACCTTGTATACACAGGGTTTTTCCCCTTCTCTCCAACTCTCTCCCTCGCTTTGTGCCATCGAGGTGAAAACAAACCAAGAATCCGAAGCTCAGGAATGGTATCCTTTGGTATCAAGGTAGCAATTATGGTGATTAAGTGATGTAATGATTACATTGGCTGTGCAAGCTAACTTTCAAAAATACTATACTACTTGATAGTTAAATTATTTTACATGCCAATTATGATTGATTGAGGCAAAAATGACTGGTATGAACTTATAGAACTGATTGGCAAATTCTAGTTTGGAACTCATCATTCCAAAATCAGAAAATTTGATTAAAACAAATATAGTTTCCGGTTATGAAAAACCCTATGAAGTAATTGTAATTATACAAAGGCAGTTCTACTGTTCCCGTAGAACTGCGAGGCAAAATTATCTCTTCTTGAGGACAACTCATGCAGGTGGTCGCGGCTAGAAATATCACAGTGTATAATCAAGCCCAAGAGGGTTTACAAATCAGAGAAGATAGTCGGCGAAAACAAAGCCAGACCTTGGTGCAACTAGCAAGGAGTAAGACATTCCAGCAAGGTAATCTAAATGCAGCCCTAAGGGAAATCACAGAAACTGCTGCTCGGACGCTGTTAGTGGAGCGAGTCGGGGTGTGGTTATATAATCAAGAACGTTCAAAAATGGAATGCATCGATTTATACGATGTCAATACCAGGGAGCATACCTTTGGTAGTTCGCTTTTAAAAACAAATTATCCTGTTTATTTTCAAGCTTTAGAAAACGAACGTAGCATTGCCGCAGATGATGCTAGAAACGATATCAGAACTCAAGAATTATCAGAGTCTTATCTTTCTATTTTTGGCATCACATCCCTGCTGGATGCACCAATTTGGTTAGAGGGGCATTTGGTGGGGGTAGTCTGTCACGAACACATAGGCAAAGGTCGCCAATGGACTTTGGAAGAAGAAACTTTTGCTGGCTCAATTGCAGATTTTGTGACCTTGGCTATAGAAGCGAGCCAGCGAAATGCTGCACAGGAAGCACTGCGACAGAGCGAAGCCCAATTTCGGGCGATTTTTGAGTGTTCTTCTATCGGCATTGCACTTATAGATATGAAAGCCCAGATAGTGGATACTAATGTGGCGCTGTGCGAGACTTTAGGATATAGCCGAGAAGAATTACACGGCAAACGCTTTACAAATTACCTTTGCACACAAAAAGGCGATTTAGAGATTTACAAACAATTGGTGTCGGGAATTCGCACAAATTTCGGGAAAACTTTAAGGGTTGAAGTTAAGGAACAACCGACAGATAGACATCGTATTGAAATGGAAAGACGCTGCCTGCATCAAGATGGTAGCTTGCTTTGGACTCATATCTCTGTTTCTGTCATTCCAGACAGCAATGGTCAACCTGAGTTTTTTCTGGCGATGATTGAGGACATTACTGAGCGCAAGCAAACAGAGTTGAAACTACGTGCTTCCCAAGAAGCAGCAGAAGCAGCCAGTCGAGCAAAAAGTGAATTTTTAGCAACCATGAGCCACGAACTGCGGACGCCTCTGAATGCGATTATGGGCTTATCGCAATTGCTACAACAAGAAATAGTTGGCTCTCTCAATGAAAAACAGAAGGAATATATCAGTTGTATATACAGTAGTGGTGAACAGTTACTGGCAGTGATTAACGATATCCTGGACTTGTCTAAGGTAGAAGCAGGCAAAGAAGAATTGTTACTTTTAGCTTTGCCAGTGTCAGAAATATGTAACTATGCTATATCGACAGTGCGCGATCGCGCCTTAGAAAAGGGATTGCGACTCACATGTGAAATTGACCCAACAGCAGATACTTGCATTGCTGATGAACGGCGCATCAAACAAATGCTACTTAATCTGCTCAGCAACGCTGTTAAATTCACCCCAGCCGGTGACGTATCGCTGGTAGTAAAAAAACTACCGCAAGGGATGAAATTTATAGTTTCAGATACTGGAATTGGTATTGACTCAAGTCAGTTTAAATTTCTATTTCAACCGTTTAAACAGCTTGATAGTCGGTTAAATCGACAGTATGAAGGCACGGGTTTGGGTTTAGCTTTGACACGCAAATTAGCCCGTTTGCACGGTGGAGATGTGAATGTTAAATCCACTTTGGGAGAAGGTAGCGAGTTTACTTTGTTTCTACCAAATCGCCCTACGCGTCTCTCTTAGGAGAAGTTTTGAATTAAAAAAGGTGGGAAAAACCCCACCTAATTTTATACTTTAATCAGCTCCATCAATTGGTGCAAAACCTTGACGTTGAATATTTTCTGTGATTGCGCGTGGTTCCAGGAATTGCAGTAGGTAATCAGGGCCTCCAGCTTTAGAACCGACTCCTGAAAGTTTGAATCCACCAAAGGGTTGCCGTGCAACTATAGCACCTGTGATGGTGCGGTTGATGTACAAATTCCCGACTTCAAATTCTGTCTGCGCCTGTTGAATATGGGAAGGCGTTCGAGAATAAAGTCCTCCAGTCAAGGCGTAGTTAGTCCCGTTGGCGACTGCTAAGGCTTCCTGGAAATCTTTGATGCGAATTACCGCCAGCACCGGCCCAAAAATTTCTTGCTGGGAAATTACCGCATTTGGTGATACTTCAGTAAAAATCACAGGGCCGATAAAATATCCATGTTCCGGTGATGGTAACTCCAAGGCCAGTTGTGATTCTGCCTTACCCTTCTCAATATACTCTCGAATGCGATCGCGGGCATTGGCATCAATTACCGGGCCAACTTGGGTACTCGGTAACTCTGCTTCCCCAATGTTCAGAGATTTAGTCGCTTCCACCAACCGCTGTACAAAGGCATCATAAATCGGTTGCAGCACAATCACCCGCGAACAAGCAGAACACTTTTGTCCGCTGTAACCAAAAGCTGACTGCACTACGCCGACAACTGCTTGGTCTAAATCAGCACTTTCATCGACAATAATTGCATTTTTGCCGCCCATTTCCGCAATTACTCGCTTCATGTGCTTTTGTCCAGGTTTTAGCGTTGCCGCATCTGCGTAAATTCTACATCCTACTTCCTGAGAACCCGTAAAAGCAATTACATGAGTATCTGGATGATTTACCAAATAAGCCCCGACTTGGGAACCCTTACCAGACACGTATTGAAATACACCTTTAGGAAAACCAGCATCGATCAAGATTTCTGTGAATTTTGCGGTAATTACAGAAGATGTTTCCGCAGGTTTGAGGAGAGTACAATTACCGGAAACCAAGGCTGCAACAGTCATTCCACAGGCGATCGCCAGCGGAAAATTCCAAGGAGAAATCACCACAGCAATTCCCCGTGGCTGGTAAATATAACGATTAGTCTCACCAGGTATGTCGTAAATCACACCTTTATCTAACCGTTCTATTTCATCAGCGTAGTAGCGACAAAAATCTATCGCCTCAGAAACCTCTCCATCAGCTTCCTTAACAGGTTTCCCAACTTCCAAAACCATCCAAGCGGAAAGTTCAGCGCGGCGTTCTTCCATCAAATCAGCCGCTTTTCGCAAAATCCTAGCGCGTTCCCCAACTGGTGTTTTCCGCCACCCAGGAAACGCCGCCTTCGCAGCTTGCATCGCCTCTTCGGCTTGTTCAACACTAATTAATCCGACTTTCCCAACTACCTCACTAAAATTAGAAGGATTGAGAGAATCAACAAATTCCCGTGTATTAACATACTCCCCATTAATCAACGGCAAATAAGTTCTACCCAACTCTTGACGAACCCTTTGAAAAGCTTCCGCCGCCTTCCTTCTCCCCTCATCCTCAGCATAATCCGTATCCGCCGCCCCAACAAAACTCCCTTCTTCTTGGCGACTTTGCGCCTTTGCGTGAGATACATCCACAACTGGCGCCGCCAACAACTCCTCAATCGGTCGATTTTCCAAATTTTGCCTTAAAAAAGAACTATTAGCCGTATTTTCCAACAATCGCCGAATCAAATACGCCATTCCAGGCAATAATTCACCGTAAGGACAGTAAACTCTAACCCGATAACCCCTATCAACCAACGCCTTGGCGACTTTATCACCCATCCCGTAGAGGACTTGCAACTCAAAGCGACGGCGGGGGACATTTAAACTTTCGGCTATAGCAATGGCACGAGCGTGCGATCGCACATTATGGCTACCAATGGCAGAATAAACATATTGATGATTTTCTAGCAATAACTGAGTGATAGTTTCAAAATTAGCATCAGTTGCCGCTTTATCATTGTAAACTGGCTGTAGCCAATGCTTCTGCGCTGCTTTAATAGTTTCTTGATCCCAATATGCACCCTTCACCAAACGAATTGTCAGGGGATAACCGCGCTGTTTTAACCAAGAAATCAAGTTTTTAACATCTTCTTCGCTATCACGCAGATATGCTTGGATTGTGATGCCAATATCTGTACGTTGCCGAAACTCTTCTTCTAGTAACAGTTTTTTCAAGATATTCAGAGTTATGTCCTTATAGGCATACTGTTCCATATCAAAATGCACAGCTGCGCCTAATTCTTTAGCACGACGTAAGAGAATACGAATGCGATCGCTAACTCGTTCTTCACTACCTTTAGCATCTAATGGGTCAAATTGCGAATAAAACGCCGTTAACTTCACAGAAACCTGAACTTTTGGAAGCGGTTCGCCATCTGCCTCATCAATCGCCGGTATGACTGTCCAATTCTTTGAAGCTTCCACCAATTGTTGCATTAATTCTAGATAGCGTTCTAGATAAGATTGCGCTTCCGCTTCAGTAATTACCGCTTCACCAAGTAAATCAATGGTGAAAGCCATTTTTTCTTTTCGCAGCCGTTCAACTGTTTTGATGACTTGTTTAATATTTTCCCCAGAAATATATTTATGAGCAAGAGTTTCAACCGCTGTACCAACGGTTGTAGCAGCAACTTGTCCTGGTACAGAATCGGGGTTAGCAAAGTTTAACATTCCCTTCAAAGCTGACGGTAATTCTACAGACTCATCACCTAAATATTCTTGTAAATGAGAGGCAATTTCTGATTTACTGTGCAAAGCAGGTAGGGTATCTATAAACCGAAATAATTGCACCCGCAACCCAGGATTACTCATTGCCCAAGCTAGTAATTTATCATCCCAGCGCATTTGATCTCGCAGGGAAGCAAAAAACGAACGATTTTCTTGGGTAGCTGCTAGAAGTTGTTTAGCAATTTCTTGGGTTTTAGCTTCGTAGGTGCTTGTTTGTACTTGTAATACCACTGATAATAAACTCCTTAATCAAGGCAAGGCTTTTTGCACAAAGCCTGTGTCTTCTATTTTGACGCTTTAATTATATTGGGGCATGGGGCATTGGGCATGGGGATGAGGGAGATGGGGAGGTGGGGAGATGGGGTGAAAAACCAATGCCCAATGCCCAATACCCAATGCCCCATGCCCAATACCCTATTGAACCACTGACAAATGTTATCCTTTTGTTGATCTATTTTTAACTTATCGGACAGATGTTGCAGCACAAGAGATTAGCTCAGTCATACTAAGAGTGGGGATAATAACGCTATGTACACAGAAAACCTCACGTATATCTTATTTTCTAACTGGCAACGCACACTCGAACCTTTTGGCGTTGACGAAGTAGCGGCTGATAAAGCCTTTAGTCACTTGGTTGCAGCTTACTCTACCAGCGATCGCTACTACCATACACTCAAACACATTCATCATGTTCTCAGCACAATTGAGATTTTACATGGCTACACAAACAACCTACCTGCTGTTCTACTTGCTGGCTGGTTTCACGATGTAGTCTATGACACTAAGGCTCAAGATAATGAAGAAAAAAGTGCAGACTATGCTTTTGAGTTGCTGAATAATTTGGGCATTCCGGAAAGTATCATAGCTACCGTCACCCGCTTAATTCTGAACACTAAAAACCACCAAGCTGCGGTAGATGATTGTGATAGCCAAGTCCTACTTGATGCAGATTTAGCGATTTTGGCCACTAACTCAGTTGAATATCCAGAGTACTCTGATGCCATTCGCCAGGAATATGCCTGGGTGCCAGAAGCAGAATATATCGTAGCACGCCGACAGTTTTTACAAGGATTTTTACAGCGGCCGGGTATCTACTTTACACCTTTAATGTTGGAATTTGCCGAACCATCTGCCCGCAATAATATCAAGAAAGAAATTCAGTCTTTAGGTTAAATCTTAAATAGTAAATCTTAACTAGTACAGCGCGGCGCAAATCAACAACCCATTCCAAATCAAGGAAACAGTTACGCTGTATTGATTTTGACTTTTGACTTCACGGCGGTAATGGGGTGCGTTATGGCTTTGCTATCACGCACTATCTTATTTAGAATACTGATTTAGTATTCAGTGCCAAATTATAATATCATCGCCTGTTTGCAAAAAATTGAAATTTCTAATTAATAGCGATCGCACTCACCATACTTGACACTTGTTCTAATTAATGCATCTAAGTGTATTGACAATGCTCGTATTTTCATCAGACTATCTAAGTGTTTCTCACATTATAAACAAAATTTGAAGTTATCAAAGTGAAATCGTTTGACTAAAATCCAAAATTGGTATAAGCCGACTTTAATTTTTGCAGAAAATTAAGCATGGCTGAAACTACAGCATCTGAAGACTCAATCAAGAAGCCATGACCACCACGGTCGATAACTACAAGTTCAGCGTTGGGAATACCTTGAGCAAGTTGCTGGGAAAACTTCAGTGGAGTCAGAATGTCTTGTTTTCCAACCAAAACTAAGGTAGGACAATCAATTTGTTGGAGACGGTCTACTGTATCAAAGTCAAGCATGGCTCGGCTATGATGATAAAGTGAATGAGTCGCAGGTGGGAAGGGATATCTGATGGCAAATTCGATGAGACCTTCAATCATTCCAGGAATCGAATAGAATGCATCTGTAAATATCCAAGGCAATACCATTTTTTCATAAAGTTTCAAGTCTACATAATTAAGAAGTTCGCCCCAAGTTTCGATAATGCTATTGAAGAATTCATCACCTTTTGCCAAAGATGAAAGTAGCATCAGACTTTGTACTTTTTTGGGGTATGCTAACGCTAGCTCTTGGGCAATTTGGCCACCCATTGAATGACCTGCTAAATGCACCTTGTCAATCCCGATGCGATCCAATAATGCTGCAATATCACCAGCCATTTCTTTGATACTATAGGGGTTTTGGGGAGCAGAACTTCGCCCCATACCTCGGTTGTCTAAGCGAATAACTTGATAATGCGAAATTAACGATGGCATAATCAGCGACCAATAAGCATGATCGCAAAAAAAGCCAGCTATTAATAGCAAAGGCTCACCTGTTCCCTTTATGTCATAGAACAAATCAATTCCGTTAATTTGAACCTTTGGCATAGTCAATAATTCTATAAATGGCTGGTAACAATGGTAAAAATCAGCAAACAAGGTAAAACAAACAACAGAGCTTCTTAATATTTATGGGCATTATCTTTTTACTTTATGAGTAGGAATTTCTATGTTTTGAATCGTTCATCCACAGGAATCTGATAGCCGTTGGCGAGGCGATTGGTCATATTGGCAGTGGCAGCGATCGCCATTACTTCCCCAAACATGGTATCATCCATACCCTTGGCACGCGCAGATGCTGTATGTGAAGCAATGCAATACTCGCAGCCATTTGTCGCACTCACGGCGATATAAATCAGTTCGCGCATCAGTGGATCGATTTCACCGGGGCTAGTCATCACTTCTTTGACTGCTTGCCATGTTCGTTGCAAGGTGGGAGGATGGTTAGCTATAGCTTTCCAAAAATTATTGATATAGTCATTCTGACGTGTGGCGCGGATGTCGTCATACACTACACGCACTTCGTCGCTGGCTTCTTCGTACTCAATTAGCTTAGTCATATTTCCATTGAATTTAGTTTCCCAATAAGTGGGAACACCTAAAATTGTAATATAGAGCGTCTTAACTAAGTACAGCTTTGCGTAAAATCGTGGGTAAATTGAGGGTTAAATTTTAGACGCATAGGCGCTTCTCTACGAGACGCTACGCGAACGCCTTCCCGTAGGGTAGGGGTGCAGAGGTAAGCACAGAGGAACGCAAAGAATTCGCTATAAATTAATGAAATGTTGTACTAAGAATAAAAGACCGATAATACAAAATCCGTACAAAAAATAATGGAGTACAAACCGTAAAAGGTTCATACTCCATTTTAAAGGAAAGAGCAGGACATAAGCCGGGTTCTGTTCTCTTGCGAGGGCAGTTATCTATCTGGGACGCCTGTTACCAAACGCCTCTAGCGGCTCTCATTGAGCGGAACTGGTAAAAGACCAACCATAGTTCCTATCGCCTTGCTCCCAACCGGGGTTTACCGAGCCAGCACCTCTCGATGCTGCTGGTGCGCTCTTACCGCACCTTTGCACCCTTACCAAACAATTTTGGATTTTGGATTTTGGATTCAATCCAAAATTTAAAATCTAAAATCTAAAATTGTTTTGGCGGTATCTTTCTGTGGCACTATCCTCACGATCGCTCGCACTGGACGTTATCCAGCAAGTTTGGCCTTTCGGGAGTCCGGACTTTCCTCAAACCAGTGACTATGACTGATCTGCAACCGCCTGCGCCTACTCTCTCCCTAGATCCAGTTTAATCTTCGATGGCATCCTGTGTGGACTTGGTGTTACTTCTTTTTATTCCAAGGTAGGGCGTAAGTCCAAGGTAGTTTTCTGATTGTGAATGGACAATTGATAATGCTAATGGGAGGGAAATTGACACCAGGAGCTAAACCCACACGCACCTCAGAAATTCTTAATACTAATTGTAGGGAAAATTCTAACTCCTTTCTTCCATTTATAAAGTCGTTGTACAATTTTTTCTGGCCTTTTTGTAGCCCACCGATATCAATTAGTGGTTTTTTAGCTGAGTAAGTTCCAGTTGCTTGATCGCGCTGGAAAACATCTTCTGCTGTTACTGTTTCAGAAAGTGTTTTCTTGGGGGCAATCAAGCTGGGACTTTGGGGTACAGCTAAGTCGCGGGTTAAGTCTGGTGATTTGCGAATTACTCGGCGCGATTGTTTGGTATGTTCAACGACCAGAGAGCTATTATCCCAATCAACGTATACGGCAATATTATCAGATTTATTTTCAATACCAATGCCTAAATCTTTCAGGTCGTCAATGGGATAGGAGGATTTGAATTTAAAGGAAATTCCAATTTTGTCATCGAGATTTTGTTCTTTTAGCTGCTCATCAACTATTCCTTTTTTAAATTCAAATTTAATTTGGTCGTCGATGGATTCAACCATTCGGTTAAAAACATAGGAGACACCAATAATATAAATCGTCAAAACTACTAAATTCTGGTCGCTACTCCTCATAATTAAAAAATATTAACTCCCGATGCTAATGAATATATATTCGATTCATTGTTCATGTGCAATCTTTAGTTGCGTTTAGTTTGGACAGAGTTTTGCAGCCAGCCTCGTCGCCAAAAAAACAATAGCAGACAAAGTGCGATCGCCACCATTATTCCCAAACACATTGGGTAGCCCCAATACCAATTCAATTCAGGCATATTATATGGTGATTTCTCGGTATTGAAATTCATACCATATATTCCGGCAACAAAAGTCAATGGAATAAAAATTGACGAAACCACCGTTAGCACTTTCATGATTTCATTCATTTTGTTGCTCACAACCGAAAGATATACATCCATCAATCCAGATGCTAATTCTCGGTAAGTTTCTACCATATCCATGACTTGCACGGTATGGTCATAACAATCTCGCAGGTAAATTCGCACATCTTCACTAATTAAATCACTGCCATCACGAATTAAAGAATTAATTGCATCCCGCTGCGGCCAGATAGCGCGACGCAATTGCAGTAATTCTCGCCTGATTTGATAAATACTTTGTAGTGTTTGCGGAGTAGGTTTAACTATTACTTCCTCCTCTAATTCTTCGATTCGCTCACCATAAAGTTCCAGCACTGGAAAAAAGCCATCAATAATCGCATCTAACAAAGCATAAGCTAAATAATCAGCTTTTTGACAGCGGATGATGCCTTTGCCTTTTTCAATGCGCGATCGCACTGGTTCAAAGCAATCATGCTCTGGTTCTTCTTGGACTGTGAGCAAGTAATTTTTCCCCAATATTAAACTCACTTGTTCGCTGTAAAAACCACAGGTTCTTTCCTTTGGTACTACCATCCGAGCAATGAAGAGTAATTGGTCTTCATAATCCTCTGTTTTCGGACGCTCCGGTACATTCACCACATCTTCTAAAACGAGAGGATGTAAATCAAAAACTCGACCCAATCTTTGTAATATATCTTGAGAGCCTAAACCTTGTACATCTACCCAAGAAATCGTTTCCATCTCTAGATATGGAATACATTCTTCTGGAGTTGCTATTTGTTCGCGGGTAAAATTGGTCTGGTTATAGTCAATCAAGAAAATTATTGGCGCTGGAGCGTCTGCATCAATAATAATCGTTCCTGGCAGAGTTCCTGGTTGGTGATGGAACTCATCTTCAAATGTCTTAGTTACTACTTTCAGAGCGCGGCGCAGTTTTCGTGCCATGAAATATTACCTAATAGTCATTAGTCATTAGTCATTGGTCATTGGTCATTGGTCATTGGTCATTAGTGAATGACAAAGGACAAAAGATAAAGGACAAATGACATACACGTAATTTTACAAAAATTAATACAAAGATGGTAATTTCTAAATTATGCAATTATTTCCGTCGCTCATTTGGTCACCAGCATTTTGTTATTAGTGAGTTGTATTCAGAACTAACTACTGAAAAGTTTCATAATTAATACCAATTTGAAATCAAAATGCGACAGATGTGTGGGTAGGGGTGTACAGCTGCACGCCCCTACAGCCGATTCATGTGTTGGAAATATTTTTGAAAATGGTATTAAGTTTATTTACGTTCAGTGAGTTACCAGCAATAGAGATAACATATTGCTTCTGAATCAGCAATGGTGGGTATAAAAAACAGTTTGCCTTGGCAAGACAAACTGCTTCAAAAATATTTACCTCAGCGTTCAGGAGCAGAGCCAGAGACCTATCCGGCTCTGCTTGTTAATTCTGAATTCTGAATTCTTACATATCTGGGTGAACAGGAGTTAGAACATGCCGCCCATGCCGCCCATGCCGCCCATGCCACCCATACCGCCCATACCGCCCATATCAGGGGCAGGAGCAGCGGATTTCTTTTCAGGCTTTTCAACAACGATCGCTTCGGTGGTTAAGACTAAACCAGCAATGGAACCAGCGTTTTGTAAAGCTGAACGCACGACTTTAGCAGGGTCGATGATCCCAGCAGCGATCAAATCTTCAAATTCCCCAGTAGCAGCGTTGTAGCCAATGTTAAATTCGGCATCCCGGACTCTGGAGACAATCACAGAACCTTCTGCACCGGCGTTGTCTGCTATTTGACGCAAGGGAGCTTCCAATGCACGCTGCACAATATCAGCCCCAATTTTTTCTTCCGCTTCCAGGCTGTTTTTAATTGCTTCTACTGCCTTGGATAAGTGAATCAGCGTCGTTCCACCACCAGGAACAATACCTTCTTCCACGGCAGCTTTCGTGGCGTTGAGGGCATCCTCAATTCGCAATTTACGGTCTTTGAGTTCGGTTTCTGTGGCTGCACCCACTTTAATCACTGCCACGCCACCAGCTAGCTTAGCGATGCGTTCTTGGAGCTTTTCTTTGTCGTAGTCGGAATCAGTTTCTTCCAACTGTCTGCGAATTTGACCAATCCGCTTTTGTACTTCTGGCTTGGTGGAACTGCCAGCGACAATTGTGGTGCTTTCTTTATCAATGGTGATTTTGCGGGCAGTTCCCAGCGTTTCTAGAGAAGCGGTATCCAGGCTCAAGCCGATTTCTTCAGAAATCAATTGTCCATCGGTGAGAATGGCAATATCTTGGAGTAAAGCTTTGCGGCGATCGCCAAATCCAGGCGCTTTGATGGCAGCTACGGCAAGTACACCCCGTGCTTTGTTCACTACCAAAGTTGCCAAGGCGTCTCCTTCCACATCTTCGGCGATGATCAGCAAAGGCTGACCCGAACGGGCGACTTTTTCCAACACCGGTACTAAATCCTGGATGGTGCTGATTTTTTTATCAGTAACCAAGATGCGGGCGTTTTCAAATTCTACGATTTGCCGCTCGTTGTTGGTGACAAAGTAGGGAGAAATATAACCCCTATCAATCTGCATCCCTTCAACTACTTCTAGTTCAGTTGTCAGGGATTTAGATTCTTCAACGGTGATTACACCATCTTTGGTGACTTTTTCCATTGCTTGGGCTAGCATATTGCCAACTTCTTCGTCGTTACCGGCGGAGACAGTGGCAACTTGAGCGATCGCACTTCCTTCTACAGGTTTAGCTATTTTGGCAATTTCTTCTACCAGGGCTTCGATAGTTTTATCGATTCCACGCTTTAAGCTGACTGGGTTAGTACCAGCCGCAACGTTCTTTAGACCTTCCCGAATCAAAGCCTGCGCCAAAACTGTAGCAGTTGTAGTGCCATCCCCTGCGACATCTTTAGTTTTAGATGCTACTTCCTGGATGAGTCTTGCACCTGTATTTTCCAAAGGATCTTCTAATTCAATTTCCTTGGCAACAGTGATACCATCGTTGACAATTTGAGGTGCGCCAAATTTTTTCTCTAAAAGGACATTGCGACCTTTGGGTCCCAAGGTGATTTTTACGGCATCGGCAAGGGCGTTAACACCCCTTTCTAGAGCTCGCCGCGATTCCTCGTCAAATGCAATAATTTTCGCCATGTTTTATTTCTCAAGCGCTTCCATTAGACAATTTAGCACTCACAGAGCAAGAGTGCTAATGTCTCCAGCAAGTCAAGTTACAAATGGAAATGAAAAATTGATTAATATACAGGTGATGCTCATATTAGATACTGGCAGTAATGCTTGAATTGGGAGATGAACCTAGACAACTCCCTTAAGTCCCTTGGTATTGCCGAACCTAGCGGCACCGGCTGGTTGGCAGTAGTATTTACGTTCCTCTTAGCTTGGCTTGTAACCTGGCGTTTAATTCCGACAGTACGCAAATTCGCCTTGCGGGTGGGTTGGGCAGACCAACCCAACGCACGGCGGCTCAACCGAGAACCTTTGCCCAATGCAGGTGGGCTAGCTATTTACGCGGGTGTAATTGCCGCCCTGGTATTAGCTAGTCTTTTACGACCGATCGAACTCCAAAACGTATTAGCCCAGGTACTAACTATTCTTTTGGGGGGTTCAATATTAGTCCTTGTGGGCTTTATTGACGATCAGTTCGGTTTACCCCCTTCCGTTCGTTTGTGGGCACAAATTGTCACGGCACTGTTGCTAGTAGCTAACGGTATCAGTGTGCAAGTTACATTTGGCACTCCCATCGACTCGCTTCTCTCCATGTGCCTGACGGTAATATGGGTAGTAGGAATTACCAACGCCATCAATTTGATGGATGGTATGGATGGTTTGGCGGGAGGAATCAGCTTTATTACTGCCATGAGTTTGTTAGGCGTTGCAGCCCAATTTAACAACCGTGCAGCAGCAATATTGGTATTGGCAGCTTTGGGGGGTGCGGCACTGGGCTTTTTGCGCCATAACTTCCATCCCTCACGGATTATTATGGGTGATGCCGGAGCATACTTTTTCGGCTATGTCCTGGCAGCAACTAGTATTTTAGGCAAACTGCAACAAAACACAATCTATGCCCTCATACCCACAGTTTTATTTCTGTTATTGCCAGTGCTAGATACTACTCAAGTATTTGTGCGACGGCTATTAGCAGGAAATAACCCTCTGAGTACTCCTGGCAAAGACCACCTGCACCACCGCTTGCTGGCTTGGGGATTCTCCCAACGCCACGCAGCGTTCACGTTGTGGGGAATTACCTTGGTTTGCAACTTACTAGCCATGAGAATACAAGGTATGAGTTTCGCTGTAATGTTAACTACCGCCAGTAGCATTATTATTTTTTTGGGCTTTACTGTGTGGCAAAGAATACGCCAACAACATTAGTACACTTTCGCGTATATAAGGAATTCTAAAAAATAAAATCCTCAGTGATTAGGAATAATAATCATTGTCGAGTGTGGGAAGTCAGGGCTGGTATCAGCAGCCCTGACTTCTCTTTTTGTAATAACATCAAACTCAGGTAATTATACCAATTCAAATAATGTTTGTGACACATTGATTGTTCATAAGGGCACAACAGTGTTGTGCCCCTACCCATATGTCACATTCTTTTTTCAAATTTGTATTACTTAATTATTAAAATCGTCAAACTCTTCTTTGATAACTTTTGACGTTGTGCGCTTTGGCTGCTACTGCTTGAGTTAGTCTTGTGGCTAAACCAGTTTGCTTAACTGCACCTCCCAAAACAAACGCGCCTATCATTAACCAGACAACATCCGAACCCAAGGATTCAAAAAAATCTTCTTGGGAAATGCCGCCAGTTAACAACAGCATGAGTACCGATACCAAGGCAATGTAACCAGCATTTATTGAGGTCGTTGACCACAATATTACGGTTAGGAGAAATACAAATACAGTCAACCGCCCTTGTATAGATAAGCCATCGGGTAAAAATACTATGACACTGGATATAGAAGTTAAAAATAGTGCCAATAGTAATTTTGGTTGCCAACGCCTTGATTGCCGAAAATATTGCAAAAATCTATTCAATTGCGTATTTATGGTGTTATGATTCTGATGTTTCTGACTGATTGTCATTTCTGAGCCTTATGGTCTATTTAATTTTAGATATCTGTTTTTATTAAGTTGCCTCCTCATAAAAATAAAAGGATTATTGAGTGTCAATTAACTTGGTCTTAAAGTAAGTTTAATCAGAAATTTATGAGAAGTTAATTAAGGAAGTATGAGAACATTCTCATAAAAGCAGTGCTGTATGAGAGCAGAATTCAGGAGTCAGAATTCAGAATTCAGAAGTAAAACAGGCTTTATACGTGGCTTTTAGACGAATCCTTGTGTACTTCACTTTCCTTGAAATCTGCTGTCGTTGATTGTAGGGTGGGTGTTGCAATATTAGCCCTACTATGGTCTATTTTCTGTATGGGGAAGTGGAAGAAAATTTTGATCTCAGAAAACCTGAGATTGGAAGTTGCCAGAGTTAGAAGGAGGTAGAGCGATCGCTCACTACATTTTAAAAGCTACAACAGAAACCGTGCATTTGGGCGGTTTCTCCCATCTGCTAAAGCCGGCACTGACTATTGATTCTGGTGATACAGTTGATGTAGAAACTTATACTGGTTACTACGTTTATGACAAAGCACCACCAGAGTTTCTGACACCAGAATTTCTCGACATCTGCCAAAATCTTCTACCAGAACGCAAAATTGCTGGGGGACCGCATTTACTCACAGGGCCAATTTACGTGCGGGATGCCGAACCAGGGGATGTTTTAGAAGTAAAATTAGAGGCGATCGCACCTCGTTTACCTGTAGGCTTTAATGCAATTCGCACAGGTTGGGGAGCTTTACCACATCAGTTTCCTCAACCCGCTTTAAGATTCATTCCTCTGGATTTAGCAAACAATATTGCCGAATTTCCCCCTGGTGCTGGGATCAAAATTCCCCTCAAACCGTTTTTTGGAATTCTTGGTGTTGCGACTCCAGAAACCTCTCGAACTTCCATCCCACCAGGCTCTTACGGCGGTAATATCGACAACCGCGAACTCCAAGCAGGTTCTCGTTTATTTTTGCCGATTTTTGTCCCCGGTGCATTATTTTCCATTGGTGATGGGCATTCGGCACAGGGTGATGGCGAAGTCAATGTTACCGCCATTGAAACTTCCATGAACGGTAGAATTACACTCAAACTTCGCAAGGATTTACAACTGACAACACCAATTGCGGAAACTCCGACTGATATTATCACAATGGGTTTTGCTCAAACCTTAGATGAAGCGTTAGAACTAGCTTTAAAAAACATGATTGATTTTCTGGAACGCTTCACAAATTTGTCGCCAGAAGATGCTTATGTATTGTGTAGTTTAGCTGTGAATTTTCGCATTACTCAAGTTGTGAATAGTCCTCAAAAAGGGGTACATGGGATGTTACCAAAATCAATTTTATCCAAGAGTATTAATTTGTAAGTAGTTAGGCGTTTTTCGCGCACTGTAATTCCTTATGAAACTTGAACCACTTTTAACTTTACGTGTCGATATCACTGCTCCTCTGGAGGCCGGAACAGGACCATACGGGACTCGCCTCATTTTTAATATAGGCGGAGGAACCTTTGAGGGAGGGCGATTGCGGGGAAAAGTCCTTCCGAGCGGCGGCGATTGGATTTTGGTCGATGCCGAGGAAGTTTGGCACCTCGATGTTCGCTTGTTGCTTGAAACCGAAGACGGAGCGAGGATCTACGTTCAGTATCATGGGGTGGTGGTGATGAATGAAAAAATAGGCACTGCCCTTGCTGGCGGGGGCGCCACCGAGTATGGCGATACCTATTTCATGACCCAGCCACGTTTTGAGACTGGCGATGGGCGTTACCGTTGGCTGAATCGGGTTGTGGCGGTGGGTGAGGGACGCTTGGAATCTGGTGGGGTCGAGTATCGCGTTTTTGAGCTGGTGAACGATTCAAATTGAAGAGTTTAATTGAGTTTCAGCAATATTTTTGTTAAGCGATCGCCTAAATGTTCAATAGATTCTTGCTGTTTAGGAGCTTTTAATGTGCCATCAGGATTAAAAGCTTCATAAGCTTTGGATATGGCTACCTGATCTGGAAGTACCAAAACTTTGATGTTTCCCAAAATAGAACGCAGGTGAACCAACCCCCGCAAACCACCAAGACCCCCTGGGGAAGCGCTCATAATCGTAGCAACTTTATCTGCAAAAGCAGCCAAGGGGGCTTCATTTGGAGATGGACGGGATGCCCAATCAATGGCGTTTTTCAAAACTCCCGTGACCGAACTGTTATATTCAGGTGAAGCAATCAGAAATCCCTGATGAGAAATCATTAAATCCTTCAATATACGGGCGTTGGCTGGTAGTCCTTCTTCAGCTTCCAAATCTTCATCAAACAAAGGTAAGGGCAAATCCCGTAGATCTAAATAAGTCACTTCTGCGCCTGCTGCCTTGGCACCAGTGGCGGCGATTTTTACCAATTTTTTGTTGTAAGAATCTATACGGGTGCTACCAGCAAAAGCTAGGATTTTAGGTGTAAATGCCATAGTTCTAGGTGGATTGGCTGACTCAGTTGCATTATCCTGTTTTCAGGCGATCGCTTTTTGCAACCTTTAGTTTTTCTTTACATAATTACACTAATTGAGAAAGAAGTGTCTATCCAAGCGCAATGGGCAATTCAGAAGATTAAAACAGATAGAATAGTCTCAAGCGAGGAGAAGTAACTAAGGCAAAGCGCAATGGGAAATCCATTTCCTGGAATGAACCCATATTTGGAACAACCTGAACTGTGGCATCAAGTTCACAATCGTTTGATTGTAGCGATCGCTGATGACCTGACTCCTCAAATTGCGCCGAAATACCGAGTTTCCATAGAAGAACGAGTTTACACTAGTGTAGATGATATCTTACTTGTGGGAATTGCTGATGTAGCAGTTGCTAACCGTAACACTACAGATATCAGCACAACTTTGACTGCTGCAAAACTTACTGAACCCAGTAAAGTGAAGGTTCCCATACCAGAACAAGTAACAGAGCGATTTTTAGAGGTGCGAGCAACTCAAAGTAAAGAAGTAGTTGCTGTGGTAGAAATACTTTCCCCTAAAAATAAACGCTCAAAAGAAGGTAGAGCCGCCTACCAAAGCAAACGACAGAAAATTTTGGCTTCTGCAACCAACTTGGTAGAAATTGACCTTTTAAGACAAGGAGAGTCAATGCCTGTTCTCGGAGCGATCGCCACAGATTATAGTATCTTGGTGAGTCGCAGCTACAACAGACCTGATGCAGATTTATATACTTTCGACTTCAAACACCCAATTCCTGTTTTTCCTGTGCCTTTACGTGAAGGAGAACCTGAGCCAATAATTGACTTGCAAAGGTTACTCAATGAAGTTTACGAACGTGCTAGATTTGACTTGGCAATTGATTATTCACAACCTTTAAAAATAGTCAGATCGCCCCAGGAAGAAGCTTGGGTGAAAGAAATTTTGGAGAGGATTTAAAATAATTCGTAATTGATAATGACGAACCAGATACTAATCTCCATCAGCAAAAGGTATTTTGAATTTACACTTGCTTTTTAAACCACCTTATCTCTGAGCAGAAAATTTAGAACACGACTAACATAAGCACCCCATGTATCAATTCAGTTAATGATTGCAACACATCCTTGGATGAAGACGCGATGAATCGCGTCTCTACAAATGGTTTATTTGTCGCATTCTTTTTTAGAATTGGTATTACTTTTGTCTTATTTGGTCAAAGCTTCTCTTTACTCGCTTCCAGCAGCTTAACGCTGGCGTAGATAGCATCAATGTGGGGTGTGGAAATTTGAGTGAGTTTTCCCAATTCTGCCACCGCGCCGACAATCGCATCTATTTCCGTGGGGCGTCCGGCTTCAATATCTTGCAGCATTGAGGTTTTGTGGGCACCAACATTTTCAGCCCCATTAATTCGCTGTTCTAGGGTAATGCCAAATTTTATACCCAAATTTTCGGCGATCGCCTGGGCTTCTGTCATCATTTGCCGTGCTAGTTCGCGGGTGAGGGGATAGCGGCAAATATCCTCTAAAGTCGCACCAGTTAGGGCACTGATGGGGTTAAAGGCGACATTACCCCATAATTTGATCCAGATTTCCGTGCGAATTTGATTGCGGATTGGTGCTTTAAATCCTGCTTGTTTAAGAGTTTGGGCTAATAATTGGATGCGATCGCTTTTACTGCCATCGATTTCACCGAGAGTAAAGCGATCGCCTTCAATATGCTTAATGACACCTGGTTCAATTATCTCAGTTGCTGGGTAAACAACACAACCGATGGTGCGGTCAACACCGATACCAGCTTCAACAATTCCCTCAGGATCGACAGATTGAATGCGTGTACCTTCATACTCGCCGCCATGATGACGAAAGTACCACCAAGGAATACCATTTTGGGCTGTAATCACTGTTGTGTGAGGATTGTATAGTGTGGAAAGGGAGGGGGCGATCGCTGGAACACTGTGAGCCTTAACAGTTAAAATTACTACATCTTGTTCCCCCGCTTCCTGAATATCGCTAGTTGCCAAAGCCGGACGAACAACTTGACTAGAACCGTCCGCCATGACTAGTTTTAGCCCATCTTTTTTAATTGCTTCCAAATGAGAACCACGAGCAATCAGCGTCACTGTTTCACCAGCCAGTGCCAACTTTGCTCCTAAATATCCCCCGATCGCACCTGCCCCAACAATACAAATCTTCATTTTCTCAAAAGAATATAGGTTATAGTTCAATACAATTCAGTTAAACCTAAAAGTATTCTTGTAGAGACGCGATTCATCGCGTCTGAAAGACCAGTTTTCTTTGCCAATAAACTTTAAATTAACGGTATTGGGTTATAGTTTAGTACGATTAGTTGAAAAATTCCAAACCCTTATTATGCGACAATTTTATCATTAAGTTGCTTGAACTCTAATAACTATCTCAAACAACTATAGGAATCAAATTTTAATTTTGAAAAATTACCTGAACTGTTTACCCTACAAATCAATTCACAAATAAAATAGGAACACTGTATGAGCCAAAGTTTTCTCGATGCTGCCAAAAAAGGTCAAAATGATTGGTGGCGTTACTTACTAGGAGTTTTGTTGATTATTTTCTGCTACTGGTATGTAGGTTCATTCACTTCAGGTATTTTAGCAACTATTTTATTTTTAGCCTCAAGTGCTGCAAATGGAAATGAGGTTTCAAGTTTACCATCTGAATTTCACAATCAACTAGAACTTTATTTACAAGCCTCACAAACTCGGTATTTTGTTATTTATAGTATTCCTGTGTTTTGTGCATGGCTGGGTATATTTATAACGATTAATTGGTTACACAAACGGAAAATTAAAACTTTGATTAGTGCTGATAGTTCTTTTAAATTTCAGCGTTTAATATCAGGCTTTGCAGTCTGGTTGATTATTTTAATCGCCTTCACAGGAGTAGATTATCTAATACAGCCGCAAGTTTATTCATGGACTTTCGATTTAGTCCAGTGGCTGCCACTTTTTCCTTTGGTTTTAGTGCTTACTCCCATCCAAACTTCCGCCGAAGAATTTTTGTTTCGTGGCTATTTACTTCAAGGACTGGGGCTATTATCTCGGCAACGACTTGTATTAATCATTGTTACTGGTTTCCTGTTTGCGCTGCCACACTTGAGTAACCCAGAAATGCAGCGGGGAGAAATATGGGTAGCATTGCAATACTTTTCATGGGGTGTATTTTTTTCAGCACTTACCCTCAAGGATAATCGGCTGGAACTTTCTTTAGGTGCCCATGCAGCTAATAATATTTTTGCTTTTTTATTTGTTAATACTAAGGATTCGGTAATTCCTACACCTGCTGTATTAACTATGAACAATCCTGGAGATCCAAGGGTGGGTTTGGTTGTTTTCTGGGTAACGATCGCAATTTTCTACTACTTCTTCTTTGGTAGACGAAAACAACACTCTACCTAAAAGGTTTGAAGACGCGATAAATCGCGTCTCTACAAGGACTTACGCGATATGTGGCTGAAAACCTTATTCTTGGGTAGCGGTAATTCATGAATTACCGCTACTTTCATTGTTCAAAGGTGCAACTTCGAGGCTCAAAGGCTCAATCGTTTCCTGATTTTCCACACTCCCTACTCCCTACTCCCCAATCTCAAGCAACTTCGCCATCGCCAATCGTTGCAGTTTCCCGGTGGCACCACGGGGTAGTCGATCTAAAATGTGAATTTGCTTGGGCACTTTGAAATTTGCCAGCATGGTTGAACAGTGAGTTAAAAGTTCTTTTTCGCTGGCTTCTGCTTTGAGGACAACAGCTGCATGGATATCTTCTCCTAAAGATTTGTGGGGGACGGCAAAGGCTAAGGCTTCGGCGACGGCGGGATGGCGCAGCAAAATATCATCTACTTCTAAGGGAGAAATTTTTTCCCCACCCCGGTTAATCAATTCTTTAATCCGTCCAGTCAGGCGGAGATAGCCATCTTCATCGACTGTACCTTGATCCCCTGTGCGGAACCAACCATTTACAAAAGCAGTGGCGTTGGCTTCTGGGTTATTTTCGTAGCCGTCAATGACATTTGGTGCTTTTACCACCACCTCGCCCAAGCTTCCTTGGGGTAGCAGGTTACCTTCAAAGTCCATAGTGCCGACTTCTACACCGAAGCCATAACCGACAGTACCAGGTTTGCGGACTTTTGGCGGTAAGGGATTGGTAGTCATTAAATGAGATGCTTCAGTCATGCTGTAAGATTCCACCACAGGAGCATTGAGAGTTGCCTCCAGTTGTTCGATGATAACTGGAGGCAAAGAAGCACTACTAGAGCGAATAAAACGGAAGGGATTTGCTTTGACAATTTCTGTGTTGCGGCTAGCGCGTGCCAAAATTGTCTGGTGCATGGTTGGTGCTGCGGAGTACCAGGTAGGTTTGTAGGTTTCTACCAGTTTCCAAAACTCTAGGGCATTAAAACCATTGGGACAAACCAGTGTACCGCCAGATCCCAGAGTTGCCAACAAACAGCCCACCAAACCATGAACGTGGAATAGGGGCATTAAACAAAGTGTAGTGTCAGCTGCGGTGAGTGAATAAGCACCAATGATGTTGTTGGCAGAAGCAATGAGGTTGCGATGACGAATTGGCACACGCTTGGGACGGCTGGTGGTGCCGCTGGTGTGGAGAATCATTGCTATATCGTCGGATGAGGGGGATGAGGGGGATGAGGGAGAAGAAGGAGCAGGGGAGCAGGGAGAAGGGAGCAGGGGGGAAAGAAGTAATTTTTCATTCTCCTCCTTGCCCCCTGCCCCCTGCCCCTCTGCCTCTTGTGCCCCATGCCCAATGCCCAATGCCCCATGCCCAGTCCTCAATTCAAAGCTCAAAGTACCATCAGTGTTGACTTTGGCATTAATCAGCATCATATCGGGTGGGAGGGCAGCAATGGCTGCTTCTGGTTCCTCAGACAACGTAATCAGTGCTTTTGCCTGGGTATCTGCGTAGTAGAAGGCAAATTCTTCTTGCTTGTATTTGGGGTTCAAAGGTGCAGCGGTGCCAGATAAAGCAGCAGCGAGAAAAGTAATTGCCATCGCTGAACCGTTAGTCATGGCGATGGCAATGCGTTCTTGGGGTTTGAGTCCAAAGCTATGGAGTTGAGATACCAGCCCAGTCACATTTTCGCGCAGTTGTTTATAGGTTAGCGATCGCCCCCCAGGCGAAACCAGGGCTAAATGATTGTCTTCTCCTGCTAAAAGCTCAAATAAATTCATCTCAAAACCTCCAAAAGGTATTGGGGACTGGGAAGAGGATGGGGAGATGAGGGGATGGGGGGATGGGGAGAAAAGAAGAATTACTTTCTCCCCCATCTCCCCACCTCCCCAGTCCCTAGTCTCCAAGCTAAAATTAAGTCAATCTTGTGTCTATCGCTACTAAAAATTAGAAAAAACTTTTTCAGCAGCTCAACCAAATCGATAAATATGGATCGTCGGAAATTTATTAACTATGTTACTTTAGCAGGATCTAGCTTTGCCTTAACTAGTTGTATTCAAGGCAGAAATTCCAATTCATCGGGTGAAGTATCTCCTTTGGCATCACCTGTAGTAGTAAATGAACCCCTGAAAGTGGGATTTGTTTATATAGGGCCTGTGGGTGATTTTGGCTGGACTTATGCTCATGATTTAGGTCGCAGACACATGGAAGCCAATCTTCAAGATAAGGTAAAAACTACCTTTGTGGAAAATGTGAATGAAGGTGCTGATGCTGAAAGAGTAATTCGCCAATTAGCATTAGATGGCAACAAGTTGATTTTCACAACTTCCTTTGGCTACATGAACCCAACAATAAAAGTTGCCAAGGAGTTTCCTAAGATTTTCTTTGAACACTGTACAGGATACAAACGCGCTGCTAATGTTGGCACTTATTTGGGACGTTTTGAAGAACCGCGTTACTTAACCGGCATGATTGCTGGCAAGATGACAAAATCAAATGTAATTGGTTTTATTGGCGCATATCCAATTCCGGAAGTAGTTCGGGGAATCAGTGCATTTGCTCAAGGAATGCGGGTAACAAATCCCCAGGCAAAAGTTAAGGTACTTTGGGCACAAACTTGGTACGATCCAGCTAAAGAAAGAGAAGCAGCGCAAGCTTTGGTTAATTTAGGTGCAGATGTCCTGACCCAGCATACAGACTCTGGTGCTGTTGTACAATTGGCTGAGGAAAAAGGCATTTATGCTTTTGGCTATAACACTGATATGAGCAAATTCGGTCAAAAAGCTCACCTGACATCAGCTATTAACAAATGGGGCAAATTCTATACAGATAAAGCTTTGGCTGTAATAACCAATGCTTGGAAATCTCAAAACGTTTGGGATGGTATTGGTCAAGAAATGGTAGATATTTCTCCGATGAATCAAGTGATTCCCACTGATGTACAACAATTAGTAAATGCTAAGCGAGATGAATTTATTCAAGGTACTGCACATCCTTTTGATGGGCCAGTGAAAGACCAAAAAGGTGTAGTGCGAGTCCCAAAAGGTAAGGTGTTAGATGATAAGCAACAACTGGCGATGGATTGGTATGTTGAAGGAATTGAAGGCTCAATTCCTCAAGATAAATCCTAGTTCTGAAACTCTTATTTCTTCTCTAGGAGACGCTGCGCGTAGCTTGCTTCCCTGTAAGGGTACATGGGTAGAATATTCACCAATTCTGAATTCTGACCAATTATTCCTTGATGGTACAAGCCCCTAAATTTATTTATGGAGAATAAAAAACGTGAAACAAGATTAATTCAAGCCCTCCGCAACTTCCGTGGGGTATTTAATTTTGAATTTTGAATTTTGAATTTTGAATTCGGAGCAAAGCGACGTGACTCCTTTTTATCTTTTTAGCTTGAGGAAAAAATGAATAAGTCAGTTTCTCAGTTGCAGGTGATAAATATTAGCAAATCGTATTCTGGCTTTGTGGCGAATCATCAGGTAAACTTGGCAATTCAACCGGGAGAAATTCATGCTCTTTTGGGGGAAAATGGAGCGGGTAAGAGTACCCTAATGAAAATTATCTATGGATTAGTGCGTCCGGATGCTGGTGAAATTCTTTGGGAAGGGCGACAGGTTAATATTAATAGTCCAACTGAGGCAATATCTCTGTTTATTGGAATGGTATTTCAGCACTTTAATTTATTTGAAACGTTGACTGTTACAGAAAATATCGCCCTGACGCTGCCCCGTAGCGAAAAATGGAATTTATCACGAGTTGCTAAAAGAATTATCACACTATCAGCAGCATACGGTTTAAATATAGATTGCGATCGCCCCGTTCATACCCTTTCAGTTGGTGAAAAACAGCGCCTAGAAATTCTCCGGTGTTTGTACCAACGTCCAAAATTGCTGATTTTAGATGAACCAACGGCGGTTCTCACTCCCCAAGAAACGGAAACACTCTTCGCTACTTTACGGCAAATCGCATCTGATGGTTGCAGTATTTTATTTAGCAGTCACAAATTGCCAGAGGTGCAATCTCTGTGCAGTCATGCTACAGTGCTGCGTCAAGGTAAATTCTGTTGCCGCTAGTTTATCGGGGGGCAACTTGCAAAAGTTTATTATGGGGCGGGAGATATCCCAAAATCCAGCAGTATTAATTGCAGCACATCCAACTTTGGGCGTGGATGTCAACGCCACTATCAGAATTCATGAAGCATTGATTGAAATGCGAGATACAGGTGCAGCAGTGCTGGTGATTTCTGAAGATTTGGATGAATTGTTTGCATTGTGCGATCGCATTGGTGCAATCTATAAAGGACAAATTTCTCCCCTCAAGCCAATTGCCCATACTAACCGCGATGAAATCGGTAGCTGGATGGCAGGAATTGGTTTTGATTGCCCATGAATCAAATAAGTCTGAAAAATCAAATTATTGACCTGAAAAAAAGCTTAAATTTAACATGAATGAGAGTTTAGCAGCCACATTAGGAGAATTACACGCACAAATATATTGGTTACATGATGCCGAAAAGTTTGCAGAATTGGCATCAGCAGCAGCTACCATATATATGAAACTTGGTTATACTCACCAACAGGCAGAAACCGCAAGTAACTTAATTAGTCAGGCTTATCAATTAGCTGATGATGCTGCTAATGCCCAAAAAATAGGTAATTTTGAGCAAGAAATGCAGCTTTATCATCAAGCTAAAGATAAATTAACTGAAGTAGAAACCATATTAGGTTATCAAACCAGTATCGCTATACATCAAATGAAATGGTGGATGTATTTTCGTCATCAACAAAAATTCAAAATTCTAATTCACTTGTTTTTACAACATTTGAAAAAGGACTTTTGCAAGAAGTCTAATGCCTCATTTTCACCGATAATTCAGGCTTTGAGCCTATTTTTCTGGCGACCGCAAACTCGATCGCCACAACAGACAGAGTTAATGGCGGCGGCTCAAACTCAGTTACAGCAGCCATCTTGGACTTAATGCAGATTACTGTTACATTGCGAGGAAATGCTTTTAGCTTGTTCTAGCTTGTAAGTGCGATCGCTCAATTAAAATCAAAATGCTATAATACTAAAGGGGATACAGTAACATTTCCCTAATTTCGCAAGATTTGAATCTCAATAAATCTCAAATCTGTGAAAAATAATTGGAGAGGTGTCCGAGCGGTTCATGGTGACGCACTCGAAATGCGTTTTGGGGAAACTCAACGGGGGTTCGAATCCCCCCCTCTCCGTTTTTCTCATGTATGCGTAATTACTTAGCCAGATATTTGGCAAAGAATACTAAAATATACACTACCAGTACATATTTATAGGATAAACTAATGCCATCGTGTGAGGAATGAGTGATGGCGAGTTCGAGTTTGCGGCGGCCAGTTTCGTTTGCTTTTATTGGTGTCTGTTTTTATTTGGGTATTAGTGCAGGAGTCTTCATTCGGGTTGGGCGATCGCAGCGAACAAATGCTGCTACTACACCTGCTGAACCTGGTTTATTACCATTAACTATACCTGAATCCACACCACCAACATCAAAAAAACAAACTTTTCCACGCACCGTTACCATTAAAGCTGTTGGAGATATTATTCCTGGTACTAATTTTCCTAACTACAGATTACCCCGCTTTCGAGAGCAATTATTACCAAAATCAGTGAGAACCCACTTGCAAGGATCTCATATCTTATTTGGTAACTTTGAAAGTAGCTTAACTAATTATCCCTACACTACTAAAGATATTAGTCGAGGACAAGTCTTTGCATTTCGCTCTCCACCTGCATATGCTCAACTATTTGGTAAGGCTGGTTTTAATGTATTCAATATGGCGAATAATCATGCAATGGACTTTGGTTTGGTAGGGTTCAAAGATACAAAGAAGAATCTTGAGGCTGTGGGGATTGCCACATTAGGTCATAAAAATCAAATTCTCTATCTAAAAGCTAACAATATCCCTGTGGGAATGATTGGTTTTTCTCCTTATGAAATGTATAATTCCATCCATAATTTAGCAGCAGCCGAAAAACTCGTAGCAGAAGCTAAAAATAATGCCAACATTGTAATAGTATCGATGCACGCTGGAGCCGAAGGAACGGAAGCACTACACGTTAAGAATCAGACAGAGTTTTTTTATGGAGAAAACCGAGGTAATTCAATCAATTTTGCCAGAAAAATGATTGATGCAGGAGCAGACTTAGTACTGGGACACGGGCCTCACGTTCCCAGAGCGATGGAAATTTATAAGAAAAAAATCATAGCTTATTCTTTAGGGAATTTTTTGGGATATCGGACTTTATCTACAAATGCTCAAGCAGGTGATTCAATGATTTTAGAAGTCAAACTCAATTCATCTGGAAATTTGGTATCAAGTAAAATTATTCCCATTCGCATGGATCGGCAGGGAATCCCTCAAGTAGATCGGCATTTTCGGACTGTGAAACTTATGCGTTATTTGAATAATCAAGCTTTTCCTAAGAATCCGGTGAAGATTAATAACAAAGGGGAAATTGTTCTACAGAATAAATCGCAGCGATCGCCCTCGAATTCAGCGAATTCAGCGAATTTTAGATTTTAGATTTTGGATTGTTCGTTGAAAACTTAAAATCTAAATTAGAACCATTTATCATCCCTGCAAAGATTCAACAGGTGGAGGAATAATTTTTAGACCGTAGTTAGGAGCAGTTGCCAAAACTTTTTCCATATCTGCGGGACTAACAGTAGTTGATGAGATACTTTCTGAAACTGGCACACCTACCTCCCTCATCCCCCCCATCTCCCCACTCCCCTACCTAACCTCTTGTCGCCCATATTTCAGGACACTTGACATCCAAACTAACTCATCCATAAACTTTGACATGCGGCGAATGTAGGTTGGTTTGTCAATTAAATTGCCTGATTCATCAAATAGTTTCTCAACGTTGCTAAAATTCAGGTCATAGAAAATAGTTACTAATCCCAACTCCCGCATCACAGGTAAAAGGTTTTGGATTACCCTTGTACCACCAAAAGAACCTGCGGAAACGCCACACAATCCAACAGCTTTATGAATGTATTCTTTGAGGCAGGTGTCAAGTACATGTTTGAGCAAACCTGGATAGCCGTGATTATATTCTGGTGCAACGATGATTAATCCATCTGCTCGTTCCATACTTGCAGAAAACTGAGGGTCTTTGATTGATTCCCCTGCATCATCTGTAGCGATCGCCATTTTTCTAATATCGATGAGTTCGGTTTCTAGGCGATCGCGTGCTGCAACCTGCTCAACAATAAATTTAGCAACGTGTTCGCTTTGGCGACCTTGACGGGGAGTACCAAGAATTACTGGAATAAATAGGGATGAATCTGACATAGTTTTTTCTCTCTACTGTTCTTGATAATTCCAAAGTAATCCACCATGACGCAAAACAATTCTCTGTCCGATGCCTTGACTGCTACCAGTAACTAAGGCAAGTTTACCTTCTAATTTCATAAACTTTTTCTCTGTGATTTATTCTTGAGTTTTTGGTTAATCTTTACAAACTCAAATTGGCAGCACCAAAAGTAGCATTAAACTTGCGACACCAGATAGCAGCAGATTTATAATCTGCTAAATTTATATTTTCCGGAATGGAATAAGTCTGAGCGCCACTATATTTTTTTAAGCGAGCAAGAACAATATAGCCTCCCTTTGTTAAGGGATAGGATGGTGGCTTAGTTGAATTGATGACGTTATCTGAACGATGTAAAATTACTACCAAATCTGGCCCTTGTTCAGAAGTTTTAAAGGACTGGTCAAGTTCTAGAAATGATTTACCGTCTTTTTTCGTAATACGGACTGTTCCTTGAGTTGTATGTTCTCCAGAAACAAATGTACCTGATTTGATAACAATTGAATTTTGAGATTGTGGTGATTGGGCTAAAGGCTGAGTCTGAGTTGAAGACACTGGGATAGATGCATTTACAAGACCAGGATTCTCATTCGACTGTTTATTTAAACCTTCTCCAACACAGCTAGTTAATACAATAGAAGACAAACTTATAATTAATAAATGTCTGATTTTCATGATTTAAATACCTCAATGTATCAGTGAATGATATAGCTCTTATAGCAAAAGCCTTGGTGGTTAGGACATTAACAGATGATCAAACCTAGACACAAAAAGACTTTTCACCCAGTCACCAGTCCCCAGTCCCTTGCTATAGCTTGAACTTGAAACTAATTATTGCTTGAATAACTAGTTTACAAATGATGACTATCTAAGGAATAAGATTTAGAAAACTGATATTTTGCTGAGAAAGTTCTTAGTAATTTTTCAGCAGAATTTAAATTTTCAGGACTGTGAGTAATTATACGATGTTGGTGACAACAAAAACCGCTGCAAGTCCGTAAGTTCAGATCTTGCACTTAGCATTATGGTTATCAATCACACATTGCCATTGCTGTCCCCTCATTTCTCCCACTCCCCACTCCCCAAAATTGCTACAGTGAAGACAGTTATGAGGACGCAAATATGACTGACAAAAATCGTTCTCAATGGGACTTAGGCAGGTTTATCGAAACCCTGACTTACTTTGAGGTAATTCCTTTCCTTAACTGGGTACAGCAATTAATCCAAGGCCGTCCTCAGGATAATCAAGATCAACCCAATGGAGGAAGAAACGTGGGTGTAATATTAGTAGCAGGTGCTACAGGTGGTGTAGGAAAGCGAGTCGTAAAGCGATCGCTCGAACGAGGTTATAAAGTTCGCGCTTTAGTGAGAGATATTGACAAAGCACGGTCAATTCTTGGTAGTGATGTTGACTTAGTAGTTGCAGATATCACCCAACCAGAAACTTTAACTGCCGTAGTTATGGCTAATATCGAAGCTGTAATTTGTTGCACAGCAGTGCGCGTGCAACCAGTAGAGGGAGACACCGCAGATAGAGCAAAATACTATCAAGGTGTTAAATTTTACCAACCGGAAATTGTCGGCAACACCCCAGAAAATGTGGAATATCAAGGTGTCAAAAACTTAGTCCAAGCCGCAGCAAAATATCTACCCCAAGCAAACGAAAAACTAATATTTGATTTTACAAAACCATCAGCAGAATTAAAAGATGTTTGGGGGGCGCTGGATGATGTTGTCATGGGTGGTGTAAGTGCCAGTAATATCCAATTATTAGAAAATGCAGCTTTATTTGCTGGTAATGTTTCCACTGCGAACTCCGGTGGATTTGCTTCTGTGAGAACTAAGAATTTTGATCCACCATTTAACTTATCTGGTTACGAAGGTGTGAAATTGCGCGTCAAAGGTGACGGTCAGCGTTATAAAATCTTCCTACGAACAGATACAAAATGGGATGGCATTGGCTATAGCTATTCTTTCGACACCGTAGCTAATACCTGGGTAGATATTCACATTCCCTTTAGAGATTTGATTCCTGTATTTCGGGCAAAAATTGTCAAGGATGCACCACCAATTGAGCAGAGTAGAATTTGTTCATTTCAACTGATGTTAAGCAAATTTGAATATGATGGTGCATTAAATCCCAAATTTTCTCCAGGTGGCTTTGCTTTCCAGTTGGAATCAATTAAAGCTTATGGCGGCGCAAATTTGCCCCAATTTATTCTTGTCAGTTCAGCAGGCGTAACTCGCCCTGGGCGTCCCGGTATTAATTTAGATGAAGAACCGCCAGCAGTGAAATTAAATGACCAATTGGGAGGAATTTTAACTTGGAAGTTGAAAGGAGAAGATAGTTTAAGAGCAAGCAAAATTCCTTATACAATTATTCGACCTTGTGCTTTAACTGAGGAAACAGGGGGTAAGGAATTAATATTTGAGCAAGGCGATAATATTAAAGGCAAAATCAGCCGTGAGGATGTCGCAGAACTTTGCGTGCAAGTGCTAAAAATAGCAAAAGCATGTAATGTCACCTTTGAGATAAAAAACGGAGAAAACACTGTTAACTCTATCGATTGGCAGAGGCTATTTTCTAATTTAGAACAGGATAAATAAGAATTCAGAATTCAGAATTCAGGAATCAGTAATATTTTTACGGTGGTTAATGCTTAAGGTTTCCTCAAAGCCTGATAATCTTATTGAAACTCTTAGCTTTAAGCATGAGAATATTCTGAATTCAGAATTCTGACTCCTGAATTCTGATTCATAGTTATTGAGAACAGTGCAAGATATTAAGATGAATAAAATCAAGGTGCTAATACTTGCCGGTATTTTAGTACTGATTATCTGGGGTGGGTTATTTCCAAATACTGCTTCATCACAGCAAGTTGAGTCCCGCCTGAACAACTTGGAAGCCGATTTTAATCGTGTCGAATCGCGGTTAAACCAACTAGAATCTCAACTAAATCAAACCGGTCGGTCTCCATCCCCAAGAACAACACTTACTCCACGACAGTCAACAGGTTCCAGACAGAATTTATCACAGCAAGATCCTATGTTCGATCGGCTTGCAACTTTGGTGATCGAATTGAAACAACAAGTCAATAAATTAGAGGAGCGAGTTTCTAAAATAGAATCACGCTGAATATTTCAATTGGGTAAAATCTAAGTCTTTGGTGGGATATAGGACTACTATTTGATTTTTGAAAAGATACGTAGGGGAGCCAGCGCTGTGCGGGGGTTCCCCCCGTTGAGGCGACTGGCGTTGCGTTAGCACAGAGAGTACGGCACCAAAGCCTTAAGAATGGTGTGTTACGGCTTACGCCTAACACACCCTACAAATGCTTAGATTTTTCACCAAATCAAATAGGATTGCTATAGCACAGAGAGTACGGCACCAAAGCCTTAAGAATGGTGCGTTACGGCTTACGCCTAACACACCCTACAAATACTTAGATTTTTCACCAAATCAAATAGGATTGCTATAGCATAGTTGTGCTAACCTACCTGTAATCTACAAAGCTAAATAAAGGTGTATAAAAACCCAACACTAAGCGTTAATTGTTGGGTTTGGTTCCATTCAACCCAACTTATAATTCTCATTAACTGTACCTTTGCTTTTTGCCGATCGAGTTTAGGAAGGTTTTTTGGCATCGGAAATCATTTGCGAGAGAATATATGCTGTAAAATCTAGCAACTGATCCAGCACAAGGCCAATAATACCAATGTAGAGTATTGCCTCGATTATGGAATCGATGTTACCACTTTTATAACTATCCCAGAGAAGAAAGCCGAGTCCTTTTGGGCCTATCAACATTTCTGTGGCAATAACTGTAAACCAAGCTACCCAAATCCCAACTTTCAGAGCATGAAATATATGAAATATGGCTACTCGAAAGTTCTTATTTTGTCTATGAAAATGTCGCAAGCCTATTGCAGTATTAATGATTATTGTCCAGAGAGTACCAAAAAAAATTACGACAATAGCAGCAGCTTCACTTTCTCTAAACACTACTAAACTAATAGGTAGTAAAGCTATAGGAGGGATACTATGTGGTATCTGAAATATCCGCCTGAATAGCTGATAAATCATGCTATTCATCCCGATGAAATATCCGATGAAACTACCCAATACTGCGGCTGGAATGTAACCAACAAATAATCGTTGTAGGCTAGCTAAAAATTCTAAAAACATGTTATTTTCTATGCCTCAGTTCTCATTGAGAACATCTAGGAAATACTGGGGCAACAGCACAAAGCAGCATGTGTGGCAAATCATTTACGACTGCCATAGAAAAGTGATTTGAATTGCACTTACTCTTTTCCCACTACAAAATTTCCTATATCTTCTCCTCCTTGGCGCTTACTCAAACAAGTTTATGTATTCTGACGATGAGGTAGGAGTAGTACAAAGAAAAGGTAAAACTTGGCTTTCCTAGAATTTATCATCAAAATAAATCCTGATTAGTAAATTCAATACAATTTCTCTAATTAACTTGCTCCTTAACAACCAGAACCCGGACTTCTCTAAGAAGTGGGGGTTATAAGGCAATACGGTTCAGTTAGCGCCAAAAACCTTGAAATGTGTAGGTTGGGTTGAGGAACGAAACCCAACATTTTCGGGACTTTGTTGGGTTGCGCTTTGCTTAACCCAACCTACAATTTTTCTTAACTGAACCGTATTGGGTTATAAGGCTTGCGATTTTTATAAATTAAATAAGATTACTATAGTTAAACTTGTGATTAGCAATACAGATAATCAATAAAATAAGAAATATGAAGGATGAAATGATAATGTTTAACTTTCATCCTTAATGCTGTAAAACTTGAGATTATTTTCCCATATTTCGCTTCATTTGTTCTAATTCGTCTTGCGTTTCCCAACGACGGAACTTTTCTTCTAAGTCGTCAAAACCAGTAGAATAAGTGCTAGTTTGATTCGACCAACCATTGGTTTCCAAGCGCTGCTGGGTTTGGGCTTTGGCACGTACTGTCTGTGCTTCGGCGGCTTTGGCCTGTACCTCCTGTCGTCGCTGCTGAATTTTCCGCAGTAGTTCCTGAGATTGGTTAATGCGTTCTTTCAGCCCTTGCATGTGTCCCCAGCGTTGATTCCCTTCTCGCAACAAGGCTGCTTCTCGTTCACTTGCCGCAGTCACCAAATCTTGTCTACCAGCGTCTTTAGCTTTTTGAACACGGATGTGCCAACGCTGGATTTCTTGAGCGGTAGACAGAATATCGTCTTGCGATCGCTTCTCTTGTAATTGTAAATCTGCAATCAGCTTTAATGTATCTTCCTCTTGCTCACGCAGCTGTTCTAGCAGCGCTTCTAACTCCAAATGTGGATTGTTACGCAAGAATTCTTCTAAACGGTTTTCTAGAAACCGACTCAAATCATCAAATAAACCCACTGCCAGAACTCCAGAGGTCGGGTATGTAACTATTTTATTGTAATAATTATTATCCCAGGCGGAATGTAAATTTTAATAGTTCAGTTCATCAAGTAATTTAAATCGCTGAGAGAAAAGTTAAATTCCACAAAAACACACGATTTTTGTGTCAAAAAAAGCACATTTATTTGCGGGTCGAGATGCGAAATTCACAAATCTCAATCATCCTGTGATAAATATAGATGTGGCAATCATCTCGTTCATCAAAATCGCAGTATAGTTTACTTATCTTCTATGGTTAACATTGGCAATAAAGCCCTTTGTATGATTGAACAAGATACAACATTAGACAGAATTGGTGACTGAGATATGCGATACAAAGTAAAGTTAAATAAAACAGATGAAGGATTCGCTATCTGGTGTCCTGCTTTACCCGGATGTTGGTCCCAGGGCGAGACAGAAGAAGAAGCTTTAGAAAATATCAAAGATGCTATTCAAGCCTACCTCGATACTGTTGAGGAATTGACTAAGGATGCAGAATCTCGTTACGTAGAAGTGGGATAATTATGCCCAAACTTGCAGGGATTAATCACCTACGAGCTATCAACGCCTTTGAAAAAGCAGGGTTTTCAGTTGTACGACAAGGTAAGCATATTACGATGACCAATGGCGAAAGGATTATCACCATTCCAAGAGCTAATCCGATTAATGCCTACACAATGGCTGGAATTATAAAAGATGCTGGTTTAACAATTGAAGAATTTCAGAATTTTTTATAGAAACTGAATCAGGCGATGATGAGAAGTACTTCGTCTTACATACAGAATGCGCCTCAATTTTATGTTTAAATATGGTAGAACTAAGTTAAGGTTTAGCAGTTACGACAATTTCTTTCAAGCTACTGCTAGAGTCAGTTATACTTTTCAAGCTCTTATTTGATGAGCTATTAGAACTTGTAGTTATTTCTTTCAAAATAAGTTTATTGTTGTCAATAGATAGATAAATATCTGTTCGTTCAATAACTTTTTTCAAAAATGTTGTCAATTTGTCACCATGCTTTTCTCTTTTTTGGTCAAAATCTGGGATGTCGTTTCTCAACATTTTGTGAATTTGAGAGATATGAATACCACCTTGTCTCAGCTGACTTACTTGCTCAATATTTTGCTTCAATCCCTGCAAAACTTTCTTAGTTATCAGAAAAATATCATTTGATGGACTATCGCTAGTCACTTCAGTAACTTGAATTTCCTCTATTTTGGTTTGAGGAGCAGGTATAGGTATAAAGCGATCGCAAACAGATTTGAGGACACGATTCACCTGTGCTTCATAAGCACATCCAATCACAGTTTTTCCATATTCATGAAGCTTTTTAGCTAAAGCAGCAAATGCACCATCACCTGATACAATAACGAAAACTTCCAATGTAGGACGACTCTGGGCTAATTCCATGACATCAATTGCCAGTTGCATATCTGCTGCATTCCGTTTATGACTGTAATCAAAAATTTGAACTGCTTCAATTCCCAGTTCTTGGATCTCATTCTTGAGCAGCCTTAATCGAGAATCACTCCAGTCAGCATAGGCACATTGGATAGCAATTTTATTAACCAGAGTAGTTTTTTCCAGATTTGTTTGAATTTGTTTCAAAGAAAAATTTAAATTTGGGTTGCTTCTACCCATTGTTAAGTTTTCAATATCATAAAAAATAGCTGTATTGAACTGCCCAATCTTAGATGAAATATTCGCTGTTGTAGTCAACTGCTCTAAACGAATCTGGCGCTGTTTTAACTCTTGGAACTCAGCTATTAAAGATGTTGAATCGGAACTAATGGTTTGCTGTTTGAAGTCTGTAATTACTGTATGTAAGTCATTGAATTGTAGCTTTGCTTGTTGTAATTCTTGCTGTAATTGTTCAGTTACTGTCTTGATTTGAATCTGAGTTTGGACAGTCTGCTGCTGAAGTTCGCCAAGGGTTTTGGAGAGGATATGTTGGCGTTGCTGATAAGCTCTTACCAAAGCTTGCTGGACGATATTCGATTCTTTGGCAAAAGCTTCACGGGTGTAAACCTGTAAAACTGCTTCATAACCAGCGATCGCAATTTCCAAATTACTCCCAGGATTACCTTGCTCAAAGCCTTGAATAATCGTACTTAGTTTGAGAATGACTCCGGCTATATTAATAGCGTTGGCAGGTTCTTTAGCAAAGCGATCGCTTACCCATTTTCGCAACATTAAAGCCAAATTATCATTTAGTTTGCTTAAGTTATGTTGCAGAATTGGATATAGTTCCTGGTTTTGATATGTTGCTCTTAATAACTCCATCAGGAAGTTTTGCTCCTGATTACCAGCTTCATGTGGCATAGCTAAATCCCTGACAATGTACCTTTTGGGTTAGTATTCCCAATTTTGTATAGTATCTAACAGAAGAATTCAGAATCCAGGAGTCAGAAGTCAGGAGTCAGAATTCAGAATTCAGAATACTTTGATAGCCTAACTGAATAAATTTCAAAAAATCAAGAACCCATAGGATGGTTAATTTACACAATTATTATGACTCCTGTGTTCTGAATTCTGAATTCTTACATTTAAAGTGGTGTCACCCAATAACTAATACCCCGAACAACTTTATTTTTAAACCCAAATAAAGGTAATTTATCTTCAGATAAACCTATATAAGTCCAATGTGGGACATCGTTTTCTACAGTTTGAAACCAACCATTTTGATTTAGTGCTTTTCTCTGTTGTTGACTTGATATGCGTAAATCAATTGCTAATCCCCAGAGATGTTGTGAAGTTCCGGGAGGTGCAACTACACCGAGAATTTTTGTTTCTTTACCTTGTTGAACTCTTGCCAAAGTTTGATTATTTGCATATTTATGCCAAAATCTTAAATTTGTGTTGAAAGTGCGAGTACAATCTCCAGAACCATAACCAGATTTAAGAGAAATTTTTTCTAGATTTCGCGCTTTATTTAAAGCCTCTGTTGCTGATTTTTGTAAGTAACAATCTTTAGTTACATCAACATGACCCATTGTTAAAGTAGCTTGAAAATCCTGTGTTTCTTGCTCATTAGCAAAGATTTCTTTTGGTGGTAATTTAATTCCTACGTCTGGATTGACAAAGACTGCACCATAGCTCCGTAACAAAATATATTCATAAGTATTCGGCTGGGGAATTACCGATAAATTTCTGGCGATCGCAGATAAAAAACGCTGTTGATCATTTAATGTTTGATCGGGAATAAATGGTTGTGATGTTAACTCTTTTGAGACATTTGTACAGGGTAATGAATCAGTATTCAAACATTCTTTTAATGGTTGGGCAGTTATAGCTAATTTGTGGTGACTAATTTCATTACTAGCTACTAATGTAAAAATCATGAAGATAACAATACTAATAAATTTTATTTTTTTGAAAAGTTTTCTCATAAATAGATTAACTAATTAATTTAGGTTTGATTATATTGCAAAAATTTATAAAGCTTTGGAAACTAGGTAAGTGTTCGTTTTGATATTGAATCCTTATCAATAATTGTTCTAGGTAATATGGCTTGAGTACCTCACCAGGATTTTTTTTAGAATAATTAATGTTTTTTGCTCGAAATATTTCTTTTAAATAAGCTTCATGAAATTGAGCATGGGTGTTGAATTTATCATACTTACCCATTAGTTCTGGGCAATTAACTGAAATATCATAATAACGGGTATAATCTAATAATGGTTTGCTTTGTGGTTGCCTTGAGTAAATGTTTCTGTTTCCTAAAAACCAAGTTTCAAGACAACGATTTTGTATGATTAAAACAAGTTGTGTACTTCCCATCTGAATTTTTTCAGCAGTTAAAAAATCATAAATTTCCTCTTGTACACAGCTAACTGTATTTTCTTCTGCATCTAGGCAGACTACAAAGTAGTCATACTTACCAATTGCATGGATGTCTGCTATGGCATTAGGAAGATGATCGTAAATAATTGAAGGATAACCTTCTCCGCTAAATAGATAGTAGTTGTTTTTATTGACTTCATCGTAATTCTGAACTTGTTGTAGTTCTGGTAACAAATGTTTTAGCCAAGCTGGATAAACTTTTCTTTCAGTTCTTTTTCCTTCTACAAGAAAGTATAGATTCATCAAACTGCAATTCCTTCCTTGTAAGCATCAAGATTAATCAGTTGCATAAAGGCTTGATGCCTAGATTTACCAAGATTATAATCTTTGGCATCTCTAACTTTTACTACACCACCTCTACGAGTGACAATTTTCCAATGTTCCATTCCAATTTTATTGATAATATATGGATGATGACTAGTAATTATCAATTGTAAATTTCTTTCTTCCAGCAATAGATCACTTAGAATATCAATACAGTTAACTCCTAAACTATTTTCAAATTCATCAATCAAAATCACAGTTCCTTCGGCAGATAAATAAAGTTCACTAATATGCATTAGTGTTCTAAACATCCCAGAAGATATACGTTTTTGGCTAATCCAATTATTAACACCTTTTTCTTTTATATGAATGAAAGGATAGTCTGCAATCACTTTAGGCAAATCTTCATCTTTATCCGGTTCCATTTTGATATCTTCTATCTGGTCAAATATATCTATAAAACGCTGTTTAATCTCCTGAAAAATTTCTGGATGTTTATTATAAACTAATGCTAATTTTATTTGAATTGGTAAGTTAGTCTCCTGAATTTTTTCTAGCGATGAATATTTTTCTTCTGATGATTTATTACTAAAAATTGAAGAAAATATCATATCATCTACCGATACGGAAACATGATTTTGTCCTCTTGATTGGTCGCTATAAATAACTTTGTTAAATCCATATTTAACGGGTGAAATATCTTCTTCTTGACTTAATATTTCAACAGCACTTTGAAAAGGTGAGAGTTTTGGTAATTTATTACTCTTAAATATTATTTCATTATTGCTTCTTTCTATCAGAGTTGTTCCATTTACAGATAAGTGTTCTCTCTTGATTTTAAATTTATCCTTTTCAGACTCTTCATCATCAATGATGAATGCATTAATTTCTTTTGTTTCAAATTCACCACTCCATTTATATTCATAATTATTTGAAGAAAAATTTATATCCCATTCAACACCATTCAATGAGCCACCTCTAGCTATTTTTCTCAACCTCATAATAGATTGAAGTATTTTGGTTTTACCAACACCTGATATACCAACTAAAAGATTTAGTTCAGAAAAATGTATCGGTTCAAACTGCCACTCTAGCTCATGGTCATAATAAGTTATCTTGTTGATTTTCATATTTATACCTACACAAGATGAATGAATATAAACTTAATTATAACTTACTTGAAATGTATACTATTTAAACTCATGATTTTTTAGTAATTAGCAAATATACAAATATACTTTTTACCTCAATATATATCAAGTCAAAAAATAAAAATATATTATTGTTTGATTGCTAGTTAATTTGATAACTTACTTATTAGAAATATACATCCCTGAAACCACTGGAAAGGTTAAAATTGAAAAGAACTCTCAATTTGCCTTTCCTGTAAGTATGACCATGCACAATTCCGTTGAATTCCAAGACGCTTTTGATGTGATTGTCGTCGGTGCAGGTCACTCCGGTTGCGAAGCAGCTCTCGCCTCTGCCCGCCTCGGTTGTCGTACCTTGCTATTGACACTCAATTTGGATAAAATCGCTTGGCAACCTTGTAACCCCGCAGTGGGTGGCCCAGCAAAATCCCAGTTGACTCATGAGGTAGATGCACTCGGCGGGGAAATTGGCAAAATGGCAGACCGCACCTACTTACAAAAGCGCATCCTCAACTCTTCACGAGGTCCTGCTGTTTGGGCTTTACGCGCTCAAACTGACAAGCGCGAATATGCGGCGGTGATGAAAAATATTGTGGAAAACCAAGAAAATCTGACCATCCGTGAAAGTATGGCAGTAGATTTGGTGTTGGGCGCTAATGATGAAGTCATCGGCGTGGAAACTTATTTTGGTGTGGCGTTCCAATGCAAAGCCGTCATTTTGACAACTGGCACCTTTTTGGGTGGGAAAATTTGGGTAGGTAATAAATCGATGGCGGCGGGACGGGCTGGGGAATTTGCGGCCGAAGGATTGACACAAACCCTGAATCGCTTGGGATTTGAAACCGGTAGGCTGAAAACTGGAACCCCAGCTAGGGTAGACAAGCGATCGGTGGATTACAGTAAAATGCAAATCCAGCCAGGGGATGAAGATGTGCGTTGGTTTAGTTTTGACCCGGATGTGTGGGTAGAACGGGAACAAATGCCTTGCTACATTACCCGTACAACCACTGAGACTCATCGAATAATTCAGGAAAATTTACATCTGTCGCCGGTTTATGGTGGTTGGGTGGAAGCCAAGGGGCCGCGGTATTGTCCGAGTATTGAAGATAAGATTGTGCGCTTTGCTGATAAAGAAAGCCATCAAATCTTTATTGAGCCGGAAGGACGAGATATACCGGAACTTTATATTCAAGGGTTTTCCACAGGGTTGCCAGAAAATTTGCAACTACAAATGTTGCGGAGTCTCCCCGGTTTGGAAAAATGTGTGATGCTGCGTCCAGCTTATGCTGTGGAATATGACTATTTACCTGCAACTCAGTGTTACCCCACACTGATGACTAAAAAGATTGCGGGGCTGTTTTGTGCTGGGCAGATTAACGGCACCACAGGTTATGAAGAAGCCGCAGCGCAAGGGATTGTGGCGGGAATTAATGCAGCTCGATTTGTTCGATCGCAGGAGATGATTGTCTTCCCCCGCGAGCAAAGTTACATTGGGACACTAATGGATGACTTGTGTACCAAAGACCTACGGGAACCTTACCGAATGCTTACTAGTAGGTCAGAGTATCGGTTGATTTTGCGTTCTGACAATGCCGACCAACGCCTGACACCCTTGGGACGGGAAATTGGTTTGATTGACGATCGCCGTTGGAATTTATTTACCGAAAAACAAACCCAGATTACCACAGAAAAAGCACGGCTACATAACACGCGCATCAAAGAACATGATGAAATTGGTATAGCGATCGCATCTCATACCCAACAAGCAATCAAAGGTTCAATTACCTTAAATGATTTACTGCGGCGTCCGGGATTCCATTACGTTGACCTCGACAGGTTCGGACTGGGAAACCCTCACCTCAACCGCGCCGAGAAAGAAGGCGCAGAAATTGACATCAAATATTCTGGATATCTCGCTAGGCAACAAAATCAGATTGACCAAATCGCCCGCCAAGCCCACCGCCAGTTACCTGGGGATTTGGATTACACAAAAATTGATACTCTTTCCAAAGAAGCGCGGGAAAAACTAACTCACGTAAAACCACTCACACTCGGTCAAGCGGCACGTATAGGTGGTGTAAACCCAGCCGACATTAACGCTTTATTATTATATCTGGAATTGCGTAAAACCAAGAGCCAGCCAGAGTTCCCAGCGTTAATTTAATAAAAACTTCATAAAGGGCGAGTATAGTAGAAAAGAGGGAGATGGGTATGATAGATGACATAAGTCTTAGTACTGCCATCATTAACAATCCCCAGATTGAAGTTCATTTTAATACCACCCCTCAAGAACTCGTCATCATCAGACGGGGGATTGAACATTTGATCGACAATCCTGATTAAAAGGCAGTAGGAGCGGCGTTTCCCTGTCCTAGCAACAACCCAAAACGTCTATGTTACAACAAGCCACCACCCGTCTCATAGTTCCGGAACCATCAGAAGACTTAATCGCCAACGAACCTTGGTCGATAGAAATCTATGCTGATGGCCTAATGGATGAACTCTTTGCGGATATCGACTACATCCTCGATGCTAGCGGTAATCTGGCTTCTCAAACCTTTAGGCAAAGTAGTCAGAAAAGATCGAGCCAGTCCGTTGACGGGGTTTCTCCTGTTGTAGCAACTGGCACTCTTAACCCACTGCAAACAATCGCCATACCGCAGATTATCTTACCAAACACAGCCAATAATCCAGCGCAGTCAGTTACTCAAGCTAACCACAAACAATTGAGTACTGTTGTGTTTGACACCGCCACCGTAAAACCAATTAGTAGAAAGCGTCAGAAAAACAGTTCTGCTTTGGGCAAACTACTGATTGTGGGAACAACATTAGGCGTGGCGATCGCTAGTATGGTCTACTTGGTACAGTCTGGCGTTATCCATCTTTTAAATACCAAATTGCCCGAATCTGCTCTTGTATTGCCCCAGCCCCAATCACAATTGGCGACAAAACCAGAAATTGAGGCAGAATTAGTTGACTACATGCTCAGTGCCCTGATAGTTATAGATAAGCAAGGCGTAAAAAATCATCAAAACTACGTCAGACCTGGATTTTCCACTCAGGCAAATACTAACCAGATAAGCGTTGCCAACCAGCTATCAACTAATAATTTACCACCACTGCCACCTTTAGCAGTTAACAATACAACACCAATTCCTAATCGTTCGGGAAACGTTGTTGAACGCATTTACGTGCCAGTACCGTCGCCGATGCGCTACGCCCTCCCAGCGATTCCCGGCGCTCCCACACTATTACCACAAGTTGCCACTGCATTGCATGGTTCTCAACCTAATGTTGTGAAAACTGCCTTGAATACCGTGCGACAAGCTGCTAAACCCGCCACTGTTAATATGTTAGCTGCGGCTGTACGCCCAGACATCAAAGCTGTGGCTACGAAAACTGCACCCATTACCGTGCGACAAACACCCAAGCCTCTACCTGCATTACCAGTTGTGCCATTACGTGCTGCACTCGCGCCAGAACCAGAACCAACCATCACCCAGCATCAAGTGTATATGCCAACTGCGATCGCCGAGACTCCCAGTAGTACCTTAGAAGGACTGCTAGAGTTAGGCAACAAATCTGCCGCTTTGTTTAAAATCGATGGCGTGACTCGCCGCATCAATATGGGTGAAACCATTGGTTCTAGTGGTTGGACACTTGTAGATGTCAGTAATGGCGAAGCAGTCATTCGGCGTAACGGCGAAGTGCGATCGATTTACGCAGGGCAGAAATTGTAGGCATTGCATAAATGTGGGATAAATCAGTTAAATACAGGTATTTCGCTATACTTCAAATAATGAAGTAACAATTTAATTGAATACTTAAGCATATCTACTGCTTTGGAATATAGGACTCATATTTGATTTTTGAAATATTACGTAGTGGCGTGGCAAGCTTAAAATAGTGCATTAACTTTCCTCTTGTGGGATGGGCGTCTCGCTCGTCCGGTGCGGACAAGATGTCCACACCACAAGAAAATTTATTGCAACATTTTAGTCTTGTCACGCCAGTAGGGTGCGTTATGCCTACCGCATAACGCACCAAAACCTTCGGACGGTGCGTTACGGAAGCTGTAACACACCCTACGCATACTGAATTCTGACTCCTGACTCCTGAATTCTGTTCGATAAAATATTCTGCATCATTAAGAAATATATAGTTATGTTACACTTAGTAACGAATCAGGAGTCAATGGCAACAGACATCTGACAAAAAGCTGATTTGTTAAACATTCCCACAGAACTTACAAAATGACTCTATCGATTTGTCCCGATCTAACTTCTGCCGATCAGAGACTGTCAACTTTAGCGATCGAGCAACAGCCAACTGTTACAGAAGCCGAAATGATGCAGGCTGTGCGTACTTTGTTGATTGGATTAGGAGAAGACCCAGACCGCGAAGGACTAAAAGATACTCCAAAAAGAGTGATGAAAGCCTTGCAGTTTCTCACAAAAGGATATCATGAATCTTTGGATGAACTGCTAAATGGAGCAGTCTTTACAGAAAATGCCAATGAAATGGTCTTGGTTCGGGACATCGATATTTTCAGTTCCTGCGAACATCATATTCTACCGATTATTGGTCGTGCCCATGTTGCTTACATTCCTAACGGTAAAGTCATAGGACTATCAAAAATTGCCCGTATTTGCGAAATGTATGCACGACGTTTACAAGTGCAAGAACGTCTGACGGTACAAATTGCTGATGCATTGCAAGGATTACTCAAACCCCAAGGGGTTGCAGTGGCGATCGAAGCAACCCACATGTGCATGGTAATGCGGGGCGTGCAAAAACCAGGTTCTTGGACTGTTACCAGTGCAATGCGCGGTGTTTTTGCAGAAGATGTGCGGACTCGCCAGGAATTTATGAATTTGATCCGCCACAATTCTAATTTTCATTAAATAGGGAATAGGGAATAGGGAATAGGGAATGGCTTGGAAATAGGGAACGGGAATTAATTTTGTGTTGCGCTAAATGTTTGTAGAGACTACAACTTACGCACTTTACAAATTAATCATGTTATGGATTTACCAAAAACCGAACCGTATTGATTAGACCTCTTGCATGAATCCGATTATCCCTTGAAACTGGAAGTCTGGGGCTATACAAACCAAGCCTGCCTACGCAAGCTAAATATGTGATTTGAGTTTAAAAATTTGGTTTGTACAGTCATAAATTTACAGCAGTTTTCACATATTTGAACCACATCCGTCGTAAGGGCACAGCAATGCTGTGCCCCTACCGCGTGGTTTATTTACCTGAAAATAGCTGTAATATCATGTCCGGTTGAAGACTTATCATTTAGGAATTATTTTCAATAAGTAACAGGCAAAATCCCTCAAACCTTTGCCCAGAGAGCATTCGCGGGGGTCAACGATAGAATCAGGGTTTCAGCCATTGCTTGTATCCCGCAAATTTACATTTCTTTACATTTCCCGAACTATTTTTTCCAAGTCATATGATGTCCGGCTAATTAGTAGGGGCGCACAGCTGTGCGCCCCTACGCAGTCTATTTGTCGCATTCTTTTTTCAAATTGGTATTACTTATCAAGGAGAATTCTCCGCGTCAGAGCGTCAGTCTACATGATAAGTATTCAACCAGTAATAATCATTCAGGTCTCAAATCGTTGGATAATTCCACAATACCCCTAGTTCCATCAATCCGTACCCGTTGACCATCTTGCAATAACCATGTAGCACCGCGAACATCCATAACTGCGGGTATCCCGTATTCACGTGCAACGATCGCACCGTGAGAAAGTCTTCCTCCGGCTTCGGCAATCAATCCTCCAGCCCTTAATAACAATGGTGCCCAGCCGGAATCTGTGTAAGGTACTACCAAAATTGTATCCCGATCGATTTCCGGCACATCTTGTAAGTTTCGCAATACCTTCACCCTGCCTTCGACTTGACCGTGACTAGCTCCAATACCTTGTAAAATTTGGTCAGAGTAGAGGGCAGAAGGCGCTAGGGGATGAGGGGGTGTATTGCCGTAGACTACAAAAGGTACTTGAGTAATCTCGCTATCTTGGAGGAATTGCGATCGCCTAAATTCCACTAACTCAACCAACTGTTCAATTAAGCTGGAATCTCCACCCGCAACTAAACGCCGCACTTCATCAAAGTTGAGAAAAAAGATATCGCCTGTTTTTTTGAGCAAACCAGACTTTAACCAAATCTTCTCTAAAGCGACAAAACTCCAACGCAATTCAGCCAAAAGCCGTGAATAAACTTCGGTGACTCGTCCTTTGATATCCACACGCCGTTGCACAAACCCGCGTTTGCGGAAGATGCTATTGTTGGCGTCTTTGGCGGCTGCTTGTAGTTCGTTCCCCTGGATTAACTGCACAAACATCTGCTTGATGAGTTGCGGATTTTCCCGCCAAGTGGGAACGGAAATATCAGTTCCCACTTCGCTTAAATAGCCGTAATCCTGAAGCAATTCGTCAAATTCTTGCAGGATCTTCTTTCCCTCTGGGGTTTGCTTTAATTCTTCAAACACCTGGTGTGGCTCAAACTTAGATAATATCTGCTTGGCATCTGCGGCAATTGCAGCCAGCGATCGCAATGCTGCTACTTCTGGGGTGACGCTGTTATCAATTTGCTTATCCTTCACCCGAAAAATCGCCTGTCTCAGGGCAGCACTCAAGGGAGCTAAAATGCTGTAATAGGTCCCTTGACGCAGCAATTCTAAGATCAAGTCAATTCTTGCCAACAGCTTGGCTGGTTCCAACTTATTTATATCTTCCTGTGCCAACTGGGACAACCCAGGAATGAAGCGTTTGTGATAATCCCGCTTGAAGTCCTTTTCTAAATTTAACTCTCGCTTGAGTAACCTTCCTAGTCCTGGGAAATTTTCCCAAGTTGACTTCCAAGATGGCTTACTCATTTTAGCTCCCCTGGTTAAAAACTCCAGACTTTCCGGCGGCAATCCCATGCGAATAAAAATATCTCCTAAGAGGGATGCGTTAAAGTAAGCTTGGGAGTAATGCAGAGTTGCTGTTTCAGTGAAATCTAACCCGGAAGCGCGATCGCCCAAAACTAAAGTGAAAATTTCTCCCCAAACTCCACAAGTTAAAGGACGATTAATCGACCATGTTAAGGGGTGAATGACTCCCGGAATCACTTCGGCGGCGATTTTCCGCGTCCAGATGGGTAGCAGAGTGGTGATTGGTCGAGATTGCAATACCCAAAGCGTTTGACCGTCGTAACTCCACTCAATATCTTGAGGTGTGCCATTGTAACGTTTTTCCAGTCGGTAAGCCAAGTATGCAACTTGCTTGATTAATGCTTGGGGAACTCGTCCTTCACCCTCCAATTGCACAGAGGAAGAATTTTCTGCCTCAAAAACAAAAGCGCGATATTGTTCTGGTGTGACTTTTCCGGAAACCACTTGTGTGGCGCTGCCTGGGAGGGCTTCAATAATAATGGCATCACCTTGCTGGGTAATGGGATCGCGGCTAAAAGCGACGCCAGAAAATACACTTTGGATTTGTTGTTGAATCAGCACACCCATTGCTGTGTCATTTAAACCGCGATCGCGCCGATATTGTACAGCAGAAGGATGATTGTAGGAAGCTTGCACTTGGGCGATCGCTTCTTGCAGGGCTTGGGGACTGGTAACATTTAAAACTGTTTTATACTGCCCAGCCGCAGAAGCGTGTTCCGAGTCTTCGCCAATGGCAGAAGAACGCACCACCAAGGGAGATAATTCTGATGGCTGGAGAAATTCTGTCAACAACTCAGGATCGTCAATGGGGGCAAGTACCCATCCTTTTGGCACTGGGTAACCCCAGCGTTTAATTTGAGATAATGTCGCTGCCTTTTCGCCGACGATGGCAGCATCCAACTCTTCATCTAAAGAAACCATAGTGCGTTGGCGTAGCCCGTCGTAGACATCGCCGCTTAAAAATTCCAACATCGCTTGCGACTCTGTTTGTGCTTCTTGGGCGGGCAGATTCATGTCATCAGGAATTTTTGTGTAAATCCAGCCCATTAAACCAGCTAAAGCCACAGCAGCAAGCATTCTGGGAATATCACTCAGGTGCAAAAGCGTCACAAACAGAGGAAACAGTAGCAAAACCCCAAATTTGACTACCTGTCTGGAGTGGAGAATTGAAAAGCTAATACCTGCAAAGAAAAATACAAATATTGCCACCAGTGGATCATGTACCACAAATCCCCAAACGACATTTGTCGTACCTGCGCCTCTGCCTATCCAGTATCTACCAATTACCAGAGCAATGAGGGCGACTAATTCCCAAGATGAACCATCTGGGAAGAAAGCACGGCTAATTAAGACTGCCGCAACACCTTTAAAAGCTTCTGACAAAACTGCCAGAATTCCTACGAGTTTACCCCCGTGATAAAAAGCAGCTGATACGCTGATGTTTCCTGTACCAACTTGTGATAATCGCTTACGCTTGAGGGCGTAAGTAACCCATGCAATCAGGGGTAATCCGCCCAAGAGGGGGCAGGCAATTAAAATAACTAAGACACCCCAAAGTTCAAACATTCTGGATTTTGGATTTTAGATTTAAATTTGCCATCTAAAATCTCAAATCTCAACTCTAAAATTTTTATGAAATTTTTGATGGTTATCAGAGCGTTTGGAGTCAGGAGTCAGAATTCAGAATTCAGGAGTTAGGAGTTAGGAGTTAGGAGTCAGGAGAATATTTGATGAATGAATATACCAATCATACTAGACTCCTTATACAGACAGAATATCTTAAGTTGCTCAAGTACATAAACTAGGTTTTTAAGCCAGCCGTCAAGCCCGTCTGACTTCTGAATTCTGACTTTTGAATTCTGACTCCTGAATTCTGACTCCTGAATTCTGAATTCTTCTTTAAGGACACTTGGCGAAGACGGAGACCGTTTTTGCCAGTGTCCTTCTAGGCTACTAATGGTTTTAGTTTAGCGCATAGGCAGCTTGCAGCGCCCAGATGATGAGAGCAGCGATCGATCCCAGAAGCAACACGGTAGAGATAGTGACTACTTTTGGGGAATCTGCACCCTCAAACTTCATAATTCCTCGATTTAAGTCGGACACAGTTTTGTAATCCTCCTCTGTTACGGCATGAAACATTTGTCCGTTTTGATTGTAGTCGTTAAATTGGCGGATAACGTTAAATTCCTAATATTATTTTGTTTAAGCTTTGCAATTTTTCCATCGCCACAATTACTTACTTGTCCAGGGGGATTGGTTTAATTTATACAAATTGGGGAGTGGGGAGTGGGGAGTGGGGAGATGAGGGAGACGCGGGGAATAATAAAGGACAAATGACAAATGACTAATGACTAATGACTAATGATGAAAATATTGGTGTTCGTAATTTTGGCGGTGGTTGTGGGATTGTTTGTGCTGTTAGAGATAGGATTGCGATCGCTCTTTGGCTTTGGTAATCCCCTGATTTATGTTGGTGATGAGCAAATTGGTTATTTATTGGCTCCTAATCAACGTACCCGTCGCTTTGGTAATCGCATTGAAATTAATCAGTATTCTATGCGAGGTAGTCCCATTGCAAAGACACCTGCACCTTCGACCCTGCGAGTCCTACTGTTAGGTGATTCCATTGCTAATGGTGGCTGGTGGACCGATCAAACTAATACAATATCCAGCTTGATGATGGGTTCTTTCGCATCAGCAACTAACAGTAATTATCAGGAAGTAGAAGTGCTAAATGCATCAGCTAATTCTTGGAGTCCAAGGAACGAATTAGCTTATTTACAGAAGTTTAGCACTTTTAACGCGCAAGTAATAATATTGCTAATTAATACAGATGATTTGTTTGGAACTCCTCCGACTTCTTTACCAGTGGGACGCGATCGCAACTATCCAGATAGTAAACCACCCTTGGCATTAGTGGAAGTCTGGCAGCGTTATCTGACGAAGCAAAAGCCGATTCCGGAGTTGAAAACAGTGCATAATGAAGCAGGCGATCGCGTGGGGATTAATCTGGAGGCGATCGGTAAAATTCAAGCGCTGACTCGCCAAACGAACAGCCAATTTTTGCTGGTTATGACTCCCTTGTTGCGAGAAATTGGTGAACCAGGTTCCCGCGATTATGAAATTCAAGCACGCCAACGCTTGAGCGATTTTACTAAAGCGCAGCAAATTAACTATATCGATTTTTTACCGATATTTAATTCAAGTACTGATCCGAAAGGTTTGTTTCACGACCACATTCACCTTAACTTGCAAGGGAATAAATTTGTGAGTGAAGTTATAGAGCGATCGCTTTTACAAATCTTAAGCCAGTCTCATTCACAGATTCTTTAGCATTGGCTCTCAAAATCTTCAGAATTGTGAATTCTGAATTCTGAATTCTGTTTTCTCAACTTTCTCGAATCCAAAGTGCCAGTCCTCCACCACGCCCACGAGCTGCAATGAAATCTTCTGTAACTAAAAAGAAGGCAAAAAAGGGTAGTTTAGCGATCGGCTGGCTATAAAAATCCTCGGACTGGACTTTACCAGAGCGAATCTGTTTGTTGTACACAACACGACCGAACAGACTGATGAGCATATGATTAAAGTCAAATGCCAATAAATTTTTCTTACCCATGTATTGCACTAGTCCGGTAAGCTTTAACAATATAGGGAATAATTCAACCTGATTAGCAATTTCGCCTTTAGTTGAATCCTGTTCTAAATTGGCACTAAAGGAAATATGAATTAGTACAAATTTGGGCACATACAAACCCTTGCCTAATACAATTCCTCCTCGTTCCCTAACTTTTTTGGTATCAGTAGCAAAGCAAAGCCGCCATTTTCCCAGAAGAGACTCAAACGGGTAGTTCAGGCGTTGTTGCTTAACAGCTTTTTCTGCTTGTAATAACGCATTGACTAATATTTCAGCACTAGGACGTGTGTTTTTTTGTCCTCGATACGCAGCCGCAGCTTGGGATAGTACGGTTATAATCTGCCTCGATGAGGTTGGCGATGAGAATTGAGTTGTGTCATCACTTTGATTTCCTGAGATTCTGTATCCAATATACCAGCAATAAATACCAAACAATAGCATAGGTATCTACCACTATTGCATTGATAGAGGAATATCCTTCGGAAAATTCACCCACATTTTTTGACGCGCTTCAGCAATATCTGTCTCGGTAATTTCAATACCTAAATTACTCTAAGTAAGTGGGCGGGAAAAATATCAAGTAAGTAAGTCGGCGGGAATAAACCAAATTATATTACGAAACGTAAACAAGCTTAAAACCCTTATCAATGACAAGTGACCAATGACAAATGACTGTCCCCGCCAGTTAGCTTTATTTGCACCGACCTACTTAGCACGCGGTTTGCTCAAACAAAATCTGCTGCGGGCGATTCGGTTGTGGGTGTGGTTGCGATCGCTCTTTGAAGACAATTAAGATTGTGTGATTAGAGGTTTGTCGAACTCACGTTAACCGAACTGACTGACGCGGATTTAGCTTGCGGTAACGCTTTTGCAACCTGGCTTCTGCCTACTGCATTCTTCAACTATAATGTTGATCTGCAAAACTACCAGATATGGGTTAACTAGTCTGGAAGGTACTTTTAGTCTGTTTAGGGGACTGGATCTATGATTAAGCTTGGGTTACTGGTACAGTCCCAGAATAATTATTTGGGTATAGGAAAAGTTATAGGAATATCTGAGACTAATGCGATCGTTGAGTATTTCTGCTCTATGGCGCAACGTCTGGAAAAAACGTTACCTTTAAGTTCGCTCTCTCAAGTTAGGCTTGAACCCCAAGCGCGATGCTATATCAAGTCCGAAACCCAAGATAAATGGATCATTGGCAGAATTTTCGTCTGGGACGAAGATACAGAACAATATCAAGTTGATTTACCAGACAAGAAAACTGCAATTGTTACGGAAGAAGAAATTTACGTCCGTTGTAATTTACCGAACACAGACCCCATTGAAACTTTAGCAATGAAGGGTCATGAAACGCCGTACTTCCACGACAAAAGATTGGCTTTTGTGAAATCTTTGATTCAGCAACGCGCTGTTAGTCGCGGGATGACGGGACTGATTTCGGCAAATATTAATCTTTATCCCCATCAGGTAGAAGTTGTCAGGCGGGTACTGGAAGACCCAATTCAACGCTATATTTTAGCAGACGAGGTGGGACTCGGAAAAACCATCGAAGCGGGTGCAATTCTGCGTCAATTCCTGTTAGATGAACCGAAAAAAGGTGCGGTGGTCATAGTTCCCAAATATTTGCTGCAACAATGGCGGACTGAGTTAGAAAACAAGTTTTATATTTCTCATTTTCCCAAACGGGTAGCGGTAATAGCGGTTGAAGATATTCATAAAATTAATCTCAAAGCTAAGATAGGCTGTTTAATATTAGATGAAGCCCATCACATCGCAGCAATGGCGACTTCTAAAGATGCAGCAGTGCGTCAGCGTTTTGATACTTGCAAACAACTGGCTCATAAAAGCGATCGCTTACTTTTATTATCCGCTACTCCTGTGCTTCACCACGAGCAAGATTTTCTGGCAATGTTGCACTTGCTCGACCCCACAACCTATAAACTTCATGATTTAGCAGGTTTTCGCGCTAAAGTTGCCAGCCGCCAGCAAATTGGTAAAGTTCTGCTGGCTTTGAGAGAAGATGCAAATCCTGTTGTCCTGAAAAATAATTTACAGGAATTACGCAACCTGTTTACTGAGGATCGGTATTTACTAAAGTTGGCGGATGATTTAGAAAATTGTTTACAAGAAAAATCTCCTGAGCAAAATCAAATCGTCCAAGCAATTCGCAGCCACATCAGCGATACCTATCGACTATATCGGCGAATGCTTCGCAACCGTCGCGCGGCGGTGGAAGATGTGATATTTGACCGCAATTTTACACCGAAAGAAGAATATGATTTAGATGAGCGATCGCTTGATATTCACGAACTCATCAATCAATGGCGTACTGTTGCTCCCAATGAAAAACAATATCAGCGAATTTTTCTGTTATTATTCCTTGCTGCTGGTACTTGGTTAGGCATTTTAGAACAACTAATTACAGCCCGTTTAACTGGTAAACCCGATTCTAAACTGATTCAGGAGTTTAAAGAAGATGATATTCGCCTATTAACTACAACTCCCAAGTTTTCAGGGGAAGAAGAGATTTTGCAATCTTTTCTAAAAATTATTCGTCAACCTGTAGAAGATGGAGAACGCAAGGAAAATTTAAGAACAGTACTGCTGAATCAGCTAGGTACGTACTTCAAAATTCCGCCCAATGTTCGCAGAAATCAAAAAGAATTTCTCACCAGAATACAGCAGAGAATTCGTAGACCAATTGCTGAGGATATTTTCCCAAAATTTATTATATTTACCAGTTTTGTCCAAAGTTGTGCAGAAATTGTGCGCTATTTATCTGATACCTTTGGTGCAGATACCGTAGTTAGCCATCAATTTGGAGAATCACCGGATAAAGTTGAGGCGGGCTTAAATAAATTCAAAAACAATCCCAACTGCTTTATTCTAGTATGCGATCGCTCCGGAGAAGAAGGACGTAATCTCCAGTTTGCTGACTGGTTAATTCATTTCGATCTTCCTTGGTCACCTAATCAATTAGAGCAAAGAATTGGCAGACTTGACCGCATTGGCAGCAAAATTGGCATCCAATCTTGTGTATTGATTGGCCCTTATCTGGAAGATAGCCCTCACAATGCTTGGTATCAAATTTTGAAAGATGGATTTGGCATTTTTCAACAATCAATTGCCAGTTTCCAGTTTTATGTAGATGAGAAACTTCCAGAATTGGAAGCAGCTTTGTTTCAATCAGGCGCTGCTGGATTACTGCAAATGATTGAGCCAATCAAAGAACAAATCCAAGGCGAAATCGTCAATATTAGCGAACAAAATGCTCTAGACGAAATTGACGCTACTGATGAAATTGCAACCGAATATTTTGAAGATTTAGATAATTATGATGCTCGCCATTCAGAAATGAAGCGAGCAATTGAAGGGTGGATTTGTGATGCCCTTGGTTTCAAGGCAATGACTAACCCAGACTCTTCAGAAATCAAACGTTATCAACCGGTAACGCGTACCTTGGTGCCGATAAATGAGTTAAAAACCCGTTTTGCTGACAGTTATCTAGACAAATATAGTACTTATAACCGCAGGATAGCTAACCAAAATTCTGATGTTAAACTCTTGCGAACTGGGGAAGGATTTGTAGAAGCACTGTTGAATTATATAGATTGTGATGACCGGGGTCAAGCCTTTGCCATGTGGCGCACTGATGCATCTTGGGATGCTCAAGAAGGGAAGGAGTGGTTCGGTTTCCAATACAATTATATAGTCGAGACAAATTTAAGAATTGCCAAACAAGTTTTAATCGATTACAAACTCGATAATTCTCAATTCAAAATCTTGCAGCGACGTGTAGATGCTCTATTTCCGCCAATTATGGAAACTATCTATATTGATGGTCGCAATCAGCCAATATCTGTTGTGGAAGATAAAGTTCTGTTGAATATCTTGCAGCGTCCATATAAAGATAAAAACAATTATCAAGCACGAGATTACAATCTAGCAAAAGAGCGCTTAGAAATTATTGACGATTTTGTTGAGCCTAGTAAATGGCAAAATTATTGCTATGAAGTACGTAACACTTCTTTAGCATTACTTTCTAATCGTCCCGATTTTATGGAATTGTGCGAAAAATGTGCTAAAGTTGCCGAAAAAAAATTAGGCAATAGAGTAGAACAATTACGCTTGCTGCTGAATCAGCAAACTTGGGATCAAGCACTAGCCCAAGAACTCGAAATAGAAACTGCTTTAAGTGCAGCTATTTTAGAGGGAATTCGCCAACCGCAGATTAAGCTTGATTCTGTGGGTTTTATTATTGTATCCGGGCGATCGCTCATCTAAGGAAACTCCAAGAAATAAACCAGGAGTCAGAATACAGAATTCAGAATTCAGAATACTCTACCCATAAAAGGATAGAGTTTTAAGGCGAGAATATTTAATACTACTTTCGCTTAACTTCGGGCAAGGTTTTAACCAATATTCATTACCCACTCGTACATAATTCATACGCTCATTCTGACTCCTGTTAGCGGTAGCGGGGCGTTTAGCCCGTTCTGAATTCTTTTTATAAAAATTAAACGTTTAAAAACATTATTTATACTAAATATTTTTGTAAAAAATCATATATCCCTCTTCTGTCACTTTCCGGGTATTCTGAATAAAAGAATAAAAAAATAAAACCCTGAAAGGTAAGTAGGGCAATGGATGTAGAATTACAAATCTTGAAACATTTGGCAAGAGATGCTCAC
>JAESFX010000154.1_pt1 | contig 64636 bp, 61 predicted proteins | sample 9269501 | NCBI WGS metagenome assembly JAESFX01 (sample SAMN14515570, study PRJNA621655) | algae metagenome | isolation source: Desmonostoc geniculatum HA4340-LM1 and co-occurring heterotrophs from cave... | place: USA: Maniniholo cave, Kauai, Hawaii | collected 2009-07-28
CAGCGAAGCAATCCAGAGGTCTCGCTCTACGCCCTGCTGGATTGCTTCGCTGCGCTCGCAATGACGACAATTACCCCCGCATCAGCGCCGTGACATGCGCGGCGGCCGATTTCGCGAGCCCTTCGAGATCGTAGCCGCCCTCCAGCACCGAGACGACGCGGCCGGCGCAGCGCCGGTCGGCGATCTCCATCAGTTTCTGCGTCGCCCAGGCGAAGTCGGCCTCCTTGAGGTTGATGTTGGCGAGCGGGTCGCGCCAATGCGCGTCGAAGCCCGCCGAGATGACGATCAGATCGGGCTGGAAGGCGTCGATGCGCGGCAGGAGCGCGCTACCGAAGGCGTCGCGGAACTCGTCGGAACCCTCGCCGCCGCGCAAGGGCGCGTTGACGATGGTGCCGTGCTGGCCGCGCTCGGAGGGGGCGCCGGTGCCGGGATAGAGCGGCATCTCATGGGTCGAGGCGTAGAGCACGGTGCGATCGTCCCAGAAGATCTCCTGCGTGCCGTTGCCGTGATGCACGTCCCAGTCGATCACCGCGACACGCTCGGCTCCATGGGCGGTCTGGGCATGCCGGGCGGCGATGGCGGCGCTGTTGAAGAAGCAGAAGCCCATCGCCTTGACGCTTTCGGCGTGATGGCCCGGCGGGCGCATCGCGCTGAAAGCATTGCTCGCCCGCCCGCTCATGACTTCGTCGACGGCATGCACCGCGCCTCCGACGCCGCGCAGGACGGCCTCGATGGTGCCCGGCGAGATCAGCGTGTCGGGGTCGATCTGGACCAGGCCGGATTTCGGCGAGGCCGCGATCACGGCCTCCGCGAAGGCGCGGGGGTGGCAGAGCGCCACCTGATCGAGCGTGCCGAGCGGCGCGGTTTCGCGGACCAGCGTGGCGAATCGCTCATCCTCCAGCGCCTGCTCGATGGCGCGAAGCCGGTCGGCGCGCTCGGGGTGGCCTGCAGGGGTGGCGTGGTCGAGGCCGGCGGGATGCGTCATCAGGAGGGTCGTCACGGAAAGCAGCGCCTCATTCTCTGGATCGGAAAGCGTGTCGGGATCATGGCGCGTGGCAGGATTGCCACGCCGCGGTGGGTTCCGCGCGAATCTTCCGCCACAAAGGGAACCGGATTGCGCCATATTGGTTTCAGGCCTAGGACATCCGAGGATCGTTCGTAGCGCCGGCCTGCGGCGCGGATACGAAGCGTTAACCCCGGATTCATCATAAAGGGCGCCACGACGCGGCGCTGGTGGGCAAGATGAAGCAGAGCATTGTTTTCGCGCTGGCGCTGTCTGGGCTTTTGGGCGCCTGCCAGTACAAGACCGTCAACGCGCCGTCCCTGTCGGGGCGCGATGCCGAGTACATCGCCCTGGTGCCGAAATTCGAGCATGAAATCACGCATCTGCCCTACGAAATCACGGATCCGACCGGCCAGCCTCCCGGCACGATCTACATCGATACCCGCGAGAAGTACCTCTATTACGTCCTGCCCAACAAGAAAGCGATCCGCTACGGCGTCGCCACCGGCGACGAGGCCTTCGGCTGGACCGGCGAGGCGATCGTGCAGCGCAAGGCCGAGTGGCCGCGCTGGACCCCGCCGGCCGAGATGATCGCGCGCTGGCCCCATCTCGCCCCGCGCGCCGGCGGCATGGAAGGCGGACCCGAGAACCCGCTCGGCGCGCGGGCGCTTTACCTCTACCAGGGCGGGAAGGACACCCTTTACCGCATCCACGGCACCAACGAGCCCGAGACGATCGGCCGCTCCGCCTCGTCGGGTTGCATCCGCATGCGAAACATCGACGTGATCGACCTGTTCAACAGGGTGCCCAACGGAACGAAGGTCGTCGTGGTTTAAGACCACGATGACAGTCCCGTCATTGCGAGCGTAGCGAAGCAATCCAGAGGTTTGCGCGAGACGGCTGGATTGCTTCGCTACGCTCGCAATGACGGTGAGGCAGTTCCGCCTCACTCCAATTCAATCAGCACGATCTCCGGTGGCACGCCGAAGCGGACCGGGAGCTTGCTCGTGCCGAGCCCGCCCGAGACCACGAGGTCGCGGCCGTCCTCGCGGACATGGCCATAGGCGTAGCGGTTGCCATAGCGCGACGGCACGACCGGCGACCAGCCGAACAGCCTGATCTGCCCGCCATGGGTATGGCCCGACAGGGTCAGCGCGATGCGCGCCGGCATCCGCGCGAAGGCATCGGGCTCATGCGCCATCATGATCGCGGGCGCGCCATCATCGGCGATCTGAGCCAGCGTGCCGGGCAGGTCGTCGATGCCGCGCGGCCGCCCGCGCCGGAGCGTCTCGAAAGCGACCTGATCGCCGAGACCTGCCAGCCAGAGCGGACCGGCTGCGGTTTCCAGCCGCAGCGCCTCGTTCTCCAGCAGCCGCAAGCCCGCCGCCTGTAGCGCCTGACCGACCTGCGTCGGGCCGCGCCGTGCGGCAAGCGCCGCCTCGTCATGCCACCAGTCGTGATTGCCGAGGATGGCGAAGACGCCGTCGCGCGCCTTGAGCTTCGCCAGCGCGGCGGCCCATTCGGCCATTGGCGGATCGTCCGATTCCGGCGGGCGGCTGGCGATGAAATCGCCCAGCAGCAACGTCAGGTCCGGCGCGAGTGCATTGGTTTCGGCCACGATCTGCCTGACGCGAAAGACCGGCATATGCGGTCCGCCGATATGCGGATCGGAAATCACGGCGATTCGCAGGCGGCGGCCCGGCGGCCAGTTGCGCGGCGCGATCCTGTAGCGCGTGACCTGGTGATGAAGCGGGGCCCAGCCGAAAGCGTAGGCGCTGCCGAGGCCGAATCCGGACAAAAAAAGACCGGCGAGAGTCCGAAGAACTCTGCGCCGGTCAAGCATGGAGGGTCTCGAATAAACTCAGACGATCATCACTCGCCAAAGTCGTCTCGCAGAACGCCGGGAGTCTCGGTCCGCCGCTCGTCGTCTCGCTTCTGCAACGCCTTCGATGCGTATCTTGTTCCCGCAGCCACGGCTCGTAGTCCGATGGGGCGGAAGCGCGGGGTCTGGGCTTCCGTCGCCGGGGCATGGTGGGAACTCGCGGGGGGCTGCGTCGGGCGACGCGGGCTGGGGGTAATCATGGCTCCTGACTTCATCTGACTGCAAGATGCCGACGGTTCCTGGCCGTCGACGATCGCATCATCGTCATCAAAACAGCCGGAGGCGCGGCGTGAATCAGGACACTTCAAGGCATTTTGTGCGCGGATGTGTCCGGCCGTCACAATCGGGGAGGCAATCCGTCATTGCGAGGAGCGCAGCGACGAAGCAATCCAGAGTCGCGCACTCCACGTCCCCTGGATTGCTTCGCTGCGCTCGCAATGACGGTCAGGCCAGCAGGCCCTCGGCCTTGGCCCAGTCGAGCGTCTTGTCGAGCGCGCGCCCGTAGCGGGCAAACATCTCCTCGATCTCGCCCTCCTTGATGATCAGCGGCGGGCAGAAGGCGACACGGTCGCCCATCGCGCGTGTGATCAGGCCCTCGCCCTGCGCGAAGAACACGGATTTGGGGCCGACGCCCTTCTTGCCCTCGAAGGAGGCCTTGGTGAGCTTGTCCCTGACCAGCTCGATGCCGCCGATCAGGCCGACGCCGCGCGCCTCGCCGACGAGCGGATGGTCGGCGAGCTTGTGCAGGCAGCGCAGGAAGGTCGGCGCGACGCTGCGGACATGCTCGACGATCCTGTCGCGCTGATAGATCTCCAGCGTCTTGACCGCCACCGCGCAGCCGACCGGGTGGCCGGCATAGGTGTTGCCGTGGCCGAACACGCCGATCTTGCGGCTCTGGTCGACCAGCACCTCATAGACGGCCTCGTTGATCATCACGGCGCTGAGCGGAAAATAGGCCGAGGTGATCGCCTTGGCGCAGGAGAGCGTGTCTGCATTCAGTCCGTAGGTCGTCGTGCCGAACATGTTTCCGGTGCGGCCGAAGCCGGTGATGACCTCGTCGGCGATGAAGAGGACATCGTATTTCGCCAAGACCACGTTGATCTTCTCGAAATAGCCGTCGGGCGGCGTGATCGCGCCGCCGGCGCCCATCACCGGTTCGGCGATGAAGGCGGCGACCGTGTCGGGCCCCTCGCGGAGAATCATCTCCTCCAGCTCAGCGGCCATGCGCGAGGAGAAATCCTGCTCGCTCTCGCCGGGCTCGGCGAAGCGGTAGTGGTGCGGGCAGGAGGTGTGCAGGATGCCGGGCAACGGCAGGTCGAAATCGATGTGGTTGTTGGGCAGGCCGGTCAGCGAGGCGGAGGCGACGGTGACGCCGTGATAGCCCTTCAGCCGCGAGATGATCTTCTTCTTGTGGGGCCGGCCGAGCGCGTTGTTCATGTACCAGACCAGCTTGATCTGGGTGTCGTTGGCGTCGGAGCCGGACGCGCCGTAGAACACCTTCGAGATCGGGACCGGCGCGATCTCCTTCAGCTTCTCGGCCAGCTCGATCGCCGGGTCGTGGCTGCGGCCGGAGAAGATGTGGGTGAAGGGCAGCTTCTTCATCTGCTCGTAGGCCGTCTCCACCAGCTCCTGGTTGGAGTAGCCGAGCGAGGTGCACCAAAGGCCCGCCATCGCCTCGATATAGTCCTTGCCGGCTGAGTCGTAGACGGTGATGCCTTCGCCGCGCTCCAGCACCAGCGGACCGACCTCGCGATGGGTCGCCAGATTGGTGTAGGGGTGGACCAGGGTCTCGATGTCGCGGACGGCGAGGTTTGACAGCATCGGCGGGGCTCCCGGTCTTGATGGATCGCTTAGGCGACCATAGACCCAAGCTGGCGCAAGCGCTGAGCGATTTTCTCGCGGATCGCTGCAGACTCTGGCGCAGGGCGGCGTTTCGCCCCTGACGCCATTGCGAGCGTGGCCGCAAGCTTGCCAGCGCGTGTCCCCGTCGCCATGGTGGCCGCGATTTCGGAGGCTCTCTTGATCGACCCCGCCACCATGGTGAACCGGCCCGCCGCCGGCCGCGACTGCGGCGCCTGCACATTGTGCTGCAAGGTCTACGAGGTGCCGGCGGTCGAGAGTCCTGCCGGGACATGGTGTCGGCATTGCCAGCCCGGGCGCGGCTGCGGCATCCACGAGACGCGCCCGCAGCATTGCCGCGCCTTCTTCTGCCTGTGGATGACGCAGGACTTTCTCGGCCCCGACTGGAAGCCGGACAAGGCCCGCTTCGTGCTGACGATGGACCCGACGACGCGCTGGCTGTTCGCGCAGGTCGATCCGGGCGCCGCCGCCGCCTGGCGCAAGGAGCCGTTCTACAGCCAGTTCAGGCGCTGGGCGACGGCGAGCCGCCAGCCGGTGATCGTCTTCGTCAACAAGCTGGCGACGGCGGTGATGCCGGACGGCGAGGTGCAGTTGGGCACGGTCGCGGCCGATGAGCGGCTGGTGCTGAAACAGGGCGTAAGCGGGCGCTCGACGATCGAGAAGATCAAGGTGGCGGCTTAGGACATGCCGATCGGTCACGAAACATGATCGTCGTCCCGAGCTTGATCCGGGACCCGTTCCCGAACGGTTCCGGAATAGGTCCCGGATCGGCGCCGCGTGCCGCGGCTTGTCCGGGATGACGGTCGCGTTTTCGAGACAGGCTCTACGCAATCGCCAGTGGCGGCGCGCGGTAGCCGCAGCAGGCCTGCTCCAGCATCGCGCCGACGGCGATCGCCATGCTGTCCTCGCCTGCTCCCGCGATGATCTGGACGCCGAGCGGCAGGCCTGCTCGCGAGAGCCCGACCGGGGCCGACAGCGCCGGCAGGTCCGCGCCCGTCGCCAGCGAGGCCCAGAGCAGGAAATCGAGATAGGGCCGCTCCGCACCGTTCACGCTCAGCCGCCTTGCGTGGATGTCCGGGCCGTGGTCGTGCGGAATGGCGGCGACGGTCGCGGGCGGGCAGAGCAGCACGTCGCAGCTCTGGAAGAAGCGGGCCCATTGCCGCTTCAGCGTCAGCCGGCGCTGGCCGATCTCCTGATAGAGGCTGGGCGTCATGCCCGCGCCGCGCGCCTGCAGCGCCTGATGCGAAAGGTCTCCGCGCGCATAGTTCGCGCCTTGCGCCTGAATGCGGGCGCGCACCTTTGGCGGCAGGCCATAGGCGACCACGGCGTGGTTGAGCAGCGCATAGACCTCGAAGGCCTCGGCGAAGCGCAGGCTCGGCCGCGCGGCCTCGTCGACGATCGCGCCGGCATTCGCCAACCTGCGGCCGGCCTCGCGCACGGTGTTCGCCACCTCGGCATCGACCGGCGCGAAGGCATCGTCGGCCCAGAGCGCGACGCGCAGGCCGCGCGCATCCGTGCGACGCGGCTGCAGAAGGGGTGCGCCGGAAATCGCCGTGTCGCGCGGGCCGGCGAGCACCGGCAGGATCAGATCGAGATCGGCTGCGCTGCGCGTGATCGGGCCGGCGACCAGCAGATCGGCGTTGCGCGGCGTGCGACGCTCGGGCGGCGGCGGGATCACGCCCCATGTCGAGACCAGCCCCCAGCTCGTCTTCAGGCCGAAGACGCCGCAGGCATGGGCCGGCCAGCGGATCGAGCCGCCGAGATCGGAGCCGAGCTCGAAGGCGGCCATTCCGGTCGCGACCGACACGCAGGCCCCGCCCGACGAGCCGCCCGGCGAACGGGCCGCGTCCCACGGGTTGTTCGTCACGCCATGGGCCGGGTTGTAGCTCTGGAAATCGCCCGAGAAGACCGGGACATTGGTCTTGCCGATGATGACGACGCCGGCTGCGCGCAGCCTTGCCACGGCGGCGGCGTCCTGCTCCGGCAGGCGCTCGCGATAAGCCGGCAGGCCGCCCGAGGCGGGCAGGCCCGCGACGTCGAAGGCGTCCTTGATGGTGACCGGCAGGCCTTCCAGCGGGCGGGCCGCTCCGCTGGCCAGCCGCTCGTCAGAGGCCTTGGCCATGGCGCGGGCGGCGTCGCGATCCTGCGTGACAACAGCGTTGAGGGCGGGATTGAGCGCGTCGATGCGGGCAAAAGTCGCCTCCAGAAGCTCCGATGCTCCGAAGCGGCGCGCCAGCAGAGCCTCGCGCAGATGCGTCGCCGGGGCGGTGAGGTCGATCGGCTCGGCCATCAGGCGATGTCCTTGGATTGGGCTCGGGCTTGCGTTGCGACGCCCCGGTCGAGCGCGCGCAGGAAATCCTCGCCGTCGCGGACACCGAGTTCGTATGCGAAGCGCATGCCCTCCCAGTCGCGGATGCTGAACTGGCTGACGGGGATCGTCCGCGACGGGCGGGCATAGGTCCGGTTTGGCGCGGCGGGCACCTGCGCGAAGGGCCGCGTCAGCAGCACCAGCGTCGGCAAGCCGCGCGCCTCCAGATCGGCCAGCGCCCAGGCGGGCGCGCTGTCGACGAGGCCGCCATCGAGCGCGGCGCGCCGGCCGATCAGACCCGCGGGCATGAAGGGCGGCACGGCGGCGCTCGCCATCAGGGCGGCGACGAGGTCGTCGGGCGTGCCGCAGTCGGCGACGCGCACCAGTTCCGGCGCGAAACCGAGCCTGCGGCCGGCTGTCGGATGAACCGGACGCAGCAGGCGCTTTTCGAGCTGGTAGGCGGCGATGCCCAGCGCGGCGGCGACCGGCAGCGGCCAGAAGCGCGGCGGCCGCGAGACCGCGATCCGGAAATCGCCTTGCGCCTTCAGTTCCGTCAGACGTTCGGGGGTGAAGATTTCACCCAGCAGCGTGCGATACATCGTGCCGACGGGAAAGAGCCGCCCCCCGCCGCGAAAGCCCGCCCAGTCCATGTCCGAGCGCAAACCCCGGCAGGCCTCCTTGACGCGCGCACGGACGTCAGGGCCGGCCCCGAGCGCGGTGTAGAGCATGGCGAAGGCGCCGGCGCTGGCTCCGACGCTACGTTCCGGCGAAAGCCCGATCCTCGGCGCGACGGTCTCGAAAAAGCCGCCCTGCCAGTAGCAGCGGTTGCCGCCGCCGGCGAAAGCGAGCCCGGCGAACATCGGTCGTCAGCGCGCCTCGACGGCGCGGGCGATCTCGCGCCAGGCCACCACCAGCCGGTCGAGCTCGGCCAGATCGTCGCCCGGCAGCCTTCCCAGCGTCTGCGTCACGAAATCGCGCTGCGTCTTGATCCCGGCCTCGGCGAGGCGGCGGCCCTCGGGCGTCAGATGCATCGCATAGGAGCGGCGGTCGCCGGCGATGGCGCGGCGCTCGACCAGCCCCGCCTGGACCAGCCGGTCGACGAGGCCCGAGACATTGCCCTTGGTGACGTAGAGCCGCTCGGCCAGTTCGCTCTGGCTGATGCCTTCGCGCTCGGTCAGCGTGGAGAGCAGGTCGAATTGCGGGATCGATAGTCCGAGTTCCCGGATGCGAAGCGTCATCTGCGCGAGCAGCCGCGCATGCAGGCGCATGAAGCGGAACCAGACGCGGTCGGGCTCGACCGGCTCGGCGCGAGGGGCGGCGTTGGTGGCGGGCACAGGCCATGCTCCTGAAGCGGACCTATCCGACCTAACCTATCGTGCGGGATTACGCGAGCCCTTCGCCCAAGCGTCGCGCTTCCCCAATGCGAAAGCCTGCGTCTATCCTGCATCCAACCAACACAGAAGACTTATCGGGAGAGACGCCCATGCTCGGCTTGATGCAGGACTGGCCCCTGCTGCTGCACCGGATCATCGACCATGCCGCGATCCAGCATGGCGGGCGCGAGGTCGTCAGCCGGGCGGTCGAGGACGGCACGCTTCGGCGCTCGACCTACGCCCGGATCCGGCAGCGCGCGCTCAAGGTCGCGCGCCGCCTTTCCGGGGCCGGGGTCAAACAGGGGGACCGGATCGCGACGCTGGCCTGGAACAGCGAGCGCCATCTCGAACTCTGGTACGGCATCACCGGCGTCGGCGCGATCACCCATACCGTCAATCCCAGGTTGTTTCCCGATCAGATCGCCTGGATCATGAACCATGCCGAGGACCGGCTGCTCTTCCTCGATCTGACCTTCGTCAAGCTGATCGAGCAGATCCAGGACAAGCTGCCCTCGATCGAGCGCTACGTCATCCTGACCGACGATGATCATATGCCCGACACGACGCTGAAGGGCGCCGTCGCCTATGAGGCGTGGATCGCGGGCGCGGACGCGGATTTCGCCTGGGCGAGCCTCGACGAGAACACGGCGGCGGGCCTCTGCTACACCTCGGGCACGACGGGCGGCCCCAAGGGCGTGCTCTATTCGCACCGTTCCAACGTGCTCCATGCGCTGGCCTGCGCCGCGCCGGACTATCTCGCTCTGTCGTCCCGCGACACGGTTTTGCCGGTGGTGCCGCTGTTCCACGCCAATAGCTGGTCGCTGGCCTATTCCGCTCCGATGACGGGGGCCAAGCTCGTGCTGCCGGGCGCCAAGCTCGACGGGACCTCGCTGCTCGAACTGCTGGAAGGCGAGGGCGTCACCATGACGGCCGCCGTGCCGACGGTCTGGCTCGGCCTGCTGCAGCAGCTCGAGGCGACGGGGCAGGGGCTCTCGACGCTGAAGCGCGTGATGATCGGCGGCTCGGCCTGCCCGCGCGCCATGACCGAGACCTTCGAGCGCAAATACGGCGTCACCGTCTCGCATGCCTGGGGCATGACCGAGATGAGCCCGGTCGGCTCGTTCTGCTCGGTCAAGCCGGCCTACGGGCATCTCGATGGCGACGCCCTGCTCGACCTCAAGATGAAGCAGGGCCACCCGCCCTTCACCGTCGAGTTCCGCCTCACCGACGACTCCGGCAAGGACATGCCCTGGGACGGGACGACCTTCGGCCGGCTCAAGGTGCGCGGGCCGGCCGTGTCCAAAGCCTATTTCCGGCGCGAGGACGAAGACATCCTCGACGAGCACGGCTTCTTCGACACCGGCGATGTCGGCACCATCGACGAGCACGGCTACATGCAGGTCACCGACCGCTCCAAGGACGTGATCAAATCGGGCGGCGAATGGATCTCCTCGATCGATCTGGAGAACCTCGCCGTTGGCCATCCCGATGTCGCGGAGGCGGCGGTGATCGGCGTCGTCCATCCGAAATGGGACGAGCGGCCGCTGCTGGTGATCGTGCCGAAAGCCGGTCGGACGCCCGACAAGGCGGCGATGCTCGCCTTCATGGAGGGCAAGATCGCGAAATGGTGGCTGCCCGACGACGTCGTGCTGGTCGAGGCGATTCCGCACACCGCGACCGGCAAGATCCAGAAGACCGCGCTCAGGGAGCAGTTTAGGGATTATCGCTTTCCGGGGGCGTGACGACGTTGCCGGAAACCGCCTGCATTGTCATTCGGGCTTTGGCAGTTTCAGGTCCGGGGCTGGGGAGATGAGCTGGCTCAATGTCATCTCGAAGGCGGGATACTTGCTCCAGCTTGTCGCCTTGGAGACCCAGCCCGTCGCCTTGTTCACCCAAAATCTGTCCTTGTGCGTGCTCTTCTGTGCCGCGTTGTCATACTCGGCTTCGACCGTGTCATGGGCGACGCCGTCTATCGCGTCCGTGTCGCAGGTTGCGTTCCGGACGGTTTTGGCCTGCTCCTTCAGGCGCGCGATCGCATCATCAAAGGCCTGCTGGCTGTCGAGATCCCTGACCTTCTTCCAGCTCTTGCCCTGATCGGTCGACGCATAGAGACCTTTGCCGTAGGCGAGCGTCCACGGATGGTTGGCGGGCTCGATCATCCGGCTCATCCAGTGGCCTGAATCGATCTGATGGTTCTCGTTGACGGTTGCGGCAGCGGCGCCGAGCTTCTGCGTGACATGGATCGTGATCGGCCCCTTGGGCGCGCGGTCGATGAAAAGGCGCGTGAACCTCTCCTGACAGGTTTCCCCCAGACTCGGCTGGGCGACCAGTCCAAACAGCACCGCGACGATGGCTCGCTTCATGTGTGGCACCCCGCTTCGCGCATTTCGTGGACGGCATGGAATTCCTGCGCCGATCTCCGCGACCATGACGACGATCTTTCCCCAACCCGCCTCGTGAAAGTCTACCCGTCGGAGCAGATGACGCAACTGGAGCCGGACTGGCCGTTCCGCCGGCATGGAACTCCGGCCCGGCTTCTGCAACTTGGCCGACCGCCCTTGCCTTCCGGCCGTCGCCACGTCACCAAAGGCCATGCATCGCCGTCTCGTCTTCGAGGAGCCTGTCTCGCGCGCCGCGCGCTGGAGCCGGCGGCTGGCCTGGTTCTCGCTCGCGGCGCTGCTCGTCGCGCTCGTCGCCTTCCGCATGGCCGAGCCGAGCGAGCAGGGTCTGGCGCCGATCGTCGGAGCCTATCTCATCGTATGGCTCGCGCTGCTGCTGTCGGTCGCGGCGTTCATGCGGATCTGGCAATCGGGGCATCGCGGGGTCGGCATGGCGGCGCAGGCTTTCCTCCTCTCGCTCGTGCTGCTTGCGCCGGCGGCCTATGCGGCGTTCAAGCTGGCGACGCTGCCGCGCCTCAACGATGTCTCGACCGATATCGACGAGCCGCCAGCCTTCAGCCGCTCGCGCATCGCGCTCGATGCGCGCAAGGGGCGCGTGCCGCCCGATGTCCCGGCCGAAACACGGCGGCTGCAGCGCCAGGCCTATCCGAAGGCGCTGCCGATCGTGCTCGAACTGCCGGCGGAGATCGCCTTCGACATCGCGCGCAGGGCGGCGACCGCGCAGGGCTGGCGCGTGCTTGAATCGGCGCGGCCCGGCGGCCGCACCGGGGCGGGCCGCATCGAGGCCGTGGCCCGCACGCCGGTTCTGCGCTTCTCCGACGACATCACCATCCGGGTGCGCCCGCGCGCCGATGGCAGCCGCATCGACATCCGCTCGGCCTCCCGGCTCGGCAGCCATGATCTTGGCGCGAACGCGGCCCGGATCGCGGGTTTCGCCGAGGAGGTCGATCTGCTGGTCGAGGCGCGCTGAGGCTCAGACCCGCCGGTAGCGGCTCGCGAGTTGCGGCTGCGGCTCGTCGCAGGACACGACGCCGCGCAGCACCAGATCCTCCAGTTGCGCCAGCACCGAGAGCGAGGCCGCGCCATGCAGCGCGACCGCCAGCCCCTGATAGATCGCCGGCACCATGGCGGCGATGGTGTCGTCGCCCGCCGCCAGACGGTTGAGGATCGCGGCCTCGCGCTGGCGGCGGTGCTGCAGGAGACCGCGCAGAAAACGCTGCGGCTCCTCGACCGGGCCGCCATGGCCCGGCCAGTAGCGGATGTGCTCCATGCCGCGCAGCCGCTCGATCGAGGCCATGTAATCGGCCATCGAGCCGTCGGGCGGGGCGACGATCGAGGTCGACCAGGCCATGACATGGTCGCCGGAAAACAGGGTCTGCTCCTCCGCCAGCGTGAAGGCGAGGTGGTTGGCGGTGTGGCCTGGCGTCGCCACCGCCTGCAGCGTCCAGCCGCGCCCGGCAATGGCGTCGCCATGCTGCATTTCGAGGTCGGGCGCGTAGTCGCGGTCGGCGGCGGCGTCGAGCGGGTTCAACTCGCCGAGCGCGAGTTCGCGCGCCGGCCGGTGAGGCCCGCAGCCGACGACGCGCGCTCCGGTCGCGGCCCTGATCGCAGGCACGGCGGGCGAGTGGTCGCGATGGGTGTGGGTCACGACGATGTCGCTGACGGTCTCGTTGCCGAGCGCCGCCAGCAGCCGCGCGATGTGGCCGAGATCGTCGGGGCCGGGATCGATGATCGCGACGCGGCCGCGGCCGACGATATAGGTGCAGGTGCCGGTGAAGGTCATCGGTCCGGCATTGCCGGCGATGAGCCGCCGAACGAGCGGGGAGAGCTCCGCCACCTCGCCTGCGGGGGCTGCCGTCCGGTCGAACTCGATCTCGTCGCTCATCGTCTTCCGATCCGCAGGCGCAAGGCTGCAGGCTTTGGCGGAGGCATCGGCGCATGGCGCCTGCCGGATTGCCCGTTCGCGCACCGGGCCGGGCGCTTGTGGGGCGTTGCGGCATTTCCTATAGACGGAAAGCGACGGCTGCAAAGCGCGGCCCCGATGAACAGGACCAAATCCCATGGCGCAGAGCTATCCCCTTCACGCCCCGAGCCTTGTCAACGCGGCGCTTCCCGCCGTTTCGGGCGCGCGCGCCATGCTGCTGCGAAATCTCGCGCTCGCGGTCGCCGGCAGCCTGCTGATGGTGCTGGCCGCCAAGATCAAGGCGCCGTTCTGGCCTGTGCCGATGACCCTGCAGACGCTGGCCGTGCTCTCGATCGGGGCTGCCTATGGCTCGCGGCTCGGCGCGGCGACGGTCATGCTCTATATCGGCTACGGCCTCGCCGGCCTGCCGGTCTTCACCAACACCCCGCCCGTCGCGCCGGGTCTGGCCTACATGATGGGCCCGACCGGCGGCTTCCTGGTCGGCTTCGTGCTGATGGCCGCGATCGCCGGCTGGGCGGCGCGTCGCGGCGCGTCCTGGCTGCGCCTCGTCGGCGGTCTGGCGCTGGCCGAGATCGTGATGATGACGCTCGGCTTCCTCTGGCTCGCGCTCGGCGCGCAGATGGCGAGCGGCGCCACGGGTCTGGGCCTCGACAAGGCCTTCATCCATGGCGTGCAGCCGTTCCTGATCGGCGATGCGCTCAAGGTCGCGCTGGCGGCCTGCTTCACCGGCGTCGGCTGGTCGCTGGTCGAGAAACGCGGCTGAGCCGCGACCGTCCGAATCGAAAAGGCCGGGGCGCGCGCCCCGGCCTTTTTCGTTGCGCGCGGGCTGGCGTTCAGCCTGCCGGCTTCGTCTCGCTGCAGGCCTTGGCCGGCGTGAAGAACTTCACGGGGTCGCCGCATTTGTCGCAGCCCGCGAGCACGAGCGAGGCGGCGAAGAGGCCAAGCAGAATGGTGAGGCGTTTCATGGTCGGCGGCGCTCCTGATCGGGGAAAGCTCTAGCACGAGGCGCGGCGAGGCTGCCAGTCGGTCTGCCGTAGTGGCATGGCTCGCGATCGGACGGGCGAAAAGGCGGTCGGGAACGGCCTTGTCCTGAGATCACTGGTCGGAGTGGCAGGATTTGAACCTGCGACCCCTACGTCCCGAACGTAGTGCGCTACCAGACTGCGCTACACTCCGATCATGTGATGGCGGGCTTATAGACAGCGCCGCCCGGCGATGCAACAGCGCCGGAGGGAAGGCCTGACGATTTCTCCCGGCGCGATGTGGCGTGGGCCGCGAGGCCGGTTGCACAAGCCAGCGACGCATTCTAGAAGGCGCGCACCGGTGGGGCGTCGCCAAGTGGTAAGGCAGCGGTTTTTGGTACCGCCATTCGGAGGTTCGAATCCTCCCGCCCCAGCCAGTCTCTTAAGATGTTGATTTTAAATGAATTTCTAAAATCACCGTAGCAGTCGTCCATAACAGTTTCGCGGAGCGTCCGGCAGCCTGCCTCAGAGCCGCTTTTTCTCGCTTGTGGGCGCGCGCTGAACGCATGACGTGGGCGACATCTCATGCGGTTCCAAATGCTGCATTGATGATCGTCTGCGCTTCGTCCTGGATCTGCCGCAGACGCGCCTCGTCCCGGAAGCTCTCGGCGTAGATCTTGTAGACCTCTTCAGTGCCAGACGGCCCGGCGCAGAACCAGCCATCGCTGGTCACGACCTTGACGCCGCCGATCGCCCCGCGCCGTTGCCTGGCGCCTCGTTCAGGATCGCGGTAATCGGCTGGCCTAGCCGCCCGCGCGGTCATGACGGGGACGGAGACCTCCGGAGCCGGTGGCTTGTGGCCGAGCGAGCCGTGCGGGCACACTGTGTTGAAGTGCCGCCACCACCTTTCGACGACGATCTTCGCTTCAGCGAGGGTGTAGAACATCTCGCCATCGAGAAGCTCGTCCCGGAGCCTGGCGTTGAACGACTCGATGAAGCCGCTTTCGCAAGGGCTACCGGGCGCGGTGTAGGCGGTCTTGGCGCGGACCGCGCCGATCCAGCCCTGCGCGGCCTTGGCGACGAACTCGGGGCCATTATCTGAACAAACATGCTCCGGCACACCGCGCGGGATGAAGCGGTCAGGCCGCACAGGCCCATCGGCCATAAGCCGCCGATCTCATTCAGAACCACGATGGCGCACCCAGCCCGCCACCGTGACGAAGGCCGGAAACTCCACCTGCCGGCGGTACAGAAAATCGGACCAGATCAAGAGGCAGGCGGCTTAAACTCGAAAACACTCTCCAAAATCATGGAGCAAGCGCAGCCGGCGGGCGGCTCGCGGCGAGAGCGGGCGCTGGCTCCGGCAGACCGGCTCGGCGCTGGACGCTCTCGCGATCCTTGCAATCATCTGGGCTGTGGCTGCGGGCCTCGCGCTGCCGGCATGTGTTTAGCCGAGCATCGCGCGAGGCGGAAACATGGCCTTGGCCGACAGGTTCAACGGGTGTGCATCCTGCCTATCGTTCCTCCCCCAGCTTTGCCCGCCGCGCTCGCGGCGGGCATTTTTGTCGCCTGTAGCGGCTTCCGGCCCCGCCAGGCCTGCATGCGCGCCGCCTTGGCCACGGCCTCCTCGAAGGCCCGGGTCGCGGCCCTGATCTTGCGTAGGGAAGCATCGCTGGCAGCGTCGCTGAGGGACCGGCGTGTCCGCGCCCACGACGGATCCGAGGCTGCGTGCAGGTCGATCCATGCCAACGCTTCTGTCACGGTCCTGATAAGCGCCCTTTCGCCGGTAGCGTTCTCGACGACGATCCAACGTTTGAGCGGCGGTCCCTTGGCCAAGACGTCCTCCTTTAGGGAGGATAGTCCTCGATCGCTCGGATGGATGCGTTCTGGCCCGCCGGCAGAGCCGTTATGCGCCCGCGGGCGTCGATCAGAGCAGACCCTGCAGCAGATTGGGATGATGCAGTCCCGCTCCGTCCTGCAGATCCCCGACCTCGGCATAAGACTGCCCTGCAAAGCCGATCTTGAAGGCGTTGGCCGCCTCTCCGAAATCAGACGCGTCCACGGAAGTTGCAGCGTCGGCAAGCGGGGCGGTGGCGGCTTGGGCGATGTCGTCGACGGTTTTGCTGAGATCAATCGTGTTCGCGGCCAAGGCCTCGGGCTGCGAGGGCAGGGCAACGACCGGATTCACGAGCGGTGCGGCGGCTGCTTCTATTGTCGCCATGATCTGGGGCAGGATGTCGCCCGGCCGATCGGTCTCCTGTTCGTTCGCTCCCAGAACGCTGGCGGGGATGGCCGCGATCGTATCCGTCAAAGCTTTGGTGTCGGCGAGCAGGGCGTCGGCTGTGGCGTCGATCCGCGCCGAGATGGCGTCGCCGAGGCGGGTCACAGCGGATTCCAGCGAGGTCGCCTGCGCCGCGATGTCCCGCGCGGCGCCGGACATCATCTCCTCGACCGTTTCGCGCAGATCGGCGGTCTGGTCGGTGATCGAAGCAGGCCTCCAGGCCTCGGCCGGGGCGTCGGGACGCGATGTCGCATCGGTCGCGCTCGCGTCCGGCGAGCCTGCTCCGTCGGTGCGAGCCGACGCGGCGGTCGCCGGAAACGCCTGCACCGCGTCCGCTGCTTCGGCTGCGGGAAGGCCTCCATCGGCGACGCTTCTCCCGTCGTCGATGGCCGCGCCGTCGCTCGCGCGAGCATGCGACGCTCCGCCCGGTCCGGAGCCCGGCGAGACGGTCTCCCCGCGGCTCTCGCCTGTCGCGTCGGCCCTTGTCGTCTCCGGCGCGGCCTTTTCGGCGACCGGAACCGCCGCGATGGGAGCGGCCGCGCCGGCCTGTCCGGTCTGCGACGGCGACGTTGCCTCGACGCCGGGGCCGTCACCCCCGCGAGCGGGATGCTGCGTCCGGTCGGCCGCGCCCGGCGTCGCATCGCGCGCCTGCGCGACCGCGCCGGTGACCGCGCCGGCCAGGAGCGTCGCCGTCATGCTTGCGGCCGCCGCCTCGCTCGCGGACAGGCTGGTTCTCTGAGCCTGACGCCCGGCATCGCTGGTTCTTGCCTTCAGGGCCATGACGAACTCCTATCTTCGCCTTGCTTCACTTCTCGCGGAACGAGCCCGAAATTTCGTCGATCAGCGGCCCGGCCAGATAATCGAGCAGGGAGCGCGCCTTGGTCGTGACGACAATCTCGGCAGCCATTCCCGCCTGCAGGGGAATGCGCGCCCGGGCCACATCCTGCGGTTCCATCCGGACCTGTATCGCGTAGTAGCCCAGGCCGGAGCGCTCGTCGGTGAGACGATCCGCCGAGACGACGCTGACGGCGCCGCTGATCGACGGGCGGTCGTTGCGGTTCAGGCTGGTCAGCCGGACGTCGGCCACGTCGCCGACCGCGACCTCGCTGACATCATCGATCCGCAGTCGCGCATCGACGATCAGCGGCGCGTCGTCCGGCACGATCTCCATCAATTTGGCGCCGGCCTGAATGACGCCGCCCTCGGTGAAGACGGACAGGCCGACCACCGAACCGCTGGCGGGAGCCACGATCTCGGTGCGCCGCATCGCATCGGCGGCGGCGGCGATGCGCGGCGCCAGTCCGACCAGGCTGGCCTGGACCTCGCGAAGACGGTCGGTGACGCGGGTCGTCTTGCCCGCCTCGAGCCGCGCGATCTCGAGTTCCGCCTCGCCCGTCGCCTCCTGCAGGCGCGCGGCATCGGCCAGCCGCGCGCCGCGCTCGGCCTCGAGCCTCGCCGCATCGCGCTCGAGCGCGAGAACCCGCGTCTTCGGCGTGTAGCCGGAGGCGAGCAATTGCCGCGCTCCGACAGCCTCCTCCTCCAGCAGGGCCTTTTGCCGCTCCAGGCCGTCGACCTGTGCCCGCAGGCCCTTCTGCTGCTCGGAAAATTGCGTGATCTTCTGGCGCAGGATGTCGGACTGGGTGTCGAACTCGCGCTGGCGCGCCGCCATGATCGCGGTTTCGTTGGCGATCGCCTGCGCCACGCCGGCTTCGCCGCGCCGCGCGGACAGGCTGGCGAAATCGGGGCGGGCCCGGCGCTCCCGCTCCGCGACGAGCCGGCTTTCCTCGGCCAGCAGCGCGTCGCGCTCGCTCGCCACGATATCGAGCCGCGCCTTGGGCTCCGTCTCCGACAGCACCATCAGGACCTGTCCCTTCGAGACGCGGTCGCCGTCGCGCACCTTCAGCTCGCTGACGACGCCGCCATAGGGATGTTGCACCGCCTGGCGCTGTCCGTCGGACCTCAGCGCGCCCTGCGCGATGGCGGCGCTGGACAGCGGCGCCGCAATGCTCCACCAGCCGAAGATCAGCAGGAAGCCGGCGATCGTCGCCAGCCCCAGACGCGTCGGCGCGGCGAAGCTCATATAGACGCCGCGCCGGGCGGGCGCGAGGTCGAGCACGGGCGGATCGCTTGTCATTGTCATGATGCGACCTCGCTGCGCTCGGGCAGAACGCTTTGCCGGATATGGTCGTAAACATCCTGTGGCGGGCCGAGTTTCTCGAGCCGCCCGCTCCGGATGAACATGAGCTGGTCGACGACCTCGAGCACGGTGTTGCGATGGGTCACGACCAGGATCGTCGAACCCTGCGCCTTCAGCGCCAGCAGCGCGTCCTTCAGCGCCGCCTCGCCGCCGGCGTCGAGATTGGCGTTGGGCTCGTCGAGCACGATCAGCGAGGGGCGCCCCAGCAGCGCCCGCGCCAGACCGAGCCGCTGGCGCTGACCCCCGGAGAGGCCGACGCCGCCGGGACCAAGCACGGTGTCGTATTGGCGCGGCAGATCGAGCACCATCTGGTGGATGCCGGTCATCTCGGCGGCGGCGACCACCTCCTCGATCGGCGCCGGGCCGAAGCGCGCGATGTTGTCCCGGACGCTGCCTGCGAACAGGCCGACATCCTGCGGCAGATAGCCGATGCGCCGGCCGAGTTCGTTCTGGTCCCACTGGGCGTAGTCGATGCCGCCGAGATTGATCGATCCGCCCGCCGGCGCGATGGCGCCGACGAGCAGGCGCGCAAGCGTGCTCTTGCCCGATCCGCTCGGGCCGACGACGCCGACCGCGACCCCCTCATCCAGTTCGAAGGACACGCCGTCCAGGATGGGCTGGCGGCGCGAGGGGACGGCATAGGACAAATCCTGCGCCGCCAAACGGTGATCGCTCGTCGGCAGCAGCGTTCGCGGATCGCGCGGCGGAACCTCGCCCAGCAATTCCTCGACCCGTCGATAGCCTTCGCGCGCCTCGTTGAACTGGCGCCAGGTCGCGACAGCCTGCTCGACCGGCACCAGAGCCCGGCCCATCACGATGCTGGCGGCGAAGATGGTCGCGGGCATGATCGCGTCGCCGATCGCGAGCCAGGCCCCGACGCCGAGCATCAGCGCCTGCAGCAGCAGCCTAGCGAAGCGGATGGCGGAGGATATGACGGCGTTGCGGTCGCTGGCCGAGGCCTGCTCGGTCAGCATGCTGTCGCGGCTGTCGAACCAGGTCCGCTCGATCGCGGGCTGCATGCCCATGCCGCGCACGACGTCGGCATGGCGCAGGATGTTTTCGGTGAAGCCATAGGCGCGGTTGCCGGCCGCTTCCGAATCGCGCAGGGCGCGGCGGGTGATGCGCTCATTGAGCACGGCGAGGCCGAACAGAAACAACGCGCCGAGCGTCGCCACCGAACCGAGCACGGGATGAATGAAGAAGAGCAGCAGCAGATAGAGCGGAATCCAGGGCAGGTCGAAGGCGAAGTAGATGCCGGGGCCGGTGACGAAACTGCGGAACTGGTCGAGATCGCGCAGCGTCTGCGCGCCCTTGGAGTAGCCCTGGCGCGCCGAGCGCACCACGAGCGCTTCGAATACGCGGCCGGAGATCAGCGCGTCGAGCCTCACGCCACAGCGGATCAGCAATTGCGAGCGGGCCGCGTCGAGCAGGCCCATCGTCGCCAGCGCGATCGTCAGGATCAGCGTCAGCATCACCAGAGTGGTGACGTTCTCGCTGACCAGAACGCGATTATAAACCTGCATCAGGTAGAGCGGCGAACTCAGATAGAGCAGGTTGATCGCGCTGCTAAACAGCCCGGCCATGGCGAAGCGCGGCCAGAGCGCCCGCAGTGTCGAGGCGAGTTCGGATGGGTTGGAAGAGGTCATGATGACAGGCGGCGAGATTGAAGGGCGGGGCTGGCGCCCCGCCCTTCGTTGCTACGCCGGCGCCTCAGAGAAGGCCGCCGAGCAGGCCGCCACCGCCGCCGTCGGTCTCCGACTGCGAGCCGCTGAAGCTCTCGTCCGAATTGCTGATGCCGATGATCGTCGGGATCTGCAGGTCGAGGCCGAGGTCGCCGATGCCTCCGAACGATTCGGCGTTCACGTCGCCATCGTCACCGTCCGAGTTGAAGCTCGAGCTCTGGAGAACGTCGGACAGATCCAGCCCCAGGCCCGGATTTGTCGCGATGTCGGTGTCCGAGGTGGACGAGTTCGAGTCCACATTCGAGGACTCGCTGTTCGAGCCGCCCAGGACGCTGTTCAGCAGGCCGCCATTGGAGCCGCCGAGAAGGTCATCGAGAAGTGCCATCTTGGTTTCCTTTCGGAAGTTTCAGACTGTCGGCGACGACCGCCGCCGATGCGAAACAAACCCAGGCAGGCAGCCATAGTTTCTGTCCAAAACAAGGTGACAACGCGAAACCGGTGTTCGTTTCGCGGAACCTGCGGCGCGTGCCCGCCTGAAGATGGTTGGCGATCAGCGCGTGCGTGACGTTGCCCCCTGTTTGCCCTCGTTCATAACTGGACTCTGTTCTCGCTGTGGCCCGTCCTGGACCGGGGTGCAAACGCGTTCGGGTGAGGCCGCCACAGCTCGTATGCGGCCGGTGGGCGTGAAGGGCGTGAGCGGTCAGAGCGTCTGCTGAGGGTCCGCGAACGCCCCGCTGCAGAGGATGCGCGGGCCGGAGAAATCGGCGCTGAGCGAGCCGATGATCGCGGCAGCCGCGTAGCCCTTCGCTTGCAGTGTCGCGACGAGGCCGGCGGCCGCCTGCTCCGGCACGGCCGCCAGCAGTCCGCCCGAGGTCTGCGGGTCGAACAGCAGCGCGCGGTCGGCAGGCGAGAGCGATCCTGCGAGCGCGTCCTCGAGCACCTCGTTCTGCGCCGTGAGGGACGAGCGGTAGCCCGCCTTTGCGAGTTCGAGCGCGCCCGGCAGCAGCGGCACGGCGGCGAGATCGAGCGCGGCGGACAGCCCGGCCGGCCGCAGCATCTCGACCAGATGGCCGGCGAGGCCGAAGCCGGTGACGTCGGTCAGCGCATGGGCGACGGGGGCGAACAGGGCAGCGGCTCGTGCGTTCGAGAGCAGCATCGACGCGATGGCGGCTTCGCTGGCCTGCGCGCGCGCCGCGCCGCGCATGTCGGCCGCCATGATCAGGCCCGTGCCTAGCGGCTTCACCAGCACCAAAAGGTCGCCGGCCTTCGCGCCGCCCGCGCGCAGGATCGCCTCGGGCGCGGCGCGGCCTGTCGCCGCAAAGCCCAGCGCCAGCGCCTCGCCCTCGCCCGAATGGCCGCCGGTCAGCGCGACTCCATGGGCGTCGAGCGTGTGCCGCGCGCCAGCGAGCAACTGGAACAGGTCCGCCTCGATGATGCCGGGCGCGGCATGCGGGACAGTCGCGATGGCGAGCGCGCGCGTCGGCTCGCCGCCCATGGCGAGGACGTCGTTAAGCGCATGCAGCGCCGCGATCCGGCCGAACAGCCAGGGATCGTCGATGAAGGCCCTGATCTGGTCGACCGTCTCGATCTGCGCGAGACCGGGCGCGACCTCGACGACGGCTGCGTCATCGGGCGCATCGAGGCCGACGAGCAGCCGGTTGCGCGGCGTGGGCGCGGGCGGCAGCCGGCGCAGCGCCGCGCCGAGCGGGGCCGGCCCGACCTTGGCGGCGCAGCCGCCGCAGCGCATCGCCGTGCCGGCCTCGATCTCGGCTGCTGTGACGGGCCGAGCCATTTCGCGACCGAAGCCGGAGAACATCGCCATGAAGCGGCGGTCGATCCAGTTCTTCCAGCGCCAGACGAGCGCGCCCTGCGCGGAGAACCACGCGCCGCGCCCGGCGATGGCCCCGCCGTCTCCGGTCATCAGGATGACGAGGTAGCTGCGCTGCGCTTTGTGCGCGGCGAGCATCCGCCCTTGCGTCCGGGCTCGCAGGTTGCGGGCAAGCGCCGGGCCTTGCCGGACCGCGAAGACGCCGGCCTTGGGGCGTGGGTCGCCGGTGATCGTCGCGCAGTCGCCGACGGCGAAGACGGCGTCGTCGTCCTCGACCTGCAGCGTCGCCGTTGTCCTGACCGAGCCGTCGGCCGCCAGCGGCAGGTCGGCGCCGCCGAGCCAGTCCGGCGCACGGGCGGCGGTGGAGAACAGCGCCGCATCGGCGGGCAGGGTCCGTCCATCGGCGGCGGTCAGGCCGGTTTCATCGAGCGCCACGGCCTCGAACCCGGTCAGGACCGCGATCGACCGGCGCGCCAGCGCCTCGCTCAGGCGCCGACGGACGCCGTCGTTCAGGGTCGCGACCAGCGGCCCGCCGCTGACCAGCGTGAGCGCGAAAACCTCCGGCGCCTGCCCGGCCCCACGCGCGATGGCATCGAGCCGCGTCCTGAGCGCGAATGCGATCTCGACGCCGGCCGCCCCGCCGCCGACCACCGCGAAGCGGCGCGGCCCGTCAGGTTTCGCCGCGCGCGACAGCATCGTCTCCAGCCGACCGAGGAAAGAACTGATCGGCTTGACCGCGACGCCATGCCCGGCCGCGCCGGCGATGCCGGACAGATCCGGCGTGATGCCGAGATTGAGCGAGAGCGTGTCATAGGCCAAAGGCGGGCGGTCGCGCAGAAGAAGCTGCTTGCCGACCCGGTCGAGCCCGGTCGCCTCCGCATGGATCAGCCGCGTCCCGGTCGCCCGCGCCAGCCTGGCCAGGTCGATATGCATCTCGTCATGGCTATAGAAGCCCGCGACATGGCCCGGCAGCATGCCTGAATAGGGCGTGATCAGCCTGTCGGTGACCAGCGTCAGCCTGACGCCGGGTTCGGGCTTCATCCCGAAAGCCGTCATCACCTGGACATGGGTATGTCCGCCGCCGACGAGGACGATGTCGTGGCGGATGGGGACGGCGCTTGGCCCCTGCCTCATGCCGGCTCGCAGCCCGGGACGTTTTGCGCCGCCATCCGGGCCTCATCGGCGCAGGCGAGTTCGTCGCCGGCGTAGAGACGGTGATCGGGACAGGGACGGCCTCTGATTGCAATCATCGGGTCACGTTACCCGGCCCCCCGAGCCGACCCAACCCCTCATCCTGTGACGAATCCGCTAGCGTGTTTGAAAATCAGGCGTGGCGGCTGTGTCCCTCCGGTGTAACGCGCGCCACGGTGGCGCGCGCCAGTCGTCAGGTGATGTCGGATATTCGGAGGCGGGCCGCGCTGGCTGGACGCCCTCCCGCCGCGGCCTGCCCTGTGGCGTCGCTGACCGGTGCGGCTGGCGCAGGCTCTCGCGCCGCGCTAACCCTGTCGCGACGGGTTCCAGCGAGGCTTTTCCATGACGGTCAGCGACAGCGCGACAGGCAGCGCGATCGCGCGCGGCGGCAAGGCGATCTATGGCGCGCCGCTCGGCATCCTGATGCTGGAGGCCAGGTTTCCGCGCATTCCCGGCGATATGGGCAATGCCGGGACCTGGCCGTTTCCGGTGCTCTACAAGGTCGTCTCCGGAGCAAGCCCCGATCGAGTCGTTCTCAAGGGGGCGGAAGGGCTGCTTCCGGATTTCATCGCGGCGGGGCGCGAGCTGATTTCGCTCGGGGCCGAGGCGATCACCACCAATTGCGGCTTCCTGGCGCTGTTCCAGCGGGAGCTTTCGACGGCGCTCGGCGTGCCGGTCGCGACGTCGGCGCTGATGCAGGTTCCGTGGGTTCAGGCGACGCTGCCGCCGGGCAGGCGCGTCGGCATCGTCACGGTTTCCGCCCGGAGCCTGACGCCGGCGCATCTGGCGGGGGCGGGCGCGCCGCTCGATACCCCCGTCGCCGGGACCGAGCATGGCCGCGAGTTCTTCCGCGTGCTGATCAGGGCCGAACGCGACGACATGGATGTCGACCTCGCCCGGCAGGATGTGGTCGATGCGGCGCTGGCGCTGGTCGCGAAGCATCCCGATGTCGGCGCGATCGTGCTCGAATGCACCAACATGCCGCCCTATGCCGCGGCGGTGCAGGCGGCGACGGGCCTGCCGGTGCATGACATCCATTCGATGATCTCATGGTTCCACGCCGGCCTGAGGCCGCGCCGCTTCGGCTGAACGGCTCGGCGATTGCATGCCGGCCGCGGACTCGCCTTGACTGGCGCGGCCTCGGGGCGCGCGCGGATTTCGGGACGCATTTCATGGCTTACGACCTGATCATCGCTGGCGGCGCGATCGCGACCGCGTCTGACACTTTTTCCTGCGACATCGGCATCCGCGACGGCGTCATCGTCGCGCTGGGTCATGATCTCGGCGAGGCGAAGGAAAGGATCGATGCGACCGGCAGGCTCGTGCTGCCCGGCGGCATCGACAGCCATGTCCACATCGCCCAGCCGAGCGGCGAGGGCATCGTCATGGCCGATGATTTCGCCTCGGGCACGCTTTCCGCGGCGTTTGGCGGCAACACCACGGTGATGCCGTTCTGCGTGCAGGAGAAGGGGGTGAGCCTGCGCGAGACGGTGAAGGCCTATCACGGGCTGGCCGACGGCCAGTGCCATGTCGACGTCGCCTTCCACCTCGTCATTTCCGATCCGACCGAGCAGGTGCTGGGGCAGGACCTGCCGGCGCTGATCGAGGACGGCTACACTTCCTTCAAGGTGTTCATGACCTATGAGGGGCTGGCCCTGAACGACCGGCAGATGCTGGAGGTGATGTCGGTGGCGCGCGAGACCGGCGCGCTCGTCATGGTCCATGCCGAGAATTACGACGCGATCCGCTTCCTGACCGACCGGCTGGAGCGCGGCGGCCGGATCGCGCCGAAGTTCCACGGCGCGTCGCGGCCCATCCCGGTCGAGCGCGAGGCGACACATCGGGCGATCTCGCTGGCCGAACTCGTCGACGTGCCGGTGATGATCGTGCATGTCTCGAACCGCGAGGCGATGGAGGAGATCGCGCGGGCCCGCTCGCGCGGCCTCAAGGTCTATGGCGAGACCTGCCCGCAATATCTCGTCCTGACCAAGGCCGACATGGACGGCCTCAACATGGAGGGCGCGAAATATGTCTGCTCGCCGCCGCCGCGCGACCATGCCTCCCAGCAGGCCTGCTGGGAGGGGCTGTCGAATGGCATCTTCAGCGTGTTCTCCTCCGACCACTGCCCGTTCCGCTACGACGACCCGGCCGGCAAGCTGGTTCCGAAGGGCAGGACATCGTTCCGCTGGGTGCCCAACGGCATCCCCGGCGTCGAGACGCGGCTGCCGATCCTGTTCTCGGAGGGCGTCGACAAGGGCCGGATCACGCTGAACCAGTTCGTGGCCCTGTCCTCGACCAATCACGCCAGGACCTACGGACTGACGAGGAAGGGTTCGATCGCGATCGGCATGGACGCCGACATCGCGATCTGGGATCCGGATCGTCAGGTCACGATCAGCCAGTCGCTGCTGCATCATGGCGCCGACTACACGCCCTATGAGGGCATCGCCGTGACAGGCTGGCCGGTCACCACGATCGTCAGGGGACAGGTCGTGGTCGAGGACGGCATGCTGCGCGGCAAGCCGGGGCAGGGCATGCACATCGCCCGCGAGCGTTCGTCTCTGGCCGTGCCGGCAGGGCGACAGGTCTGATCGCACGTTCCATCCGCCGTCCGGCTGGGCTACCAATCGCAGCGCGGCGCTCAGGCCGCCCGAGCGGAAGCCCCGACACCCCATGCCGACATCGTCATCCTCTCCCCGCCTGTCCTGGCAGGACGCGTTCGAGACGCCGACCCATTCGCAGATCGAGCAGGAGCGCTGGGTGCTGGCGATGTGTCTCGGGCGCGGCAGCGGGCGCTTCGCCGAGATCGGCGCCTTCGACGGGGTGCTGCACTCCAATACCCTGTTCCTGGAGCGCGACCATGGCTGGGGCGGCGTGCTGGTCGAGCCCAATCCGCTGCTCTTCGCCAAGCTCGCGGCGAGCCGCAAAGCGACCTGCCTGGAGAAGGCGGTCCATCGCGAGGGCGGACAACGGCTCTCCTTCGTCGCCTCGCAGGAAATCGGCACGCTCGCCGAATACGCCGAGGCCGACGGTTACGCCGAGGATCGCCGGCAGTCGATCAGCGAGAATGGACTGATCACCGTCTCGACAATCACCTTCGACGAGATGGATTCAGCCGACGGGCGGGGCGGGTCGGGCTTCGATTACGTCTCGCTCGACACAGAGGGTTCGGAGCTCGACATCCTGCGGACGATCGACCTTTCCCGCCACGCGATCGCGCTCTTCACCATCGAGCACAACTTCGTCGAGCCGAGGCGCGGGCAGATGCATACGCTTCTGGCCGAGGCTGGCTACCAGCGGCTCAATGTCGGCTTCGACGACTGGTACTGGCACGAGGGCCATCTGGCCGCGCGCAATGGCGGGACATTGCCCGACATCGCGGCGATCAACGCCCATGTGAAGCGCGTCTACGCGGACTGAACCGAATCTCTCAGTCCTCATCCTTCGAGACGCGCTCTGCGAGCGCTCCTCAGGATGAGGACTGTGGGGACGAGCGCATCTTGTCCGGTGCCTGCCTGCGTTCCACCGTCGCGATATAGGCGTCGCGCGAGGGGATGAGATGCGCCCGGCAGAGCGCCACCAGCCCATCCCGGTCGCCTTGCTCCAGCGCCGCGACCATGGCGGTATGCTCGTCGCGGGCGAGCGCCAGATGCCGCGCACTCGCGGCCGTGATCGAGCGCGCGCCATGGACCTTCTGGGCCATCACCTGGATCAGCTCGACGAGATGGCGGTTGCCGCAGGCGGCGAAGAGCGCCTCGTGGAAGGCCATGTTGGCGCGGAAGGCCGCGCGGGCATCACCCTTGGCGACGGCTGCCGCATGATGTTGCTGGAGGGTCCGGAGCTTCGCGAGCACGGTCGCGTCTGCCGGAAGAGGGATCTGGGCGGCCGCGAGCGTCTCCAGCGCCTCGCGCACAGAATAGATCTGGCGCACCTCCTCGGGGTCGAGCCGCTTGACCGCCGCGCCCTTGTTGGGCACGCGTTCGATCAGCCCGTCGCGCTCCAGCTCGACGAGCGCCTCGCGCACGACATGGCGCTTCACGGCAAAGCGCGCCGCGAGTTCCTCCTCGATCAGGCGCTCGCGCGGCAGCAGCCAGCCGAGCACGATCTCCTCCTCGATCGCATCCGCGATGGCGCGCATGCGGTCGGGCGCGGCGGACTTCAGCGGGATGGCGCTCATGGCTCTCTCCTTGGCGACATGATTGTTGACAATCGTCGCCGCAGCAAGTCTCTTCCCGCCATGACGACCGCCGACGATCCCAAAAAGCCCGCCGCCAGCGGCATGCGCCGCAATCTCGCCAGCTATGGCGACCCCGGCTTCTCGCTGTTCCTCCGCAAGGCCTTCATCAAGGCGGCAGGCTTTTCCGACGACGCGCTCGACCGGCCGATCATCGGCCTGACCAACACCTTCAGCGACTTCAATCCCTGCCATGGCAACGTCCCGCGCCTGATCGAGGCGGCCAAGCGCGGCGTCATGCTGGCCGGCGGCCTGCCGATGGAGTTCCCGACGGTCTCGATCCACGAGAGCTTCTCGAACCCGACCTCGATGTTCCTGCGGAACCTCATGGCGATCGACACCGAGGAGATGATCCGCGCCCAGCCGATGGACGCGGTGGTGCTGATCGGCGGTTGCGACAAGACCGTGCCGGCGCAGCTCATGGGCGCGGTTTCAGCCGATGTCCCGGCGATCCAGCTCATCACCGGGCCGATGCTGGTCGGCCATCACAAGGGCGAGGTGCTCGGCGCCTGCACCGACTGCCGCAGGCTCTGGGGCCAGCACCGCGCCGGACAGATCGACGAGGCCGAGATCGAGGTTCTGAGCGGGCGGCTCGCGCCGACGCAGGGCACCTGCATGGTGATGGGCACGGCGAGCACGATGGGCTGCCTCGTCGAGGCGCTGGGAATCGCGCTGCCGGGATCGGGCACCATCCCGGCGACCCATGCCGATCGCATCCGCGCGGCCGAAGCCAGCGGCAGGCAGGCGGTCGCGCTGGCCAAGGGCGGGCCGAGACCGACGGAGCTTCTGACCAAGGCCGCCTTCCGCAACGCGATGGTGGTGCTGCAGGCGATCGGCGGCTCGACCAACGGGCTGGTGCATCTCAGCGCGATCGCGCGACGGGCCGGGATGACGATCGATCTCGAGGAGTTCGACGCAATCGGGCGCGAGGTGCCGGTGCTGATCGATCTCAAGCCGTCCGGCGATCACTACATGGAGCATTTCCACTGGGCCGGCGGCATGCCCAAGCTGCTGAAGGAACTGCGCGGCCATCTCGATCTCGACGCGATGACGGTCTCCGGCCAGACGATCGGCGAGATCGCGGACGCGGCCGAGGAGGTTCCCAACCAGACGATCATCCGAAGCGCGTCGGCCCCGCTCAAGCAGACCGGCGGCATGGCGGTGCTGCGCGGCAATCTCGCGCCGGGCGGCGCGGTCATCAAGCATTCGGCGGCCTCGGCCGCGCTGCTCAGCCATACCGGGCGCGCGGTGGTGTTCGATTCGGTCGAGGACATGGTGCGGCGCATGGACGATCCCGATCTCGACGTGAAAGCCGAGGACGTGCTGGTGCTGCGTAACGCCGGTCCCAAGGGAGCGCCCGGCATGCCCGAGGCCGGCTATCTGCCGATCCCGAAGAAGCTCGCCCAGGCCGGCGTCAAGGACATGGTCCGGATGTCCGACGCCCGCATGAGCGGCACGGCCTTCGGCACGATCGTCCTGCACATCACGCCGGAATCGGCCGTGGGCGGTCCGCTCGGGCTGGTGCGCGACGGCGACCTGATCAGCCTCGACGTGCCGGCGCGGCGGATCGAGCTGCTGGTCGACGAGACCGAACTGGCGCGCCGCAAGGCCGGGTGGCGTCCGCCGGCCCATCTGACCGAACCATCGCGCGGCTATCGCGGGCTCTATTTGACCACGGTTCTGCAGGCCGACGAAGGCTGCGATTTCGACTTCTGCTGACGCCGACCGCCCGCCCATTGCCGCGAGGCCCGGACTCAAACCGGCCCGCCACCACAACCGGAGGAACTCCCATGCTGAAACGCCATCTCCTGACCGCCGCGCTCGCCGCGCTCTCGTTCGCGGCCGCCGCGCCGGCCTTCGCGCAGGCCTATCCCAGCAAGCCGGTCACGCTGCTGGTGCCCTACGCTCCCGGCGGCGCGACCGACATCATCGGCCGCGTCATCGCCGAGGAACTGTCGCAGACGCTGGGCCAGCGCGTCGTGGTCGAGAACCGCGCCGGAGCGGCCGGCAGCGTCGGGGCGGCGGCCGTGGCCCGCGCCACACCCGATGGCTACCTGCTGCTGATGGGCGCGCTCACCAGCCATTCGATCAATATGGGCCTGCAGGCAAAACCCGGCTTCGATCTGAAGAAGGATTTCGCGCCGATCAGCATCGCCGGCACGGTCGGCCTGGCCCTTGTCGTGCACCCGTCGGTTCAGGCGAAGACGATCCCCGAACTGATCGCGCTCGCCAAGGCCAAGCCCGACGAGTTCAACTACGCCTCTTCCGGCAATGGCTCGCCGCAGCATCTCGCCGGCGAGATGTTCAACGCCCGCGCCGGCACAAAACTCGGCCATGTGCCCTATCGCGGCTCGGGGCCGGCGATGACCGACATGATCGGCGGCCAGGTCAAGGTGATGTTCGATACGATCCCGTCCGTGCTGCAGCATGTGAACGCCGGCTCGCTGAAGGCTATCGCCACCACCGGCCGCGAGCCCTCGCCCTTCATGCCGACCTACCCGACCGCGATCTCGCAGGGGCTGGCCGATTTCGAGATCGGCTCCTGGTTTGGCGTGCTCGCGCCCGCCGGCACGCCGCAGCCGATCGTCGACAGGCTGAACGCCGAGATCGTCAAGGCGTTGAACTCGCCCAGGGCGCTGGAGGCGATGAAGCTGCAGGGCGTGACGCCCAAGCCCGGCACGCCGGCCGACGCCGCGGCCCTGATCGACAGCGAGATGACGAAATGGAGCACCGTGATCAAGGCGACCGGGGTGAAGCCGGAGTGATGCGGCGATGACGACCGGAATTTCGCGCATCGCCATCGTCGGCGCGGGCATGATCGGCGCGAGCTGGGCCGCGCTGGCCATGGCCCATGGCCTCAACGTCGCCGCCTACGACCCTTCTCCGGAGGCCGAGCCGAAGTTCCGCGCCTATGCCGCGCGCGCCCGGGCGCAGCTCGACGAACTCGGCCTCGTCAGCACGGGCCAGTTCGACGTCACAGCGGATCTGGCCGAGGCCCTCGCGGGCGCGCAGTTCGTGCAGGAGAACGGGCCCGAGAACGAGACGGTGAAGCGCGCTCTGCTGCGCGAGATCGATGCGCTGGCCCCGGCCGATGCGATCATCGCCAGCAGCACCTCGGCGCTGGTTCGCAGCGCCATCGTCGCCGAGTGCGCGACGCCCGAGCGCATCATCGTCGCCCATCCCTTCAACCCGCCGCATCTCGTGCCGCTGGTCGAAATCGTGGGCGAGGACGCCGATGTCGTGGCGCGCGCCTGCGCCTTCTATCGCAGCCTCGACCGGCGTCCGGTGGTGCTCAACCATGAAATGCCGGGTCATGTCGCCAACCGGATGGCCTCGGCGCTCTATCGCGAGGCGGTCTATCTCGTGGAGCAAGGCGTCGCCAGCGTCGCCGACATCGACGCGGCGCTTTGCAACGGGCCGGGACTGCGCTGGGCGCTGATGGGCCCGCACATGACCTATCATCTCGGCGGCGGCGAGGGCGGCATTGCAGGCTACCTCGCCCATCTCGGGCCGAGCCAGGAGCGGCGCTGGGCCTCGCTCGGCAGTCCCGCCCTCGGTGAAGAGGTCAAGCGCAAGATCGTGTCCGGCGTCGCGGAGGAGAGCGGCGGGGCGTCCATCGCCGAGCTCGAGGCGCGCCGCGACGAGGGCCTGCTCGCCTTGCTGAAGGCGCGCAGACTCGTCGTCGAATAGCGCCGCCGCAGTCAGAGTTCGGCCGTGAAGGCGATGTTGCTGATCTGTGCAAAGACGCGTCCCGTATTGGCCGCCGACATCCGCATGAAGGCGAATGTCGGCGAAGCGACGTTCACGCCGCGCTCGACCCCGTTCAGGATGTTGCCCTGGCTTCCGACGGTAAAGGTGACGCTGAGCGTAGTGCGCATCGGCGTCGGAAGCGTCAGCGGCGCCTGGACGCTGCCATTGGCTTCCTGATAGCAGTCCAGCAGCATCGATCCCTCGATCCGGTAATAGTAGCGGCGGCAGAGCGTTTGCGTCTGGGGCAGCGGCCGTTCGTCCCAAGGCGTCGCCGCCGTTCCGAATTCGAGCTTGATCCGGCGCAGGCCGACGGCTCCCGAGGCCGGAGCGAGGCGGACCGTCAAAGGGCCGCTGTCGCCGGCTCCGGGCGTCAGCGTGACAGAGCGGCGGCCGGCGCCGGGCGTGATCGTGCCGCTCGCGCCGCCGATGCCGACGGTGAGATTTCCGCCGCTGAGGCCCTCGACCGAAAGCGTGAGCGGCATGGATGCAAAGGAGGCGACGCCCCAGACCGCCGGCTCGACGGGCTGCACAACAGCGCCGGAGGTCAGTGTCAGGTCGAAGCCGCTGCGCGACAGGGTCGCGCCGCCGGCATCGGCCTTCCAGCGGTCGAAGCCATAGATGCCTGCGGCGAGAGCGCCCCCCGCGAAGCCGCGCTGGTTGACCTGCATGTCGCCGTTGATCAGGAGGTTCTGCTGGGCGGTCTCGCGCGCCCAGGGCGAAGCCGGCAGGGAGACGAGGCCCGTTGCCCGGTCGATCGTCAACGCCTGCGTCCACGCTGTCCCGTCGGCGCTCACCTTCATGTGGAGATCGTCGTCGCCTGCGAGGCCGATCTCGGCGCGGCCGGAAAAGCCGTCCTGGAGAATCAGGCTCGCGGTATCGCCGGCTTCGGCCTTGTTGAGCGTCAGGCGGTGGTCGTCGCCGGCATGGTTCAGCAGCGTGGCGGGCGAGGAGACGGCGAGGCGGTTCGTCGTGTCGGCGGCGGTGTTGACGCCCCAGAGGCTCGCGCCGAGGCTGCTCTCGGGCTGCGAGCGCCGCCACTCCGCACCGGTCCAGACATGGTGCTCGGCCTCGTCCTCGATCCAGGCCTGCCAGCCGGCGCGGGGGCTGAGGAAGGTCCAGCCGCCGTCCTCGAAGATCGCCAGTTGGTCCGCGCGGCCGGCGAAGACGCCCGTCCCGCCAACGGGAATGATATAGGCGGCGAGTTCGCCGGGCGAAGACGGCGGCGTCGTCTGGCCGCGGCTCTGCGCGGCGAGATGGACGAGGGCGTCGAGCCGCGTCAGCGCATCGTTATGGGTGACGTGTTTCTGCGCCTGGCCGGCGGCGAGCAGGGGCAGGGTCAGCCTTGGCGTATCGGTCATGGGAGGCCTCGCGGGGTGGACGCGCGGGGGGCGCGCCGTGTGCGAGGCATTATCGGTCAGGCCATGATGGGTGGGGATTTGCCGCCCGCGCATCCCCATGGGGACCGCAAGGATCAGTGGATTTCCGGCTCGGGGATCTTCGCGGTGCCTTCCAGGTAGTCGAAATCGCAGCCCTTGTCGGCCTGGCGGATATGGGCCGCCGACATCTTGCCCCAGCCGCGCGGATAGTCCCGGTCGGGCGGGGTCCATGCGCTCAGCCGCTCGGTGATTTCGGCATCGCTCAGGTTTACCGAGATGGTGCGCGCCTCGACATCGACGCTGATGACGTCGCCGGTCCTGACCGCCGCGAGCGGGCCGCGGATGTAGGCTTCGGGCGCGACATGAAGCACGCAGGCGCCGTAGCTGGTGCCCGACATGCGCGCGTCCGAGATGCGAAGCATGTCGCGCACGCCCTGCTTCAACAGCGTCTTCGGGATCGGCATCATGCCCCATTCCGGCATGCCCGGCCCGCCGACGGGGCCGCAGTTCTTGAGCACCATGATGTGGTCTTTGGTGACGTCGAGGCTCTCGTCGTTCACGGCCCGCATCATCGCGTCGTAATCCTCGAAGACAAGCGCCGGGCCGGAGTGATTCAGGAGACGCGGCTCGGCGGCCGAGGGCTTGATGACGCAGCCATCGGGCGCGATGTTGCCCTTGAGAACGGCAAGCCCGTTGGCGGTCGAGACCGCCCTGTCGAGCGGGCGGATGACATTGTCGTCGTAGACCGTGGCGAGCGCGATCGTTTCCGAGAGCGGCTTGCCGGTGACGGTCATGGCGTCGGCGTGGAGCCTGCTTTCGAGTTGCTTCAGCAATGCGGGCAGGCCGCCCGCATAGAAGAAGTCCTCCATCAGGAACTCCCCCGAGGGCCGCAGATTGGCGATCACGGGGACTTTGCGCGAAAACGCGTCGAAATCGTCGGGCGTCAGGCTCACGCCGGCGCGGCCGGCCATGGCGATAAGGTGAATGATCGCGTTGGTCGAGCCGGCGACCGCCATATGCACGGTCAGCGCGTTCTCGAAACTCTTTCGCGTCAGGATTCGGTCTGGCGTCAGGTCCTCCCAGACCATCTCGACGATGCGCTTGCCGGCGGCGGCCGCCATGCGCGGATGGGCGGCGTCGGCGGCGGGAATCGCGGATGCGCCCGGCAGGGTCAGGCCCAGCACCTCGGCATGGCTCATCATGGTGGCGGCGGTGCCCATCACCATGCAGGTGCCGTGCGAGCGGGCGATGCCGCTCTCCATGTCCTTCCACTGGCCTTCGGTGATATTGCCGGCTTCCTTCTCGGCCCAGTATTTCCAGACGTCGGCGCCCGAGCCCAGCACCCTGCCGGCCCAGTTGCCGCGCAGCATCGGCCCGGCCGGCACGAAGATGAAGGGCAGGCCGGCGCTGCAGGCTCCCATGATCAGGGCCGGCGTTGACTTGTCGCAGCCGCCCAGCAGCACCGCGCCGTCGAGCGGGTGGGAGCGGATCGATTCCTCGGCCTCCATCGCCAGGAAGTTGCGATAGAGCATGGTGGTGGGCTTCTGATACTGCTCGGAGACCGACATTACCGGGATCTCCATCGGAAAGCCGCCCGCCGCCCAGACCGCGCGCTTCACCGCCTCGGCGCGGTCGCGCAGATGGGTGTGGCAGGGGTTGATCTCGGACCAGGTGTTGAGGATGCCTATCACCGGCTTGCCCATGAACTCGTCATGGCCGAGCCCCATCTGCAAAGCTCGCGAGCGATGGCCGAAGGAGCGCAGATCGCTCGCGCCGAACCAGCGCTTCGAGCGCAAGGTGTCGGGCGTCTTGCGGGGGTGGGTCATGGCGCGTCCTCGGATGGTCTTTTGGTTGTCACGGTGGTTTCCCACTCCGTCATGCTCGTCCCTGTGGCGAGCATCCACGTCTTGGGCACAGGGCAAAGCGAGCAAAGACGCGGATGGTCGGCAAAAGGCCGACCATGACGGGACCAGGGGTTGGGCGGAGGTGAGTTACTCCGCCGCGACGCGCACCGCGCTCCAGCCGGAGACGATGGCGCCGAGTTCAGCGCGCTCGGCCGCGTTGAGCTCCGGCAGGCCGGGCAGGCGGACGGGACCGACATTCGTGCCCAGCATCCCCATCGCCTCCTTGACCACCGTCACATTCGCGCCGTTGCCGTATTTCGTCCGCAAGGTCTCGAAGCCGGCGATGGCGTCGACCTCGGCGCGCGCGGCCGCATAATCGCCCGCTTCCAGAGCGCGCCAGACGGCGAGCGAGCGCTCGGGGGCGACATTGATCAGACCCGAGGTGAAGCCGCGCGCGCCGAGCGCGTAAAACGGCGCGGCCCAGCCCTCGGCGAGCCCGCAGATCCAGTTGGCCGACGTCCCTTGCGTGGCGCGGACGCATTCCGAGAGCAGCATCATGTTGGGCGAGGCGAATTTGACGCCGGCGACGTTTGCGTGCGTCGCCACCCGGACCAGATCCTTAACGCCGATCGCGTCGGAGCGGATATAGGCGACGAGCGGCAGTTCCAGCGCCTCGGCTATGGCGACGATATAGTCGGCCTGGCTTTGCGGGGCGGCGAAGGGGTCGAGCGGATGATGCACCATCACCGCGTCGCAGCCTGCCTTCGCCGCGAGCTTTCCGGTCGAGACAGCTTCCCGAAGGGAACGGCCGATGCCGGCGGTGACCAGCGCTTTGCCGGCGGCGCTTTCAGCCGCGACCGCATGGCTGCGAACGACCTCCTCGGTCGTCATCGGGTAGAATTCGCCGGTGTTGCCGGCCGAGACGATGTTGTGGATGCCGGCCTGCGCGATGCGGGCGACGATGCGTCCCGTCAGCCCCCAGTCGGCCTCGCCATCGCTTTTCCAGGCGGTGACATGCACGCCTGAAATGCCGCGCAGGGCGGCTCTCACCCTGCTCTGGCGTGGCTGATCATTCGTCATAGGCCAGTCCCTCCGCATCGGCGCCGAACACCTGCCGCACATGGGCTTTCGCCGAGCGGACGATGTGGCGGCGCATTCTCTGTTCGCTCAGCCCGGCGTCGCGGGCCTTCAGCGCCTGGAAGATCGCGCTGTGTTCCTCGAAGCCCTGTCCGCGCTCGGCCGGCTCCGACAAGAGCGCGATGCGCTGGGCGTGGTCGTACATGCGCTGCCCGTCGAGCCGGCGTTCGAGATAGGCGCAGCCCGAAATCCGGTGGATGGCTCCGTGATAGGCTTCGTTCAGGACGACGAGGTCCTCGAGCGCGCTGTGGGCGGTGGCGTGTTCCATCTCTTCGATCAACCCGGCGAGTTCGGCGATGTCTGCCCCGGTGACGTGGTTGGCGGCGATATGGGTCATCACGCTTTCCAGCGCGGCGCGACCGAGCGCCATCTGCAACGCCTGCCGGGGCGAGAACTCGACGAAGACGCCGCGCCGCGCCTCGGTGCGGACGAGGCCCTCGCTCTCCAGCTTCCGGATCGCATCCTTCACAGGAGTCGTGCTGACGCCGAGCATCTCGGCGAGCGCGCGCTCGTTCAGGCGCTCGCCATTGCGAAAGCGCCCCGCCACGATCGCCCGGCGCAGGCGCTCATGCACATGCTCGCGCAGGGAGCGCAGCAGATGGGGCGCGACGGGTTCGATCGGGATCAGGGTCATGCGGTCCATGTGCAATGTCGCTTCGGCGCGCGCCGGAAAGACGACGCTCATGCGTGGCAGCATCCATGCCGAGCCGTTTCACCACAAGGGGTCATTCTTCGCAAGTCTGAAATTTCAGATTTCAAATCTGGAATCCTGTGATAGACGACTCTCAATGCCCGCCGTCAGACGGGTGCAAGCGGAAGGAAACAGGACGATGATCGCGACGATGACACGCAGGATGGCGCTGGTTGCGGGCGCAGCGTCGATGCTGGCGGCGCCAGCCATGGCGCAGGCCGACTATCCGGGCTCCAGGGTGGTGACGATCGTGGTGCCCTTCGCGGCGGGCGGCACGACCGACCTGCTCGGCCGCATCCTGGCCGAGCGGCTCGGCGCCAGGCTGAACGGACGGTTCATCGTCGAAAATCGCGCAGGAGCCGGCGGCAACACCGGCGTCGCCGCGGTGGCGCGCGGGCCGCAGGACGGAACGATGCTGACCATGGGCACCGTCTCGACCCATGCGATCAACCCGGCGGTCTATGCCCGGCTGCCCTTCGACCATGTCAAGGATTTCGCGCCGATCTCGCAGGTGGCCAGCGTGCCCAACATCCTGATGGTCAATGTCGACCTGCCGGCCAAGACCGTTCCGGAACTGATCGAGCTGCTCAAGAAGAACCCCGGCAAATACTCGTTCGGGTCGTCGGGCGCGGGCACCTCGACCCATATGGCGGCCGAGCTGTTCAAGGTCGCGACCGGCGCCGACATGGCGCATGTGCCCTATCGCTCCAGCGGGCAGGTGACGCAGGATTTGCTGTCGGGCCAGATCCAGCTCTCCTTCGACAACATCACCATCGCCTGGCCCCATGTCGAGGCCGGCAAGATCAGGGCGCTCGCCACCGCGACCGCCCAGCGGCTTCCCGTGGCCAAGGACCTGCCGACCGTGGCCGAGTTCATTCCCGGCTACGAGGCCGCATCGTGGCATGGCTTCTTCGCGCCGGCGGGCGTGCCCAAGGAGATCGTCGCCAAGCTTTCCACCGAGGTGCAGGCGATCATGCGGGAACCGGCCGTGATCGAGCAACTTAAGAAGCTCGGCGTCGATCCGGTCGGTTCCTCGCAGGAGCAGTTCGCGGCCCATATCGCGGCCGAAACCAGGCGCTGGGCCGAGGTGGCGCAGAAGGCCGGTGTGCGGATCGAGTGATCGAAGGGCCGATCATTCCGCCAGCGCGGCCGCCTGACGCGGCGGCCCGCGCTTCCGGCGCTCACGTACTCTGGTACGTTCCGCTTCGGCGCCCGAACGCCACGCCATCCGTCTCACGCTGACGACATGTTCGCCCCTTCGCTGGAGCCTCGCTCAAGATCATGACCATTCTTACCGAAGACAACCGCACCAAGCTCAAGCGGGTTTCGACCGCGACCCTGACCACCGCGCTGTTCAAGCGCGGCTTCCGCAATCTCTTCATCCAGGACGTCCGGCCGCTGAGCCTCAAGGGCGAGAGCATGGTCGGCGAGGCCTTCACCCTGCGCTACATCCCGGCGCGCGAGGATCTCGATCATCTGGGCACGTTCGAGGGCACGCAGCACCCCCAGCGCCGCGCGGTCGAGGACTGCCCGCCGGGCCATGTCATGGTGATCGACAGCCGCAAGGATGCGCGCGCGGCCTCGGCCGGCGGCATCCTGGTGACGCGGCTCATGCAGCGCGGCGTCGCCGGCATCGTCACCGATGGCGGCTTCCGCGACAGCCCCGAGATCGCCGCGATGGCGATCCCCGCCTATCACCAGCGCCCGAGCGCGCCGACCAACCTGATCCGCCATCACGCGCTCGATCTCAATGCGCCGATCGCCTGCGGCGACGTGCCGGTCTATCCCGGCGACATCATGGTCGGGGACGGCGAGGGCGTCTGCTGCGTGCCGGCCCACATCGCCAACGAGGTGGCGCAGGAGGCCTATGAACAGACGGCCTATGAGGACTTCGTCGCCGAGCGGGTGCGCGGCGGGCAGGGCATCTTCGGGCTCTACCCGGCGGATGCAACGACGAAGACAGAATATGCAAAATGGCGGCCGGGCTGGTCGTAAAGCCGGGCGCCGCAAGAATCGTTAACCACCGCGTAACCCAGCTCGCGCATCGTTTCCTGGACCATAAGAGCTGAAGACGGGCTTTGAAGGCGGGGCATGACGAATCCGGGCGACCCGACGGCTGCGAGCCCGCTGTCGCGCTACGACGCCTGGGTGAACCGCCGGCTCGGCATGCCGGCGCTCGCTCCCGACCTCGCGGCGCATCTGCGGGCGGCCCAGGCGGACATGTTCGTGCGGGTGCTGCCGCCGATTCTCGTCTCCAACGTGCTCTCGGCCTTCGTCATCGCCGGCGTCGCCATTTATCACGGCTGGCTGTGGTTCCCGCTGCTTTGGGCCTCCTATGTCGCTACGACGGGTCTGCTCGGCACCATGCGGATGCGGAAGGCGCGGGCCCGGCAGCGCGACAAGGCCCCATCGCCGCAATTCGTTGATCGCATCCTGATCGATTCCGGCGTGCTGGCCCTGCCATGGGTGGTCATGCCGATCGTGATCAACCCCGGCGCGGCGCCTCAGATGGAAGTGCTGATCGCGAGCACGCTGGCGGGTCTGGTCTGCGCCGGCACCTTCTCCATGGCGAGCATGCCGTCGGCGGCTCTGGTCTTCGCCGGACTGATCTTCGTTGGCCGCATCGTCCAGCTGCTCTTCGCTTCGCTGGATCATGCCGTAGGGAACCTCCTGTTCCAGGCCATTTTCGGTTGGGTGATGCTGATCTCGCTGCGCAACATGGCGCAGCTTGTGCGTGATCGCGTGCAGGCGATCACCAGCGCCCGGTCGCTCGGCTCCGAGGCGCAGGCGCAGGCGCAGCAAGAGGAGAGGCGTCGCGAGGGCGTCGAGATGCAGGCTGACGGCTTCCGGTCGGAGGTCGGCGTCATTCTGGGCTCCGTCTCCGACTCGGTGGAGCGGATGAACGGCGCGGCGGAGCGGTTGCGGGCGATCGCGAGCGGTTCGCAGAGCAACCTTGCCGGCGTGCTGACCAAGATGGGCTCCGCCAAGACCGACATCACCTCGGTCGAGGCCGGCTCGCGCGGACTGACCGACTCCATCCTGCTGATCCGGCGTGAAGCCGAGAAGACCACGGGCCTCGTACGGATGGCCGCCGCCGATGTGCAGGCGTCGATCGCGATCAAGAGCGAGCTCACGGAGGCCGTGCGCGATATCGGGCAGGTCTCGAACCTGATCAGCGAGATCGCCGCCCAGACCAATCTGCTGGCCCTGAACGCTACGATCGAGGCGGCGCGCGCCGGATCGGCCGGACGCGGCTTCGCCGTGGTGGCCAACGAGGTCAAGAGCCTCGCGGCGCGCACTGGCGCCGCGACAGGAGAGATCGCGCGCGGCATCGAGGAGGTGCGCGGCGCGACCGAACGTTCGCTCAGCGCCGTGATGAACATCAGCACCTCGACGGAAGCGATCGTCGAGGCGGCCGGCGGCATCGTCGTCGCGGTCGATCAGCAGAGCGCCGCCATCGGCATGATGCTGACCTCGCTGGCGCGCGCGGTCGGAGAGGCCGAGCAGGTCGCCGCCGCGGTCGATCTCGTCGCCGCCGACACGGCCCGCACCATGGAAAACAGCTTGCAGGTGTCAGAAGCCGCGGCCGGCGTTGACGCCTCGGCGCGCCGGCTCGACCAGTCGGTCGCACGGTTCTCGCGGCAGGTCGTGACCGGCTGACGGGCTGCTTCAGCCGACTGCGACGCCATAGAACTCCCGATACCAGGCCACAAAGCGCGCGATCCCGTCCTCGATCGTCGTATCCGGACGAAAATCGACCGCGGCCGTCAGGTCGGCGACATCGGCATAGGTCGCGCGCACGTCGCCGGGCTGCATCGGCAGATGGCGCTTGATCGCGGCCTTGCCGCAGGCGGCCTCGATCACCGCGATGAAGCGGTCGAGCCTGACCGGGGTGTGGTTGCCGATGTTGAAGACGCGCCAGGGCGCGGCGGCGCTGGCGGGGTCCGGCGTGAACGAAACGCTGGCGGGTTTCGGCGTGGGCGGGCGGCCGGCAAGCCGGACGATCGCCTCGCTGACATCATCGACATAGGTGAAGTCGCGGCTCATCTCGCCTTCGGCGTAGACGTCGATCGGGCTGCCTTCGAGGATCGCCTTGGTGAACCTGAAATAGGCCATGTCGGGCCGGCCCCACGGCCCGTAGACGGTGAAGAAACGCAGGGCGGTCGCAGGAATCCCGTAAAGGTGGGCGTAGCTGTGCGCCATCAGCTCGTTGGCGCGCTTGGTCGCGGCGTAGAGCGAAACCGGGTGGTCGGCGCCGTCATGCTCGCTGAAGGGGACCTTGGCGTTCGCGCCATAGACCGAACTCGACGAGGCATAGATCAGGTGCGCGACCGGATGCCTGCGACAGGCCTCCAGCACCGACAGGAACCCGTCCAGATTGGAATGGGCATAGGCGCGCGGATTGTCGAGCGAATGGCGCACGCCGGCCTGCGCTGCGAGATGGATCACCACCTCGGGGCGGAAATCGGCGAAGGCCGCGAGCATCGCGTCATGGTCGGCGATGTCGAGCGCAGCGAAGGCGAAGCCGGCCTGCCCCGTCAGCCGGTCGAGCCGGGCCTGCTTCAGCGCGGGATCGTAGTAGGGCGTGAGGTTGTCGATGCCGAGCACGGCGATGCCGCGCCCGAGCAGCGCCTGCGTGACGTGAAAGCCGACGAAGCCGGCAGCGCCTGTGAGGAGAATGCGTTGCGGAAGAGCGGTTGTCGGCACGAGCGCGGCCCAATCGGGAAACCGCGTTTTCGGACGTCGATCGCGGACGTCGCTATGGTCCGGTCTGGTAGCGGGAGAGGGATTTGAACCCCCGACACGCGGATTATGATTCCGCTGCTCTAACCAACTGAGCTACCCCGCCCCACAAACCGGAGCACCGAAGAACGGCGTCCCATCGTGAGCGCGCGGTATAGGGGGAGGGGCGGCGGGTCGTCAAGCCTCGGCCTTCGGCGCGACACGCAGCATCAGGCGGAAGCGAGCTTCTTCAGCCGCACCACCTTGAAATAGCCGCGCCCGACATGGACCGTCTCGTAGCGTCCCGTCGCCGCCGCCCAGCCGGTCAGGCGCGAAACCTTGAAGTCCGAGCTCCAGCCGACCGCCTTGGCAAGCGGCGCGACGGCGGCCCAGAACGGCGCGAGCATGCCGCCATCGTCGACCAGGCGGCTGGAGATGATGATCTCGCCGCCGGGCTTCAGCACCCGGTCCATCTCGGCCAGCGCCTGTTCGGGATTGGGCACCAGCGTGATCACGAACTGCGCCGTGACCGCATCGAAACGCTCGGCCTCGAAACCGAGCCGGCAGGCGTCCATCACCATCAGCCCGCGCACATGGCTCAACCCCAGCGAGACGACCTTGCGGCTGGCGACCTTGAGCATGTCGAGCGAGAGATCGGCCCCGAGCACGCGCGTCCCCGCCGTGAAATAGGGCAGGGTGAGCCCGGTGCCGACGCCGATCTCGAGGATGTCGTCGCCACAGGCGCAAGCCGCGGCGACCGCCTCGCGCTGCGGGCGCGCCAGCAGGCCCTGATAGATCCGGTCGTAGAACTTCGCCCAGGTCGCATAGACCCGCTTCTGGCCGTCGAGATCGTAGGTGACCGGCATTGGTGGCTCTCGGGCTCGGCGCGCGAAACTAGAGTGAGGCCAGCGCCGGCTCGCGGCGTGCGGCCTCGGTCCGCAGCGCCGGGCGCAGGATGGTGCCGCCGCCGAGCACGCGCGCGCCGGGCGCAGCATCGGCGTAGATCACGCAGGCCTGGCCGGGCGAAACGCCCTCCTCGTCGCCAGCGAGCTCGATGCGAAGGCCCTCGCTGTCGCGCGAGAGCCTCGCCTCGCGCGGGGCGCGGGTCGAGCGAACGCGCACCGCCACGTCCATGCCGGCTTCCGGCAGCGCGTCGAGCGCCATATCGCCGAGCCAGTTGACATCGCGCAGCCGGATTTCGCGAACGGCCAGCGCCTCGCGCGGGCCGACGATGACGCGCGCCAGGTCGGCGTCGAGCCGCAGCACATAGAGCGGCTCGGGCGTGCTGACGCCCAGGCCCTTGCGCTGGCCGACGGTGTAGCGCAGCACGCCGTCATGCCGGCCGAGCACGCGGCCGTCGAGATGGACGATGTCGCCTGGACGCGATGCGCCTGGCTTCAGCCGCTCGATCACGTCCGCATAGCGGCCATTGGGCACGAAGCAGATGTCCTGGCTGTCGGGCTTGTCGGCGATGGCGAGCCCGAGTTCGGCCGCGAGCGCGCGTGTCTCCGCCTTCTCGATATGGCCGAGCGGGAAGCGCAGCAGGTCGAGCTGCGCCTGCGTCGTCGCATAGAGGAAATAGCTCTGGTCGCGGGCGGGGTCGGTGGCGCGGAAGAGGCCGCGGCGGCCGTTTTCGAGCGGCTTGCTCACAACGTAGTGCCCGGTGGCCAGCGCGTCCGCGCCGAGTTCCCGCGCCATGCCGAGCAGGTCGCGGAACTTCACCGTGCGGTTGCACTCCACGCAGGGAATCGGCGTCTCGCCGGCGAGATAGCTCTCGGCGAAGCGCTCGATCACGGCGTCGCGGAAGCGGCTCTCGTAGTCGAGCACGTAATGGGGGATGCCGATCGCCTCGGCGACGCGGCGCGCGTCGTGGATGTCCTGGCCGGCGCAGCAGGCCCCGGCCCGGTGAACGGCCGCGCCATGGTCGTAAAGCTGCAGAGTCACGCCGACGACGTCGTAGCCCTCGCGCTTCAGCAGCGCCGCCACCACCGAGGAGTCGACGCCGCCCGACATCGCCGCCACGACGCGCGTCGCCGATGGCGGCTTGGCGATGTCCAGCGAATTGAGGGCTGCGGTCATGGGGGCGCGGTTCGCGAATGGCAGAGCTTGCGGCTCTATAACGGCTTTGCCGCCCGCCTGCCAGCAGGCATCGGCAAAACCTGCCGCCCTGCCATGTCGGGCGAGCCGATCTTGCCGGGTCGGCGAGCGCTAAATTTCGGCCAAGCTACTGAAATCGCGTCGTTCTCTGGATGGCTCGGGACTTGCTGACAACGGGAAGGGCGCACCTTGCCCGTGCTGTCCTGCCCGCGTTCCGGAATTGCATGATGTCGGTCCAGTCCTCTTCGCTCGCCTCCGCCACGCTCGATCCTGCGCCGATCCGGCGCGAGCGGTCGCAGCCAGACCGCGCCCGCGAGAGCGAGGCGTTCGCGCTGCCGGAGCCGGCGCGCGAGCCGCAGCCGAGAGGCGCTAACGAGGGCAGGTCCGCGCAGGCGCGGCCCGGCGAGGCCCATCGGCCGGATGAGCCCGCAAAACCTGAAAAAGGCGAAGCGGCCGCGACCGGAAAAACCGACAAGCCGACCGGCGACGACAAGCCCGCGAAACACGACGCCGGCACGGCCGGGGAAAAGACCCTCGGGTTCGAGGCCAGGCCACCTGCCGCCGCTGGACCGGGCAAGCCCGATATCGGCGCGCTGGTGACGCTCGCCGCCGCAGCCGAGGGCGTGGCCGTCGATGTGGCCGCGACCGTTTCCTCCGATGGATCCGCGAAGCCGGAAGGCGAAGCGGCCATTCCCGCCGACATCGCCGCATCGGAGCCAAGCAAGCCAGAGGCGAACGCCATCGTCTCCGCCGAGCCGCAGCCTGAGCCGGCTGTCGCGCCGCAGGCTGTCGCGCCTCTCGACGCCGCCATCCTCCTCGCGGCCGCCGCGGCATTGCCTGCTCCGACGGAAGGCGAGGCCAAGGGCGACGAGACCACGCTGGAGACGCCGACAGCTTTCAGGCCCGCCGCCGGATCGGCCCAGATCGCGCCGTCACGCGGGCTCGACCAGGCCGGCGAGGCGTCGGTTGCGTTCGCGGCGCGCGCGAGCATCGCTGACCAAACGGCGCCGGACGCCAAATTCGGCGAGATCGTCTCGGCGACCGCCAGGGCGAAAGATGGCCCCGACGCAGGGAAGGCTGTTCCCGCCGAGGCCAAGCCGGCCGAGGCGTCGCAAGCGCCGATCGACCTTTCGTTCCTGACGCAGACGCGGGCGCGCACTGAGCCCGCCATCGTCGTTCCGGCTTCGACAGAAGGCGCTCCGACAGCCGCGGGAGGGCAACCCCAGTCCAGCGGAGCGGCGACGCCGATCCATGTCGTGCCGCTGGAGATCGGCCTGCAGGCTTTGGCGGGCTCGAAGCGCTTCGACATCAGGCTCGATCCCGCCGAACTCGGACGCGTCGACGTCAATCTGGAGATTTCTGACAAGGGCGAGGTCAGCGCCCGCCTCGTCGTCGACAGGGTCGAGACCCTTCACCTTCTGCAGCGCGACGCGCGCACGCTGGAGCGGGCCTTCGAGCAGGCTGGCCTGAAGCCGTCCGACGCCGGCGTCGAGATCACCCTGCGCGATCCATCCGACCAGTCCAGCTTCCGCCAGAACCGGCAGGACGAGGACGCGCCGCGCCGCGCCCGCCAGCCCACTGAGCCCGATGGCGGCGACGACATCGCCATTTCCGCTCAAGCCACGCCCGCGCGCCGCCTGCTCAGGCTCGGCGGCGTCGATCTCAGCATCTGACGGGCAGGAGCACGCCATGACCGTTTCCACCACGACATCCAGCGCCGCCAACGTCGCCGGCTTCCAGAACGCGGGTAGCGTGGCGGCGGCGACGAGCAGCACGAACGCCTCGGGCGGATCGACCTCGATCGCCAACAATTTCGACCAGTTCCTGACGCTGCTGACGACGCAGCTCAGGAACCAGAGCCCGCTCGATCCGCTCGACACCAACCAGTTCACGGCGCAGCTCGTGCAGTTCGCCGGCGTCGAGCAGCAGCTCAAGATGAACGACACGATGAGCGCGCTGCTGGCGCTCAACAAGACCAACACGTCGACTGACGCCGTCGGCTTCATCGGCTCGACCATCACCGCCGATGGCGCGACGACACCGCTCAAGAACGGCGCGGCTGTCTGGCAAGTCTCGTCCCCTGCAGCGGGCTCGGCCACCATCACGATCAAGAATTCCAGTGGCAGCGTGGTCCAGACGATCCAGGGCAGTCTCAAGCAAGGGGATCAGACCTTCGCCTGGGACGGCACCACTTCCACCGGCGTCAAAGCGCCCGATGGAGATTACACGATCACCGTCGACGGCAAGGATCTGTCTGGAACGGCCATCACCGCCAGGACCGAGATCATCGGCGTGGTCGACGGCGTCGATCTCACCGGCGCGAGTCCCTTGCTGAAGATCGGCGCGATCTCGGTCGCGATCGAAAATGTGAAGCGCGTGATAAAGCCGCAATCTGGCGCCTGAGCGCAATGCAGACAGCCATCCGATTCGTTTTAGCCAATTCTTAAAGCGCCGCGCCTATGCTCACGTTCAGTAGCTCTGTTGAGTTGTGTGAGTGTACCATGACCGAGTCTTTGCGACCGCGGGTGAAGTATGTGATCGGGCCGGACGGAAGTCCGCTGACGATCGCCGATCTGCCGCCGATGAACACGCGCCGCTGGGTCATCCGGCGCAAGGCCGAGGTGGTCGCGGCCGTCCGCGGCGGGCTGCTCAGCCTCGAGGAGGCCTGCCAGCGCTATACGCTGACGGTCGACGAGTTCCTGAGCTGGCAGATGTCGATCGACCAGCATGGCCTGGCCGGGCTGCGGACGACCCGAATCCAGCACTACCGGCAGTAGACCGTCCGTGCCACTGCCCATTCATCGAAGGCGCCGGCGCTTCTGCCCCGGCGCCTTTTGCTTGTTGATGGCAAGCCGTCATCACCGTCGCTGCAGATGCGCCTCAAGCCACTTTGCTAGCTCGCCTTCATCGAGATCGCCTGCCGCAAGGGCGAGCCATTTCAAGACGAGATCCTGGTCGGCCGCCACCACGAGATAGCCATTGAGAACGAGGAACAACTCGGTCGTTACGAGCGAGGCGCGCTTGTTGCCGTCGATGAACGGGTGGTTCTGCACCAGCCCAAAGGCATAGCTTGCAGCCAGCTCGGCCAGGCTCGGGGTTCCATAGGCGAACATATTTTGTGGTCGCGCCAAAGCCGAATCCAGCAGGCCCTCGTCTCGAAGCCCCGGCGCTCCACCGTGCTCCGCCAGTTGCTCGTCATGCAGCGCGAGAACGACCGCGCGCGAAACCCAGATGGGTTGCCCGGTCATTTAGCCAGTTCACGCAAGGCGTTGCGGCGGCTTTTCATGATCAGGCGAGCCGCCTCCATCTGAGCGTCAAACTCGGGATCATAAGGGGTCAGGTTGAGACCGCCGGTCGATCGGGTGAGATAGAGCTTGTCGTCCACGCCGATCTGGAGGCGGTCGAGCTCTTCCTTGGGCAGGATGACGCCTCTGGAGTTGCCAAACTGGCGGACCTTGAGCGCGACCATGGCTGGGCTCCTCATGAGAGTAATAACGAGAGTTATAACATTGTTGATTGCAGGGCTTCCGTCAACCCGATTTTGATGGGTGGTGATGTCTTCGATGCCGCGCATCGGCGTCAATCCCGAATTCGTTAACCCGGCGCTAACCATGCACCGGGAAAAACTTGCCTAGCGAGCCCGCCCTTCGGCGCGGCGCATGCGGTCTTGTGGAACGGATGGCGGCGTGAGCGGCATCATCGACCAGTTCAGTAAGTTCGGCGCGGCCCGTCTCGCGGCCATGCTGGCGGTGACGCTCGCGCTCGTCGGCTTCTTCGGCTTCGTCATGCTGCAGATGTCGAAGCCCTCGATGGGCGTGCTGTTCTCCGATCTGTCGAATCAGGACGTCAGCGCGATCCTGAAGGATCTCGACACGCGCGGCGTCAAATACGAGCTGCGCGGCGACGGCCAGACCATCCTCGTCGACAAGACCGCGGTGCCGCGCCTGCGGCTCGATCTCGCCAGCAAGGGCATTCCGGCCGGCGGCGGCGTCGGCTACGAGATTTTCGACAAGGGCGACGCCTTCTCCTCGACCTCCTTCGTCCAGAACATCAACCATCTGCGCGCGCTGGAGGGCGAGCTTTCGCGCACCATCCGCTCGATCAGCCGGGTCCAGGCGGCGCGCGTCCATCTCGTCATCCCGGAAAAGCGCCTGTTCGAGCGCGACCGCGAGCCGCCGCGCGCCTCGATCGCGCTCAAGCTCGCCGGCGAGCTCGACGCCGCCCAGGTCCGCGCGGTGCGCCACCTCGTCGCCTCCGCCGTGGACGGGCTCAAGCCCGAGCGGGTTTCGATCGTCGACGAGCGCGGCCGGCTGCTGGCCGACGGCGCGCAGGCCGAGCAGGGCATGGCGGGCCTCGGCGTCGAGGAGCGCCAGCAATCCATCGAGAAGCGCGTCAAGCAGCAGGTCGAGGACATCGTCGCCAGCGTCGTCGGCCATGGCCGGGCGCGGGTACAGGTCTCGGCGGCGCTCGACACGAACCGGATCGAAAGCCGCTCGGAAACCTTCGATCCCGAGAGCAAAGTCATCCGGTCCAGCCAGAATCGCACCGAGGCCGCCACGACCACCGAGCAGAACGGCGCGGTCACGGTCGGCAACGAGCTGCCGGGGGCTCAAGGCGGCCAGGGTGGCGCGACGCCTCCTCGCGACGCCTCCAACAAGAACGAAGAAGTGGTCAATTACGAGATCTCCCGCACCACCCGCACCGAGGTGCTCGAAGGCGGGCGCATCAAGAAGCTCTCCGTCGCCGTGCTCGTCGACGGCGCTTATACGCGGACGCCGACCGGCGAGGCGACCTATGCGCCGCGCCCACCCGAGGAACTGGAGCGGATTTCGCAGCTCGTGCGGACCGCGATGGGCTTCGACGAAGCGCGCGGCGACAAGGTCGAGGTGGTGAATCTGCGCTTCGCCGAAGCGCCGCCGGCGGTGACCGACCTGGTCGAGCAGAGCCTGATGCAGCGGCTTCTCTCATTCACCAAGGAGGATATGGTTCGCTTCGCGGAACTCGGCGTGATCTCGCTTTTGACCCTGATCGTGCTGATGACAGTGGTGCGTCCGCTGCTGAAGCAGGTGCTCGCCAGCGACGCGCCGAGCCGGGCGATGCCGTCCTTCATGCGCGAGGGCCGGGTCGTCATCGAGGATCGCGGGACGGGCGATCCGGCCGGGTTCCCGGCCGTGAGCGGCGGGGCCAGCGCAGCGGAGATCGCCCAGCTTGCCGTCGATGCCCCCTCCGAGCGGATGCTCGCCGTCGCCCAGATCAAGGGCCAGCTCAAGGCTCAGTCGGTCGAGAAGATCGGCGGACTGGTCGCGCAGAACCCGGCCGATTCGGTCGCGGTGCTGCGCGGCTGGATCCATGAAAAAGCACCGGCATGAGCGGGATCTGAGCCATGGCCGCCGAACGTTCCCTCGCGACGCGCAATCAGGACCGGGACTCCGAGGCCGGCTATGGCGGCGGCGTGACCATGGTCTCGGAGATGACCGGCCCGCAGCGCGCGGCGGTGATCCTGCTCGTGCTGGGCGAGGAGCATGGCCGCAACATCTGGAGCGAGTTCGACGACGAGGAAATCCGCATCATTACCCGCGCCATGGCCGAACTCGGCACGGTCGACGCCGACGAGGTCGAGCGGCTGATGCTGGATTTCGTCGGCAAGCTGTCGAGCGCGGGCGCGGTGACGGGCTCCTTCGACCGGACGATCTCGCTGCTCGAAAAGATACTCCCGACCGATCAGGTCGCGCTGATCATGGAGGAAATCCGCGGGCCCGCCGGCCGCAACATGTGGCAGAAGCTCGGCAATATCGATGCGGTGGTCCTGGCGAATTTCCTCAAGAACGAATATCCGCAGACCATCGCGGTCGTGCTGTCGAAGATCAGGGCCGAGCATGCCGCCAACGTGCTGCGAAACTTGCCCAACGACCTATCGATCGAGGTGGTCAGCCGCATGCTGCGGATGGAATCGGTGCAGAAGGAAGCGCTCGACCACATCGAGAACACGCTCCGCACCGAATTCGTCGCGACGCTGACCCAGACCCGCCGCCGCGACCCGCACGAGATGATGGCCGAGATATTCAACGGCTTCGACCGGCAGACCGAAATCCGCTTCCTCTCGGCTCTCGACGCCTCGAACGAGGAATCGGCCTCCAAGATCCGCGCGCTGATGTTCACCTTCGAGGATCTCTCCAAGCTCGATCCCGCCGGCCTGCAGACGTTGATTCGCCAAGTCGACAAGGACACGCTCACCCGCTCGCTGAAGGGCGCGAGCGAGGAGATGCGCGCCTTCTTCTTCTCCGCAATGTCGCAGCGCGCCACCAAGAACATGACTGACGACATTCAGAGCATGGGGCCCTTGCGTCTCAAGGAAGTCGACGAGGCGCAGGCCAAGATGGTCGCGCTCTGCAAGGAACTCGCGGACAAGGGCGAGATCGTCCTGTCCAAGGGAAATTCCGAAGACGAACTGGTCTATTGAGATGGCGCCCGCGACAAAATTCATGTTCGGAACCGATTTTCGCGAAGGCAGCCGTCGCGCGGCCGGCGAGGCCGATCTCGCCCTGGCCCGCGGCGAGGGCTTCCAGGCGGGCATGGCGCAGGCGCGCCGCGACGCCGAGGACCAGACCGGCGGGCTCGTCGCCCGTCTGCTGCAATCCATCGAGCGGCTGGCGTCGCAGGAGCATGCGCGCCAAGACGAGATCGAATGGCAGGCCGCCCAGGTCGCGCTCGCGACGGCGCGCCGGCTCGCGGGCGCCGCGCTGGCCGACAGGCCGCTGGCCGGGCTGGAGGCGGCCGTGCGCGAATGTCTCGGCCATGCCCGGCTCGCGCCGCATCTCGTGGTGCGCGTCAACGAGGCCTCGGTCGAGACCGTCGAGTCCATGCTGGCCCGGCTGACGCGCGAAACCGGTTTCGCCGGCAAGCTCGTGGTGCTGGGCGAACCCGATATCGGGCCTGGCGACGGGCGCATCGAATGGGCCGATGGCGGTCTCGTCGTCGACCAGGCGAAGCTCGGACTTCTGATCGACCAGGCGGTCGACAGCGCATTCGGGGCCGGCCGGTTCCGCGGCATCGTCGAGTAAGGATCAAGCGATGAGCTCCGACAACGATCTCAACCTGCCGCCGCTGAATTCGGCCGACCTCTCCTTCGACCATGACCAGGGCTCGGTCGCGCGCTCGGGCCCAGTGCCGGTCAAGACGGCGGAGGATCTCGAACAGGTCTTCGACGTGCCCGTCACCGTCTCGGCGGTGCTCGGCTCGTCGAAGATCGCGGTGGGCGACCTGCTGCAGATCGTGCCCGGCGCGGTGATCGAGCTCGACCGGCGCGTCGGCGAGGCGATCGACATCTTCGTCAACGAGCGGCTGGTGGCGCGCGGCGAGGTCGTCGTCGTCGAGGACCGGCTCGGCGTGACCATGACCGAAATCATCAAGGCCGACCGGGGATGATCAGAGTGATGATCTACGCGCCTCGCGACACCTCAAGCGGAGAGACCTGAACCATGCGCCTCATCATCGTCGGAGGTCTCAAGGGACAGCTCATCGCGGCGGCCCGCATCGCGGTTTCGCAAGGCGCGGCGGTCACCCATACCGAAAGCCTGGAGCAGACGCTGGCCGTTCTGCGGGCCAAGGGCGCCGATCTGCTGATGATCGACGTCGCCCAGCCGATCGCGCAATATGTCGTGGCGCTGGAGGCCGAGCGCATCCGCACGCCGATCGTCGCCTGCGGCACCTCGACCGATGCACGCGCGGCGGTGGCCGCGATCCAGGCGGGCGCGCGCGAATATGTGCCGCTCCCGCCCGATCCGGACCTGATCGCGGCCGTGCTGCAGGCGGTCGCCGCCGATAGCCAGAGCCTGATCTGGCGCGACCCTGCCATGGAGCGCGTCGTGGCGCTCGCGGCCCAGATCGCGCGTTCGGACGCGCCCGTGCTCGTCACCGGCGAAAGCGGCACCGGCAAGGAGGTGATCGCCCGCCACCTGCACCAGAAGTCGCTGCGAAAGGAGAGGCCCTTCGTGGCGGTCAACTGCGCCGCGATCCCTGACAATCTGCTCGAATCCGAGCTGTTCGGCCATGAAAAGGGCGCGTTCACGGGCGCCATCGCACGGCGCATCGGCAAGTTCGAGGAGGCGAGCGGCGGCACGCTGCTGCTCGACGAGATTTCGGAAATGGATGTCAGGCTGCAGGCCAAGCTGCTGCGCGCCCTGCAGGAGCGGATGATCGACCGCGTCGGCGGCACGCAGCCGGTCAAGGTCGATCTGCGGATCATCGCGACCTCGAATCGCAACCTCGGCGAGGCGGTGCGCGAGGGCTCCTTCAGGGAGGATCTGTTCTACCGGCTCAACGTGGTGCACCTGCGCCTGCCGGCGCTGCGCGAGCGGCCGGGCGACATCCTGGCGCTGGCCGACCATTTCGCCCGGAAATACGCCGAACTCAACGGCCTGCCGCTGAGGCCCGTCTCGGCCGAGGCGCGCAGGATCCTCCTGGGCAATTCATGGCGCGGCAATGTCCGCGAACTGGAGAACACGGTGCACCGCGCGGTGCTCCTGTCGCATGGCGTCGAAATCGGCGCGGAGGCGATGCTGACGCCCGAAGGCGAGACGCTGGGGCCAGCGAACGGCCGCGACGTGGCGTCGCGCGTGGCCCAGACGGCCGAAGCCATGACCCGCGGGCTGGTGGGCCGCACCGTGTCGGATGTCGAGCGCGACCTGATTCTCGACACGCTCGACCACTGCCTCGGAAACCGCACGCATGCGGCCAAGATCCTCGGCATCTCGATCCGGACGCTCCGCAACAAGCTCAGTGAATATGGCGCGGCGGGGATCGTCGTCGCGGAGCCGGGTCAGGCGCGCATCAGCGCGGCCTGATCCGGTCCGTCCAGCATTCGAGCATGGTGTCGTCGGAAAACCGGTTCCGACGCCATTGCATGCCTTGGCCGATCACCAGCGGCGATAGCGCGGGCGGCCATAGTAGCGCGGCCGCGCATAGAAGCGCGGGCGGCGGTAAACGACGACCGGGCGGCGGTAATAGCGCGGCCGGCGGCGGTAGTAGTAATACTGGCTGAACTCGGCGTCGGCCTTGTCGAGGGCGTCGGCCGTCCCGGCTGCGAGCTGATCGTCAGCCTTGGCGGGCTCCGGCAGCGGGCCGGGAACGGGCTTTGTCTGCGCGGCTTCCGCGACGGCGACGCCGCCGAGGCTGGCGGCGGCCATGCCGCCGATCAGGGTCATGATGAATGAGCGTCTATCCACTGGGCATCCTCCGGAGCTGGTTTCCATCACCTTTTCGAGCCCCGCATCACAGCGCGAAATGGTGCAGGACGATAACGCATTTTGCGACCGTGTATTCCTTTCGCCGCAAAATCTTTGATCATGCCTAAAGCGAGGAGCGCGGCGGGGCCGCGACGGCCGTGAGCGGTCGCGCGACGGTCTCCAGCGGCTGCATTTCGGCGCGGATCGCGAAGCGCGCGGCGATGAAGGCCGCGGCCAGCATGAGAACCGCGCCAAAGAGGTAGCCGGCGAAGACGCTGCCGCGGGAGCCGGTGTCGATCAGGATGCCGAACAGCCAGGGGCCCGCGACGCCGCCAGCACCGGTGCCGATGGCGTAGAAGGCCGCGATGGCGAGCGCGCGCATCTCGACGGGAAATGTCTCGCTGACGGTCAGATAGGCCGAACTCGCGGCAGCCGAGGCGAAGAAGAAGACCACGCTCCAGCAGGCCGTCAATTGCGCCGCGCTGAGCAGATCCTGCCAGAACAGCCAGCCGGTGCCGGTCAGGAGGATGCCCGACGCCGCATAGGTCCCAGCGATCATGATGCGCCGCCCGACCGTGTCGAACAGGCGGCCGAGGATCAGTGGCCCGAGGAAGTTTCCGGCGGCGAAGGGCAGGATGAACCAGCCGATCGCCTGCGAGGGCACCTTGTAGAAATCCGTCAGGATCAGCGCATAGGTGAAGAAGATCGCGTTGTAGAAGAACGCCTGCGAGACCATGAGCGCAAGGCCGACCAGAGCGCGCGGCCGATAGGTCACGAACAGCGCGGTGAAGACCTCGCCAAGCGGCGTCGCCGCGCGCGGGCGCAGATGGCTCAGCGGCAGGACCTCGCCGGGTTCGATCGTCGCGCCCGAGCGCGCCTCGATACCGGCGACGATCGCCTCGGCTTCGGCGGTGCGGCCCTGGCTGATCAGCCAGCGCGGGCTTTCGGGTATCCATTGTCTCAGCACGAGGATGATCAGGCCGAGCGCCGAACCGATGAAGAAGGCGAGCCGCCAGCCGAGCTCGGGATCGACGACCACGGGATTCAGCAAGATGATCGCGCCGACCGCGCCCAGCGCCGCGCCGACCCAGAACGAGCCGTTGATGACGAGGTCGACCCAGCCGCGCACGCGCGCCGGCACGAGTTCCTGAATGGTCGAGTTGATCGCGGTGTACTCGCCGCCGATGCCCATGCCGGTGAAGAAGCGAAAGACGATGAAGCTCCAGAAATTCCACGAGAAGGCGGTCGCGGCGGTGGCCGCGAGATAGACGAAGAGCGTGATTGTGAAGAGCTTCTTGCGACCCAGGCGGTCGGTCAGCCAGCCGAAGAACAGCGCGCCGAGAACCGCGCCCGCCAGATAGGCCGCGCCGGCCATGCCGATTTCGGTGTTGGTGAAGCGAAGGACCGGGCTTTCCTTGAGAGCCCCCGAGACCGAGCCCGCAAGCGTGACCTCGAGTCCGTCGAGAATCCAGGTGACGCCCAGCGCCACGACAACGAGCGTATGGAAACGAGACCATTGCAGCCGGTCCAGCCTGGCTGGAATATCCGTGCTGATCACGCCGTCAGTCGTTCGCTCCGGCGCTGGCATGCCGGTCTCCTCCCGTTGATCGCGGCGGACAATCGGCCGATCTCGTCAATGGAAAAAGGCGGCGCCTGAGCGCCGCCTTCCAGTCGATCTCGTCAGTCTCAGCGCACGATCACGCGGCGGGTGATGACCCGGCGACGACGCGGCGGACGGCGCACGATCACGCGGCGACGCACGATAGGCGGGCGGCGACGGCGGCGCGGGCCGATCTGGACGCGGACCTGGTTGAAGTCGGCGTCCGCTTCATCGAGAGCCGCCTTGGTGGCGGCGTCGATCTGGTCGCCGGCCGGCAGGGCCCCAGCGAGGTCAGGCTTGCGCGAGGCAGCCTGGGCGATGGCGGTTCCACCGAGGCTGGCGGCGGCCAGACCACCGAAGAGGCTTGTCACAAAAGAACGTCTATCCACGTCTTCCTCCAAATATCTGGTTTTAAGAAAACCGATGATTGTCGACCCACGACGAGTTGCGCGGCGGAATGCGGCCACAACGCGACCATTCGATAACAGCCTGTTCAGGGAAAGGTTCCAGACGGGATTTTTTTCCACCGCTTAACCACTCGTTCACCATAGGCCCGGCAAGAATTGCCGGGTTGCGCCAGTGCGCGTGACGGGTGGAGCGGGCTGGTCGATGACCGATGTGACGGCAGGGACGGGCGGCGGCTTCAACATGCCGACACGCGGCGCGCTGGGGAAACTCTTCAACCGGCCGGACCTGTTCCTCGCGATCGGCGTGATGGGCATCCTCGTGGTGCTGATCTTCCCGCTGCCGGCGCTGCTGCTCGACCTCTTGCTGGCGCTATCGATCATCCTCTCGGTTCTCGTGCTGATGACGGCGCTGTTCATCGAGGAGCCGCTGGAGTTCTCGGCCTTCCCGACCGTGCTGCTGATCGTCACGATGCTGCGGCTGGCGCTCAACCTCGCCTCGACGCGCCTGATCCTGGCGCATGGGCACGAAGGCAGCGCGGCGGCCGGCCATGTCATCGAGGCGTTCGGCAATTTCGTGATGGGCGGCAATTTCGTGATCGGGGTGGTCGTCTTCACCATCCTGCTGATCGTCAACTTCGTCGTCATCACCAAGGGTTCGGGCCGCATCGCCGAAGTCGCGGCGCGTTTCGCGCTCGACGCCATGCCCGGCAAGCAGATGGCGATCGACGCCGATCTTTCGGCCGGGCTGATCGACCAGGATGTCGCCAAGACCCGCCGCAAGGCGCTGGAGGACGAGGCGAACTTCTTCGGTTCGATGGACGGCGCGTCGAAATTCGTGCGCGGCGACGCCATCGCCGGCCTGCTGATCACCTTCATCAACGTGCTCGGCGGCATCATCATCGGCGTGGCGCAGCAGGGCATGGGTTTTGGCGACGCGGCGCGCGCCTATACCCAGCTCACCGTCGGCGACGGCCTCGTCAGTCAGATCCCGGCCCTGATCGTCTCGACGGCGGCGGGCCTGCTCGTCTCGAAATCGGGCGTGCGCGGCGCTGCCGACAAGGCGCTCGGCAAGCAGCTCTCGGGCTACCCCAAGGCGCTCGGCATGTCGGCCGCCGTCATGCTGCTGATCGCCATCCTGCCGGGCATCCCGATGCTGCCCTTCCTCGCGCTTGCGGCCGGCGCAGGCCTTCTGGCGCGCCACTTCGGCAAGATCGCAAAGGCGAAGGAGGCTTCGGAGGCCGCGACCGCGCAGGCCGCCTCGCCGCTGCAGGCCGACGGCACGCCCAAGGAAGAGACGCTGAACGACCTGCTCAAGCTCGACGAACTGAAGATCGAGATCGGCTACGGACTTCTGCCGCTGGTCAACTCGCCGGGAGGCCAGGACCGCCTCACCGACCAGGTCAAGGCGCTGCGCCGCCAGCTCGCGGCCGAGCTCGGCTTCGTCATGCCGGCCGTCCGCATCGTCGACAACGTCCAGCTCGAGGCGAACCACTACTACATCAAGATCAAGGAGATCGATGCCGGCCACGGCGTGGTCTATGCCGGCCAGTACATGGCGATGGACCCGATGGGCGGCTCGGTGAACCTGCCCGGCCACAACGTGCTCGAGCCGACCTTCGGACTGCCCGCGACCTGGATCGACGCCGCCCTGCAGGACGAGGCGCAACTGCGCGGCTTCACCGTGGTCGACGCCGCGACCGTGATCTCGACGCATCTGACAGAAGTGCTTAAGTCGCACATGCCGGAGCTGCTTTCGCATGGCGAGGTCCAGAAACTGCTGCGCGAACTGCCCAAGGACCATGCCGAGCTGGTCAAGGAGATCGTGCCGAGCCAGATCTCGACCACCGGCATCCAGCGCGTGCTGCAGCTCCTGCTCTCGGAGCGCATCTCGATCCGCGATCTCGCCACGATCGTCGAGGGCATCGCCGAGGTCGCCGGCGGCCTGAAGAATCCGCGCGAGATCGCCGAGCATGTCCGCATGCGGCTGGCCCGCCAGATCTGCGCGCAGTTCTCGAACGGGCAGGGCGCGCTGCCGATCATCACGTTGTCGCCGGCCTGGGAGAGCGTTTTCGCCGAATCGATCATCGGCAATGGCGAGGAGCGCCATCTCGCCATGCAGCCCTCGCGGCTGCAGGAGTTCGTCCATCACGTCCGCGAAAAATTCGAGGACGCCGCGCGCATCGGCGAGATGCCGGCGCTGGTCACCTCAGGGCTGGCGCGGCCCTTCGCGCGCCAGATCATCGAGCGCTTCCGCCGCGAGACGCCGGTGCTGTCGCAGGCGGAGATTCATCCGCGTGTCAGGCTGAAGACCGTCGGGAGCGTGTGATCAGGCGCTCGCGCATTGCGCGCGGCCCATGCGCGCATGCAGGCCCCGCATTGGCGATGGCTTGCGGCTCCCGCTAAGCCCGCGCGCATGTCCCGCAATGCCGTCTTTTTCGCGATCATGTGCCTGGTCTGGGGGCTGACCTTCCTGCCGGTGAAAATCGCCTCCGAGCATGTGCCGCCGATCTTCGTCGCGGCGGTCAGGTTCTGGATCGCCGGCGCGCTGATGCTGCTCTGGGCCGGAAGCGACATGCTCAAGGTTCCCGCCGGGACGCGCGGGCGGCTGCTGCTGACCGCGCTGCTCGTCAATACCGGCAATTACGCCTTCCTGTTCTGGGGCACGGCGCAGGCCCCGAGCGGGCTGGCCGCCGTCGTCAATCTCGCGACCATTCCGGTCTGGTCGCTGCTGGCGAGCCGCGTCATCGAGGGCCACGGCATCAGCGGCCGGCGCGTGCTGGCGATTTTGCTCGGCGCGGTCGGCTTAAGCTTCCTGTTCGCGACGCGGCTCAGCGCCGGCGCGACCTCAGCGTCGGGCAATCCGCTTGAGATCTGGGGGCTTGTCTCGGTCGCCTTCGGCACGCTGCTCTACTGCCTCGGCGCGGTGCTGACCCGCAAGATCGCGCCGTCCATGCCGACGCTGACGCTGGCGGGATGGCAGACGGTGATCGGCGCGGTCGGGCTTACCGTCATCTCGCTGGCGCTCGAGCCGGTTGGCCTGGCCGATCTGCGCGCGCTCGGGACATGGCCGGTCTGGCCGGCGCTGCTGACGCTGGTGGTCGGCGGCTCGCTGATGGGCTTCACCATCTATCTCAGGCTGCTGCGCGACTGGGGCGCCTTTCGCGCCGGCCTTTATGCCTTCGTCAGTCCGGTCATCGCCGTCAGCGCCGGCATCGTCGTGCTGGACGAGCCCTTCGGCTGGGCGGAAGGGCTGGGCGCGCTACTGATGTTCGCGGCCGCCGCGCTGGCGCTCAGATCCCGCTGAGCGCGTTCACGCGAGAGGAAGGTCGACCGTCTTCGCCTTCTCCTGAGCCTGCGCGACGGCCGCCGCCCGGGCGGTCTGTCGCAACTGCCTGCGCTCGAACAGCAGCACGATGGGCAGCGAAATCACCAGCGGGATGATCAGGTAAAACATCCGCCAGACCAGCAGCGCCGCGAAGACGGCAGGAGCCGGCACGCCGGGCATCACGGCGAGGAAGACCGCTTCCATGACGCCGACGCCGCCCGGCACCTGGCTCAGGAGGCCAGCCGAAAACGAGAGCAGGAACGCGCCCAGCACGATCAGGAAGCCCGGATTGCCCTGATCGGGCAGGGCGAAATAGATGATGCCGGCCGCGCCCGCGAGTTCCAGCGGCGCGGCGAGGTACTGCCGGGCGACGATCGGCAGGCGCGGATAGATCAGCTCGAATTTGCCGATCTTCAGCGGCCTGAACTTGAGCCAGGCGCCGATCGTGTAGAGCGCGCAGAAGCCGAGCAGGCCATAGCCGATCAGCGTGGCCGCGCCATCGCCGATCGCGAATTTCGACGAGAGCCGCGCCAGCGGCCGCAGGATCTCCGGCTCGATCACGAGGACGAGGCCCATCAGCAGGATCGTCCCGAAGGCGAAGGTGAAGGAGCACAGCGCGACCAGCACCGCGATCTCGGCGGCGGAGAGGCCTTTCGCGTGGTAGGCGCGATACCGCACCATTCCGCCCGAGACCACCGAAGCGCCGATATTGTGCGACAGCGCGTAGGTGACGAAGGAGCAGAGCGAAATGTAGAGCCAGGAGATGCCCTTCTCGCGGTGCAGATGCAGCAGGGCGATGCGGTCATACCAGGCGAGCGCGGCATAGGCGACGAGGGTGGCCAGCCCGGCATGGAAGAAGGCGTCCGCCGGGATGACCGCGATCTTCTGGCCGATGCCCGACGCGACGATCCCGAGGCTTTCCCAAAGACCCGCCTGTTCGAGCTGCGCGGCGACGGCCTCGTTCGTCAGGGCTTCCGCCTTCAGCTTGTCCCAGAGCAGATCGACAGACCAGACGACCGCGACGAGCCCGATCAGCGGCCAGAGATAGTCGAGATATTTTTTCATGGGACCGGCGGGCTGGCGGGACTTCAGGCTATGCGTCAGAAGCTGGCTGCACATGCGGCGGATGCACGGCCGGCGGACTTCTCCTGTGTGCCAGCGGGCGCGGAGGAGAGCAAGCGGCGCGGAGCGCCGCCTGCCGTGTCGTGGGCGGCCTATTTGCCGTTGGCCTTCAGCCAGGCCTGCATCGCCGCGATCTCCTTCTCCTGCTCGGCGACGATTGTCGTGGCGAGCCTGCGGAGTTCGGGATCCTTGCCGTGCTCCAGCATGACGCGCGCCATCGCGATCGCGCCCTGGTGATGCGGAATCATGCCGCGCACGAAATCGGCCTCGACATGGCCGCTATAGGCGATGTCCATGTCCTTGTGCATCTTCGTGTTGGCGGCCTTGAAGGCGGCGGTGGCGGGCGTGTCCTTGCCCGTCGCGGCCGCCGCTCCGTGGCCGGCGTGGCCGCCATGCTGCTGCTGGGCGAGCGAGACGCCGCCAAGGGCGATGGTCGCGACGAACAGGGCCGTAAGGCCGGCTTTTCCGACATTTTTCATGTAATGCTCCTCGTTGAAAGGCCGATGCCGGCGCGGTTGGGCTGCGCCGCTGCGCCTTGCGCCGGGATCGGACGGATAGGGTTTCGGATCAGGCGAGCGGGGCCGAAGCCCGCGGCGGGCGCTCGCCCGGCTCCGGCGACGTTTCGTCGCCGCGTTCGACCGCGCCGGGCGCGACGATCTCCCAGCGCGCCAGCGCGATCTCGTCCACCAGCTCGGGGCCCGAGGCGATCAGCCCGCAACCGAGGATGCAGCAGGACGGCATCGCGCCATGACCGGCGGGGACGGGCTTGCGCGGCTGGTGACAGGGCTCGCCCGCCATCGTCATATCGTCGTGAGGGGCCGCGCCATGCGGCGACGAGGCCATCGCCGGCGCCGCATGTCCCGCGCTCGCGGCCAGCGTCGCATGCGGCAGCACCGCCAACAGCATCACGGCCAACGCCACGGCGAGGCGCAGCCAGGCGAGGCCGACCGATCGGCGATCGTGATGAAAGCGATGAGACATGCTGGCGTGAGTTCTCCGCCGCGATCATGTCATGATCGCGGCATCGCGACAGATGGACAAGCGCCGACCATGCCCGAGACCCTGACCATCAGCCTGACCGGAACCACGGATCTGCCGCCGGGCAAGATCGCCGCGATCGTGACCTCGCTGGAAATGTTCGCGGCCCCGCCGGTCAGGCCCGATCCGCCCGGCGCGGAGGACTTCGCGCTCGAGCCGATCGGCCGGCGCGACGCTACGCGCTATCTCGCGATCTACCGCATGCTGGGCGAGCGCTGGATGTGGTTCAGCCGGCTGGTCAAGCCTCCGGCCGAGATCGAGGCGCTGCTGGGCGATGAGGCGATCCTGTTTTTCGCCGTCAGGCATGGCGGCCGCGATGTCGGACTGCTCGAACTCGATTTCCGGGTCGAAGGCGAAGGCGAACTCGCCTTCTTCGGGCTGGAGGAGAGCGTCGTCGGCAGGGGCGGGGGGCGCTGGCTGATGAACCGGGCGCTGGCGCTGGCCTGGGCGCGGCCGATCGCGCGCTTCTGGGTCCACACCTGCACGCTCGACCATCAAGGCGCGCCGGAATTCTACCAGCGCTCGGGCTTCAGCGTGTTCAAGCGCGGCATCGAGATCGACGACGATCCGCGGCTGTCGGGGCGGATGCGGCGCGATTGCGCGCCGCATCATCCGGTGATCGCCGCGCCCTGAAGGTCTCAGACGCCGGCGCGCGCCCGCAGGCCGATCGAATCCATCATCGCCTGATCGCGGGCGGCGTCGGCCGCGCGCTCCGAGGCGCGTTCGCGGTCGTCGAGGATCTCGACCTTCTTCATGTCCTCGAAGGCTTCCTGAAGCTCGGCCTTGGCGTCGTCGAGCTGGCCCTTCAGGTTGTCGGCGGACTGGCGCAGGTTGTCGCGGCGCGCGAGCGCCGCCTTGGCGTAGGTCGGATAGGCGAAATGGCCGGGGTCCGAGATCCCGGCGCGGGTCTCCTCGCTCTGGATCTCGCGATCCAGATCGGTCGCCATGCGGTGAAATTCGGCGATCATCATCTCGATCTGGCTTACCCGGCGACGCTTTTCGTCGACCTGGAAGCGTTTGAGACGCAATAGGGTCTCTCGCGACTTCATGTCGTGTCCAACTCCTGGTTACGCACTGGCGCCATGCCGACCCCTCGACACGCCGCCGAACTTTCATCCGCGAGACAAAAAGAACCATGGCGCAAGGAGGTTGACCGTTCCTTACCGAAAACGGCTGCTTTTCGCGCATGTCGGGGGCCCGGCGAGGCTGCTGCCGCGTCGTGACGCGAACTGATACTGCGAATGTCCCTGCCGCGCCGTCGCGGCAGCCGATTCCCGGATGTCCCCGCTTGCCCGCCCTCAGACCCTTGCCCGAGCATGCCTGGCTGATCGCCGGCCTGTCGCTGACCCGTCTGATCGGCTGGGGCGCGAACTACTGGACGCCCTCGGTGCTGGCGGCCTATCTCGCCCGCGACCTCGGCCTGTCGATCCAACTCGTCTTCGGCGGCATCACCGTCCTGCTCGTCATCGGCGCGATGCTGGCGCCGGCGCTTGGCCGCCATGCCGAGCGCCATGGCACGCGCGGGCTGATGAGCCTCGGCGCGGCGATCTGCGGGGCGGGGTTCATCTGCCTTGCCGCCGCGCAGGGGCCGCTCAGCTATCTCGCCGCCTGGTGCGTCATCGGCGTCGGCCATGCCATGGCGCTCGCCAATATGGGCAGCGTCACCGTGGCCCAGATCATGGACGAGCGCGCGCGCCGCGTGATCGGCGTGATGATGCTGGTGACCGGGCTGTCGGCCAGCCTGTTCTGGCCGCTGGCGGCGGGCCTGTCAGACTGGCTGGGCTGGCGCGGCGCGTGCCTCGTCTTCGCGGCGATGCACCTTTGCGTCGCCCTGCCGATCCACCGCGCCATCCCGCGCCATCGGCGGCCGCTCGCGCAGGCGCAGGACGCGGCCGCCGCGCTCAGGCTGAACGGGCGCGTGCCGCAAGGCCAGCGGCGCGCCGCCTTCGTGCTGCTGGCGACCTGCTTCTGCCTGAGCGGGCTCGTCTCCTGGGGGCTGCCGCTGCATTTCATCGGGCTGTTCGAGGCTTCGGGACTTCCGCTCGCCTCGGCGGTGGCGATCGCGAGCCTGACCGGACCGGCGACGATCGCCGCGCGGCTGATCGAGGTCGTCGCCGGCGACAGGGTCAGGCTGGAGCGGCTGAGCCTCTATGCCCTGATGCTGGGGGCGGGCGCCTGCCTGCTGCAGCTTCTCGCGCATGGCTCGGCTGTGGTCAGCATCGCCTTCGTGCTGCTCTATTCGGCGGGGGCAGGCGTGCTCTCGATCGCGCGCGCGACGCTGCCCTTGCTGCTCTTCGGCCAGCGCGGCTATGCGGTGATGTCGGGCCGGCTGACCGTGCCGCAGAACCTGATCTTCGCCGCCGCGCCCCTGCTTTACGCCGCCGGCATCGAGCGGGCCGGCGCGGACTACACGCTGGTCGCCTCGGCCGTGCTGCAAGTGCTGGCGCTGGCCGCGCTCGCCCTGCTGGTCCGGCGGCTTTAGCATTTTCGTCGCGGATCGCGTCGGTCAGCTTCTGGCGTTACTCAGGAAGATCAGGCGGTCTTCCTCGTCGTTCTGGTCGAGCAGCGCCGCGTCAGCGGCGGCAGCATCGACGCCTTCCGCGTCGATGACCCTGAGCACGGGATAGCTGGCCCTCAACCGGGTCAAAAAGCCGGCCGGATCCTGGCAGCGGCCCGGATTGAACTCCAGGACGATCTCCGGCCGGAAGCGCTCGATCACGCGGCTGAGCCCGGCGATGACCTGCTCTTCCGATCCTTCGGTGTCGATCTTCAGGAAATCGACGCGCGCGTATCCGGCCAGGATTTCGTCGAGCGCGACCACCGGCGTCGCTTGCCGCTCCGGCTCGGTGGCCGCGCCCGCCTGCGTCGCGACGACCCTGGCGTTCTTGGGCTCGCCTTCCGGGACGAACAGAAAGGCCTCGCCCGCCTGCGCGCCGGCGGCGGCCGTCAAAACCGCGCTGCGGCCGGCGAAGCCGTTGAGCTCCAGCGACCGCCTCACCATCCGCGCCGCGCCCGGATTGGGTTCGATCGCGACGAGATGGCCATCCGCGCCGACCAGATCGGCCATCAGCAAGGAGTAGTAGCCGAAATTGGCCCCGACATCGGCGACGACCATGCCGGGGCGCAGCCGTTTCGCGATGAAGCGCGTCAGCTCGATCTCCCAGAAGCCGTCGAGCAGCACATGGGAGGCGAAGCCGCGATCGGAGGTGTCGAGAAAGGCCTTGTAGCGTCCCAGGACACGCCCAAGCGCGACGCCGTCGCCGAGATAGCAGGGCTGCGCCGTTGCACGACAGGCGCGTTCGAGCGCATGGCGCGGATAGCGCTGGATATGGTCGAGCGTGACGATGGCGCCGGGCCGCCAACCGCGGAGCCTGCCTGCGAGAGCGTAGACAGATGTCAGTTGCATCGTTCGAACCTTCATGACGCCGAGCACAGCGTCAATCCGGGCGGTCCTTCTGGTGCGCGATTTCCATTTGCCGAGCAGAGTGGCGTCAGATCATCAGATCCCATGTGTTGGGGGATGAAATGGCTGCCATGACATTGTCATAAGGTTCGTCGTTGTAAGCTTCAAGCACATTCAAGAATTCGATCGTCTCTACCTGTAATTCGTTTGAAGATATTGCTTCATATCCACCCAGAGAGATTCCGAAATCGCCGATCTGAAAATCGAAGACGACAGCGGTGAAGTTTCCCATGATCCCGTTTTCTTGAGGATGCGCTTCACCGAACCCATATGAAATTTCAACAATTCCTCGATCGAAGCCTGATTGACCTTCGAATTGACCATAGTAGCCCGGATTATAAAATGATAATACTACGCTGTAACTTATTTCTCCAAAAGCAGTAGCGTTGATATCAAACTGATGCCGGGTATGAGAATCATATGTATCAACACTTGGTTGGCCAGCATTGTCGATGACCCAGTTTATTGATATGTTATGATAGGAATCGAATAGACGATCTCCTGCTCCGCTGTCGAGAATATATGTCTCGCGCGGGTAAGCTATTGAATTGATCTTGACATGGTCTTCTCCATGGCCGGTCATCAAAAAAGCCGGGTGATCGCCTGTGCCGATCGTCAGAATGTCGTCGCCGCCTCCTGATGCGACTAGTGAATCGCTGCCATCATGGCCGATCGTGTCGGCGTAATTCGAGCCGATCAGGTTCTCGACCGAGTCGAAACTGAATCCGTCAGGGCCCAGCAGCACGCCGTCGCCGATCACAGCCGACACGCCAGCCGCCGCGGCGTCGAAAGAGACGGTGTCGACGCCTGCGCCGCCGTCGATCGTCGTTGCGCCACCGAGGAGGAGCCGGAATGTGTCGTTGCCTTCGCCGCCGGACAATGTGTTCGAGCCGGCGCCTCCCGCGATCAGATCGTCGCCGCCGCCGCCTGAAATCGACAGATCGCCAGTCGGAGGAGCGGAGGCATCCTGCCAGTCGAATAAATCGGCGAAATTCGAGCCGCTTAGCCGTTCGATGTTCGCAATTGTGTTCGATCCATAAGCCGTTTGGCCACTGGGCGTGAGAAGAATGATGACGCCTGTCTGGCTTTCGGCGAATGAGAGCGTGTCGGTGCCTGCCCCACCATCGAAGCTGTTGGTGCCGCCTTCGAAATAGAATGTGTCGTCGCCGTCCCCTCCGAAAAGCTGGTCATCTCCGAGGCCATCGTAGATGGCGTCGTTTCCGTCGCCGCCGTGGATGATGTCGACGCCAGCTCCGCCGCGCAGTTCATCATCGTCAGCTTCACCGTAGAGTTCATCGTCGCCCTCACCTCCCCAAATTACGTCATTGCCGGCGCCGCCATACAGTTTGTCGGTGTCATCTGCTCCGCCGCTTCCAAACGGAACGCCGTGATTTCCGCCGTAAATTCTGTCGTGACCATCGCCGCCAAACAACTCGTCGTCGCCATCGCCACCATAAATGACATCGTTGTCGGCACCGCCATCTACAAAATCTTTCCCGATCCCGCCGTAAACATAGTCAGCGCCTCGGCCTGAACGGATATCGTCATCGCCTCCAAATCCGAATATCAAATCGCGTAAATCTGTCGTTCTAGAGCGTTTTCGATTTAATCCGGCTCATATCCTGCTGCGGCGAAGAAGTTTGCGGCTTCGTGTGGCGTGACGAGATCGATGAGGCGTCCAATCGCGTCCCATAGGGCTGGGATGGATCGCTCGGC
>JAESFX010000155.1_pt1 | contig 64515 bp, 63 predicted proteins | sample 9269501 | NCBI WGS metagenome assembly JAESFX01 (sample SAMN14515570, study PRJNA621655) | algae metagenome | isolation source: Desmonostoc geniculatum HA4340-LM1 and co-occurring heterotrophs from cave... | place: USA: Maniniholo cave, Kauai, Hawaii | collected 2009-07-28
CACGGAGTACGTCGTCGCCGACGGCGACGTGCTGCATTTCCGCTTCGCTAACTGAGGCTCCGGGCCGATGCTGCATTTCGAGGATTTCGTGGTCGGCGACACGGTCAGCGCCGGCAGCCTGAGCATCAGCCAGGACGACATTCTCGCCTATGCAAGGCGCTACGACGCGCAGGATTTCCATACCGATCCGGAAGCGGCGAAGGCGAGCTTCGTCGGCGAGCTGATCACGTCCGGCTGGCATAGCTGTTCGCTGCTGATGCGGCTGATAGCCGAGACCTTCATCCTCGATTCCGCCGGCATGGGCGCGCCGGGCATCGAGGAGGTGAAATGGCTGCGCCCGGTCAGGCCCGGCGACACGCTGGCCGCGCGGCGCACCGTGCTGGAGAGCAAGGCGTCGCGCTCGCGGCCCGAGATGGGGCTGGTGCGCTTCCGCTTCGAGCTGTTGAACCAGCATGATCAGCCGGTGCTGGAGCAGACCAACTGGATCATGTTCGCCCGCATGGGCTCAGGCCCGAGCCGGCCGCCCGGCGACTGGCTCGGGCATTCGCCGCGCTATGCGCCGCCGGTGACGCTCAGCCCGCTTGAGGCCCCCGACGGCCCGGCCGAACCGGCGCGCTTCTTCGAGGAACTCGAAATCGGAAAGAGCTACGAACTCGGCAGCTTCGTCTTTACGGCCGACGAAATCGTCGCCTTCGCCCGCTCCTTCGACCCCCAGCCCTTCCACATGGACGAGGGCGCCGCGCGGCAAAGCTCGTTCGGCCAGCTTGCGGCCTCGGGCTGGCACACCGCGTCGGTCTGGATGGCCTCGATGGTCGAGCACCGCAAGCGCCAGGTCGCCGCCCGCCTGCCGGAGCGCGCCCCGCGGCTGGGACCCTCGCCCGGCTACAAAAATTTGCGCTGGAGCAGGCCCGTCTTCGCCGGCGACCGCATCACCTACCGCTCGACCGTGGCCGACCTCCGCGCCAGCGCATCGCGCCCGCAATGGGGCCTGTTCTTCCACCACAACACCGGCGTGAACCAGAACGGCGAGGAGGCCTTCAGCTTCGACGGCTGCGCCTTCGTCGAGCGGAAACTGGAGCGATAATTTCGATCGCCTTGCTCAAGGCGCTTTCTGCTTTCGGCGGTTAGTGAGTACGAAGGCGGTCGCTGTATCGATTTCTGCGGTTCGAGTGCGTTCTAAATTCTTGTGAAGTTCGGTTGCCAAAGGTCCGGTGCCACGTGCGGCCGTCAATCGTCCGCTACACGTTGCGACGACCGCAGCGGCGACAGATCGCGCGTCGGAAACACCGTCATCCAACCAAGCAGATTGCTTTTCGTAACAGTCGAACTGATGAGCTTGGGCTAAAACTGATGATGCACACAGCAACCCCGTCATCGCTAGGGCGATCAGTCGCTTCATTCGTCAGCTCCGCATACGAGATGGTCAACAAAACTTTCGTGTCTCAACCCACCTTCCCATACCCGGCGAACTTCGCCGAGACCCGCGCCATCTCTGCCTCGTCAAGGATGACCGGCTTCAGCCCGGACGCGAGGATGTCGAGATATTGACCGGCGAGATTCTCGACCTCGGCTGCGATCTGGTGCGCGCCTGCGAGCGAGCCCCCGAGCGCGATGACGCCGTGATTGGCGAGCAGAACAGCCTTGCGGCCTTCCAGCCCCTTCACGGCATTGGCCGCCAGTTCCGGTGTGCCGAAAGTGGCGTACTCCGCGCAGCGGATGTCGGCGCCGCCGCAGAGCGCGATCATGTAGTGGAAGGCAGGGATGCCGCGCCGCGTCGAGGCCAGCGCGGTGGCGCGCGGCGAATGGGTGTGGACGATCGCCCGCGCGTCGGGCCTCGCCTTGTAGATCGCGGTGTGGAAGGGCCATTCCGAGGAGGGCTTGCCCTTGCCGGACAACACCACGCCGTCGAGCGCAAGATGGATCAGATCGTCGGGCGTCGTCCGGGCATAGGGCAGCCCCGATGGGGTGATCAGCAGCCCGCCGCCGAAGCGGGCCGAAACGTTGCCGGATTTCGACGGGCAGAAGCCGGCCTTGTCGATCGCCTGCGCGACAGCGACGATCTCGGCCCTGAGCGCGGCCTCGCTCATGCCGCCACCGCGCGGGCCAGCTCGGGGAAGAGCCCGGCCAGGCCCTCGCGCGAGGCGGGCGCGACGCCGCGCTCGGTGATGAGGCCGGTGACGAGCCGCGCCGGCGTGACGTCGAAGGCCGGGTTGGCCGCTTCGCTGCCCGGCGCGACGACGCGGATCAGCGCGACCTCGCCATTCTCGGCGAGACCGGAGAGATGCGTCACCTCGCGGGCCGGGCGCTCCTCGATCGGAATCTCCCTGACGCCATCGCTCAGGCTCCAGTCGATCGTCGGCGAGGGCAGCGCGACATAAAACGGCACGCCGTTGTCATGGGCCGCGAGCGCCTTGAGATAGGTGCCGATCTTGTTGGCGACGTCGCCGGTCGCGGTCGTGCGGTCGGTGCCGACGATGACCATGTCGACCTGGCCATGCTGCATCAGATGTCCGCCGGCATTGTCGGCGATGACGGTGTGCGGCACGCCATGGCCGCCGAGCTCATAGGCGCTCAGCGCCGCGCCCTGGTTGCGCGGGCGCGTCTCGTCGACCCAGACATGGACGGGAATGCCGGAATCATGCGCGAGATAGATCGGCGCCAGCGCCGTCCCCCAGTCGACGGTGGCGAGCCAGCCGGCGTTGCAATGGGTCAGGATGTTGACCGGCGCGCCCGCCGGCTTGCGCGCAGCGGCTTCCCGGATCAGCCTCAGGCCATGCTCGCCGATAGACCGGCAGAGCGCGACATCCTCGTCGCAGATCGCGGCCGCTTCCGCATAGGCGGCGGCGACGCGCTCCGGAGCCTGGAGGCCGGCCAGCGCCATCCGCATCCGGGCCAGCGCCCAGCGCAGGTTCACGGCGGTGGGCCGCGTCGCGCCGAGCAGGGCCAGCGCTTGCTCCAGCGCCGCATCCGAAGCGTCGGCCCGCATCGCCAGCGCCACGCCATAGGCAGCGGTGGCGCCGATCAGCGGCGCGCCGCGCACGATCATCGTCTTGATCGCGGTCGCCGCCTGCTCGGCGGAACCCAAGGTCACCGTCTCGAACCGGAAGGGCAGCCGCGTCTGGTCGATAACGCAGACGCGAAAACCGTCCTTCGCGAGCCATATCGTGCGATAGGGCTGTCCGTTGATCTTCATGCCTCAATGTCCATCGAAAGAGACCAGCGTGCGGACCGGCAAGCCGAGCTTCCTGATCTTCTCCGCGCCGCCGAGATCGGGCAGGTCGACGATGAAGCAGGCGGCGACGACCTCCGCGCCAAGCCGGGTCAGGAGCTTGACCGCGCCCTCAGCCGTGCCGCCGGTCGCGATCAGATCGTCGACTAGCAGCACGCGTTCGCCGCGCGAGACGGCGTCCTCATGGACCTCGATCTCGTCCGTGCCGTATTCGAGCTCATAGGTCACGCTCACCGTCCTGTGCGGCAGCTTGCCCTTCTTGCGGACGGGCACGAACCCGGCCGAGAGCTGATGCGCCACCGCCCCGCCCAGGATGAAGCCGCGCGCCTCGATGCCGGCGATCTTGGCGATCTTCAGCCCCGCGAAGGGCTGCACCAGCTCGTCCACCGTGCGGCGAAAGGCGCGCGCATCGCCGAGCAGGGTGGTGATGTCGCGGAAGACGATGCCCGGCTTGGGATAGTCCGGGATCGCGCGGATGCTGTCGGCGAGATTCATGGGCGGGCGTCTCGGGCGGAAAGGGTCCGGCAGCCTTGGTCGGGCCTCATGCGCGCGTCGTCAAGGCCGTCCATGCTCAGGCGGGGTTCAGCACGCGTCCCGCCACGGCGTCGAGCTTCGCCAGCAGCGCCTTGTCGCGGAATTCGGGCGCGGTGATGATCGCTGTATCGAGAGCGTTGTGCGAGCCCGCCGGGCAGGGCTCGCGCTCGGCAGGGAAATCGGCGGCGAGCCGCGCCACCAGCCTCCGCGCCTTCTCGGCGTTGCCGTGCAGCACCGCGACGACGGCCGCGACATCGACCGCGCCATGGTCCTCGTGCCAGCAGTCGAAATCGGTGACCATGCCGACGGTGGCGTAGGTGATCTCGGCCTCGCGGGCGAGCTTGGCCTCGGGCATCGCCGTCATGCCGATCAGGTCGTAGCCGAGGCCCTTGTAGGTCAGCGATTCGGCCAGCGTCGAGAATTGTGGACCCTCCATCGTGACGAGCGTGCCGCCCTTCACATGAGCGAGGTTCTCGGCCTTCGCCGCCTCGACGAGACGCGCCTGCAGGCCCGGCCCGACCGGATGGCCGAAGGAGACATGGGCGACGCAGCCCTTGCCGAAGAACGAGCTTTCGCGGCGGCAGGTCCGGTCGACGAACTGGTCGACCATGACGAAGAGACCCGGATAAAGCTCGGCCTTGTAGGAGCCGCAAGCCGAGAGCGAGACGAGGTCGGTGACTCCGGCGCGCTTGAGCACGTCGATATTGGCGCGGTAGTTGATCTCTGAAGGGGGAATCGCGTGGCCCCGGCCATGGCGCGGCAGGAAGACGATCTCGGTCTGGCCGATGCGGCCCCGCCGCAGCACGTCCGAGGGCTCCCCCCAGGGGCTGGAGACAGCCTCCTCGCGCCTGTCGGTCAGGCCAGGCAGATCGTAAACGCCCGATCCGCCGATGATGCCCAGAACGGCTTTCGTCATGCCGGCTTCCTTGCTCCGATCCGCTTCGACCAGAGGTTCATGACAATGCGATAAGGGACGAAAAGATGCGAGGCTCGCGCGCGCGGCCTAATGCTTCTGGCCGAGATAGCTGAAGCCGGCGATCGCAAGCGCGCCGAGCGGCATAACCAGCAATGACAGAATCTCGAGAAAGCCGATCATCACTTCATATCTCCAAGCCCGCGTTGCGCGACTCTGTGGATCGTCCAACTGATTATCATACAAACCAGCACGAGTCCCGAAGCCACTCCGGACGATGCCGCAGTCGCGCTGCTGTTGATATAGGATGCGAGCGGCGCGAAGCCACCCACGGCCAGAACCGCGATCGCCATCCCGTTGAGGTAGGTCGCACGCAGCTTGACGCGTTCGTTGTGAACCAAGTCGAGCCGTGCCCGTTCCGCATCCTCAGCGTCGGTCATCATGTCCCCTGCGAAGAAAAAGGCCCCGTCTCCGGGGCCTTCATCAGCGACCGGCCGGCCTCAATGCGTCGGCGAGCCATCGGGCATGCGCGCCCAGACCTTCTTCTTGGTGTAGTAGAGCAGCGAGCCGAAGAGCAGCAGGAACAGCATGACCTGCAGCCCGGTGCGCTTGCGCGCCTCCAGATGCGGCTCGGCCATCCAGACCATGAAGGCGGCGACGTCCTTGCCGTACTGGTCGATCGTCTCGGGCACCGGCGACTTGCCGTCCGGCCCCTTGGGATATTCGACCTGGCCGTCCTGGATCGGCATCGGCATCGCGATCAAATGGCCGGGCATGTAGGTGTTGTAATACTGGCCCGGCAGCAGTTCGGGCGTGCCTGCGGGCGGGGGATCCTTGTAGCCGACCATCAGGGCGTGGATGTAGTCCGGTCCCTGCTCCTGATACTGCGTGAAGATGTCGAAGACGAAGCGCGGGAAGCCGCGCTCATAGGTGCGCGCCTTGGCCAGCACCGACAGGTCCGGCGGATAGGCGCCGCCATTGGCCGCGCGCGCCGCCTGCTCGTTGGGGAACGGCGCCGGGAAGGCGTCGGCCGGCCGGCCCGGACGATCGAACATCTCGCCCTGCTCGTTGGGACCGTCCTTGACGGTGTAGGTCGCCGCCAGCGCCGTGACCTGGCCGGGCGTGAATTCGGGCCCGCCGGGCTGCGACAGGTTACGCAGCCTGATCAGCGACATCGAATGGCAGTTGGCGCAGACTTCCTTGGTCACCTTGAAGCCGCGCTGCAACTGCGCCCGGTCGAACTTGCCGAGCGGGCCGGAGAACGACCAGCTCTGCGCCGGCGGGATGACCCGCTCGCCTGCGGCCTGGGCGGCCGGAGCCAGAGCGACGAGCGGGAGCGCGGCGGCAAGACCCAGCAGGGCGAAACGAAACGAAAGGATGGTCATGGTTTCGTCAGCCCTTGGCGTTGGGTTCAGAGGCGGTGGCCGTGGCCATGCGCGCGCCTGATCCGCCCGGCATCGCTCCCAGCACGGAATCGGCGATGGAGGTCGGCATCGCCAGGGGCTTCTCGAACAGGCCGATGACGAACAGCGCGACGAAGAAGCCGAAATAGAGCGCCGTGAAGATCTGCGAATAGGTCACGAACGGCTCCTCGGCCGGCATCGCGCCGAGCCAGCCGAGAATGACGCAGACCACGACGAAGGCCCAGAACAGCACCTTCGCCACCGGCCTGTAGGTCATCGACTTGACCTTGGAGCTGTCGATCCAAGGCAGGAAGGCCAGCACCGCGATGGCCGCGAACATCGCGATGACGCCGCCGAGCTTGTCGGGGATGGCGCGCAGGATCGCGTAGAAGGGCAGGAAATACCATTCCGGCACGATATGCGCCGGGGTCACCGACGGGTTGGCCGGGATGTAGTTGTCGGCATGGCCCATGAAATTGGGCTGATAAAACACGAAATAGGAGAACACGAAGATGAAGCACACCATCGCGAACAGATCCTTGATCGTCGCATAGGGCGTGAACGGCACGGTGTCCTTCTGGACGTTCTTGACCTCGACGCCGGTCGGGTTGTTCTGCCCGACATGATGCAGCGCCCAGACGTGCAGGATGACCACGCCGAAGATCATGAACGGCAGAAGATAGTGCAGCGAGAAGAAACGGTTCAGCGTCGGGTTGTCGACCGAGTAGCCGCCCCAGAGGAAGGTCACGATCGTCTCGCCGACGACGGGCAGCGCCGAGAACAGGTTGGTGATCACGGTCGCGCCCCAGAACGACATCTGGCCCCAGGGCAGGACGTAGCCCATGAAGGCGGTCGCCATCATCAGCAGGAAGATGACCACGCCGAGGATCCAGAGCACCTCGCGAGGGGCCTTGTAGGAGCCGTAATAGAGCCCGCGGAAAATGTGGATGTAGACCGCGACGAAGAACATCGAGGCGCCGTTGGAGTGCAGGTAGCGCAGCAGCCAGCCATAGTTCACGTCGCGCATGATGTGCTCGACGGAATTGAACGCCATTTTCGACTCCGGCGTGTAGTGCATCGCCAGGATGATGCCGGTGACGATCTGCGCCACCAGCATGAACATCAGGATGCCGCCGAAGGTCCAGAAATAGTTCAGATTCCGCGGGACGGGGTAGGAGACCGCGGAGTCATGGGCGAGCCGCACGATCGGCAGACGCGCATCGAGCCAGCGCTCGAAGCCGGTCTTGGGAACATAGGAACTGTGACCGCTCATGAATGCCTCAGGGCTGTCTCATCGGGATGGAAAAAGGCGAAGGCGGGCATGCCTCAGCCGATCTTGATCTTGGTGTCGGCGCTGAAGGCATAGGGCGGCACCGGCAGGTTGGACGGCGCCGGTCCCTTGCGGATGCGGCCCGAGGAATCGTAGTGCGAGCCGTGGCAGGGGCAGAACCAGCCGTCGAACTCGCCCTTGCTTTCGCCGGGCGCGTTTCCGAGCGGAATGCAGCCGAGATGGGTGCAGTTGCCATAGACCACGAGGAATTGTTCCTTGCCTTCCTTGACGCGGGCCTGGTCGGGCTGCGGATCGGGCAGGGACGCGACGTTCACGGCGCGCGCCTCGTCGATCTCCTTCTTGGTGCGGTGGCGCACGAAGATCAGCTTGCCGCGCCAGAACAGCTTGATCGCCTGGCCCTCGGCGATCGGCGCGAGATCGACATCGATCGGCGCGCCGGCCGCGACCGTCTGCGCGTCCGGCGCGAGCTGGCTCACCAGCGGGATCACAGCCGCGCCGAGGCCGACGACGCCGACGGCGCCGGTTGTCAGGATCAGGAAGTCGCGGCGGGTGGTTCCGGTCGATGTCGTGTCGGTCACTGCCGTGTTGGTCGATTGGGCCACGATCCGATCCCCTGCTCTGCCTCAAGCCCTGGAAGGCTTACAATTCAACTCCGGCGTCCTGCATAGGAGCCGCAATCGCACGCTGCAATGCGGCGGCGCGTCACTGGCGCGCTCTTTGGCATGCAGTCTGGACGAAGTCTACTATGCCCGCGCCGCATCCGGCATGCGTGGGAGCTAGGGCGCAAATCGCTCAGGCCAAGGCCTTTTCCGGGTCGGCGGCCGCGATGAAGCCGCCGGACTGCCGCGACCACAGCCGGGCATAGAGCCCGCCGCGCGCGACGAGTTCGGCATGGCTGCCGGCATCGACGATGCGTCCCCCGTCGAGCACGATCAGCCGATCGAGCGCGGCGATCGTCGAGAGCCGGTGGGCGATGGCGATCACCGTCTTGCCCTGCATCAGCGTCGTCAACTGCTCCTGAATCGTCGCCTCGACCTCCGAATCGAGCGCCGAGGTCGCCTCGTCGAGAACGAGGATCGGCGCGTCCTTGAGCAGCACGCGCGCGATGGCGATGCGCTGGCGCTGCCCGCCCGAAAGTTTCACGCCGCGCTCGCCGACGCGCGAATCGAAGCCCTTGCGGCCGTCCTGGTCCGACAGCCCCTGCACGAACTCGTGCGCCGAGGCCTGCCGCGCGGCTGCCGCGATCTCGGTCTCGGTGGCGCCGATCCGGCCATAGGCGATGTTGTCGCCGATCGATCGGTGCAGCAGCGAATTGTCCTGCGTCACCATGCCGATCTGCGCGCGCAAACTGTCCTGCGTCGCCTGCGCGATGTCCTGCCCGTCGATCAGGATGCGCCCGCCCTCCAGCGGGTAGAGCCGCAAAAGCAGGTTGACGAGCGTCGACTTGCCCGCGCCCGACGGCCCGACGAGGCCGATCTTCTCGCCAGGCTTGATGTCTAGATCGAGCCCCTCGAACAGCCCGGCCTTGCGTCCATAGTTGAAGCGGACCGCCTCGAACCGGATCGCGCCCGCGCTGACGACGAGCGGCGTCGCATCGGCCGCGTCGGTCAGGTCGTGCGGCTTGGCGATCGTCTCCATGCTCTCCTGCACCGAGCCAATGTTCTCGAACACGCCGCGCACCAGATGGATCAGCCAGGTCGACATCTGGACGAGCCTGAGCACGAGCCCGATCGAGGCCGCCACCGCGCCGGGCGTCATCTGGCCGACGCTCCACAGCCACAGGCAGAGCCACGCCGTGACCACGACGAGCAGGCTGTTCATCGTCTGCAGGATGACGCTGACGCCGGTGATCAGCCGCGACAGGTCGAGAAAGGCGGCGTTCCAGCGCGTCAGCGAATCGCGCACGGCCGAGCGCTCGGCGTCGGCGCGGGCGAAGAGCTTGACGGTGAGGATGTTGGTGTAGGCGTCGACGATGCGGCCCGTCGTCGACGAGCGGCTGAGCGAATTCGCCTCCGACCGCTTCTTGGCGCGCGGCACGAAATAGATCAGCAGCACGACATAGGCCCCCAGCCAGACCACGACCGGCAGCGCCAGCCAGAGCGAGGTCGAGCCGAAGAAGCCGATCGCCACCGACGCGAAGATCAGCGCATACCAGAGGTCGTCGATGACCTCGATCGTCGCGCCGCGGATCGACTGGCCGGCCTGGATGACGCGCGAGGACAGCCGCCCGGCAAAGTCGTTCTGGAAATAGCCTAGCGCGTGGCCGAGCGTGTAGACATGGTTGCGCCAGCGGATCTGGTTGGTGATCTGCGGCACCACGACCTGATCGACGATGGCGTGGTTGGCGAAATAGATCAGCGGCCGGACCACGACGAGGAGAAAGGCCGCGCCCGCCAGCAACAGGCCATGGTCGCGGAAGATCGTCTCGGGCGACTGGGTCGCGAGCAGATCGACGAACCAGCCGACCATCAGATACATCGCCGCCTCGATGCCGCTGAAGCCGAGCCCCGTCAGCATGATCAGCGCGAGCCAGCCCTTCACGCCCTTGATGTGATGCCACATGAAGGGCCAGACGCCGCGCGGCGGCGTGGCGGTCTCGTCGAAGGGCGCGAAGACGTCGACCTGACGTTCGAGAGTGCGGAACAGGCTGGAAAACATTCCCGCCGCCCTCCTTCGGATCGGCATCTTGGTCTGCTGCGCTCTTGCATATGGGCCGGACGGCGCGGTTTGGCCACACGCTTGACGCATGCCGCCCCGACAGCCGATGACCGGAGCCTTACGTTTCGGTCATCATCGACGGCATCGCATGCTGCGCCTCGCCCTCTACCAGCCCGACATCCCGCAGAACGCCGGCACGATGATCCGCATGGCGGCGTGCCTGGGTGTGTCGGTGGACATCGTCGAGCCTGCCGCCTTCGACGTCTCCGACCGGCACTTTCGGCGCTCCGGCATGGATTATCTCGACCGCGCTGTGGTGAAGCGGCACGTCTCCTTCGCAACCTTCGACGCCGCGCGGCGCGCGGCCGGCCGCCGCCTGATCCTGGCCGAGACCGACGGGCCGATCGCCCATGTCGATTTCGCCTTCCGCGCCGGCGACATCGTCATGGTCGGGCGGGAATCGGCCGGAGTCCTGCCGGAGGTTTACGCGGCGGCCGATGCGATCGTGCATGTGCCGATGCGGGAGGGCCTGCGCTCGCTCAACGTCGCGGTTGCGGCCGCCATCGTTCTAGGCGAAGCCTTGCGGCAGGTGGGCGGGTTCGAACCACCATCTGGTGGAAAAGCGCGGGGAACCCCTCTCCTGTAAGGAGAGGGGCAGGGGTGAGGTGACGGACGTTTCGTAATTGGCCTGAACAGACGTGCGGACAGGGTTCGTTTGGCTGGTTGATGGGCCTTCCCCTCACCCCTGCCCCTCTCCCTCCGGGAGAGGGGTTCCCCGCGCTCGATTCTCATAAGAAAGCGCCCGGGGAGACGAATGCATGAACGACAAGACGGCCGCTGATGCCGCAATACCCCTCGCAGAATCCATGAAACCCCGCGCCCGCAGATGGTTCGAAACCCTGCGCGACAGCATCTGCGCGGCGCTCGAAGGCATCGAGGACGAGGCAGCCGGTCCCTTCGCGCCGGAAGCCGACGCCGCGACGGCGGGCCGCTTCGTCCGCACGCCCTGGAGCCGCACCAACCATGACGGGGCCGAGGGCGGCGGCGGGGTTATGTCGGTGATGTCGGGCCGCGTCTTCGAGAAGGTCGGCGTCCATGTCTCGACGGTGTACGGCACCTTCCAGCCCGAATTCGCCGGCCAGATTCCCGGCGCATCGGAAGACCCGCGCTTCCATGCCACAGGCATCTCGCTGATCGCCCATCCGTGGAACCCGCATGCGCCGACCGTCCACATGAACACCCGCTTCGTCGTGACGACGAAGCCATGGTTCGGCGGCGGCGCCGACCTGACGCCAGTTCTCGTCCGCCGCCGCACGCAGGACGACGCCGATTCGATCGCCTTCCACGCGGCAATGCGCGCGCCTTGCGAGCGCTTCGCGCCGGTCGCCGACTACGACCGCTTCAAGGCGTGGTGCGAGGAGTATTTCTTCCTCAAGCACCGCAACGAACCGCGCGGCATCGGCGGCATTTTTTACGACTATCTCTGGTCGGCTGACCCGGACGGGGAGTTCGCCTTCACGCAAGCCGTCGGGGAGGCGTTCCTCGGCATCTACCCTCAGATCATGCGCGCCAACTTGGCCAAACCCTGGACCGATGAGGACCGGTACGAGCAGCAGGTCAGGCGCGGCCGCTATGTCGAGTTCAACCTGCTGCACGACCGCGGCACGATCTTCGGCCTCAGGACCGGAGGCAACGTCGATTCGATCCTGTCCTCGCTGCCGCCGACGGTGCGGTGGCCGTGATAGGATCAGCCTGACAGGACAGAGACAGCGCGTCTGACGAAGCCGGCCTGCTCGTCCGCGCTGGCCGGACAGCCGGCTTCGATCCAGTCATGGCGCGCCTGCTCGAGCGCCCGCCCGACCAGCGGTCCCGGCTGCACATCGCGCGCCACGACGTCGCGGCCGGTCGGCAGGAAGGGTGGCGTCCGGCCAAGTCCGGCGATCAGCGCGTGAGTCCGTTCGTGGCTCTCCTGCCCCGCAGTCGCGTTCAACAGCACAAGCCCGCCCGCCACCGCGTCAGCCCCGACGCGATGCGCCAGATGGCGCAGGCTCGCCAGCGCCGGTTCCCCGGCCCTGCCCGCCAGCGCCTCCAGCGCCGCCGCGATCCGCTCGATCCGGTCGAACTCCTCGTTCGAGAGCCGCAGTTTCTCGCGCAGTCGCAGCGCGTCCTCGGCGATATCGACCGCCAGCGCCGCGAGACGAAAGGCGGGATTGACCTCGCCCGCATCCTCCCGCCCCGCGACCGCTGCGAAGCGCGCAAGACGCGGGACGCCCCCGAGCACCGGCATCAGCAAACCGCCGCCTGCCATCGCCGCGACAGACGCCGCCGCGCCCGGCGCGACGACGAGCTTCAGCATCTCGGCCCGGACACGCTCGCGCGACAGGCCCTCCAGCCCGGCACGGCCGGCGATGCAGGCTTTGAGCCCCTCGGCGTCCGGCGCGCCTTGCCCGTAGTGGGCATGAAAGCGGAAGAAGCGCAGGATACGCAGATAATCTTCCGCGATGCGGGCATCGGCATCGCCGATGAAGCGGATGCTCCGCGCCGCAAGATCGTCGAGCCCGCCGCAAAAATCATGAACGACGCCGTCGCGATCGAGCCCGAGCGCGTTGATGGTGAAATCGCGCCGCAGCGCGTCTTGAGCAAAATCCCGCCCGAAAACGACCTTGGCGCGGCGGCCGTCGGTCTCGATGTCGCGGCGCAGCGTCGTCACCTCGAAGCTGGCAGCCATTCCGACCAGCGTCACCGTGCCGTAGTCGATCCCGGTCGGCACGGGCTTGAAACCGGCGGCCGCGCCGCGCCGCATCGTCTCCTCTGGGAGAGCCGTGCTGGCGAGGTCGATGTCGCTCGCCGGTTCCCCGAGCAGCAGGTTGCGGACCGCGCCGCCGACGACGCGCGTCTCCTCGCCCTTGCCGTTCAGCGCGCCCAGCACGGCCGCCAGCGCCGGCCGGGCCAGCAGCGCATCGATCCGCGCCTGCCGGCTCGTCATCTGAAGCGTCTTTTCATTTGAAACGCCCCGGGACCAGCTTCCCGTTCTCCATATGCGGCGGCTCATAGGCGCCCTGCTCGCGCGGCGCGATCCAGCCGCCCCAGGCGATCAGCGCGATGACGAAGGCGAGCCCGACGACCGAGAGCCAGAACCAGTGCCGCGCCCAATGCTCGACATCGAGCGGATTGCGCCTCTTGACGACGAGATAGCCCGCGAAGATGCAGAAGGGCAGGACGAAGAGCAGAACCTCTTCGATGATCGAGCGCAGCATCTGTTTTCGTATCCGATCGGATCAGCCGGCCAGCCGCTCATAGAGATTGCGGATCATGCCGGCGGTTGCGCCCCAGATATAGCGATCCCGATAGGAAATGGCATAGTAGGTCCGGTAGAGGCCCTTCCATTCGCGGCCCTCCCGCCTGTGATTGGCCGGATCGAGCAGGAAATCGAGCGGCGCCTCGAAGGCCTCGTCGACCTCATGGGCGTTGAGGCTCAGCGCGAACGGCGGCTCGACCAGCGCGACCACCGGCACGATGCGATATCCCGTGCCGGTCAGATAGGCATCGAGATAGCCGAGCGTGCGGACATGCTCGCGCGCCAGCCCGATTTCCTCCTCCGTCTCGCGCAGGGCCGTCACCACGGGCGAGCCGTCGACCGCGTCGACACGCCCGCCCGGAAAGGCGACCTGGGCCGAATGGCTGCGAAGCGCCGCCGCGCGCTGCGTCAGCAGAACGGTCGGCCCGCTTTCGCGCGGCACGACCGGGACCAGCACGGCGGCCTGCACGGCCGCCGCCTCGTCTGGCTGCGCCATCGGCTGCGGCTGCATTTCGTGGTCGCCGCGCGGCCGCGCGATCAGATCGCCCAGCGCGGGCGGCTCGGTCCGCAGCCGCGTCCGCGCCAGCGCAGCGAATTCGGCGGCCGACAGTTTCAACGCTTGCATCCAAAATCCTGCATCAGAGCCCTTCGATCTCGCTCGCCGGCACGGCCGGATAGAATTCGCCCGCGACCGCGACGCCGAACATCGCCACGCCCTCGACCTCGCGCACCTCTCCCAGCGCCAGCAGATCGTAGGTCAGGGCCCGCGTCAGCCGCGCCCAGAGGTTGCGCCGCACCAGCACATAGGGCTTGACGCCGTCGCTGTCAGCGCGCGCGAATCGCAACGGATGCGCGCGGCCTGCGCTGACCACATCGTCGACCTGCGTGCGGAACGCGAGCGAGCGTCCGTCCCCCTCCCCATCCACAGCCATCTCGACCGCCTGGAACGGAGCGTCCTCAACCGTGATCCCGACCTTCTCGACTGGGGTCACGAGAAAGTAATCGTCGCCCTCCCGGCGCAGAACCGAGGAAAAAAGCTTGACCAGCGCGGGTCTTCCGATCGGCGTGCCGAGATAGAACCAGGTTCCGTCGGCGGCGATCCGCATGTCGAGATCCCCGCAGAATGGCGGATTCCAGCGTTCCACGGGCGGCGGACCACGCTGTTTGCCGTTGCCTAGCGCGCCCAACAGGCGTTCCATGGCATTGCCAGGCGCCGTCATCGAAACGCCCGGCCATACCGGCTGCGGCATATTGGTTGCATCGCGTCCTCTGCCTTGAACTCTACATAATCGTGAAGCCGACTTCAGCACACCGCGCCACAGGCGCACTTGAGCCGGTGCGGCGGCCGGCCCACACTCAACGGCTCAGGGCCGAATGGGTTCGAGACGACGCAAGGCCAAATGACGACGCCACGCGGCGGAGCGAAGGTGAGGAGATCGAGATGGCAGCGCAAGTCCGGACGGCGGAAACCAACCCGCCGATCAATCTCGACACCGGCATCGTCGAGGCGGCCGAGGCCGCGCTTGGCGCCATCGGCGCGGCCCGCAGCGAGATCGGACGCGTCATCTTCGGCCAGCAGAAGGTCGTCGATCTCTCGCTGATCACCCTGCTCGCCGGCGGCCACGGCCTGCTGGTCGGCGTGCCCGGCCTCGCCAAGACCAAGCTCGTCGAGGCGATGGGCACCGTGCTCGGCCTGTCGGCCCGCCGCGTCCAGTTCACGCCGGACCTGATGCCCTCCGACATTCTCGGCTCCGAGGTGCTCGACGAGAGCGCCGAGGGCAAGCGCCATTTCCGCTTCATCAAGGGGCCGGTCTTCGCGCAGTTGCTGATGGCCGACGAAATCAACCGCGCCTCGCCGCGCACCCAGTCGGCGCTGCTGCAGGCGATGCAGGAGCACCACGTGACCGTCGGCGGCGAACGCTACGACCTGCCCGCGCCCTTCCATGTGCTGGCGACGCAGAACCCGATCGAGCAGGAGGGCACCTATCCGCTGCCCGAAGCCCAGCTCGACCGGTTCCTGCTCGAGATCGACGTCGCCTATCCCGACCGCGAGGCGGAGCGGCGCATCCTGCTCGAGACCACGGGTTCCTCCGAGCACAAGCCGGTGGCGGCGATGACCGCCGAGACGCTGATGTCGACGCAGCGGCTCGTGCGCCGCCTCCCGGTCGGAGAGAACGTGGTCGACGCGATCCTCGACCTCGTCCGCTCGGCCCGCCCGGGCGACGGCGATCCGGCCTTGACCGACAAGCTCTCCTGGGGTCCGGGACCGCGCGCCAGCCAGTCGCTGACGCTGGCCTGCCGCGCCCGCGCGCTGGTCGAGGGCAGGCTCGCGCCCTCGGTCGACGATGTCGCGGCGCTCGCCGTTCCGGTGCTGAAGCACCGCATCGCGCTGACCTTCGCCGCCCGCGCCGATGGCGAGACGGTCGAGGGCGTCATCGGAAAGCTCGTGGAACGGCTCGGATAGGAGAGGTCAGGCAGATGCTGCGAACGCGCGTTCTCGGCAAAGCCGAACGCCAGCCGGCCAGGGCGGTTCTCACCGCCTCGCTCGATCTCGCGGCGCGCCTGCCGCGCCTGATCCTCGAGGCGCGCCGGGTTTCGGCGAGCGTGCATGGCATCCATGGCCGCCGGCGCGCAGGGCCGGGCGAGACCTTCTGGCAGTACCGGCCGCTGGTCACCGGCGAATCCTCCTCGCGCATCGACTGGCGGCGCTCGGCCCGCGACGGCCATCTCTTCGTCCGCGAGCGCGAGTGGGAAGCCTCGCACGCGGTATGGCTCTGGATCGACCGCTCCTCCTCGATGGGTTTTTCGTCCTCGCTCGCCATGACCTCCAAAGTCGATCGCGCCCTGATCGCCGGCTTCGCGCTGGCCGAGACGCTGGTCGATGGTGGCGAACGCGTGGGCCATCTCGGCCTGACGCGGGCGATGGCCTCGCGCCGGATCGTCGAGCAACTGGCGCAGGCGATCCTGGTCGATGCCAAGGGCGCCGATCTCGATCTGCCGCCCGACGGCCCGCTCCCCCGGCTCGCCGACGCCATCATCATCACCGACGGGCTCTCGCCAGCGGCCTCGCTGGCGCAGCGCATCGCGACGATGTCGTCCAGCGGCGCGCGCGGCCATATCCTGCTGATCGCCGACCCGATCGAGGAGACCTTTCCCTTCACCGGCCAGGCCGAACTCTTCGACCTCGAGGACGGCCTCTCCCTGCGCGTCGGCGACGCAGGATCCTGGGGCGTCGAATATCGCCAGCGGCTGGAAGCCCATCGCGACGCGATCCGCGAGGCCTGCCGCAAGGCCGGCTGGACCCTGACCCTGCACCGCACCGACAAGCCGGCGAGCGAGGGCGTCCTGCGTATCGCCAGCCTGATCGCGACATCCAGGGGCAGTGGCGGAGGGCGATGAAACCATGCTGAGTTCCATCCCCCTCGCCTTCTCCGCCCCGCTCGCGCTGGCCGCGCTCGCGCTCCTGCCGGCGCTCTGGCTGATCCTGCGCGTGACGCCGCCGCGCCCGCGCCGGATCGATTTCCCGCCGCTCAAGATCATGGCCGACCTCGTCGCCAGGCGCGAGATGCCGGCGCATACGCCGTGGTGGCTGCTGGCGCTTCGCATGGCGGTCGCGGCGCTGGCGATTCTCGCGGTCGCCGGCCCGGTCTGGAATCCCCCGCGCGAGGCAGGCCCGCTGCGCGGCCCGATGCTGCTGCTGATCGACAACGGTTTTGGCGCAGCGCCGGACTGGCCCGAGCGGCTCGCCATCGCCGAATCCCGCGTCGCCGCAGCCGCGCGCGAGGGCCGTCCGGTCGCGCTGCTCGGACTGGCCGAGACCCCGGCCGCGATCGCGCTGTCGGAGCCGCGCGCCGCGCTGGAGCGGTTGCGCGCCTTCGCGCTGCAGCCGCATGCGCCGGACCGCTCGGCCCATCTCGCCCGGATCGAGACCTTTCTGGCCGGCGCGCCCGATACGGAGATCGTCTGGGTCGCCGACGGATTGAGCGTCGCCAGCGACGAAAGCGCCTTTCTGGCGCGGCTGAAACAGGTCGCCGACCAGGGACGGCTCTCGATCCATGCCAGCCCCGCCGATCAGCTTGCTCTGGCCCAGCCCGAGAACCTCGCCGGCGCGCTGACCGTCAAGGTGCTGCGCCCGAGCCCGGCCGCGGCCGCGACCGGACAGGTTCGCGCGCTCGACCTCAAGGGCCTGCCGCTCGGCGATGCGGCCTTCATCTTCGAGGGTTCGGCGCTGGCGACCAGCGCCCGGCTGACCCTGCCCATCGAGGTCCGCAACGCCGTCTCGCGGCTCGAGATCGTCGGCGAGCGCTCGTCGGCCGCCGTCGCTTTGCTCGACGACAGCGCCAAGCGCCGCCGCGTCGGCATCGTCTCGGGCGCGACCACGGACACCGCCCAGCCCCTGCTCTCGCCGACCTATTACGTCTCGCGCGCGCTGCAGCCCTTCGCCGAGGTCAGGGAGCCGCGCCAGGGCTCGACCGATCCCGTCGGCGAGTTGCTGCAGCAGAACCTCTCCGTGCTGGTGCTGGCCGATATCGGCGCGCTCGACCGCGAGACGGCCGCCAGGATCACCGCCTTCATCGAGCGTGGCGGCGTGCTCCTGCGTTTCGCCGGCGCGCGCCTCGCGGCCGCCTCGGACGAGCTGACGCCGGTGCGTCTGCGCCGTGGCGGGCGCACGCTCGGCGGCGGCCTCTCCTGGGAGACGCCGCGCCGGCTTGCGCCCTTCACCCGCGAGAGCCCCTTCTTCGGGACGCGGACCAGCGACGATGTCCGCGTCAGCCGCCAGATTCTGGCGGAGCCCGAAGCCGACCTCGCGCGAAAAACCTGGGCGGCGCTCGAGGACGGCACGCCGGTCGTCACCGGCGAGCGGCGTGGCGACGGCATGATCGCGATGATGCACGTCACCGCCGACACGACCTGGTCGAACCTGCCCTTGTCGGTCCTGTTCGTCGACATGCTCCGCAAGATCGTCGGCCTGTCGGGAACCGGGCCTGCCGCCGAGGCTCCAGGCGAGGAGGCGCGCGTCGAGACCCTGTCGCCGACGCGCGTGCTGGACGGGCGCGGCGCCTTCCGCGCGCCTCCCGCCACCGCCCAGCCCGTCGCGCGGACCTTCACCGGCCGCGCCACGCTGGCTCACCCGCCGGGCATCTACGGCCCCGCCGACGCCACGCTCGCCGTCAATGCGCTGAACCCGACCGATACGCTCGGCGTCATCGACCTCGCTGCGCTCGGCGCGCCGATCCTGCCCGTCGACAGGCCGGTCGCGCTCGACATCCGCCCGCAATTGCTCGTCGCGGCGCTGCTGCTGCTGATTGCGGACACCCTGGCGACGCTCTGGCTCGGCGGCAGGCTCAATGTCGCGCGGATGCGCCGCCGCGCCGCGACGGCCGCGATCCTGCTTTCGGTCGGACTGGCGCTCGGCGTCGCGCCGGACAAGGCCCATGCCCAGCCGGCCCCGGCTGCTTCCGAGGACCAGAGGCCGCCGATCCCGCGCGAACTGTTCGAGGCCGGGGCGGTGACGCGGCTTGCCTATGTCATGACAGGCGACAGCTCGGTCGACGCCATGTCGAAGGCGGGCATGGCGGGGCTCAACATCGTTCTGGGCGCCCGCACCGCGCTGGAGCCGGGCGACGCCGTCGGCGTCAATGCCGAGCGCGACGAACTCGCCTTCTTCCCGGTGCTCTACTGGCCGATCGTCGCCGGCCGGCCGATCCCGGCGGCCGAGACGCTCCGCAAGCTCGAAGCCTACATGAAGGGCGGCGGCCTCGTGATCTTCGACACGCGCGATGCCTTGACCGCCCGCCCCGGCGCCGGGGCGACGCCCGAAGGCGACCAGTTGCGCCGCATGCTGCAGACGCTCGACATTCCCGAGCTGGAGCCGATGCCGCGCGACCATGTCCTGACCAAGACCTTCTACATCCTCGACAGCTTTGTCGGCCGCTACGACACGGGCACGACCTGGGTCGAGATATTGCCGCCCGCCGGCGAGGACGGACGCCGCCCGGCCCGCGCCGGCGACAATGTCTCGCCGATCGTCATCACCTCGAACGATCTGGCTTCGGCCTGGGCCGTCGGACGCCGGGGCGAGGCGCTGGCGCCGCTTTCAGGCTCCGATCCGCGCCAGCGCGAAATGGCGCTCCGGGCCGGCGTCAACCTCGTGATGTACGCGCTGACCGGCAACTACAAGGCCGACCAAGTCCATGTCCCGGCCCTGCTGGAAAGGCTGGGGCAGTGATGATGCGCCTGAGTGTCTTGAACGCCCCCTCCCCGTCATGGTCGGGCTTGTCCCGACCATCCACGTCTTCGCTCGTCGTGTCCTATGCCCAAGACTTGGATGCTCGGCACAAGGCCGAGCATGACGGCAGAGGCAGACCTGTGGCCAATGACTCGGCCGGCGACGCAACAATCTGGACATTGCACTGATGTGGAGCCTTTCCTTCGCCCCGCTCGTTCCGCTGCCGCTGCTGATCGGCCTGGCCGTTCTGGCTGCGCTAGCGGCCGGCGCCGCGATCGTTCTCGCCGGCCGCAGCGCGATCCTGCGCGCGCTGGCGCTCGTGGTCCTGACCGTCACGCTGGCCGATCCCTCGCTCGTCTTCGAGGACCGCGAGCCGGTCAAGGACATCGTTTCGGTCGTGGTCGATCGCTCGGCCTCGAACCGTCTGGCCGATCGCGGCCAGCAGACGCAGGCCGCCCAGGCCGAGGTCGAGCGCCAGTTGCGCGGCATCACCAATGTCGAGCCGCGCATCGTCGAGGTCCGCGACGCGCAAGGCTCCGGCGACGGCACGCGCCTGTTCGAGGCGTTGGCCGCCAGCCTCGCCGACGTGCCTTCCGAGCGGGTCGCGGGCGCGATCGTGATCTCGGACGGACTCAGCCACGACACGCCGGCCAATGCCGAGGCGCTGGGCCTGCGCGCGCCGCTGCATCTGCTCACCACCGGCCGCGACGCCGAGATCGACCGCCGCATCGTGCTGGTCGATTCGCCGCGTTTCGGCATCGTCGGCAAGGACCAGACCGTGCGCCTGCGCGTGCTGGAAAAGGGCGGGCCCGGCCGCGCCGGCCTCGTCATCCGCCGCGACGGCGAGATCATCGCGCGCCGCGAGGTCACCGCCGGGGAGATCGTCCAGGTGCCGGTGCGGATCGATCGCGGCGGGCCCAACGTCGTCGAGATCGAGGCCGCCCCGCTCGACAACGAGTTGACGCTCGCCAACAACCGCGCCGTCGTCACCATCGAGGGCGTCCGCGACAAGCTGCGCGTGCTGCTGGTCTCGGGCGAGCCGCATCCGGGCGAGCGGACCTGGCGCAACCTGCTCAAGGCCGACGCCAATGTCGACCTCGTCCACTTCACCATCCTGCGCCCGCCGGAGAAGCAGGACGGCACGCCGATCAACGAACTCTCGCTGATCGCCTTCCCGACGCGCGAGCTGTTCCAGGTCAAGATCAAGGAATTCGACCTGATCATCTTCGACCGCTACGCCAACCAGTCGATCCTGCCGCTGCTCTATTTCGAGAACATCGTGCGCTATGTCCGCGAGGGCGGCGCGCTGCTCGTCGCGGCCGGCCCCGAATATGCCGGCTCCCAGTCGCTCGCGCGGACGCCGCTCGGCCAGATCCTGCCGGCGCTGCCCGACGGCTCGGTGATCGACGAGGCCTACCGCGCCCGGGTCAGCGAGCCCGGCAAGCGCCATCCCGTCACCCGCGACCTGCCCGGCTCCGAGGTCGAGCCGCCGCGCTGGGGCGAATGGCTGCGGATGGTCGGCGCGCGCTCGCGCACCGGCTCGGCCGTGATGACCGGCCCGGGCGAGCGCCCGCTGCTGACCTTGGCGCGCGAGCAGAAGGGCCGCGTCGCGCTCTTCCTGTCCGACCATGCCTGGCTCTGGGCGCGCGGCTTCCGCGAGGGCGGCCCCCATCTCGACCTGCTGCGCCGGCTCGGCCACTGGCTGATGAAGGAACCCGATCTCGAGGAGGAAGCCCTGCGCGCCTCCACGCGCAACGGCGTCATCGAGGTCGAGCGCCAGACGCTGGGCGACAATCCATCAGCCCTGAATATCACGGGACCCGACGGCCAGACCCGCTCGGTGCCGCTGGAGGCCGGACGGCCGGGCCTGTTCACCGCCCGCATCCCCAGCAGCGACTTCGGGCTGCACCGGATTTCGGCCGACAACCTCACCGCCTTCGCCAGCGTCGGCCCCGAGAACCCGCGCGAACTGATGGACGTCGTCAGCGACCCGGCGTCGCTCGGGCCGCTGGCGCAGACGACAGGCGGCTCCTCGCGCCGCATCGGCCAGGAGACGGGCGCGGGCGTCACCGTTCCGCGCATCGTGCCGGTCCGCGCCGGAACCGGCTTTTCCGGCGCGGACTGGATCGGGCTCAGGATCAGCGATTCCGGCATCGTGCGCGGCGTGCAGATTTCGCCGCTCTTCATCGGATTGCTCGGTCTGGCGCTGCTTTTCGGCGCGCTCGTCGCCGGCTGGCTCGGCGAGAGCGGACGCCGGTTCAAGCGGACGGGCGAAGGCTGACCTTCGTCATTCCGGGGCTTCGCTTGGCGAAGCCCCAAAATGACAGGGAGCATCACCTGAACGCCATCACCGCGCCCTTGCGCTCCGCCAGCACCCCCTCGACCAACTCCAGCGCCAGGAACCGCGCCGGGTCGGCCGGCCCCGGCAGCACGAGCTGGCCCGGCGGGACCATGCTGAAACCGAAGCGGGCATAATAGGGCGCGTCGCCGACCAGCAGGATCAGATCGTGTCCGGCCCCCCGCGCCGCTTCGATCGATCGGGTCATCAGGGCCGCCCCGATGCCCTTGCCCTCGAAGGCCGGATCGACCGTCAGCGGCCCGAGCATCAGCGCCTGCTGGCCGCCGGCCAGCACCGGCGTAACCTTGATCGACCCGACCAGGAACGTCCCGACATGGGCGGCGAAGCTCAGCGCCGGATCGGGGGCCACGCCCTCGCGCAGGCGAAACGCCGTGCGCGCGAAGCGGCCGGGCCCAAAGGCGCGCGCATGCAGCCGCTCGATGGCGGCGGCATCGACGGGAAGTTCGTGGCGGATGGTCAGGGGCAGCGATGTCATGACGGGCAAAGACCTGCGACGGGAAGCACGAAGGCATAGCCGCGCGGCGGCATGCCGGAGGAGCGCTTATCGGCGCGCCGGTCGTCGCAGAGTGGAGAGGCTGTGCCCGTTGGTCATCACTGCGCTTTAGAGCAACAATCTCGCCAGGGAAAGCCGGGTTCGATCGTCAGCTTTACCAGTCGGCTCCGACCATCGCGTCGCCCACGATCTCCGCCAGCCGCCGGCGCGTCCCTGCAGTCGTGTCCTCTGGCAGCGTCTCAAGCGGAAACCACCCCGCCTCTGCGATCTCGCGGTCCGGCTGCTTGTCGCTCTCGACGACGAAGTCCCGCACCACGAAAACCGCGACATGGTCGCGCCGCGACAGACCCCGGTTGAAGAACACGCCATGCAGCACCGGCTCGGCCGTGAGCCGGATGCAGGCCTCCTCGCGCAGCTCCTTGGCGAGCGCCTCAACCAGCGTTTCGCCGATTTCGACGCCGCCGCCCGGCAGATGCCAGCCCGGCGTGTAGGTGTGGCGGACCAGAAACACCCGGCCGGTCTCGTCGAGAACGGCGGCGCGCACGCCGAGCGTCAGGCCGCGCGTCAGCCGGAAATACAGGTGCAGGACGCGCCCGAACGCGCGGCGCAGCCCCCTGAGCGAAGCATTCGGCCGAATCTCGCTTTCAAACGGCTGATTCTGGTTCACGGCGACGTCGAATCCCCAAAAACCATTAATTGCCTATGCATAAGACGCATAACAGAGGCTCGTTCTAAGTTCCGTTACGTCACAAACGCGCCGCAAAGCAGGCAGAGAAGATGGCTTCACTGCTGGGGTATACCGTCATGCTGCTCACCTTCATCATCTCTTGGCTTCGCGCCAAGCCGGCCTATGTCTGGCGTCCGGCGCTGACCCTGACCGATTCGCGCATCGTCTCCGAGCTGACCGGCGCCGCCAACTGAGGCCTCCGGCGCGCGCTTTCCGTTCGGCTGACGATCAGCCGAACGTCAAGAATTCGCGCCAGAAGGTTTCGCGCCTGCGTCGTTGCCGACATCTCCGCACGCTTGACGGCGCGGGGGCGCGCGGGCAAGCGCTAGGGCCGTGTTCAAGCTCGCGCATCTGTCCGACCCGCATCTTGGCCCGCTCGCGGGCTTTTCGCTGCACCAGTTGTTGGGCAAGCGCGCGACCGGCTATGTCAACTGGCGGCGCAAGCGTCGCCACGCCCATGACATGGAAATCCTGGCGCTGATCGTCGCCGACATCCGCGCGCAGGTGCCGGACCACATCGCCTGCACCGGGGACGTCGCCCATATCGGCCTGCCCGACGAGTTCAGGACGGCTGTCGCCTTCCTCGACACGCTCGGCGCGCGCGCCGATGTCAGCTTCGTGCCGGGCAACCACGACGCCTATGCGCGCTCCTCGCTGAAGGCGCTGGCCGCCTATCTCGGCCCATGGTGCGACAGCGACGATTCCGGCATCGGCTACCCTTGGTATCGCAGGCGCGGCCCCGTCGCGCTGATCGGCCTCAACACCGGCATTCCGACCCTGCCAATGATGGCGACGGGACGCGTCGGGCGCGAGCAGATCGCGAAAGCCGAAGCGCTGCTGCATCGGGCGCGGGACGAGGGCCTGATCCGCGTCGTGCTGATCCATCACCCGCCCTATGTCGGCGGGGCGCGGCGCTCGCGCGAACTGGTGGACGCGCAGGCCTTCGAGGCAATGCTGGCGCGCGCGGGCGCCGACCTCGTGCTGCACGGCCACAACCACAGCTTCTCGCTGGCCTGGCGCAAGGGTTTGGGCCGCGACGTGCCGATCGTCGGCGTGCCCTCCTGCTCGATCGGCCCGCGCGGCCATGGCGAACTGGCGACCTGGCATCTGTTCCGGATCGAGGGCGACGCGTCCGCTCCCCAGATCAGCGTCGAGCAGCGCGGCTTCGAGCTCGACGGGTCGGTGATCATGCGCCAGCAGATCGCGCTCCACGCCAAGCCGGTGTAAGGGCAGCCGAACTGCCCTCTCCGTCATTGCGAGGAGGCGAAGCCGACGAAGCAAACCCGGGTCTCGCGCTACCCCCCCTCGATTGCTTCGCTACGCTCGCAATGACGGCGCTCTCAGATACAACGCCCGCCATCCACCGCCAGCACGCTCCCGGTGATCATCTCGGCCTCGTCGGAGCACAGGAACAGCGCCGCGTTGGCGATGTCCTGCGGCGTCGAGAGTCGGCCCCAGGGAATCGTCGCCTTGAACTGCGCCCGCTTCTCGGGCGTGTCCTCGCCCATGAAGGTCGCCAGCAGCGGCGTCTCGCCGGCGACGGGCGCGATCGCGTTGACGCGGATGCGCTCGGGCGCGAGTTCCACCGCCATCGACTTCGACATCAGGTTCGCCGCGCCCTTCGAGCCATTATACCAGGTCAGGCCCGGACGCGGCCGGATGCCGGCGGTCGAGCCGATATTGAGGATGACGCCGCCGCCATGCTCGCGAAAATGCGGCACGGTCGCCTTCGCCATCAGGAAGATCGACTTGACGTTGACGTCGAAAACGCGGTCGAATTCCTCCTCCGAGACGTCCAGCATCGGCTGGTTGCGGTGGCTGACGCCGGCATTGTTGACGACGATGTCGAGCCGGCCGAACTTCGCCAGCACGCGCGCCACCGCCTTGTCGACGCTCTTGCCCTTGCCGACGTCGCAGGCGACCGCGAAGGCCTTCCGGCCGATCGATTGCGCGGCTTCCCTCGCCTTCTCGCCATTGATGTCGAGCACCGCCACGCGCGCGCCCTCGCGCACGAAGGTCTCGGCGATGCCGAGCCCGAACCCCTGCGCCGCGCCGGTGATCAGCGCCGTCTTGCCTTTAAGTCTCATCGCGTTTCCTCGGGCCTTTTGTTGTGGCGAGGAGTTTGGGGAGATTTGGCGTGCGCGCCAAATGCGTTTTCGCGATCGGGTTGAGACGGAAAAGGTATGGCGAGGGCCGCCCTGCCCCCTCTCCCCTTGCGGGAGAGAGTCGGGGAGAGGGGTCGGGCCGCCCTGTCCGCCGAGCGCCGGAGCACCGCGCTCGCCAAACCGGGTGCAACCCCTCATCCGGCGCTGCGCGCCACCTTCTCCCGCAAGGGGAGAAGGGAATAGCCGCCTTACGCCCCGATCTCCTCAGCTAGCATCTCCAGCGCAAGCCAGCGCTCCTCGGCCTGGCCGATCTCCCGCGTCACCTCCTCAAGCCGCGCCGTGGCTTTCGCGAACAGCTTCGGATCGCGGGTATAGAGATCGCCGGCCAGGGCGACATTCAGCTTGGCCGCTTCGGCCTGCAGCACCTCGATGCGCTTGGGCAGCGTCTCCAGAGCGTGCTTCTCGTTGAAGGAGAGTTTTCGCTTGTTGACGAGCGCGGGCGCGGCGATGGCCATCGCAGCCTCCGCGACCACGGCCTTGCCGGCAACCCGCGCCTTCGCCCCCACGCCCCTCCCGCGCTGGGCCAGCATATCGGAATAGCCGCCGGCGAACTCGGTCCAGACGCCGTCGCCATCCGAGATCAGCGTCGCCGAGACCACGCGGTCGAGGAAGTCGCGGTCGTGGCTGACCAGCAGCACGGTGCCCTGATAATCGGCCAGCAGCTCCTGCAGGAGGTCGAGCGTCTCGAGATCGAGATCGTTGGTCGGCTCGTCCAGCACCAGCAGGTTGGATGGCTTGGCCAGCGCGCGCGCGAGCATCAGCCGGCCGCGCTCGCCGCCCGACAGCGCGCCGACGGGCGTGCGCCGCTGCAGCGGCTGGAACAGGAAGTCCTTCATATAGGCGATGACGTGGCGTGGCGTCTCGCCGACCATGACCTGGTCCGAGCCGCCCCCGGTCAGCGCGTCGCCGAGCGGCGTCGCCGGATCGAGGCTTTCGCGGCGCTGGTCGAGCGTCACCATCTCGAGCGAAACGCCGAGCTTCACCTTGCCCGAATCGGGCGCGAGCGCGCCTGTCAGCAGGTTGATCAGCGTCGTCTTGCCTGCCCCATTGGGACCGACGATTCCGATCCGGTCGCCGCGCGCGACCCGCAGCGACAGATCCTTGATCACGACGTTCGAGCCAAAGGCTTTTGCAACGTTCACGGCCTCGATCACCAGCTTGCCCGAGGTCTGGGCTTCGGAGGCCTCCATCCTGACGCTTCCCACCGCAAACCGCGCCGTGCGGCGCTGCTCGCGCAGGCCGTGCAGTTCGCCTAGACGCCGCTGGTTGCGGGTGCGGCGCGCGCTGACGCCGTAGCGCAGCCAGTCCTCCTCGCGGGCGATCTTGCGGTCGAGCTTGTGGCGGTCGAGTTCCTCCTGCGCCAGCACCTCGTCGCGCCAGGCCTCGAACTCGCCGAACCCCTTATCCATGCGTTTGGTCAGGCCGCGATCGAGCCAGATCGTGGCGCGCGAGAGCGCCGTCAGGAAGCGCCGGTCGTGGCTGATCAGGACCATGGCCGAGCGCAGGCCTTTCAGCTCCTGCTCCAGCCACTCGATCACGGGCAGGTCGAGATGGTTGGTCGGCTCGTCGAGCAGCAGGATGTCGGGCTCGGGGGCGAGCACGCGCGCCAGCGCGGCGCGACGCGACTCGCCGCCGGACATGGTGGCGGGGTCCTCCTCGCCGGTGAGACCCAGTTCGGAGACGAGATAGGCCGCGCGGTAATGGTCGTCGCCGGGCCCCAGGCCCGCCTCGACATAGGCGAGCGAGGTCTTGTAGCCGGTGAAGTCCGGTTCCTGCGGCAGGTACTGGATCGTCGAGCCCGGCTGCAGGAAACGCTCGGCCTTGTCGGCGTCGACGAGGCCGGCCGCGATCTTGAGCAGCGTCGACTTGCCCGAGCCGTTGCGCCCGACGAGGCAGACGCGCTCGCCGGCCGAGACCGCGATCTCGGCGGCTTCCAGCAAAGGCTGTCCGCCGAAGGTGAGCGCGACATCGCGCAGATGGAGCAAGGGGGCCATGGTCGATCCGGTCCGGGGAGCCCTCGGATAGAGCAAAGCCGGGCGCGGCGTAACCCCGCGCGGCCGCGGTGCAGCATGGCGCTTGCTCCCGATACGGATGTTGCGCCAGATTTGGCGGACCGCCTCCGGAATTCCGCCATGCGCGCCGCCAGACAGCCCCGTCCCGCCCTACCCGGCGACAATGGCGGCCCGCCGCTCGATGAGCCGAAGCCGCATCTGCCGGAAACCGGCACGGGCGAGATCGGCCATTATTTCGACTGGCGCTTCGCCTCGCGCCGCGCCTGGCGCAAGGGCGGGCCGGAAATCGCGCTGCGAAGGCTCGAACGGGCGGAGACGATCGGCCTGACCTATGAGGAGTATACGCTCGAGGTGCTGGAGCGGGGCCGCCATGTCGGGGCGGCGGACGCAGCCGCGATCAAGGCCAAGCGGGCCGAGCGCCGCGCCGCCGGCGGCATCGTCGGGCAGTCGCTGAAGGGGAAACGATTGCGATGAAAGCTCAATCCGTCATTGCGAGCGCAGCGAAGCAATCCATGAGGGCGTAGCGCGAGACGCTGGATTGCTTCGCTGCGCTCGCAATGACGAAATGGTGCTCACCCCACCCAGAGCCGTTCCGGATCGTCCAGCCCGAAGCGGGCCGGCGCGGCGGCGATCGCGGCCAGGCCCTGCTCGGCCGCGTCATGGGCGGTGATGACATGCAGCGCGAACAGCGCCGCAAGATCTTCCATTGGCGGCTTGCCGCAGAACACCGCGTGGATCGTCGCGGCATCGGCGAGCGGCAGCAGTCGCGGCACGATGCCCCCGGCGATATAGACGCCCCCCGTGGCCTTGAAGGCGAGCGCGAGATCGCCAGCGACGCGCGCCAAAAGCCGCCAGAAGCAGACCACCGCCATCAGCGCCACGGGGTCGCCGTCGAGCGCCAGCTTGGTGATGTCGGCGGCGCTGACATCGGCTTCCAGCATGCCGGACTGGCTCGCCACCGCGCGGTGGAAGCGCACCAGCCCATCGCCGCTGAGCAGCCCCTCGACGGTGACGCGCGCCAGCCCGGCCGCGAGCGCCGGCCAGATCTTGTCCTCAGTCGGGTCTTCCGGGCCGACGCCGATATGACCGGCTTCGGTGGGGACCAGCACGCCGTGCTCAGCCCGACGGATCAGCGCCGAGGCGCCAAAGCCCGTGCCGGGTCCCATGACGAGCCTCAGCCCCTTCGGCTCCGGCTTGCCGGGCACCAAAGTCTCGACGTCGCCTGCGCCGAGCATGGCGAGCGAGGCGGCCAGCGCCTCGAAATCATTGACAAGAAGCCCCTGCTCCAGCCCGAGCGCCTGTGCGATCTTCGGCCCGTCGAAATGCCAGTTCGCATTGGTCAGTTGCGCGCTGCGGCCCTGCAAGGGACCCGCCACCGCCAGCACCGCCGAGCGCGGCCTCAGCGACAAGGTCGAGAGCACGGACTCCAGCGCCGCCTCCGGCGTCGGATGAGAGCCGGTGCCGATCCGCGCCAGCGGTTCATGGCGCGCGCCGGCCTCGGGCACGAGAGACAGCCGGCAGTTGGTGCCGCCGATATCGGCGACAAGCACCGGATAGGCGAAGGCGCTCATCAGGCAAGGTCCAGCGGATCGGCCGGACGGCGGTCCGTGCGGCGATATTCCGAGAACCAGCCGAGCCCGTCCAACGTGCCGGCCTTCGGCCTGTACTCGCAGCCGACGAAGCCCTGATAGCCGAGCCCGTCGAGCTCGGAGAAGAGCGTCGGATAGTCCGGCCCCGAAGCGTCCGGCTCGTGACGGCCGTCCGCGCGCGCGATCTGGACGTGGCCGACGAGCGGGTAGAGCGCCTTCAGCCGGCCCGACACGTCGCCATGGATCAGCTCGCAATGATACATGTCGAACTGCAGCCGGACATTGTCCCGCCCCGAACCGCGGACGAAATCCGCCGCCATGTCGAAATCGTTGAGGAAGTAGCCCGGCATGTCCTTGCCGTTGATCGGCTCCAGCAGCAGGTCGATGCCGTGCGGCGCGAGAGCGTCGGCGGCGAAGGCGAGCGCCTCCGCGTAGCGCGCGCGGGCCTGCTTGTCGGCGGGATCGATCAGGCCGGCCATCATGTGCAGGCGCTTCACGCCCGTCTCATGGGCATAGGCCAGCGCCGTCTCGACGCCCTTCCGAAACTCGGCCTCGCGGCCGGGCAGCGCGGCGACGCCGCGCTCGCCCTTGCTGAAATCGCCCGGCGGCAGGTTGAACAGCGCCTGCTCCAGATCTGCGCCGGCCAGCGCCAGCCCGACCTGCTGGGACGTATGCTCATAGGGAAACAGGAACTCGACGGCGTCGAAACCGGCGTCGGACGCCGCCTTGAAGCGATCGAGAAAGTCCCATTCGGTGAACATCATCGAGAGATTGGCGGCAAAGCGCGGCATGACGGCCTCTAGGCGGGATCGGGAACGGCAGGCTAGCGCGAAGCGCCGGCGGCGTCATGGGGCAACGCGGCGAGCGGGGCATGCGTTCCGACGCAACTCCCTCAGCCCTCATCCTGAGGATTGGCGCAATGGCGGGAACTCTACTTCTTCTCCGCCTTCGCGGGCGGGGTCGGGTCCTTCGAGAAGTTGCGGAAGACCATGTCGGGCGAGGAGGTGTTATGGCGCGAATGGGTGGTGCGGCCCATCCAGACATCGGTCGCCTTGCCGCCCGAAAACGGCATCAGCGCCTCCTCGCGCCAGCCCTTGGCGCCGGGCTCGCGGATGGCGATGCGGGCGACGTCGTTGTTGAACTCGGTGACGTACATCGAGCGCAGGGCGAGGAACCCCTTGCCGCCCGTAACCGGCCGGTCGAGCACGGCGTCCAGCACCATGCGGTTCTCGTCGACGTCGTCGAGCTTCAGCGTCCCTGCCGAGCCATCCTTGAAGTTCAGCTTGAACGAGGTCGTCTTCGGGTCGAACTCGATTTCGCGGATATTGACGACCGGGCGCGCGCCGTCCTGCTCGATCGGCCCGAACAGGAAGGACGAGCCATAGGACGAGAAGCCGAGATGCTGCGGCGGCATCGGGCGGGCGCGCCAGTAGCCGTCCTGCGGATAAACCACCAGCACCTCGTAGGATTTGTCCTTGCCGAGCTTCCAGAGCTGGACGAGATGCAAGCCCTTCTCGACCCGGTTTCCGACCCTGAAGGTCGCATCCGCAGGACGCCAGAAGGTCGGGAAGGTGTAGCCGACGAGCCAATACTCGATGCTCTCGTAGAAGGTGATGCGGCGCGGCGGCACGGGCGCGGCGAAGACGGGGTCTCCCGTCATGTCGCAAGCCGTCCAGTCCGCCTCCCAGTTGTCCTTCACGAGTCCGGCGATATAGGCGGGGTGCGCCGCCTCGATCTGGAAGCGCCGCACCTCCGGCGAGATCGCCTTGATCGTGACGTTGTCCTTCTCGGCGCAAAGCACCGGCTCGGATTCGTTCTTGACCTCGACCGCGACATCGCTGGCGGCGAAGGCGGGGGAGGCGAGCAGGCTCAGGCCGATGAGGAGCGGGCGAAGCGGCAGGTGCATGATGATTCCTGATGATGCGGAGAGTTGCGCTGGCGCGGTGCGATGTCGCTCATGGCATAGCAAAGGAGTCGGGCATGAGGTATGGTGACGCCATGACCAAATTGCTCGCAGAGGCTTTGGCCGCAACGGACAAACTGCCGCCCGACGTGCAGGACGACCTCGCCCGCATGATCCTCTCGATCGTGGATCGGGAAAGCGATGTATATGTTCTATCGGCAGACGAGATCGCCGATTTGGAGACGGCGCTCGGAGAGGCGGACCGAGGCGAGTTTGCAACCGATGAGGAGGTTGCGGCGCTTTGGACGACACACACGCTCTGACGCTTCGTTACACGCCGACGGCCCGGTCCGATCTCTAACGAATTCTCGATTATGTCGGCGATCAGTCCCCTCAGGCCCGCAAGAGCCTCGAAGCCAAGCTCCAAAGCGTTTTCGATTTTCTTCGCGTCTATCCCATGGCTGGAACCGCGACGAGCCAGATCCGCCTGCGTCGAAGAGTCGTTGCAGGCTATCCCTATGTCGTTTTCTATCGCATCCAATCGTCGATGCTCGTCATTGTAGCCGTCCGGCACACAGCGCGCCGACCGCGGCTTCCTTGAGCAGGCGCCGACTTCACCGCGCCAGCACCGCATACACATCCCCCGAATTCGCCTCATGCGGCAGCGCCCGCAGATACTCGCCCATCGCCTCGGCGCCGGCGTATTCGGCCAGCTCGAACCTCTGGCTCTCGCCCAGCGCCACGTTGAATCGATAGTGGCCGAGCGTCTCCAGCAGAGCCAGACAGGCCTCCGCGACCTCGCGCTGGATCGTGGTGAACTCGAAGGAGATCACCGGGATCGGCCGGGTCAGCCCGGCCAGCACATGCGCCTCGAAGCCCTCGACGTCGATCTTGACGAAATCCGGCAGGCCAAACAGCGCGATCAGCGCATCGAGGGTCGTGCAGGGAACCGCGATTTCGCGGTCCCATACCTGGTCCTTCCAGCCATCGGAGCCCCGCGCGGCCGCGACGAAGGCCTCCGACGCGGTCGAGACGGTCGGGTTGTCGCTGTTGATCCGAAGCGTCACCGTCCCCTCGCGATCGCCGCAGGCGGCCTGAAGCAGCGAGACCTGGCTGTCGCGGCCATGGATCAGGCGGATCGCGCGCGCGGGTCCCGGCTGCGGCTCCAGCGCGACGACGCGCGCGCCCAGCCGCCGGAAGGAGGAGATGCGGTCGCCGACATGCGAGCCGATGTCGAAGGCGAGGTCGCCGGGCTTGAGAAAGAGGCCATAGAGCGCATCCATCGCGGCGTTGCGCGCGGCGTCGCCGTGATAGACCCGCAGGGAGCGCGACAGCGCTCTCGCCGTGCCCTTCGGATAGGCGACCGGCATGGTCATGCCGTCCCGCCGGCGCGGATCGCCTGCAACGCAGCAGGCGGATCGAAATCCTCCGGGATGCCGCAAAGCCCCTGTCGTGCGAACCAGCGCCCGACGCCGGGCACGGCTGTCAGCATGGCGAAGGGGATCGCCAGCACATAGCCGGCCGTCAGCGGCAGCGACCAGAGCAGCACCGTCGGCGAGAGCCAGAGCAGCGTCCCGAAAATATAGAGCCCGAACAGCAGATGCGGCCACAGCCCGGCGAAGGCGGTGGCGAAGGACAAGGCATAGGCGTCGCGCGCCTGCCCGTTCCAGCCGATCTTCGCGCGCCCGAAGGCGAGCCCGATCATGAAGATCGTGGTCCGGAAGGACGAGACCGCGCCCTGCAGGAAGGCGAAGATCACCTCGATCGCCGACGAGGCGATGAAGCGCGCCGTGCCGCCATAACGCTTTGTCCCGCCTCTGGTCAGCAGGATGTCGGCGAACCCTGCGAGCTTGGGCGAGAGATACATCGAGAAGAACAGGACATAGAGGAAGGCGGCCAAGCCCGACGGGTAGTTCGCGATGCCGGCGTCCTCGACGACCTTCACAGGCAAAAGCGCGATCATCAGCGTCCAAGCCGGCAGCCCCAGAAACATGAGGATCGCCCAGACGAGCTGGAAGCGGCTCATGGCTTTCAGACCCGGCAGATCGAGCAGCTTGAGATATTGCAGATTGCCGAGGCACCAGCGCAGGTCGCGCTTGGCGAAGTCGAGCATGGTCGGCGGGTTCTCCTCCCAGCTTCCCATCTCGGTCGGCAGAACGCGGACCTCGTAGCCGGCGCGGCGCATCAGGGTCGCCTCGACCTGGTCGTGGCTCATCACCGCTCCGCCCAGCGGCGGGCCGCCCGGCAGCACGGGCAGATGGCATTCGTCGCGGAAGGGCGCGATCCGGACGCAGGCGTTGTGGCCCCAGAACGGGCCGCATTCGCCGATCCACCAGGCCGAGCCCATGGTGTAGGGCCGCATGCCGTGGCGCATGCCGAACTGGAAGATGCGCGCGAATGCGGACTGGCTCGGCATACCCACAACCAGGCTCTGCAGGATGCCGAGCTTCGGATGCGCCTGCATCATCCGGGTCAGTTTCACGATCGCTTCGCCCGACATCACGCTGTCGGCGTCGAGCGGCAGCATGACCTCGTAACGGTCGCCCCAGCGCTCGCAGAACTCGCGGACATTGCCGGCCTTGAAGCCGGCATTGTCGGTGCGCCGGCGATAGGTCAGGCGCGCGGCCTCGCCGAGTTCGCGTGACCACTGCGCCGCCAGCACCTCCTCGGCGGCCGCCACGACCGGGTCGTTGGTGTCCGACAGCACGAAATAGTCGAACCATGCGCCCTCTCCGGTCGCATCGACGCTGTCCTTGACGACGCGCAGCCGGGCGAAGGCGCGCGACGGGTCCTCGTTTCGGAGCGTCATCAGGATCGCGGTGCGGATCGCGACCGGCGTTTCGACATCGCCGTCTGCCGCGAAGGGAGCCACCTGTTCGAGCCCATCATCAGCGCCATGCAGGAGCCAGAGCCCGATCACGGCGTTCCAGAACCCGAGCACCGTCCAGGGCGCGCCGAACAGGAAAGCGACGAAGATGGCGACGTCCGCGACGCTCCATCCGCCCGCGCCGAGCACGCGCGACAGGCCAAACAGCAACGCGCCGAGCGTCACCAGATTCAACGCCAGCACGAGCCAGCGCCGCGCGCTCAGGGTCGCGACCGTCTGGACGCCCGCCGGCGTCAGCCCGTCTTCTCCCCCTTGCGCGCCCGGCTGGAACGTGGTCGGAGCGGGGCGCTGGTTCATGGCGGTCTCTGTCATGCGATCGGACGGGATGGAGCAGGCGGAGATGGCTCGAAACCTAAAGCCGGCAAGCCCCGACGGCGCAAGGCCGCAGGCGACCGCGCTCTGGTATGTGGGGATGCGTGAATGCGCGCTGAATGGAGTTGCGCTGCCCGAGCGCGGCTCCGATGACTGCGTTGTCCGCACGCTGTGGAGCGGCGTCAGCCGCGGCACCGAACGGCTCGTCTTCGAGGGTCGCGTGCCCGACAGCGAGCGCGAACGCATGCGCGCGCCCTTCCAGGACGGCGATTTCCCGTTTCCGGTGAAATACGGCTATTGCGCCGTGGGGCGGGTCGAGGCCGGTCCCGCCGATATGGTCGATAGAACTGTCTTCTGCCTGCACCCGCATCAGGACGTCTTCGTCGCGCCGCGCGACCGGCTGACGCTTGTCCCCGATACGGTTCCGGCGCGCCGGGCGGTCCTCGCCGCCAACATGGAAACCGCTCTGAACGCGCATTGGGACGCGGGCTCCGGCCCGGCCGACCGCATCGTGGTGGTCGGCGGCGGCGTGCTCGGCCTGCTCGTCGCCTGGATTGCGGCGCGGTTGCCGGGCGCGGAGGTCGCGCTGGTCGACGTCGACCCGAGCCGGGCCGCGATCGCGAGTCATCTCGGCCTGCGCTTCGCCCTGCCGCCCGATGCGCCGACCGAAGCCGACCTCGTCTTCCATGCCAGCGCCAGCGCGCCGGGCCTCGCCACCGCCATCGCCTGCGCCGCTTTCGAGGCGCGGGTCGTCGAGTTGAGCTGGTATGGCGAGGGCGCGGTCGCGGCCCCGCTCGGCGGCGCGTTCCATGCGAAACGTCTGCAACTGATCTCCTCGCAGGTCGGCCAGATCGCGCCCTCGCGCCGGCCACGCTGGGATTACGCGCGCCGCGTCCAGGCGGCGCTGGCGCTGCTGGCGCAGGACGATCGGCTCGACGGACTGATCACGCAGGAGATCGCATTCAAGGATGCCGCGGCCGCCTTGCCCAGGGTGCTGTCGCAGCACTGGCGCGGACTGACAGCCGTGCTGCGCTATTGACCTGACGCTGCGGTCTTGGCCAAGACAGGGCCTCGACCCGGCCACCGCCGGCGCGCAGGAGCCATCAGCCCATGTTTTCCGTCGAAGTCCGCGACCGCATCATGATCGGCCATTCGCTGCCCGATCCGTTCTTCGGCCCGGCCCAGAACATGCACGGCGCGACCTTCGTCGTCGATGTCGCCTTCTTCCGGCCGGAGATGACGCGCCAGAATGTCGTGGTCGATATCGGGGCGGCGCTCGACGTGCTCAACAGGACGCTCAAACCCCTGAACTATCAGAACCTCGACACGCTGCCGCAGTTCAAGGGCGTGCTCACGACCACCGAATTCCTCTGCAAATACATCTTCGACGCGATGGCGACGGCGGCCAAATCCGGCGCGCTCGGCGCCGACGGCGCGGGGCTGGCGAAAATCCGGGTCACGCTGCACGAGACCGATCTGGCCCGCGCGAGCTACGAGGGCGCGCTCGCGTGAGCGAGATCGTCTTCGCCATCCCCGGCGACCTCTCGCTTCCGACCGGCGGCTATGGCTACGATCGCAGGCTGCTGGCGGAATGGGCTGCCTCCGGCGTCCCCGCGCGCCATCTGCCCCTGCCCGGCTCCTTTCCCGATCCGACGCCCGACGACCTCGCACAGACCGGCCACGCGATCCTGTCGCAGCCCTTCGATTGCGCCCTGCTGATCGACGGGCTCGCTTATGGCGCGTTTCCCGAGAGCATCGCGGCGGGGCTGGCGGGCCGCGTCGTCGCGCTCGTCCACCACCCGCTCGGGCTGGAGACGGGGCTGTCCCCCGAGCGCGCCGCGTCTCTTCTTGCGGGCGAGGCGGCGGCCCTGCGCTATGCCAGCGCCATCGCAGTCACCAGCGCGACCACGAAACATCTGCTTGTCGCGGATTTCGGGCTCGACGAGGCGCGCATCACTGTCGCGGTGCCCGGCGTCGATGCCGCACCCAGGGCGCAGGGCAGCGGCGATGGTCCTCTCGCTTTGCTCGCTGTCGGCTCGCTGGTGCCGCGCAAGGGCTACGACGTGCTGGTTTCAGCGCTCGAAGGTCTCGCCGGCAGGGACTGGCGTCTGACCATCATCGGAGCCGACGACCGCAGCCCCGCCACCGCGCGGGCGCTCCGCCTGCGGATCGCGGCAGCCGGGCTCGATGACCGGATCACGCTTGCTGGAGCGGTGTCCGACGCCGCCCTCGCGGAGGCCTACGACCGCGCCGATCTCTTCGTCATGCCGTCCCTGTTCGAGGGCTATGGCATGGTGCTGACCGAGGCGCTGGCGCGCGGACTGCCGATCCTGTGCACCATGGGCGGCGCAGCCGCCGAGACCGTGCCGGACGAGGCAGCCCTGAAGGTCGCGCCGGGCGATGCCGACGCCCTTGCAAAAGGGCTTGCGACGCTGATTGATGACGCGGCCCTTCGCGCGCGCCTCGGCGACGCCGCATGGGCGGCCGCCGGCTCCCTGCCGCGCTGGCGCGACACGGCGGCGCTCGTCGCCGAAATCTGCCGGAAGGTGATATGATGGGCGGTTTCTCCCCCGACTGGCTGGCCCTGCGCGAGCCTTTCGACCATGCGGCGCGCAATCCGCAACTGCTTGCGGCCGTGGGCGCGCATTTTACCACCAAACCCTCGATCACCGTGGTCGATCTCGGCTGCGGCGCGGGCTCGAACCTGCGCGGAACCTTCGCGGCGCTGCCCCAGCGCCAGCACTGGACGCTGGTCGACTATGACGAGCGCCTGCTCGCCGTCGCCCGCGATCGGCTCACCGCCTGGGCCGACGAGGCGCGCGAGCAGGGCGAGGAGCTTGTGCTGTCGAAAGCCGGCAAGGCGCTGACCGTCGATTTCCGCAAGGCCGATCTGAACAAGGATCTGGAATGGGTGCTGGGCTGGCAGCCCGATCTCGTGACGGCCGCCGCCCTGTTCGACCTCGCCTCGAAGCGCTGGATCGAGCGTTTCGTCGCGGCGCTGGCGAGCCAGCGGCTGCCGCTCTACACCGTGCTGACCTATGACGGCCGCGAGACGTGGAAGCCGCCGCATCCCGCCGATGCGCGCATGCTGGCGGCGTTCGGGCGCCATCAGCTCACCGACAAGGGTTTCGGGCCGGCCGCTGGGCCCGCCGCGACCGAGATCATGGCCGAGGCCTTCCGCAAGACCGGCTTTGCCGTCTCGACCGGCGACAGCCCCTGGCTGATCGAGGATGGCGCGGGCGCCTTCGCCAATGCGCTGACGGCGGGGATCGCCGACGCCGTTCGCGAAACCGGCCATCTCGATGCCGGGACGATCGCCGGCTGGCTCGACGCGCGCCGGCAATCGGCATCGGGGCTGGTCGGGCACCACGATTTGTGGGCGCGGCCGGTCTGAGCGCCGGGCTCAGCCCCGTTTCGGCAGCATCCGCCGCAGCACGCCGTCCTTGAGGATGAGATGGTGGTGCAGGGCGGCCCCTATGTGGACGGCCGCGAGCGCGCCCACCAGCCACGCCAGCCAGCCATGCAATGCGAGCACCCGCTTGGCGGCCGCCTCGCTCGGCGCGGCCAGCGCCGGCAGGTCGAACAGGCCGAAGATGCCGAGCGACGGATAGAGCGAGACGCCGATCCACCCCAGCAGCGGCACGACCAGCAGGAGCCCGTAGAGCAGCCAGTGGACGGTGTGCGAGGCCGCCTTCTGCCACCAGAGCAGGCCGGGCTCATCGGGCGGCGCGCCGCGTATCAGCCGGTAGGCGAGACGCCCGGCCATCAGCCAAAGCAGCAGGAAGCCGAGCAGCTTGTGCGTGCTGTAGAGGCCGTTGGTCAGCCCGTCCCAGACATTCATGCTGTTGCCGCGATAGGTCATGGCGAGCCCAAGCGGAACCATCACGAGGACGCCGGCGGCGGTGGCCCAGTGGAGGCGGCGCGCGACGGGGCTGTAGACCCTTTGGCCAAGGCCGGCTGTCGTCATCCGGTCATGGTCCTGCATCTGAATTCTCCCGCTTGGCTCTTCGCCGGCATCGGACGGGTCCGCCGGTCGCGACCATTCATCTCGTGTTCAACGTGTCATTCCTATACGGGCCGAGGCAACAGATTGGATGGCTGCCGCTTCAGAGCCAATGCGAATAACCGGATCGCGGTTCCACCCGAGACTGGAACAGTTCCTCCGGCGACACGTTTGGCTCGGGCGGCGATCGCGCCTACATCCGGCGCGACAAGCCGCCCGTATGAGATACATTCCTCCGCCGGTTTCCGGCGCAATCTGACGGACACTGCAATGCCTAAGTCGCGTACGCTGTTCGGACGCCCGGACGAGACCAGCCTTGTGACCGTCGATCGCGCGCTGGCGGAGTTCCGCTCCGGCCGCCCGGTCCTGCTGCGAGACGGCGAAAAACTGGCGCTGGCGATGTCCGCGGAGTTGGCCGACGCCGAACTCGCCGGTCGTCTGGGCGAGATCGCGGCCGGCCGCGCCCACCTCGTTCTGAGCGCCGCGCGGCTGCGCCGCATCGGCGCCAGGGGCCGCGGCGAAACCGGCGTTTTCGCCATGCCTGTCATGGACTTGGCCCGCATCGAGATGCTGGCGCTGAAGACCGACGGCAAGATGGACGCGCCTGTCGCGCCGGCCTCCGCCATCGACGAAGCCGCGCTCGAACTGGCGCGCCTGTCGCTTGTCCTGCCGGCGATCGTGCTGGTCCCGGTCACGGCCGAGGCAGTCGCGGGCGAGCCGCTGGTCGAGGTCGCGATCGCGGCGGTCAACGCCTATCGCCAGGCCCAGGTCGCCTCGCTTGCGATCGTCGGCCGCGCGCCCGTGCCGCTCGAGGGCGCGCCCGAAACCGAGTTCGTCGTCTTCCGCGGCGGCGAGGGCCTGCGCGACCAGGTCGCCATCATCGTCGGCAGCCCGGACCTGTCCGAGGCCGTGCCGGTGCGCCTGCACTCGGCTTGCCTGACCGGCGACCTTTTCGGCTCGCTGAAATGTGATTGCGGCGACCAGCTCCGCGAGACGGTGCAGTGGATGGCCGAGAACGAGGGCGGCATCCTGCTCTATCTCGATCAGGAAGGCCGCGGAAACGGCATCTCCAACAAGATGCGCGCCTACAGGCTGCAGAGCCAGGGCTGGGACACCTACGACGCCGACGAGGTTCTCGGCTTCGATCTCGACCAGCGCCATTTCGATTTCGCCGCCGCGATGCTGAAGCAGCTCGGCGTGACCCGCGTCACCGCCCTGACCAACAATCCGATCAAGGTCGGCGCGATCAAGGCGGCGGGCCTCGAAGTGGCGGCGACGCAGCGCGTGCTTGGCCGGCCCAACGTCCACAATGTCCGCTATCTCGCCTCCAAGCGCGACCGCGCCGGCCACGCCATCGACATGGAAGCGCTGATGGCGCGCGCCGCGCCGAAGGACTGACCGAGCCATTAGCCTCCGGTTGATACGAGGCCCTGCTTCGGGCACAGCGACGGGATGGCAGCGCGTTCACAGCACGGATTGACCTCGCGGCGCTGGCCCTTGGCAAGCGTTTTTGCGATCGTCTTCGTCGTCTGGTTCCTGCTGTCCTGGCCCTGGCTCTCGGGCGTCGTCACCATTCCCTGGGACGCCAAGGCGCATTTCCACCCGCAGTTCCAGTTCCTCGCCAGCAGCCTGCACAAAGGCCTGTCGCCGTTCTGGACGCCCTTCGTGTTCGCCGGCCAGCCGCAGGTCGCCGATCCGCAATCGCTGATCTTCTCGCCCTCCTTCGCGCTGATCGCAGCGCTGAACCCGACGCCGGATTTCCGCTGGAGCGACGGCGCGGTCTTGGGCACGCTGCTCGCCGGCGCGCTGGCTATCGTCGTGCTGTTCCGCGACCGCGACTGGCATCCGGCAGGCGCTGTCGTCGCGGCGCTCTGCTTCGCCTTCGGAGCCGCGGCGGCCTGGCGCATCCAGCATGTCGGGCAGGTGCTGAGCCTCGGCTATTTCGCGATCACGCTCGTTCTGGTGGCGCGCGCGCTGGAGCGCGGCTCGCTGCTCTACGGCTTCGCGGCCGGCGTGGTCGCCGGCTTCATGGTGCTGGGGCGCGATCAGGTCGCGCTGATCGGCGTCTATGTGCTGGCCGGCCTCGTCATCGCCGCGATCGCGATGGCGCAGCGGCCCTGGCGCGCGCTGAAGGGCAGCCTCCTCCCGCTGATCGCCGGCGGCGTCGGGGCCGTCCTCGTCGCGACCGTGCCGATCCTGCTGACGGCCTTCTTCGCCGGGGACTCGAACCGGCCCGCCATCGACGTGATCGAGGCCGGCAAGGGCTCGCTGCATCCTGCCGCCCTGCTGACCGGCCTCTTCGCCAATCTCTTTGGCGCTGCCGGGCCGCTCGACGATTTCTGGGGCGCGCCGAGCCCGGCCTGGGAGGCGCGCTTCGGCCCGCTCCAGCTCTATCTCGCCCGCAATATGAGCCAGCTCTATCTCGGGCTGGCCCCGATGCTGCTGATCCTCGGGCTCGGCGTCCTGCGCGGCGCGCTGCTGCGGCGCGAGATCGTCGCGCTCAGCATCGCCGCGCTGATCGTGCTCGTCTTCGCGCTCGGCCGCTACACGCCGGGCTTCAGGCTGCTCTTCGAACTGCCAGGCATCGCCTTCTACCGCCGGCCGGCCGACGCGCTCTTCATCCTCGGCGCGCTGCTGGCGCTGCTGGCGGGCTATCTCACCCATCTCGTGATGACCGACACCGCCCCGCCGATGCGGCGCGGGCACTGGCTCGCTCTGGCCGCGACGGTGCTCGGCGCGCTCGGGCTGGCGCTCTGGCTCGCCTCCACCGTCGGCCGGCTGCATGTCGCGGCAGTCCCGCTGCTGACGGCGCTGCTCTGCGGCGTTCTCAGCGTCGGCGCATTCGTCGCAGCGCGGGGGCTTAGCCTGCAGGGCTCGCCGCGCGCCGCAGCGATCGTGCTGGCCGCGATGCTGACGGTCGATCTCTCGGTCAATAACGGTCCCAGCGAATCCACCGCCTTGCCGGCGCAGATGTACGACGTCCTGCGCGCCGACAGCGCCAACGAGACCATCGCGCTGCTGAAGCGCGAGACAGCCCGCACCAAAGCGCCCGATCGGCGCGACCGTATCGAACTCGCCGGCATCGACTTCCACTGGCCGAACGCCAGCCTCGTCCACGAACTCGACAACACGCTCGGCTACAACCCGCTCAGGCTCGGCCTCTACAGCAGGGCGACCGGGGCCGAAGACCATGTCGCCCTGCCCGACCAGCGCAAATTCTCCCCGCTGATGCCGGGCTACCGGTCGCTGCTCGCCGACATGCTGGGTTTGCGCTTCATCGCGACCGGAGTGCCCGCCGAACAGATCGACAAGAGCCTGAAGCCCAGCGACCTCGTCCAGATCGCCCGGACGAAAGACGCCTATGTCTACGAGAACCCGCGCGCCCTGCCCCGCGTTCTGCTCGTCACCAGCGCGCTCAGAGCGGATTTCGATGCGATCCTTTCGACCGGGCAATGGCCGCAGGGCTTCGACCCGCGCCGAACCGTTTTGCTCGACCGCGAACCGCCGCCGCTGCCGACCGGCCCGGCGCAACAGGGTTCCGTCCGCATCACGAACTACGGCACGACCGAGGTGACGCTGGCGGTGGACGCCCCCCATGCAGGCTTCGTGGTGCTCAACGATGTCTGGCACCCTTGGTGGCAGGCCGAGATCGACGGCAAGCCGGCCGAACTGCTGCGCGCGAACGTGCTTTTCCGCGCCGTTCTGGTTCCGCCCGGCCGCTCGACGGTGCGTTTCGTCTTCCGGCCGTTCCAAGGGCTCCACGCCGATATCGGCAAGCGGCTGAGAGCGGGGCGCGAAAAGCCTGCAAGCTGACGTAATCGAATCTGGCGCTCAATCATCCTTGCAAATCTGGAGGTGAACTCCATAAATGCAAGGATGATCGAGCGCCGCATCACTGTCGAACTGGAAGAACTGATCGACAGCTACCCTGCGGTCGCACTGCTTGGACCGCGACAGGTCGGCAAGACGACGCTCGCCCGTGCGCTTGGAGATCGCCGCCCCTCGATCTATCTGGATCTCGAATCCGATGCCGACCGCGCCCGGCTGGCGGAACCCGAGCTTTATCTGAGTTCACACGAGGACAAGCTCGTCATTCTCGACGAGGTCCACCGCCTGCCCGGTCTGTTCCAGAACCTGCGCGGCCTGATCGACCAGGGCCGGCGCGTGGGACGAAAGGTCGGGCGATTCCTGTTGCTCGGCTCCGCCTCGATCGATCTCCTGAAGCAATCCGGCGAGAGTCTGGCCGGCCGGATCGCTTATCTCGAAATGAGCCCGATCGACGGCTTGGAGGTGCCGGCTGGCGAACTCGACCGGCTTTGGCTGCGGGGCGGCTTTCCAGACAGCTACCTTGCCTCCAGCGACAGGGCCAGCCAGCGCTGGCGGCGGGATTTCATACGCACCTATCTGGAGCGAGACATTCCTGTGCTGGGCTCCAGAATCCCGGCCGAAACCCTGCGTCGCTTCTGGACCATGCTGGCGCATCATCAATCGGGCCTGATGAACGCCGCATCCTTCGCGCGTGGGCTGGGCATCGACAACAAGACCGTTGCCTCCTATCTCGATCTTCTGGTCGACCTGCTGCTCGTACGCAGGCTGGAGCCGTGGCATGCCAATATCGGCAAACGGCTGGTCAAATCTCCGCGCATCTATGTCCGCGACAGCGGCATCGCCCATACGCTACTCGGGCTGGAGACGCTCGACGAGGTTCTGGGTCACCCTATCGCGGGGCCGAGTTGGGAAGGTTTTGCAATCGAAACGATCATCGCGGCCGCGCCCTCCGGCACGCAGGCGCATTTCTACCGCACTGCCGCCGGGGCTGAGATCGACCTCGTTTTGACGCGACCCGGCCGCCGTCCATGGGCGATCGAAATCAAGCGAAGCCTGACGCCCAAGGTGGAGAAAGGTTTCCACAATGCCTGCGAGGATATCGATCCGGAGCGGCGGATGATCGTCTATCCGGGCTCGGCCCTATACCCGCTCAGCAGCATGGTCGATGTGGTGCCCTTGGCTGCGGTGGGTGGATTATTGAGCCCGTGAACCGCCATGCTACCGGACCTTCGGTCGTCCCTCCCCGCAGCCAAACCATTCTGTCCGCGCGCTTCCCCGCTGACGGCATTCACGCGGCAATCGTAATCCTCCTGCCAGTTTCGACCATGATCGCGTGCCAAGGAGGCGGCCTCATTCTGGAATGCCCGCCATGACGACGACTCTCTCCACGCCTGCCCCGACAGCCACCAAGGCGACGCGGCGCGAATGGCTCGGGCTGATCGCCATCGCCCTGCCCTGCATGATCTATTCGATGGATCTGACGGTGCTGAACCTCGCCGTGCCGACGCTGACGCGCGAACTGAAGCCCAGCGCGAGCCAGTTGCTCTGGATCATCGACATCTACGGGTTCATGGTCGCCGCCTTCCTGATGACCATGGGCACGCTTGGAGACCGGATCGGCCGCCGCAAGCTCCTGATGGTCGGAGCGGCCTTCTTCGGCCTCGCCTCGACGGTCGCGGCTTTCTCGACCAGCGCCGAGATGCTGATCGTGATGCGCGCCGTGCTGGGCATCGCCGGCGCGACGCTCGCCCCCTCCACGCTTTCGCTCATCACCGTGATGTTCGAGGACGAGAAGGAGCGCACCTTCGCCATCTCGATGTGGATCGCGAGCTTTTCCGTCGGCGCGATCATCGGGCCGATCGTCGGCGGCGTGCTGATCGAATACGCCTGGTGGGGCGCGGTCTTCCTGATCGCCGTGCCGCCCATGGCGCTGCTGCTGGTGATCGGGCCGTTGCTGCTGCCGGAATACAAGGCTGCCAACGCAGGCCGGATCGACCTCGCCAGCGCGCTGCTCTCGCTGTGCGCCGTGCTCGGCCTGATTTACGGCGTCAAGCGCTGGGCCGAGGCCGGGCTCGGGCTGGACGCGATCGCCGCGATGCTGCTCGGCGCCGCCCTCGTCATCGTCTTCATCCGGCGGCAGGCGCGGCTGGCGGACCCGATGGTCGATCTCGCCATGTTCAGAATTCCGGCCTTCAGCGCGGCGCTGGCGATCAACCTCGCCGGCATCCTGTTCATGTTCGGCAGCTTCATTTTTCTCGCGCAGTATTTCCAGCTCGTCGCCGGCCTCTCGCCGCTGCAGGCGGGCCTGTGGTCGCTGCCCTCTGCGATCGCCTTCACCGCCGCCTCCTTCGTCACGCCGGCGCTGGTTGGGCGCTTCAAACCGGCTACGCTGATGATCGGAGGCATGGTGCTCTCAGGCCTCGGCTTCGTCTGGCTGGCGCTTGCGCCGGATCTGATCCACATCGTCGCGGCCTCGGTCGTGTTCTCGATCGGCTTCACGCCGGTGATCACGTTGACGACCGGCATCGTCGTCGGCTCCGCCCCGCCCGAGCGCACGGGCGCGGCCTCGGCGATGTCGGAGACCGGCGCGGAGCTTGGCGGCGCGCTCGGCGTCGCCATCCTAGGCAGCCTCGGCGCGGCGCTCTATCGCGCTGGCATGGCTGATTTCGCGCTCCCGGGCGTCGCAGCAGCGACGTTGGAGCCGGCTCGCGCCACGCTCGGCGGCGCGCTTGCGGCGGCTGCGGGCCTTGCCCCCGATCAGGCCTCGGCGCTGCTTTCGCAGGCGCGCGAGGCCTTCATGACGGGATTTCGCGCGGTCGCGGCGCTGTCGGTCCTGGGCATGGTTTTCTGCATCGCGATCACGCTGGGCGTGCTGCGCGACGCGAAGGCGAGTGGCGGGCATTGAGGGCGCGCCGCCGTTCGGAAACGGCGGCGCGCGCAGTCACGCCTTGAAGACGTAGCCTTCCTTGATCATCGCATCGGCAGGGATCGCCGGCAGGTCGTTGAAGAGCTGCGGATGGTCGGCCATCACCTTGAGGATGTGCCTGGGCTCGATGTGCTTGTTGACGTCGAAGGTCGACTTCAGGAAGCCGAGCCGGTGCAGCGTGTCCTGCGCCGCCCACATCGCCCGATAGTTATTGGCCGAGAGCCGGCGGTCGGCCTGGGTGATGTTGAACTCCATCGCGGCCTCGGCGATCTCCTGCTTGAGGCCGGGGATCCAGCGCGTGCCGACCTGGGCTGCCGCCTTCGCGTTCTTCCGCATCCACTGGTCGGCCTCGGAGACCGCCGCCAGGAATTTCTCGATCGTCGGCCCGTTCCTGGAGACCCAGTCGCGCGTGCCGACATTGAACCCGACATAGGCGATGACGTCGCCGCCGCGAATGACCTCGACCGCGCCCGGCACGTCCTTCAGCGCCACGATCGGCCAGGGGTCCCAGCCGACGAAGGCGTCGATGCCCTTGGCCAGCAGCGCCACCGTCATGTCCGGCGGCGGCGTGTTCACCAGCGTGACATCGGCCGGCGTCAGCCCCGCCTTCTCGATCAGGGCAAGGATATAGAGATGGTTGATCGTGCCGAAGGAGGCGGCGACCTTCTTGCCCTTGAGGCTCGTGAGATCGCCCTTGGCGATGCCGGCGTCGCCGCGCGCGACCAGCGCCATCGTCGCATCCGAGCCGCGCCGCGTGGCGTTGCCGGAGTAGTTGCCGAGCGCGACGAGGTCCATGCCGCGCGTCACCGCGCCGATCATCGGCACGCCGACCTGCACGATGGCGCTCTCGCCCGCCTGCAGGGCGTTCAGCGCGTCGACGCCGGTGGCGTAGGGCCGGGCGATCTCGACGTCGAGCCCCCATTTCTCGAAGAAGCCGCGCTCGAGCGCGATCGGCAGCCCGAGCTGGTCGATGCCGGTGACCATGCCGGCCTTGAGCTTGGTCAGCGTCTGCGCCCTGACGATGCCGGGCGTCGCCAGCAAGGCGGCTCCGGCGATGGCGGTCCTGCGTGTGATCATGGTCTCATCCTCCCTGTTGCAGTGGTTCGACCCGCTTGACCCAGTAGTACCGGGCGATCGCCGCGAGTTCTTGTCTGTCGATGTTACGGAGCTCCACCGTTCTTCCGTCCGTGCCCGAAACGCGCCCGAAGCGCTGGAAGATCAACACGTGGAAGCGCTCCGGCGCGAAGGGCAGCGTGATCAGCGCGTTGACGCGTGGCCGGTCTGGAAATCCGCCGGCGATCTTGCCCGGCGCCGCCGCCCACAGCCAGCCCTGCCAGCCGAGCCAGGCGAACAGCAGGCCGGCCAGGATCTGGCCGCGGCGCGAGGCCAGGATGACGCGCAGCGGCTTCATGCCGACCTCACCAGCGCCATCACGCGGTTGGAGACGTCCTTGAAGGCGTCGTCCTCGACCAGCCTGTCCCAGATTCGCGGTCGCGGAAGATCGACCGCGACCTGCTCCAGCACGCGGCCCTTCGACAGCACGACGACGCGGTTGGCGAGGAACACCGCCTCTGGCACGTCATGGGTGATGAACAGAACGGTCGGCCGCCGCTCCTCCCAGATGCGCGAGAGCTCGTCCTGGAGCGTCATGCGCGTCTGCGCGTCGACGCTGGCGAAGGGCTCGTCCATCAGCAGCACGTCGGGCTTGTTGGCGAGCGCGCGCACCACGCCCACGCGCTGCTGCATGCCGCCCGAAAGCTCGTTGGGATAGCGGTCGGCCGCGTGCGAGAGCCCGGCCATGTCGAGATATTCGCGCGCGATGGCGTCGCGCTCGGCCTTCGCCACGCCGGCCATCTTCGGCCCGAAGCCGACATTGTCGAGCACCGTCTTCCACGGAAACAGGGCGAAGGACTGGAAGACGACGCCGCGATCGCGCCCCGGCCCCTTCACCGCCTGCCCGCCGACGAGGATGTCGCCGCCGCTCGCCGGGATGAAGCCCGCCACCATGTTGAGGATCGTCGACTTGCCGCAGCCCGACGGGCCGACGATCGAGACGAACTCGCCCGCCGGCACCTCGAGCGTGACGTCATGCAGCGCCGTGTGGTGCGCGCCGGCATAGGGGTCGAAATAGGTCTTCGACAGGGATTTCAGGCTGAGCGTCTTCACTGCGTGACCAAGCCCCAGCGCCGCCCGGTCGCGCGCTCGATCGGCGCGAGGATCCAGGAATCGACGATGTACCAGAGGATGCCGAGAACGATCATGCCGAGCACGATCTCGACGACGGAGCCCGCGCGGCGGGCGTCGAACATCAGGAAGCCGATGCCGCTGGTGCCGACGATCATCTCGGCGGCGATCAGCGCCCTCCAGCCATAGCCGAGCCCGTTTCGCAGCCCCGTGATGATGTTGGGCAGCGCCCCGGGGATGACGACCTCGGTGAGGATGCGCCAGGGCGGCGCGCCGAGGCTCTGCGCCGCGCGGTGAAGCTCGATCCGCACCGAGCGCACGCCCAGCACCGTGTTAAGCACTACCGGGAAGAGCACGGTGTAGACGATGATGACCGTCATCGTCGTCAGCCCAAAGCCGAACCAGATGATGAGCAGCGGCAGCCAGGCGATGTCGCCGATCGCCTGGAAGAACAAAAGCGGCGGCCACAGCGCCTTGTGCGCGCGCTTGGACAGGCCGACCCAGAGGCCGAGCGGCACGCCGAGCGCGATGCCGACGGCCGCGCCCGCCGCCAGCCGCCCGACGCTGTCGCCGAGATATTCGGGCAGGATGCCCTTGTGCATCAGCTCGCCGAAGACCCTCAGCACGTCCGGCGGGGACGGGAAAAAGGCCGGCGGGAACGGCCCCCACGCCGCCACGGCCCACCACAGCGCGACGACCGGCACGAATGGCGCGAGCGTCGTCAGCGAGGGAAAGGCGGTCGACGCGCGCACCCAGGCGCTCCACAGCGGCAGCAGGGCGTTCATGCGCGCACCAGACCCCAGCGCTCGATCGTCGCGCGCTCCAGCGGAACGAGCAGCAGGCGGTCGATCAGCAGCCAGATCACGCCGATGACGATCATCCCCATGACGATGACCTCGGTGGCGTAGAAATCGCGCGCCACGAAGAGCATGTAGCCGAGCCCCTGGCTGGTCGCGATCATCTCGGCGGCGATCAGCCCGCGCCATGCGAAACCCAGGCCGGTGCGGATCCCGGTGACGATGTTGGGCAATGCGCCGGGCAACAGGATGTCGGTCAGCAGCGCCCATCGACCCGCCCCAAGCGAGGCGGCCGCGTGGCGCAACGGCATCGGGATGGTCGAGACGCCGAGCAGCGTGTTGTAGGCGACAACGAAGAAGACGGCGTTGAAGATCACGAAGACGATCGCGCCGAATCCGTAGCCGAACCACAGCGTCGCGATCGGGATCCAGGCGATGCCGGCGAGCACCGAGAAAAAGCGCAGCAATGGCGTGAGGAAGGCGGAAACGCCACGGCTCACCCCCATCGCGACGCCGAGCGGAACCGCGACGAGAATGGCGAGGATCGTGCCGACGGCGACCCTCAGCAGGCTCGCGCCCACATGCCCGATCAGCGTGCCGTCGAGCAGCGCGCTCCACAGCGCGACCGCGACCGCGGGCACGCCCGGAAAGATCTGCGGCCGCACGCCGAGCGCAGGCACGAGCACTGCCCAGAGCGCCACGAGCACGGCCAGAGGCGCGACGAACGCCAACGCGCCCGCCAGTCGGCTCGTCGAAGCCATTCATCCTCCCTCGCATGGCCCCTCCGGAGGAAAGGGATCCACGGCTCCCGCCGATGGCGGGCGACAAAGACCTCCATTCTCGCAGGCATGAGGCCGGGGCGGAGGTTGCAATATCCTTGTATGCAGCATGCGACGCGCATCGCCTCGCCGCAAGATGCACGGCGCGCATGACCCTTTGCGCCGACGAGAATCGGACTGTCGGCAATGGCGCGCCGCGCCGGGACGTTCAGGCGAGCGCCGCCATCGCCGCCACCGGCTGCACCGGCAGCCCGGCCAGCACCCGCGCCAGCCCGTCCTTGTCGACCGCGCCGTCGCGGATCGTCTCGTCGCGATGGATGCCGCCGGCGATGAACAGGCTGTCGAAGCCCATCAGCCGCGCCCCGGCGAGGTCGGTGCGGACGGCATCGCCGATCACCAGCACTTTCGCGGGATCGACCGGATGGCCGCCGCGCGCCGTCCGCGCCGCCTCCAGCGCGAGATCATAGGCCGGGCGATGGGGCTTGCCGGCCCAGGCGACCGCGCCGCCGAGGTCCTCGTAGATGGTCGCGAGCGCGCCGGCGCAGGGCAGGAGCCGCTCGCCGACATGGACGACGAGATCGGGGTTGCCGCAGATGAACGGCACGCCCCGCGCGGCGAACCGCTCCAGCAGCGGCCGGTACTGCTCCGGCGTCTCGGTCTTGTAGTCGTTGAGTTCGGTCGCGACGACGAGTTCGGCCTCCGCCTCGCCGACCAGTTCGACATCGCTGCCGGCAAAGATCGCGCGATCCTCCTGCCAGCCGATGTGAAAAACCTTGCGGTGATGGCTCTCGGCGATCAGCGCCTTGGTGACGTCGCCCGAGGTGACCATCGCGTCCCAGCAATCGCGCGGCACGCGCTTGGCGTCGATCACCTCGGCGACCTTTTCGGAGGGGCCGGGCGCGTTGGAGAGCAGCACCACCGCCCCGCCCCTCTCGCGAAACAGGGTCAACGCCGCGCAGGCCGGCTCCAGCGCCCAGAGCCCGTCATGCACGACGCCCCAGACATCGCTGATCAGCACATCGTAGCGGGCGAGCAGCTTGCCCGCCTGGGTCAGGATCGGAACGGTCATCAGTTGGCTTTCCGCGATTCCAGGGCGATGCGCGCCACGACCTGCGCCCGGCGCGGCACCGGAGCGACCGCGCCATAGCCTTCCGTCGAAAGCGCGGCGGCGACATTGGCGTAGGCGCCCGCCGCGAACGCGTCGCCGGTGCGGACGTATTCGGCGAGGAACGCGCCGTCATAGCAGTCTCCCGCGCCGGTCGCGTCGATGCAGTCGACCGCGATCGGCACCAGCCGCTCGCGCCGCCGCGGCGTCGCGACCAGCGAGCCCTCATGGCCGAGCGTCAGCGCCACGACCTTCGCGCCCATGCGAAGATAGACGTCCGTGATCGCGTCGGGGTCGTCCAGCCCGGTCAGCAGCCGGGCGTCGTCGAGGCCGGGCAGCACGATGTCGGCCATGGCGCAGGCGGCGTGGACGATCGCCCGCGCCCGGGCCAGCGGCCAGAGCTTGAGTCGCAGATTCGTATCATAGGCCGTCAGCGCGCCGTTTTCGCGCGCGAGCGCGAAAGCCGCGAAGACCGCGTCCGCCGCGCTCGCCGAGATCGCCTGGCTGATGCCGGAGGCCTGAACGATCTTGGCGGAGGCGATCGCCTCGCGCGGCAGGTCGGCGGGACCATAGAGGCTCGCGGCCGACCCCGCCCGCAGATAGGAAAAGACATGGCCCGTCGGCCCGTGATCGACGAAATAAAGCCCTGTCGGCGCGCTTGGATGCGTCGAGACCAGGGCGTCGTCGACGCCCTCGCGCGCCCAGAGCTCGCGGATCGAGCGGCCCGCCATGTCGTCGCCCAGCGCACCGGCATAAGCCGCCCGCGCGCCCTGTCGCGCCGCCGCCACCGCGCAGTTGGAGGTATCGCCGCCATGGCCGAACTGGAACGCGCCAGCATCGGCCCGGGTCGCGTTGAACTCGCCCAGCGGCTCGCCGATGCAGAGCAGATCGATTGAAATTTCGGTCACGGGCCTTTTGCACCATCGCGGCGGCGGGAGGCCTTCCTAGACCATGGCATGCGTCCGGGGAAAGCGGCTTTGCTGCGACCCGGCGGCTACTCGGCGGCTTCCTGCACCGGCGGCAGCGTCATCAGCCGCTCGGCGATCTGCGATATCTCCCTGCGGAGCGCGGCGTTGTCGGCGCTGCTGATGGAACCTCGCGCCTTGCGGGTCTGGGTCAGTTCGCGCTTGAGCTTGGTCCGCTCGGCCCGCATCTGGGCGAGATCGGCGCGCAGCGTCGCCACCTCGGCCAGGACATCCTCGATCCGGGGGGCATCGGTGGCGAGCCCGGCCGCCTGCATCTCGAGCGACGCGATCCGCGCATGCGCGAGATCGAACGCGGTATTGGCCGAGCCGAGCGCGGCCTTCGCCTCGGCAAACGCCTGCTCGCGCGCGTTGAGGCGGTCTGCGAGTTCGTCGCGCTTGCCTTCCAGGATCAGGATCTGCGTGCGGCTCTCGACCTGATTGACCCGCAGCGCATCGAGTTCGTAGCGCAACCGCGACAGCTCGGCCTCGCGCTCCGCGAGCAGCGCCTCGATGCGGCCCACAGTCCTGCGCTCGTCGCCGAGTTCGGCGCTGCGCGCGGCGAGGTCGGCGCCGGTGCCGGTCAGCGACGCCCGCGTCTCCGCGAGCGAGGCTTCGAGGCTGGCGATGTCGGCGACGCGCCTGTCGAGCAGGGCTTGCGTCGCGGCATGCCCGGCAATCTCGCCGGCAAGCGTCGTGCGCGTAGCGGCGAGGTCGTCGCGGGTCGAGGCCAGGTCGGCCCTCAGCCCGGCGATGGCGGCGTCGCGCGCGGCGAGATCGCCCTCAAGCCGCGCGATCCTCATGTCGCGCTGGCCGACCTCCTGCATCGCGCCGGCGCGGGCGGAAAAGCCGCGCTCTGCCTTCTGCTCGAGTTCGCGCTCCCGCAGCGCCAATTCGGCGCGAAGATGGTCGCGATCGGCCGCGATCTCGGCCAGCGACAGCGGAAACGCAGCCTCGGCCCGCTTGCGAGCCAGCCTGTCGGCGCGACGCGCGAGCGCAGGCAACGCCGCCAGCGCGAGCAGGCTGGCGCAGAAGAAGCCCAGCGTCACAAGCATGACGGCTTCGATCAAGGCGAGGCTCCATGCGACGAATAGCAGTCGCGAAATCTTAACGAAACCTTTGCCATGACGAAACAGCCATGGCCAGCCTCAGAAAAACGCCAGAGCCTCAGAAGGGGTTCCAGGTCGCCTGCGGCGTGAACTTGAGATAGCCGAGATTGACGCCGAGCCGCCAGCCGACGCCGGTGCGGATCGGCACCATCATGACGCCGTCGGCGGCCATGGCGGTGAAGCCGAAGCCGCCGATGAAATAGGCCGACCCGTCGACGCCGACAAAGCGCTGGTAGAGCGCATCGACCGAAGGCAGGTTGTAGACCAGCACCATGGTGCGCGCGCCCTCCCCGCCGAAATCGAAGCCGACGGACGGCCCCTGCCAGAACACCTTGCGGTCGCCGGCATTGCGGGTGAACAGGGTGCCCTCGCCATAGCGCAGGCCGCCGACGAAGGCGCCCGACGCCTCCTGGCCGAGGATGTAGCCGTTCGGCTCGCCCCAGCGCCGCACCGCCTCCTCGACCGCCAGCGCGAGCCCGCGCGAGACATTGCCGAAGAACTGATGGCCGGAGCCGACGAGTTCGTTCTGGGAGAAGGAGCGCGGCCCCTGATTAGCGGCCGCGTACTGCGACTGCGCCGAAACGGGCGGGCTGACGGCGCTCGCGGCGGCGAGCATCACGCCACCGAGAAGGAAATTGCGGCGGGTCTGGTTCATCGGGATATCTCCGGGCGGAACGCCAGATCGGGTGAACAGGGCCGGGCCGGCGCTCGACATCGTCGCCGGGACGGGCGGAACCTGCATGACCGGGCAGCGCCCGGCTCGGGCTCCGACTTAACGCATGGCGCCAGTTTCGAACGCCGCGCGCCTGAACGCATCACTTCGGTAACCAATCTGATACCCGGCAAGTGTATCCAACCCGTGAAGATTCCGGCCTGGATGGGCCGATTGCTCACGATCGCAGAATGCGAGGATTTGCCGCGATGAAGGCTGCAGCATGGCGAAGGCGGGTTGGGATTGCGGTTGCGGGCCTGATCATGGCGGGGCTCGGCCATGCCGCGGCCGCCAAGACCGGGACCGCGCCGCAGCCTCTTCCGGCGACAATCGGCCTTCCCCTCGGCCTGCCCGAGCTGCCAGCCCTTGGCGAGGCGATGCAGCGCGACCTGCGCTCGGGCCTGGCGCTGAACGGCTTCGACCCGGTCGCCTATCGCAGCGAAGGCCGCGCCACGCCTGGGCTCGCGCGCTTTGAACTGACCCATCGCGGCGTCACCTGGCGCTTCGTGTCGGCGGCCAACCGCGCGGCCTTCAGCGACGCGCCGGATGTCTACGAACCCGCCTTTGCTGGATTCGATGGCCTGGGCGTCCTGGAGGGCCGCGCGATCGAAACCAACCCAACCCTGTTCGCCGTCGTCGGCCAAAGACTCGTGCTGTTCCGCACGCCGGAGAACCGCCGGAACTTCATCGCCAGAGGCGCCGCGATGGCGCAGGCCGACGCCCGCTGGCGCGAGGTCTACCGGATGATCGCGCGCTGAGGCTGCTCCGGCAGCGCCGCGAGCGCGCGCCGCGCCATGGCAAGGCTGCCGGCCGCGACGAAGGGCGGATTGCGGAACTGGCGTTCGACGCAGCCATAGCGCGGCACGGCCCCGTCCAGCGTCAGCACGACGCCGCCGGCCGCCTGCAGGATCGCATCGCCCGCCGCGATGTCCCATTCCATGGTCTGGCCGCCACGCACATGCAGGTCCGCTTCGCCCGACGCGATCAGGCCGAACTTCACCGCGGACGAGACCGGACGTCGCGCGCGCGCCCCAGCCGCGGTGGTCAGCCCATCGCTCAACGCATCGCCATGGAAGCGGCTGACCAGCGCCACAGGGCCCTCGGCCGGCTCGGCGCGGACGCCGATCGGCGCGGCTTCGCCGAGCAACGCGCCCGACTGGTCGAGACGCTGCGCGAAGGCATGCGCGCCGCCATACCAGAGCCGGCCGATCTGCGGAGCCGCGATCGCGCCGGCGACCGGGCGGCCGCCGCTGACGATCGCGATCGCGACGCAATAGCTCTCGCCATCGGCGAGGAATTCGCGGGTGCCGTCGAGCGGATCGAGCAGGATGAAGACCGGACCGGGGGCGACGGCCTCCGCGCTCTCCTCGCTGATGACGGGAAAGTCCGGCAGGAGCCGCGCCAGCGCGGCCTTGGCGGCGGCGTCGGCCGCCAGATCCGCCGAGCAGACCGGCGAGCCATCCGCCTTCAGCTTGACGTCGCGAGCCATCCGCATCGCGAGCAGCACGGACGCGCTCGCCCGCGCTGCTTCCGCCAGTCGGCGGGCCAGTTCGTCTCGGTCGGCGAGGCGAGGATCGTCGGGGCCGATCATGACACGCGCGCCGGCCATGATTGGCGCAGGCTGCGAAACAGGGTTAACCACATGCAAACCAAGATGGCACCATATCGTGATCAGACGATCTCCCGGAAACCGGGAGCGCCCTTACCGCCGATCCAGGACGCAAAGCCATGACCGCCATCTCGCTCGAGCCGCTCGATCTGGCCGCGCTTCTCTGCAGCCGCGTCTGTCATGACGTGATCAGCCCGGTCGGCGCCATTGTCAACGCGCTCGAGGTCCTCGAGGAGGACGATCCCTCGATGCGCGACTTCGCGCTCGACCTGATCAAGAAGAGCGCTCGCAATGCCTCGGCGCGGCTCCAGTTCGCCCGTCTCGCCTTCGGGGCGGCGGGATCGGCCGGCGCGATGATCGATCTCGGCGACGCCGGAAACGTCGCGAACGGCTTTCTCAACGACGAAAAACTCTCGCTAGACTGGGAAGCGCCGCGCGCATTGCTGCCGAAAAACCAGGTCAAGCTGCTGCTCAACCTGCTGATCCTGGCGACGCATGCCGTGCCGCGCGGCGGCACGCTCGTCTCGCGCGCGGTCGTCGAAGGCGAGCAGGGCAGCTTCGTGATCACCGCGACGGGTCCTCATGCGCGCATTCCCGCCCATGTCGAGGATCTGCTGGCGGGCGAATCCGACACGGGCACGATCGACGCCCATGCCGTCCAGCCGCTCTATACCGGCATGGTGGCGCGCGCCGCCGGCATGGCCATCTCCTTCGCGATCGAGGCCGACACCGTCACGATCCGGGCGCGGAAGACGGATTGAGCCAAAACTCCGCCGGGCTCGCGCAAATCCTTGCGCTTTCGCGCCAATCTCAACCGATCATAAACCCTTCTGCTGCTTAGATCGTCGCAGCATTGTTGCGTGGGTGATGGTCTCCGGCATGGACGATTTGCTGCAAGAGTTCCTGAGCGAGACCGGCGAGAACCTCGACACGGTCGATCGGGAACTCGTCCGCTTCGAGCAGGACCCGAACGACCGCGAGATCCTGCGTAACATTTTCCGCCTCGTCCACACGGTCAAGGGCACCTGCGGCTTCATCGGCCTGCCCCGGCTCGAGGCCCTGACCCACGCCGCCGAATCCGTTATCGGCCAGTTCCGCGACGGAGCCTCCGTCAACGCCATCGCGGTCACCGCGATCCTCGAGACGATCGACCGGGTAAAGGACATCCTGGCCGAGCTCGCCGAGAAGGGCGCGGAGCCCGCCGGCAACGACGAAGCCCTGATCGCCGAACTTCGCGCGCTCGCCGAGCAGGCGAAGGCGGAACTGGCGCTGTCGGCCCCGCGCCAGGATGACCAGGCCGATCCGGTCGCGGCCTATCTCGCCCGTCATGGCGCGACCATGACGGAGGACGGGCTGGATCTGGTCTTCCGCAGCGCGCCCGGCCCGCAGCGCGGCGCCGACGGCCGCGTCGCAATGCCCGCCCCGGCCCTCGACACGAAGCGCGGCGACCCATCCGAGGCCGTGCCGGCCGAGGACGGCGCGCCTCGCGAGGTCCGCGCCAGCGGCCCCGCCACCCTGCGCGTCAACGTCGACACCATCGAGCATCTGATGACGATGGTCTCGGAGCTCGTGCTGACGCGCAACCAACTGCTCGAGATCGCGCGCAAGCAGGACGATGCCGGGCTGAAGGCGCCGCTGCAGCGGCTCTCCCTGATCACCGCCGAATTGCAGGACGGGGTGATGAAGACCCGGATGCAGCCGATCGGCAACGCCTGGTCGAAACTGCCGCGCATCGTGCGCGACCTGAGCGCCGAACTGGGCAAGCGCATCGAACTGGTGATGGACGGCGCCGACACCGAGCTCGACCGCCAGATCCTCGACCTGATCAAGGACCCGCTCGTCCACATGGTCCGCAACTGCGCCGACCATGCGATCGAGACGCCCGAGGAGCGCCGGGCCGCCGGCAAGGCCGACTACGGCACCGTCCGGGTCGCCGCGTTCCACGAGGGCGGCTCGGTCACCATCTCGGTCGCAGACGACGGCCGCGGACTCGATCTGCCTCGCATCCGGCGCAAGGCGTTGCAGCGCGGTCTCGCGACCGAGAGCGAGCTGGAGCGCATGAGCGACGCGGCGATCGGCAACTTCATCTTCCATCCCGGCTTTTCGACGACCGAGCAGATCACCGCCATATCCGGGCGCGGCGTCGGCATGGATGTCGTCAAGGCCAATGTCGACCAGATCGGCGGGCGCATCGACGTCGCCAGCGTCCCCGGGCAGGGCGCGACGCTGACGATCAAGATTCCGCTGACGCTTGCGATCGTGTCCGCGCTGATCGTCGCTGTCGGCGAGCAGCGCTTCGCCATTCCGCAGATCGTCGTGCGCGAACTCGTGCGGGTGAAGCCCGGAGCCGAACACCGCGTCGAGCAGATCAACGGCGCTCCCGTGCTGCGGCTTCGCGAGCGGCTGCTGCCGATCATCTCCCTGGCCGCGCTGATGGGCGGGCCGCCCGCGACCATGGCCGACGGCTTCATCGTGGTCGCCCAGATCGGCGACCGCCAGTTCGGCATCCTCGTCGACAGCGTCTTCCACACCGAGGAGATCGTTGTGAAGCCGATGTCGACCAAGCTTCGCCACATCCCGATCTTTTCCGGCAACACCATTCTGGGGGACGGCGCGGTCGTCCTGATCGTCGATCCCAACGGCGTCGCGCGCCAGGTCGGCGCGGCCGGTTCCAGCGATGCGCTGCGCGGCGAAACGCAGCAGGGTCCGGGCGCTTCGCCCGCCGGCGAGCGCACCACGATGCTGGTCTTCCGCGCTGGCCCCGACAGCCTGAAGGCGGTTCCGCTCTCCCTCGTGACCCGGCTCGAGGAGATCGACGCCGCGGAGTTCCAGGCGAGCAGCGGCCGCATTCTCCTGCACTATCGCAACCGCCTGATGCCGGTCGTCCCCGTCGGCGAGGCGCAAATCCGGGCCGAAGGGCTGCAACCCCTCGTCATCATCTCGGAAGGCGATCTCACCATGGGGCTGGCGGTCGACGCTATCGTCGATATCGTCGAGGAAGCGCTCGACGTCGAGTTGCAATCGACCTTGGACCGCAGCGTCATCGGCTCGGCCATGATCCGCGGCCGCGCCACCGAAATCATCGATCTGGCGCATTATCTGCCGCTGGGCGATCCGAACTGGCTGCATGGCCGCCGCGGCGAGGGCGAGATCGCGGCGCCGGCGCAGGTGCTGCTGATCGAGCCGTCCGACTTCCTGCGCGAGATGCTGTGCCCGGTGCTCAAGGCGTCGGGACAGCGCATCGCGCTCGCCGCCGATTTCGAAGCGGCGCGCCGGCACATCGCCGCCGGCGCGATGAGCACCGTGCTGATCGACCTCGACCGCGACGCCGAGGCGGCTTTCGCCTTCGCCGAGGCGCTGCGCGCGAGCGAGGGTGGCGCGCAGTTGCGGATCCTCGGCACCACGACGATGACGACTCCGGATCTGCATGTCCGGGCCGCCCATGCGAGGCTTGACGAGATCGTCGCGAAATTCGACCGGCGCGCGCTGTTGAACGAACTGGCCGAGCGCCGCGTCAGCATGAGGCAGGCGGCATGACCATGCTCGACACAGATCATCGCGCCACGGCCGCATCCGCGGCCGGCTTCGGCGATTCGCTCGACTACGTGACCGTCACCGTCGGCGAGCAGATCCTCGGCCTGCCCATCGGCCGCGTCCACGACGTCTTCATCGCCACGCGGATCACCCCGGTGCCGAGCGCGCCGGATGTGATCGTCGGCCTTCTCAACCTGCGCGGACGCGTCGTCACCGCCATCTGCATGCGAAAGCGTCTCGGCCGCTTCGTCGATCTGGCCAATCACTGCAACGAGAAATGCGAACTCGTCGCTGTCGGCATCGACCTTGGCGGCGAGGCCTATGCGCTGATCGTCGACGCCGTCGGCGAGGTGATGCGGCTCGACCAGTCGACCTTCGAGCCGGTTCCCGTCCATCTCGACCGGAGTTGGGCGGCGCTCGCCGCCGGCGTCCACCGGCTCGACGACCGGCTGCTCGTCGTCCTCGACGTCGACGCCGTCCTGAAAATCGACCTTCCCGTGGCGGCCTGACGCCGCCTTCGGCCATTCTGGAGAATGACCATGAAATACTGTCTCGTCGTCGACGACTCCGCGGTGATCCGCAAGGTCGCCCGCCGCATTCTCGAGGGGCTGCAGTTCCGCATCGCCGAGGCCGAGGACGGCGCGCGCGCCATCGACGCCTGCAAGGGCGAGATGCCGGACGCCGTGCTGCTGGACTGGAACATGCCGATCATGGACGGCTACGACTTCCTCCGCACCCTGCGCCAGATGCCGGGCGGGAAGCGGCCCAAGGTCGTGTTCTGCACCACCGAGAACGACATCGCCCATATCGCGCGCGCCATGCACGCCGGCGCCGACGAATACATCATGAAGCCGTTCGACAAGGAGATCGTGGCCTCCAAGTTCCACCAGGTCGGGCTGCTCTGAACCGATCGGGCGGCGGCCCGGGCGGTCGCCCGACCGTCCGGCGCGATACGCCAGGCGCTGCCTGCCCGCCATAGCCTATCCTCCGGATGAGCAACGCATGATCAGCCCCCTATCTGCCTACGGCGCGCCGGCGCAGCGACCCAGGACGGTCGTTATCGCCGACGATTCCGTCGTGGTGCGCGGGCTGTTCGCGCGCTGGCTCGGCGAGAGCGGGCAGTTCCACGTCGTCGCCGTCGCCGGCGACGGAGAGACGGCAGTCGCCCATGCGGGGCGCTTCCAGCCCGACGTCATGGTGCTGGACCTCGACATGCCCGGCGTCGAGGGCGGGGCCACCCTGCCGCAAATCCTGAAGGAGAGCCCGCGCACCGGCGTGCTGCTCGCCACGACGCTGACCGAGCGCAACGCCCGGATCGCGCTGGAATGCATGACCAAGGGCGCGATGGACGTGCTCTCCAAGCCCGACAGCCGCAGCGGCCTGACGCTCTCGCTCGATTTCCGCAGCGAGTTTCTGCTCAAGCTCAGCAATATCGCGCAGACGCCGATCCGGCCGGGTTCTCTGCCGATCGAGATCGACCTCGACTGTCCGACGACCGGCCCGGTCAATCTCAGGCCGCTGGTCACTGTCATGCCGCGTTATCTCATGATCGGCGCCTCGACCGGCGGACCGCGCGCCGTCACCAGGGTGCTCGGAGACATCGGCGACGCGCTGCAGGATCTCACCACGCTGATCGTGCAGCACATGCCGCCGGTCTTCACCGCCTCCTTCGCGGAGCAGGTCGCGGCCCAGATCGGCGTGCCGACGCGCGAGCCCTATGACGGCGAGCGACTCTGCCGGGGCACGATCTACGTCGCGCCGGGCGGCCGCCACCTCGGCATCGAGCGCAAGCTCGGACACATCGTCGCCGGCATTTCCGACGCGCCGCCGGTGCGCTTCTGCCGGCCTGCGGTCGATGTGCTGTTCAACGAGGCGGCCCGCCATCTCGGACCGGCCGCGCTCGGCCTCGTGCTGACCGGCATGGGCAGCGACGGCGCCGAAGGCGCGGGCGCGCTGCGCCGCGCGGGCGCGGCCGTCATCGCGCAGGATGAGCTCTCCAGCACGATCTGGGGCATGCCGGGCTCGGTCGTGCGGGCCCGTCATGCCAGCGCGGTGATCCCGCTCGAGGCGATCGGTCCCGCCATCCGGAGCCTGCTCCGCGAAGGCCTGCCGCGATGACGGAGGCTGATTTCGATTTCCTGCGCGCTCTGCTGCACCAGCGCTCCGGGCTCTCGCTCAGCGAGGAGAAGCGCTATCTCGCCGAGAGCCGGCTCGGCATCCTGTGCCGACGCGGCGGCATCGACGGCCTCGGCGCGCTGGTCCAGAAACTGCGCTACAGGACCGATCCCGCGCTGGAGAACGCCGTCGTCGAGGCGATGACGACCAACGAGACGCTGTTCTTCCGCGACCGTTCGCCCTTCGACCTGTTCCGGGACGTGATCCTGCCCGAGAAGCTCGCCGCCAACGCCGCCAGCCGGAGCCTGCGGATCTGGTGCGCGGCGGTCTCGACCGGCCAGGAGGCCTACTCGCTGGCGATGATCCTGGACGAGGTGGCGCAGCGCCTCGCCGGCTGGCGCGTCGAAATCCTCGGCACCGACATCTCGACGGAGGTTCTCGCGCGGGCGCGGCAGGGCGTCTACAGCCAGTTCGAGGTCCAGCGCGGCCTGCCGATCCAGATGCTGCTGCGCTATTTCAGGCAGGATGGCGACAAATGGCAGGTCGACGAGCGCATCCGCGCCATGGTCGATCTGAGACCGCACAACCTGCTCGAAGCCAACGCCCATTTCGGCCAGTTCGACGTGATCTTCTGCCGCAACGTGCTGATCTATTTCGACGTGGCGACCAAGGCGAAGGTCATGGCGGCGCTGGCGCAGCGGCTGGCGCGCGACGGCGCCTTCGTTTTGGGCGCGGCCGAAACCGTGATCGGCATCACCACCACGATCGTACCCGACAAGGACCATCGCGGGCTCTACCGCGAAAGCAACTCGGCCCGGGCCCAGACGTCGAGCCTCGGCCTGCCCTTCGACCGCGCGCGCTCGCTGGCGGCGGCCGGGCGACGCGGCTGAGACTTCGCTTCCGCGCGAACGAAGACCTTCCGAAGCCGCACGCTCCGCAAACAAAAACCCCGCCTCGCGGCGGGGTCCCCGTCAGCCTGTCGTTTACATCCGACGATCAGGCTTCAAATCCTATGCCGGCCTATGATGACCGCTTCGTGACGTGTCCGCGCCGGCCCTCAGGCAGGGATGCGCTGGTCCGCCTCGCTCGGCTCGCGCAGCACATAGCCGCGGCCCCAGACCGTTTCGATGTAGTTCTTGCCGTCGGACGCATTGGCCAGCTTCTTGCGGAGCTTGCAGATGAACACGTCGATGATCTTGAGCTCGGGCTCGTCCATGCCGCCATAGAGATGGTTGAGGAACATCTCCTTGGTCAGCGTCGTGCCCTTGCGGAGCGAGAGCAGCTCCAGCATCTGGTATTCCTTGCCGGTGAGGTGGACGCGGGCGGCGTCGACTTCCACGGTCTTGGTGTCGAGATTGACGACGAGGTCGCCCGTGGTGATGACCGACTGGGCATGGCCCTTGGAGCGGCGCACGATGGCGTGGATGCGGGCGACGAGCTCGTCTTTATGGAACGGCTTGGTCAGGTAGTCGTCGGCGCCGAAGCCCAGCCCCTTGACCTTGTCCTCGATGCCGGCGAGCCCGGACAGGATCAGGATCGGCGTCTTGACCTTGGCCACCCGAAGCGAGCGCAGAACCTCGTAGCCAGACATGTCGGGCAGGTTCAGGTCGAGCAGGATGATGTCGTAATCGTAGAGCTTGCCGAGATCCACGCCTTCTTCGCCGAGGTCCGTCGTGTAGACGTTGAAGCTCTCGGACTTGAGCATGAGCTCGATCGATTGAGCGGTTGCGCTATCGTCCTCGATCAGCAGAACCCGCATGTCACGTCCCCAATTCAGCCCCGAGGCAAGCTGCCCGCGCTTATCGTCCGAACCCCCGCGGCTCAGGACGACGACGTGCTTGCCCGATGAAACGCCACGCGACACGCTACGGAGAAATGGTTAACAAACCGTGATTCCCGTATGCAAGCGCTTCATGGAAGCAGCGGTAAGATCCTTGCCGAGGTGAGTCGAAATTGACACGGATCGAAACGTCCACTTCCGCGAAATCGCCTTTCGCGGAGGCCGGCTTCGAGGAACAGGGCGAAAATCACCCGGCGACACGCAGCAGCCTCGAAACACAGTGTTAATCAGACGAGTAAACGAAAGGTTTACGGCCACACTTATGAACAGCCCCCCGCGTGGCCATGACAAGCTCTCGGCGCTCGCAGCCGCCATCGACGGGCTGGACGGGCTGACCATCTATGGCCGCGTCACCGGCGTGCGCGGGCTGCTGGTCGAAATTTCCGGGCCGATCGGCGCCATGAGCCTGGGCGGGCGTCTCGAGATCGACATCGGCCAGGGCGCGCGCGTGCCCTGCGAGGTGATCGGCTTTTCCGGCGAGAAGGCTCTGGTCATGCCCTATGGCGGGCTCGACGGCGTCCGTCGGGGCTGCCCGGCCTATGTCGACAAGGCCCGGCCCGGCGTCCGTCCCACCATGGCCTGGCTCGGCCGCGTCGTCGATGCGCTCGGCCGCCCGGTCGATGGCGGCCCGGCCCTGCCGGAAGGCGAGCAGCTCTTCCCCTATCGCGCCGATCCGCCCCCGGCCCATGCGCGCCGCCGCGTCGGCAAGCCGCTCGATCTCGGCGTGCGCGGCCTCAACGCCTTCCTGACCTGCTGCCTCGGCCAGCGCATGGGCATCTTCGCCGGCTCCGGCGTCGGCAAGTCGGTGCTGCTCTCCATGCTGGCGCGCTACGCAAGGGCCGACGTCAACATCATCGGGCTGGTCGGCGAGCGCGGACGCGAGGTGCAGGAGTTCCTGCAGGACGATCTCGGCCCGAGCGGCCTCGCGCGCTCGGTCGTCGTCGTCGCGACCTCGGACGAGCCGGCGCTGATGCGTAAGCAGGCCGCCCTGACGACGCTGGCTCTGGCGGAATACTTCCGCGACCAGGGACTGCAGGTGATGTGCCTGATGGATTCTGTGACGCGCTTCGCCATGGCGATGCGCGAGATCGGGCTCGCCGCCGGCGAGCCGCCGACGACCAAAGGCTACACCCCGACCGTCTTCGCCGAACTGCCGCGCCTGCTCGAGCGCGCCGGCCCGGGCGTCGGAGACGGCGCGATCACCGGGCTGTTCACCGTGCTGGTCGATGGCGGCGACCATGACGAGCCGGTCGCCGACGCCGTGCGCGGCATTCTCGACGGCCATATCGTGATGGAGCGCGCGATCGCCGAGCGCGGGCGTTACCCGGCGATCAACATCCTGAAATCGGTCTCGCGCACCATGCCAAAAGCCTGCGATCCGGCCTTTTATCCGGTCGTCCAGAAGGCGCGCGCGACGCTGGCGACCTATGCCGACATGGAGGAGCTGATCCGGCTCGGCGCCTACCGTCAGGGCGCCTCGGCCGAAGTCGACGAGGCGATCCGCCTCAACCCGGCGCTGGAGGGGTTTCTCAAGCAGGCCAAGGACGAGGCGACCTCGCTGCCGGAGAGCTATCGGCGGCTTGCGGAGATCATGGGCGGTTGAGGTTGGTGCGTTCGAGCCATCGCATTACATGGAACGATGGGCTTGCCGACGTGCGAACGTAGCGCGCAGTAGCAGGCGACAGCCCGCCGGCCTACACGCAATTGTCGCAATTAGTTAATCCACTCGAGCAATCGATGGTTAACTCACGTTCCCGCCGCAGCCTCGGCTTGGTTGCAACGGGCTTATATTTTCATAGATTACAATCCAAAGTTGCGAAATTGCAGTGATCAATGGGAGTGACGCCGATGAGTGCGAAATTGCTGGCAATGTTGGCAGCTTGCATGGGCGCAGTCACTGCTGTTTCAATGATCTGCTTCGTTTCGAGCGCCAACGCTCTGGAAAGCGAGCGTCTTAATACAGATCAAGTGTCAAGTCTTGTAGTCGGTCGGAAAATGAGAGGCAATACAAGCCACCGAAACTTTGAGATGTTCGTGAAGGATGGCGTTTGGATCTCCTATAGCCGCATGGCAATGATCGGCAGCTTCAGTATTCAAGAAGGACGACTATGCCGTTGGATTGAACAAAAAGATAAAAGATGCCATTTTGTTTTTCAGAAATCGGATGGAACGATAAGCTTATCGTCACACGAATCAGGCATTAATGCTTTTCGTGTAACGGTCGAATAAATGATCTATGATAGGAGAAAATAATGACGTGGGATAACGTTCTAAATAATATTCAATTTTATACAGGCTCAGGGCAGATCAGTAGTTATGTAATTTCCGAATTATCATCTGATCAAAGAACATCAATTCTTGGATACCTACACGAACTTTATCATGGTTCTGCAAGAGCTAAACAGGTTATCGATCAAGTCGTGTCCAGTCAGAATGTCGTGTTGGGCTTAGCTGACCCCGCAGATGTTGCGTGGTTCGACAGGCCTTCGCATACGGTTGCGTTCAATTTAAGCAGTATAGATAAATTGTATTATGTAAATAAGAATGGCGTTCTCGTAAAAGAAAAACCACAAATCTCAGTTATTCATGAATTTATTCATTTACTCGGAACGTCATATGTTGACCCAAGCGAGGAATCGTCTTATCTAAACGCTTCATTTTCAGACCATCAAGGTTCTGTTCTGCCTGTGCAGAACATCATTTCCGAGCAAATGGGATACTCGGTTAACCATCAAGCATCTTATCACGCCGCTGTTTCTGAATTCGATCCAAGATATAGTATCTTGAGTGCTAGATCGGACTATACGGAGGGAAATGAGATCGATATCGCCCGGATCGGAGACTTCGGCGGTCAACAGCTTAACGACGATCTTGACCATTCGTCTAGAGCGGTTTCTGGCTGATCCGATTCATAGCGGGATTCCCAAATCGCTGCATGTCTGATTCCTTTGCGTTTGGAGCGGGGGGATGGATCATGTCGCGCGCCTACAGTCAGGATTTGCGGGATCGG
>JAESFX010000156.1_pt1 | contig 64146 bp, 54 predicted proteins | sample 9269501 | NCBI WGS metagenome assembly JAESFX01 (sample SAMN14515570, study PRJNA621655) | algae metagenome | isolation source: Desmonostoc geniculatum HA4340-LM1 and co-occurring heterotrophs from cave... | place: USA: Maniniholo cave, Kauai, Hawaii | collected 2009-07-28
TTGACTCTCACCGGACTAAAGTCACGGTGATTCAAACTGTTGTTGCGAATGAGGCTAAAGCCATCATTCTCCACAGTTATCTTTCAAGGGATTAACCCTGTGGGACAGTCAAAAGTCCCCTACCGTACTTGGCTAAACTAACGTGGTTTAGCTGTGACGTTACCTATTTTTCTTTTGCCTTTCGGAGTCCACATATTTCACAATTTCAGAACGCTCCCAATCCTGCTATTATTTGCCAGTGGTATAGGCGACGATTAACACGGCTGACTTCCTGTGCGGGAGTTTCACCCCTACTAGAATTGTTCAACGCGCTGCGGTTATTCCTACTCGTGTTTCTCTAATTTTACCACACACTGGTAGCTTAAAAGCCACCAAATAGTTTTCATCCCTGGACTGAAGTCACAGGGTTTTCAACATAGTATCCCTTATAAAAAATTGCTATAGGCTATACGGTTCAGTTAAGGACATTTATCCTTTGAAGTACGTAGGGGAGAAAAAAGTCTTATCTGAACCACCAGTCTTATTTAATACAATCTTAATCTTGTCAATTAGAAATTATGCTGGAAATTTGGAAAAAGCAGAGGTATTAACTTAACTATTGTACTGAACTGATGGGTCATATCATGTCCGGTTGAAGACTTATCATTAAGGCAGCAGGGGGGCAGAGGAGCTCTTGAGCAGAGGGGAAGGGTTTTTGGTTTTCTGCATAGATTCGGGAATCATAACTAATTAGCCGGACATGATATCAAGAATGAATGATGCCTATTAGGATGACGCGATCGCTCAAAAATTCTGTTTCCAACCCCATTTTCAGCAATATTTTAAGTACTATTGCTTATTGACAAACGTTATCCAACCTTAATCTTTTAGGAATGTATTTGAAGCTTATTGTGCTACAAGTACAGTAAGTGATTTTACTTAAACAAATTTAGCTATCACTTACTTTTTGTTTAATCGGCATTGTACTTCTTGCAATACCAAACGAACTTTTCGATATCTTAAGTATCCTGGCATCGTCATTTGTTCTGATACACGTTTTTCAGAAGGATATATTCCCTGATTTTGAAGTTCCTCAGTAATCTGTCGCTTCCGAATGAAGCTGAAACGCAACTTGCCGAACTTCCTGACGCAATTTTTCTACTCGTTTTTTTTGGAGTTCTTGGCGATAAGTAGTGTATCGTGCTGAAATTGCACTGCATAAGTCTGGAAAATATTTATCTAGGCTATGTACAGATTTTTTACCTAAACGCTTGGCAATCTCCTGCAAAGATGGTGGGGGATACTCTTTAGCAGCAAGCAATTCTTCCAATAAGCGCTGTAATTTTTCTAGCCTTTGAGCTTTTTCATACTCACTACGTCGCGCTGCTATAATTTTGCACAAGTCTGAAGAATAATTTAGGGCATTAATGACATTTAACGGGACACAGTATTCGGTACTGCAAATATGAGTTGCGATCGCATTTACCATTTCATCGTCCCGAAAGCCCAACGCACCACTCGCCGTTAGTACCTCATTCAGCACCCGAAAATCTAATGGTGCTTCAATATAGCGCAAAAAAGCATTGCGGGTGTCACAGCTACGATCGCCCCAAGAACTGAGAATTTGAGGACACAAAGAACAAATCGAAGGTTCTGGATCGTGAAAGAGTGTATATCGAATAACTTCTGCATTCTCTGCTGTCCAAGGTTCATCCCACAAATCCGTGAGAAAAATATAGCGAACGCTCGGATCAATGGGTAAAGCGTTTACGTTCATATACAAGCCAAAAATGCGAAGCAATTTTCTATAATTTAGGACATAAGCTCGATGGAGTTGAGCAGTTTAATTCGCCCTCCTTCCCATCCAGTAACCAGTTGATACTGATTGTCATGTATTGCCATTCGTAAGGTTTCAGGTTGTTCCAGTTGGGCAGTTCTGAAGACGGCTAAAGCGCGATCGCGAAACTCAGCATAATCCATACCGTCTGGATAAAGCGGATCGAAGACCATCCAGTCCAAACTTAAATCAAATTCCTGAATTGGCATATCCCCTACCATCCAAAGAAATTCAGCCTCATCAACGCATCGTCTCAGATGAGGATAAGTGCCCATTAGTTGGGAATAGACGCTTTCAGGTATTTCGCAATTGAGCAATCCGACAGCATCAAGTTCCTGAAGCAATTTGGTGCGATAGGATTCTACTAAGCTGGGTTGATATAGGTGCCCTTGATTGGCAAAAAACTGCATGTAATCCGCAGCAATTGTTTCTAATTTTCGGAGAACGCTAGGGACGAACCCAGTTACCTCAGCCCAGCCAAACCGTAAATCCCACCCATCTTCGGAAAAAAGCTGTACTCCTTCTGGAAAGTTTAACTCCCCTGCTTTAATCTGTTGAGTGACTTGAATGATTTTGTTAGTGCTACTTTGTGGGATATAGTGACCGCAACCATCCCAACCTGCAAAGTTTTGACTTACATACCAGAAAGGTTCAGTGGGTGGATATCCTGTTCGTTGCTGATATCGCTCGATTTCTTGCTGGAATTCTGAACCCTCGATCGCTACATCATATTCCAAAATAGACCTAAGCTGGAAATAAATGACTCCATTACCGAATTCTTGCCCACTGACAAACGCCTGATGCAATTGATTATGGATGCTCTCAACTCGCGTTTCGTCATATCGGGTTATGGCTTTGCGACTGTGGCAACCAGAGAATAACACAGCTGAATCGCTTTGTGCGATCGCTAGTGTATACCCATCAATCAGAACAAACGTTTTTCCATGCTTATCTCTCATCCAGCAACTCTCGGTTTCTCTCTAAAGGAATTGCAGGACAATTTTCAATAACATATTCCCCAATGCACTCACCTTGTGTTGCTGATAGATAAAGTGCGTTCGTCTGCATCGCCAAGTACTACAGATGAATACAGAATACTCCATTACGGGTAGCAGCGATTACTCGCTGATGTGCAGTATCTATTGCGATCGCCTGTATAAACTAAAAGTTCTTGCCATATTCCAAAAATAATAGCCGCTATCCAACAACGATTGAACATCGTAGCATTGGGGCTGATTTCGTTTTCGCTCCATCGGATCAAGATGGGCATAATACCAAAAATTACTAGAGCAACAAAACTAGCAATAATTGCTCGTGTTGTTTTGTTATGAGACTCATGGTTAGTAACTTCGATCTGGTCGGTCATAATAATGTCCCAAAACGTTTAGTATGTGGATAGAGAATATTGCTCACTAATATTAAGTTAAATTTCTAATGATTGATGACAGTGGTATATCAACTAGAAATCAAACCTATAATAGTGCCAACACAATAGTGCTGATTTTGCTTTTGATTTGGAACATTACGTGATAAAAAGGTTCAGTTAAGGAGAGAGTAACTTAATAAAATCAACATCCTTGCATTTTGATTTTGAATCTTAACTGAACTACATTACATTTAAGTTAATTAAAATGACGGAGTATCGTTCGTACTTCGATGAGAATCTGTCCCAGGCGATTTTTACCAGTACCATCTTCTCCACAACCCCAATAGTAGTCATGTGATGTGGTTTCAACTAGTAATTGATTACCAGTTGAGAGCAGAATATCTCGAATATCTGCATGGTTTTGGAATTTAGCTAAAACTGCCTTGTACATGAATTCATCTTTGACTTGTCTCCAATCTGGGCGGAGAGGAAGGGAGCGATCGCCACCAATATTTGCTGCTTCCAATGGTGTTTTAGCCTGTTGCACTTTCTCAAAATAAGGTGTGCCTACAAACTTCTGTGCTTGAAAATAGTGTTCGCTAGTTTGCCAATAAAAGTTATCTAATTTAAAACCATGTGCTGAGAAGTTACAAAAGCAACCATAGGGAATTTCATCGGCAAAACAAAAGTATATTGTTTGTTCGGGGAAATTGAGAAAACTTGTCTGGAATTCGGGAGATCGATGTTTTAAATTTTGAATTTGGGATTTTTCTTGCATTTCTCTGAGAAGTATTTAACTATATTTTGTAACCCTTGACCGATTACAGCAGATTTGAATGAATATGAAGTAGACAATCCAAATCTAAAAACCTAGCGTCAAGGCTGTTTTACTTTCCAATTCTACTCGGAGAATTCTGAATTATACTGGATGTAGTTTAGTGCATTAATTTAATTAATTTTTTCTTAAATTTTTAGTTTGTAGCAAGTATATAATACCCATATCTTGAATCTTTAATAATCTCTTAAAATCAAGCAAAAAGTCAAGGATAGATAAGACAGTTAAGACAATTTAAAAGGTAATTTTCAGTAAGCCGAAATGTTCTGTGCTTGCTTTAGTAGTAAACTTAATCTTTGCTTTCGTCTAAAAACCCTTCTGAAACCAGGATTTATGAATCAAGCGCAATGGACTGCGGTTGATAGCTACCTCACTGACCTGTTTGTGCCCCCCGACTCCGTGCTAGATGCAGCACTGGAAGCCAGCGCTGCCGCCGGTCTGCCACCGCACAACGTTTCGCCAAATCAAGGCAAGCTACTACTGTTGTTGGCACAACTCCAAGGGGCACATACCATCCTAGAGATTGGTACTTTGGGCGGCTACAGCACAATCTGGTTAGCGCGGGCACTACCCAGCGACGGTTACTTAATTACACTAGAAGCCGATCCCAAGCACGCCGAAGTTGCCCAGAGCAACATTGCACGCGCCGGTCTGAACGATTTAGTTGAATTGCGACTTGGGCAAGCACTCTCTACACTCCCACAACTCGCCGCTGAAGGTCACAGTCCATTTGATCTGATTTTCATCGACGCCGACAAGCCAAACAATCCCGATTATTTAGCTTGGGCGCTCAAACTTTCCCGTCGAGGCAGCTTGATTGTTGCTGATAATGTTGTCCGCAACGGGGCAGTAATTGATACAGCCAGTGGCGATGCCAGCGTCCAAGGTGTGCGTCGCTTCAACGAACTGCTGGCATCAGAACCACGTGTGAGTGCCACAGCCCTCCAGACAGTGGGTAGCAAAGGATACGATGGCTTTGCGATCGCCCTAGTCACAGATGATTAGTAGGGCAGGGGATGAGGGAGATGGGGAGATGAGGGGGATGGGGGAGATGAGGGAGATGAGGGAGATGAGGGGGATGGGGGAAATAGCCAATGCCCAATGCCCAATACCCAAGTAGTTTTTATTCTGCCAGAATGGCGAGACTAAATAGCACAGCGATCGCTACATTAGAAGATATATAAATATAAATATATATAAATAAAAATCATTGTTGATTTTTATTCATCCGCAGTTCAGAGAAAAACATGAGTGCAAGTACCATTCTTTTTGACAATCCTTTACTCCAAGGCACTGGCCTACCTCCCTTTGCAGAGATTAAACCAGAACGAGTAGTACCAGCCTTTAACCAATTGCTGGCAGAACTTGACCAGCAGCTTGCAGCTTTAGAGGCTAATGTAGAGCCTACTTGGGAAGGTTTAGTAGAACCTTTAGAAAAGCTGACTGAAAGGCTTACCTGGAGTTGGGGGGCAGTGAATCATTTAATGGGGGTTAAAAATAGCCCTGAACTGCGAGAAGCTCATGAAACCATACAGCCACAGGTAATACAATTTATCAATAAGCTTGGTCAAAGCCAACCCATCTACAGTGCTTTTAAAGTACTCCGTGCCAGTGATAGTTGGGCAACTTTAGAACCAGCCCAACAGCGGATTGTAGAAGCTGCCATTCGAGATGCAGAACTTTCTGGTGTTGGCTTAGAAGGAAAGGCAAGAGAGCGTTTTAATATCATCCAGATGGAATTAGCAGAACTTTCGACAAAATTCTCTAACCATGTACTGGATGCGACTAAAGCTTTTAGCTTAACCCTGACAAAAAAAGCAGAAATTGACGGACTACCCCCAAGCTTAGTGAGTTTAGCAGCACAAGCTGCTCGTGAGGCTGGTGAAATCAACGCTACACCAGAAAATGGTCCTTGGCGTATTACTTTGGACTTTCCCTGCTACGGGCCTTTCATGCAGCATAGCACCAGCCGAGATTTACGCCAAAAGCTTTACAAAGCTTATATCACCCGTGCTTCTAGTGGCGATTTAGATAACAACCCTTTAATTAAGCGGATTTTGGAGTTACGTCAAGAACTCGCAGATTTACTTGGCTTTGGGAGTTATGCCGAATTGAGCCTTGCCAGTAAAATGGCTCCTAATGTTGAAGCAGTGGAAGCATTATTAGAAGAACTACGTCAGGCTAGTTATGATGCTGCTGTCAAAGACTTAGGAGAGCTCCAAGCTTTCGCCGCATCACATGGAGAACAATATCAGAATTTAAAACACTGGGATATCAGCTTTTGGGCAGAACGCCAACGAGAAGCAAAATTTGCTTTTACCGCTGAAGAATTACGTCCCTACTTTCCCCTTCCCCAAGTACTAGATGGCTTATTTGGACTTGTGAAGCGGTTATTTGGCGTTACCGTCACCCCTGCTGATGGTCAAGCCCCAGTATGGCATGAGGATGTCCGTTATTTCCAAATTGCTGATGAAACTGGTTCTCCCATAGCTTACTTCTACTTAGATCCCTATAGCCGTCCCGCAGAAAAACGCGGTGGTGCTTGGATGGATGTATGCATCAATCGGGCTAAAATCACAGAAAATGGTGTAACTAGCATCCGCTTACCTGTGAGTTACTTGATATGTAACCAAACTCCGCCAGTAGATGGCAAACCTAGTTTGATGACTTTCTATGAAGTAGAGACTTTGTTTCACGAGTTTGGTCATGGATTACACCACATGCTTACCAAGGTTGATTATGCTGGAGCCGCAGGTATAAACAATGTGGAATGGGACGCAGTGGAACTACCTAGTCAGTTTATGGAAAACTGGTGCTATGAGCGACTTACTTTATTTGGCATGGCTAAGCATTACGAAACTGGGGAAGCTCTACCAGAACATTATTATCAAAAACTGCTAGCAGCGCGTAATTATATGAGTGGTACTGCGATGTTGCGGCAGCTTCACTTTAGCACCGTTGATTTAGAACTACACTACCGCTATCGTCCCGATAGTCATGAAACCCCAGCAGATGTTCGTCAGCGTATAGCTAAGACGACTACCGTTTTACCACCACTTCCAGAAGATTCAATGTTGTGTGCATTTGGGCACATATTTGAGGGTGGTTACGCAGCAGGATATTACAGTTACAAATGGGCTGAAGTACTTAGTGCTGATGCTTTTGCCGCTTTTGAAGAAGCTGGATTAGAAAATGAAGAAGCGATAAAAGCTACAGGACGGCATTATCGAGATACCGTATTGGCACTCGGTGGTGGGAAGCATCCTATGCAGGTCTTTAAAACTTTTCGAGGTCGTGAACCAAGTACGATCGCTCTACTCAGGCACAATGGTTTAGTCAGCGCTGAGTAGGGAGTGGGGAATGGGGAATGGGGAGCAGGGGAGCAGGGGAGCAGGGGAGCAGGGGAGCAGGGGAGCAGGGGAGCAGGGGAGCAGGGGAGCAGGGGAGAAGTTGCAGTAAGTTTTTCCCCTCTGCCCCTCTGCCCCTCTGCCCCTCTGCCTCTTGTGCCCAATGCCCAATGCCCCAGAGTCTAAAGTTTGTCCAACAGAAGGGGTTTTTTAGCAACATCATCTAAGCGGATACTGGCTAGCAAATTCTGCCACTGGGCCTCAACTGCGGGATCTTTGGGATTTTTTTGGTGTAGTTGAGCCAGTGTCGCCAGTGCCTCGTACCATATGCCATTTTGGGCATAGATTGCATAGCGGTTTAGAGGTTCTGCCGTTTCCAGTTCTTTAACTATTGATTGACTCAGGTCAACTCGTTGTATTACCCCTTCAACGAAAGTCCAGGGGGCATTTTTGCGTTTATCGCAGTTGATGCTGAAAAACCAACGGTATTGTTTGTTGAGTGCCAAGGCGGGAGCAGTGCTAGGTAGAGAAACCTTTATTACTCCTGGCTTATCCGGTAAAGCGATGGTTTTTCGGTAAATCTCCTTAGAGTCCTTAGAGTCCGTATTTTCTTGCAGCACAAATTCCACTGCACTAGCCACATCCTTGGTATATGGCACATAGAAAAACCAACTTGGACGTTCTAAGGTCGTCTGCGCCCAGACATTAACCACTGCATCAGCTTCCTCAGTAAACGGCACTAAAGCCGTGAGGTCAGGTGTAGTAGCTGGACAGGCAAAATCTCCTCCTCGCGTCGCCCCACCCCGGACGCGTCCTCCAGGAGCGCGACCAGGTGGAACTGGAGGTTGTTGAAAGGTTGGGGTTTGAGCAACAATCATTTTAGGATGAGAGCGATCGCCAAATCCACGACCAAGACTCGAAGTCTGGCTAACTAGCAGACTCGTGCAGCTAAAACCTAGTACTAAAAATAGTTTTATCGGTTGTAAATTAAACTTCATAAAAACATTACCTCATAGGATTTTAGATTTTAGATTTTAGATTTTGGATTTTGGATTGGGCATTGGGCACAAGAGGCGGAGGGGCAGAGGGGCAAAGGGGCAGAGGGGCAGAGGGGAAAAACTTACTGCAACTTCTCCCCTGCTCCCCTGCTCAAGAGCTCCCTTGCTCCCCACTCCCCACTCCCGACTCCCGACTCCCTAACTATTTGAACTAGGAATTTTTGTTTTGGAATTATAAATTGACATCAAGCCAACGGTGACTGCTAAGGATAAAGCTGAGGGGACAAAAGGCACCCAAGCACCCCAAATTAATAGACCAAAGCAAGCTACATACAGAACACTAGAGGCAACACCAACTGCCAATGCCAACCAGCTAAGTGAAAGGTTTCGCCAAGCTAGGACTCCTCCCACCACAGACCAACCCCAAATCCAGGCCACCTCAAGCCACAGCGACCAAACCCGCAGCAATGGACGGCCATCTTCCACAGCACTGAGAATTTGGCTAATCATATGGGCTTGTACCAGGACTCCTGGCATTTGCTCGTCCAAGGGAACTCCGTAGGGTGTCGGCCAGGTATCTGGAGAATCCCCTCTTGACACCACACCAATCAAAACAATCCGGTCTTTGATAGCATAGGGATTAACCGGACTAGATAAAAATTTGGTTAGCTTCACCTGTTCGGCGATTTCCTTTGGGGAACGGTAGTTGAGTAAGATTTGACCGCCATTGGCATCAATATTTTGATAGCCACCACTACGAGGGTTCAGATTTGGAAAAACAGTCTTACCTAGCTGCAAATTTCCTTCGGGGGTGAACTTGACTCGAATTCCTGAAGGACCCAGATAGAGGGAGGCCAGTTGTAGACTGAATGAGTAGGAGGCAGAACACAATGATGTCGCCTCTTGGTTCATGAATAAAAGATGGCGACGGATAACTCCATCACGGTCATGAATAAAGTCACTGAATCCCAGATTTGTTGTCGGAATTTCTGGTGGCGGCTGAATACCTCCGATATTGGCTGTGCCATCGCTTCCTTTACATATGCCAATCAAGTTGGGAGTTTTTTTCAAACGATTAATTAAATCTGGGTCTTTGGCTTTAAAATCACGGTAGATATCTAAGCCGATCGCTCTAGGTTGGTACTGACTAAGTTTTTCTAGCAGTTTATTGAGAGATTTTTCGGAAATGGAAGCTCCGATTAAGTACTCACCATTTTTTCTTTGAGTTGCCAAATCATCATCGTCAATGGTGATTATCAGCAATCGGGGATCAATTCCTTCTGGTGGACGCAATCGCACCATCTCATCAAAGGCTTGAATTTCTGGATTTTCCAGCATTCCCATCAACCTCGCCCCAAAAACCAAGGCTGTAACTGCCACACTCAATGACAAAGCGATACTAAATCTGCGTTTGATCGATGGAGGTGAATTCGGTGTCTCTTCAATTTCTGTAGACCTTAATTCATCCCAAGTGGGGGGCATCTGGGCTGGATTTTGGCAAATCACTGGTAGCCAAGTCGCACAAGGAAATCGGTCTTCAAGTCCTTGCAACCGTTCCCGCGCTTGGCGCACAGATTTATATAAAGACTCTCCACTAGCAAAGCCTTGGAGAAAATACTTTAAAAACTCTTGAGCAACTTGGTCTGGAACCGGTTCGCGCATGATAATTATCTGAGGAATCTGCAAATCGGCCAATTCTCGCGCCAATCCCAATCCATCGCAGGAATTGAATATAGCCAGTTGCAAACCATTTTCAATGGCTTTTCTCAGAGCATACTTTAACTCGCCAATGGTCAGACTATCAGTTTTATTCAGGTAAATTCGTCCGCTTTCTCCGTTTCCTTGACTAGAACTATGTCCGGCAAAGAAGAGAATATCCCAGTTTTTTCCCCAGAGATGTTCAGTTAATTCCTTGCGCTGTGGTTCGACGATAAAAGTGACTTCGGCATTGCTACACTGTTGCAATAAAGCTCGATCTGCTTGGGTGTCAATTCCTTGACTATTACCAACAATTGCCAAAATGTTGACTAAAGGATTTGCAGTGCGTGACTTGTGGATGCGATCGTAAGTTGGTGAAGCAAGAGCGATTTCAGCCTTGGGGTAGCGTTCTAATAACTCCCACAAATGCCAGGGTAATAGCTGTAATTGGCTATTTTCTGTTTGTAAAATTACCCGCACTTCTTCCGTGGACGACAATCTTTCTAACCATTTTTCTCTGACAGAGCGAAATTCCTCCGCCCGCAGCCAGGTATTAAAGCGTGCCCGCAAAATATGAGAAGTGTTTTCGCAGTCTTGGATCATAGATACATTGGTCACCTGCATTTGCTCAGCATAGAGGCGATAACGATTGCCTATCTGCCGATAACTAGACTGCCAATGACTGTAGTAGAGCGGCATTTCGGGAAATGGAGGTAATTTCCCTGTGATTTCTGTTGTCGCACGCTCCTGTTCTTCACCAATTTGGAGGGTAACAGCAAACCCCTGCTCAAAACTACCCTCTCCGAATTTCAGAACTACTAACTTACCCATGACCGTCGCTATCCCTCTTCCTGTGCAAATTCACAAACCTCTAATGTCTGATGACAAGTTTCAGAAGTGTGTACAGAACTTTTTTGAAAATCCCAAAAAGCCGGTTTAAATTTTTAATTAATTAATTTACCACTTATAAATTACCGACAAAGAGGGAAGATAGCTAGATATTTTAAATCCGGAAATTTTCGGTAATACTAGTACCATTCAATGCTACCCTAACGCTAAATTCTTCTCTGGGTTCACCACGAAACTGTAACTGAATGTAATTGTCTGATTTTCTGGATTGAGCATCCAAAAAGACTGCTCCCGAACTATCTAGAACGGTGAGATGAACTCCTGGTGGTAAGTAAAGTTGACTACCAGTTGCGTGCAACTGGAGGTGGATACTCGTTTCTTGATTCTTTTCTGGGCTAATTTCCACAATCAACATCACTGGGTGATTCAGAATTTGGATGCCCAAATCAATCAGTTTTGCACGTTTAGTAAATGATTCTGGTTGGTTGAGAGCATTTAGTTCCACAGTTTCAATACTGCGAAAAGCATAAGCTGGTCTGAGTTCTGGCAGATTCCACAAAGATTCAACAGTCTGCCAGCCCGTCTCAAATATACCAGCAAACCACTGACTCAAATTCACCAATGAGGCGAGTGGAGATTCCCGCAGCTGTGCCATATGGTCAATAAATGCTTCCAATGGTTGCAGTTGTCTTAAAGGTAGTGTTTCATTTGCGACACTAGGCACAAAACCCAACAGCTTCGCTTCTTGGAGCGATCGATCGAATTCAACCACTAAATAACCCACCCGTTCTTCCCAGGTTTCTGGAGGAATGGAACATATCTGTTGGTGTTGGTGAACAGGGCGACACTCAAGACGACCAACTGAAGGCACTTCTAAGTCAGCTACATTCCCGCAGAGGCGCATGATGGGGTTCCAGCTGTCACTAGCTGCAAGATCAGTCGGAATATCCATCATCTGCAAATAGTCATTCACCACCCATACAGCTAGAGTGTTCAGCCGGACTTGCTCTGCTTTTTGAGAATTTGGCTGCTGGTTAGCAAATTGTTGGGCAGTTATGCGAGCTGTTTGGGAAATCGGCAATGTTAAGGTGAAATCTTCTAGCTGATAGGTGGAGTTATTCATAAGTCAGTCTCTAGTGATCAACGCTGCTATGTACATATCGCCCGTATTCACTAAATTTATGCCACAAAAAAGAGAATGATTCTTAAAAAATAGAAATGGGGAGGTGGGGAGGTGGGGAGGTGGGGGGATGAGGGGGAAGAATTGTAAGTTTTACTCTAGAATTTCAGTTTACAATAACTAAGTCAATATTTAAACTCAGGTTCATTTCAGTATTGAAGTTTGCAATGAGTAAAACTTATGATACTGAAGACATCAGGCAAAATATGGCTGCAAAAATTCCGGTCACAGTAATCACAGGCTTTTTAGGTAGTGGAAAAACTAGCCTAATTCGTCACCTGCTACAAAACAACCAAGGACGCCGTATTGCGGTTTTGGTTAACGAATTTGGCGAACTCGGTATTGATGGCGAATTGTTGAAATCCTGTCAAATTTGCCCTGAGGATGGTGAAGGCGACAGTAATATTTTTGAATTAACTAACGGCTGCTTATGCTGTACCGTCCAGGAAGAGTTTTACCCGACGATGCAAGAGTTGATTAAGCGGCGGGATAGCATTGATTGTATTTTGATTGAAACCTCTGGTTTAGCTTTACCTAAACCTTTGATAAAAGCTTTTCGTTGGCAGGAAATTCGCAATGCAGCTACCGTGGATGCGGTGATTACTGTAGTTGATTGTGCAGCAGTAGCAGCGGGGACATTTGCTAGGGATCCGCAGGCGATCGCACTTCAACGCCAAGCAGATGATAGTCTGGAACACGAAACACCTTTGCAAGAACTGTTTGAAGACCAACTTGCTTGTGCGGACTTAGTGGTGTTGAATAAAACTGACTTAGTGGACGCCGAAACGAAAGCCAGAGTTGAAGAATTGATTAAACAAGAGTTGCCCAGAGTGGTGAAGATTGTCGAAAGCGATTGCTCTCAAATCGATACATCTATATTATTAGGATTCCAAGCCGCAGTCGAAGACAACCTAGATTCTCGCCCCAGTCATCACGACACCGAAGAAGACCACGAACACGACGAAGAAATTACTTCAGCCAATTTAATTTTAGATCGTGCCTTTGACCCAGAAAAGCTGCAACAGCAGTTGCAAACCTTGGCACAAGAACAAGAAATTTATCGCATCAAAGGCTTTGTGGCAGTACCAAACAAATCCATGCGCCTAGTAATGCAAGGTGTGGGAACCAGATTTGATAAATTTTACGATCGCCCCTGGCAACCCCAAGAACCCAGACAAACCCGCTTAGTTTTCATCGGCCGTGATTTGAAATCTTCAGAAATTGAATCCCAACTCGTAGCTTTATAAATTTGTCATTGGTCATTTGTCATTGATTATTCTCCCTCATCTCCCCAGTCCCCAGTCCCCAGTCCCCAGTCCCCACTCCACAAAACTATGACCATTTCTCAAATATTTGACATTGCCAATATTTTCGTTTTGCCTTTTTGGACTTTGATGATTTTGTTGCCAAATTGGAAAATCACACAGCGAATCATGGCATCATATCTGCCTTTTGTGCTGATAGCAGGAGTATATTTGTATTTGTTTATCAACAGCGTTACGCCAGAAAACGCCCAAGATTTCTCGAATCTGGAATTAGCCAATCTTGCCCGACTTTTTGCAGATGAAAAAGTTATGGCAACGGCTTGGATTCATTTTTTGGTGATGGATTTATTTGTTGGTCGCTGGATTTATTTGGAAGGTCAAAAAACAGGTGTTTGGACAATTCATTCCCTAGCTTTGTGTTTCTTTGCCGGTCCTCTGGGATTACTATCTCATATCTTTACAGCCTGGATATCTCAGAAATTTTTCCCGAAGTTTCCGCAAAATGAAGCGGTGACGGTAGCAGAACAGCAAGTATCATCAACTAACAGTTAATAGTAGGGAAACGCATCTTATATCATGTGCGGTTGAAGACTTATCATTAAGGCAGCAGGGGGGCAGAGGAGCTCTTGAGCAGAGGGGAAGGGTTTTTGGTTTTCTGCATAGATTTCCACAGTCATTGCTCCCCACCCCGCCAAAGCTACGCTTTGTCTCCCCTCCCGAAGAGCGGGGAGGGGTTGGGGGTGGGGTGCAATGACTTTGGGAATCATAACTAATTATCCGGACATGATATCACGCGCCAAGTGGTAGTGAATTGCTTGAACGCACCTCAACTAATTGACATGACGTTCGACTAATTGCATGATTCATCCGCCTCTAAACATTTAATAATACATTCAGTTTTCCCGGATCGACGGCGAATAGAATACAGTCTTGCACAAAAGCTCGTAATAATAGAAACAAAATCATGCATTAAATCATCAGTCCGCTCGGAAGCTAAATTTACAACTTCTATGTCACGTCCAGTCTGATTTAATAAAACTTTTAAATAATTAAACCCTACTCTAGACAATCTATCTTTATGTTCACAAACAATCAAAGAATAATCACTTTTGTTTAACAAATCTATTAACTTTCTTCTATTATCATTAACACCACTACCAACTTCTTTAACTATTCTAATAATTTGATATCCTTTGGCAATGCAATAACTTTCTAATCTTTCAGCTTGACTATCCAAATTAGATTTATTTTCACTGCTAGATACGCGAGCGTAAATAACAACACCTTTGGTTATTGGATTATCTAACTTTACGATCACAGTTCCACTCGGTAACTGTTCAGCTTTAAGATCCCCTCGTTTCCACATTCTCCAAGCAGTTTTGTAGCTAACACCAATTGATTTAGCATACTCAGATAATTTCATTTGAAAAACCTATACGCCACAAATAATGTAACACATAAGTCTATATCTGTCAATATATGTCTATACTTTCAGCAAAACTTTTCAATACTTGTATCTAGATAAATTAATGGCGCTCCTCAATACGGGCGTTAATTATAGTTACACTTAAAGGTTCTCCCTTAACAGCAAGCGCGTTCCGGAACTGTTTCATACTAGCTAGACACTGTTCTTTTTTTTGCGGAGGAACCAAACGAGCTACAACTCGATTTTCCTTTAGCAAGATAACTTCTTCTCCTTTAGCTACTTGCTCTACGAGATGTTTTAAATTAAGTGCTGCTTCTTCAACGCTAATTTTTAACACTTTGTTTTATCTAAACATTAAGAAAGCTTTTTGATGTTTGGTTGTGAGATTTTTCTGTGATTACCTGTCTTGAATCTCATACCATTTCTGTTTGAAGATGCGCCTTATAAGACTGATGCAAAACTACACACTGTAGCGGCAATTCATGAATTGCCGCTACGCGAATAGAGCGCAGCCTCATATAGAATTGGTATCAGTAGCATGATTGCATTTTAAACTTTATAGTCAACATATAGGACTCCTATTTGATTTTTGAATAAAAGTAGGTATTTGTAGGGTGCGTTACGCGAAACGCTAACGCACCAACCCTTGATAATGGTGCGTTACGGAAGCCGTAACACACCCTACGTATCTGTTCAGAATTCAAATAGGATTGCTATGGCTACCTTTGCAGATGACTGAAGCTGTCAATCATCACTAAATATAAGTAACTACTGAGTAATTGTGAGTTTTTATTTTACTGCTAGTTACCCATCTTGTGAGGAACAAGTTTCTCAGGAGAGGGCTAATTTAGAACACTTTGACGATGGGTGACCTGAGATTCGAACTCAGAACCAGCGGATTAAGAGTCCGATGCTCTACCGTTGAGCTAGTCACCCACACGAATAACGATCATAGCAAACTTCTCACAAATGCGCCAGTGCAACAGCCCAAAAAACGATTTAAAGGGGAAATTTAACGGTGAAGCTGGTTTGACCTGCTGCACTCTCTACAGAAATTGAGCCGCCTAAATGTCTGACCATTTTCTGCACTAATGCCAATTCCAGTCCGGTGCCGCTATGTTTCCAAGGATCGTGTTTGGAAAGGTGATAAAAAGGCTCAAAAATCCGCGATAGTTCCTTGCTGGTAAGCTCTATTCCAGAATTGGTAATTTTAAGGTCTATTGCGTCGCCTGTCAGTTCAGCCGAAATTGTGATGGATTCACCTGCTGGGGTGTACTTGCACGCATGGTTGAGCAGTTCGGTGACAATCCGCTCTAGGTCTGTGATATCTGTTTCTAAAAGTGGGAGTGTGCGATCGATATTTAGGTTTAACTGCTGGCGTTGGCAGTTGGTAACATCTCGAAAAGTTTCAATGATGGGATGAAGCCAGCTTTGTAAGTCAATGGCAATCAAAGTTGGGGGATTTGGTTTGGCTTCTAAAGATGTGAGTGTGAGTAGGTCGTTAATTAACTTGCTCTCTCGCGCACATTCATTATGCAAAATTTGTAAAAGCTGCGGAACTATTTCTATATCTAATATTTCTTCTGGTGTCAGGACACTTTCGAGAGTTTGGGCGGCGAGGCTGATGCTAGTTATTGGTGTCCGCAGTTCTTGGGACAGGGTTCTGAGAAATTCGTTTTTTAGTTGATCGCGTTTTTCTAATTCTTTTACCTGCGCCTGGTTTTTTTGATAAAGTTGTCCTTGACGAATAGCGATCGCACATTCATTAGCAATCTGCTGCACTAGCTCAACTTCAAATTCATCAAAGGCCTCTTGTGTTGGTCTTGTCAACCAAATATTTCCCAAAATTCCTTGAGTATCGAAAATTGGACAAGCCATCTGAGCAACAACTAGCAATTTTGGCTGCCATCCAGGTACAATTTCTAAAAATTGCAACGGTTGTTTTTGCAATAATGACTGATAAACTTCGAGACGGTCTGCAATTTGTTTGGTTAATCCCAAGCACTGGGGTAAGTTCGTGGTGTACTCGTAAGTAATATTTACTTGGGTTTGACAGGTGCTATAAAGTTCAATTTGGCAACGGTCAAGGTTGAGTAATTGCACTAATTCCTGTGTGACTGTTTGCAACACCTGACTTTCATCGAGGTGATCGCGGATTTGTTCTGTCATCCGTCGCACCAAGGCTTCAAAGTTTCGCACCTGCTGCAACTGATTCAGGTGTTTTTGTTTGTGCGACTCCATCTTGGCTTTGAGATCGTTAAGTTGCTGATGGAGTTCTGCCTGTTGGATGGCAACGCCAATTTGAGTTGCCAGTTGCTTGAGCAGATCGGTTTCTATGTCCTGCCATTGACGCGGTTGGTGGCAATGCTGGGCAATCAACAGCCCCCAAACATCTTGCTTGAAGAAAATTGGCACGACTAGATTGGCTCTCACCTGCAAAGAGGCGAGGAAATCTATATGGCAAGGATGTAATCCAGCTGCATGAATATCTTCAATAACTTGAATGGAACCCTGGGTATAGTTTTCTCGATATTTGCTACCGAAGCAGGGATCGCTGATATGTTTTCCCAATAGCCGATCGCTATTAGCCACAGTTGATTCGGCAATAACTACTCCATTACTATCAGCACCGAAGCGATAAATTAGCACGCGATCGCTCTTTAAAAACTGCCGCAGTTCTTGTGTTGTCTGATGCAGAATTGTCTCTAATTCTACAGATTGGTGAATTCGTCCGGCGATCGCTTCTAAAAGTTGCTCCCTTTGCGCCTGGAGTTCAACTCCTTTTTCTGCTTCCTTAATATGAGTGATATTACTACTAGTACCAATCAGTCGATAAATCCTTGAATTAGCATCCCTTAATGGGGTCAAAGTTGTACTCCACCACGTTAGAATTCCCTGGAATTGCAAACATTGTTCGTAGGAAATAGTTTTGCCGAACAGCACACAGTCAGCATAACGCTGACGCACCCTAGCAGCATCAATCGGCGAAAGAATATCCTCTGGTTTTTTGCCTCGGAGATCGTCTGAACGAATGCCTATCCAGCGTTCGTGAGTGGGATTTAGTGCTAGATATCGAAAGTCCCCATCTTCTAGGACATCCACTACAAATATTGATGCCTGCACAGAATCGTACATACTCAGTAGAAACTGCTCGCTACTACTTTTTTTATCTACTTCTGTGCCGAATAGAATCTGGGGAGGTGATAGTTGTGTCAGCTCTATAGTTGATTCAGTCGGATTTATGTTCATGCGAGAGTCCCTGTCTGGTATTGCTGACTCTTTGAGGCGCTCTCTTGTAGTTGTTATGCTTGTAGTAGATGCAATTGGGCGCCTTAGGCAAAGTGTTGTCAGCCGTTGCTCATGGAAACTTGGATCTTTCTTTATTTCTGATCGGAAATTTAGGAAAGCTAATAGGAGTCAGCTTAATAAATCCTGCTTTTTCAAGGCGAAAATGCATTTGCAGGTGAATAAAAAGTTACTAATTTTGGAAATTTTCTCTAATCTTTGCATATACTTAGGTGCAATCATCAAAATATATCATGAAAATTTACAATTTGTAATATTGGATGTTAGGGACTGGGTACTGGGGATTGGGCATTAGGTATGGGGCATTGCATTGGGAAGTGTGGGAAGCTTTTTTATATTTTCCCCACACTCCCTCATCCCCAATCCCCGATTTACGATCGCAATTTGTGAGCATTGATTCCTGTGAGGATACCAACCAGCAGCCAAGTGATAGCTAATCCGATGACTTCGCCTAAGAATAACTGCGTGAAGCGGCGTAAAACGATCCCCACAGCAGAACCGAAAGGAATAGCGATCGCCCAACTTGCCGAAGAGACAAATATCCATCGCCAGACTACGGAGACTGGTTGAAAAATTGCTAAGCATTGTGTCAATCCAACCCCTAAGCCACCAAGTCCTCCATAAATTGCGCCGTGGAGAATTCTTAAAGGGAGAAACTGAGTGCTAGGTACAATCCAACCCAAGCCACCAATACCGATGGCAGTGATGATACTCCAACCCAAAAGAGTTGACAAAATCCACCTAATACAAACTATAGGTTGTTTGAAAAGAAAACCTTGAGGAAGTGCGATCGCAAATCCACCGATAGCTGCTTGTACTACCCCAATATCCGGCTTTTCGCCGACTTCTATTAACAGTAAACTCAATAAAAAACCAGCAAAAGTAGCTAAAGCCCAGAGCAATGCAAAGCTAAATCTAGTATTGTCAGGCACTAATGGCATCAAACTTTCTTGAATTGTAATGGTCTTTTCGCTTTAGTATCAAACATATCAAGAAAAGCTTTGCGTCGTTGTTGGGGTGATTCAGGTACGATGTAACCCCACAGACTCTCCCAGTAAAAAAAGGAGATTCCGTCAAAATTGCGATCGCGTACTGCTTGAACCTGTGCTTCAATTTGGGGAATTTTGACTGGATTATGAACTGTTCCCGTTAATATACCAATTCCTACTGGAATTAGACTTTGGGCTAATTTCACAGATGGTTGTTCGAGTTGAGCGATAAAAGATTTTTTGTCACTTCGATATACCTGTAAAATTAACTCATCCACTAAACCTTTTTTTACCCAATTTTCCCAGTCTTGCAAATAGTATTTATAGGCAAAAGCTTGGTAGTTGGGAGACAAAGATATTTTAGCTTTCGGTTTAACTGCCTTGACGGCTTGATAGATTTCTGCCATGAAATCAGTAATTTTGTCTGCTCGCCAACGCATCCATTCTGAATTAAAAGGATTACTTGGGGGACTTTTGCCTTGATGTTCTTGCTGATAAAGTTCAATAGTGAAGGAATCGTAACCAAACTGTACAGGCATTCCAAAGTGGTCGTCAAGTTGAATACCATCCACATCGTAATTTTTGACTACTTCTACAATTAGCCCTTGGATAAACTCTTGCACTTGCGGATGTAAAGGATTTAACCAAGCTTGCTTATTCACTAAGCCATTGTCGATTTCTTCTGGTGGAGTATCTTGAATAGAGTTGATACCTTCTTGCCCAATTGTCAACCAGTCAGGGTAACGCCTTGCTAATTCTGAATAATGGGGCGTCATAAACCCATATTCAAACCAAGGAATAACTCTCAAATCTTTATTTTTGGCAAGTCTAACTATTTTTGTTAAAACATCCTGTCCACCATGCATAAACTTAAGCAAAGGCTGAGTATCTGAACCTGTAGTCATTTTGGTTACAGCACTATGATAAAAAGTATGCCCTCTGTTCCAAACTACAGGATAAATTGTATTAAAATTGAGAGCCGATAATTGATTGAGAGCGCGATTAATACCCCAAGGTACAAATAGTACACCACTAGCAACATTAGTCAGCCAAACACCACGAATTTCTGTACTTAAAGGACTTGTTTTCTGAGAATAAACTGAGCCTGAAGAGTGTGAAAAAAATGTTATGGTGATTACTAATCCCAAACACAGCAAGTAAGAAAAAAAACTGCGTGCAACCTGATTCATTTGTCAACGTTACCAAGTGCGATCGCTACATTATATATAACTACAAAATTAAATTGTAATTCTCCGGAATATGTGAAGAAATGATGATTAAATCAGGAGTCAGAATTCAGAATCCACAATTCAGGAGTCAGAATAGTTAAAGAATACGAACCAAATTTGGGTCATCAATATACCTAAGAATGCCCAAACCTGATAAACTCCTAACTCCTAACTCCTAACTTATAGCGTTTCCTAGTCTCCTGATACCATTTCTGTTTGAAGATGCGCCTTATAAGACTGATGCAAAACTACACACTGTAGCGGCAATTCATGAATTGCCGCTACGCGAATAGAGCGCAGCCTCATATAGAATTGGTATGAGGTACAAATCTCTGCGTACCTGGAGCGCTTTACTTTGCGTCCCTTTGCATTTCAAAATATTATCTGTACCTCACTTAACTGGAAATCGCTATATAACTCCTTCTTAAAATCTTTCCACACCTTCAAATTGCTTCATAGGCAATGCATTTGCAGCTTCCCCACAAGTTCGTGGTGTGGGAAATATCTTTTCAGGATTTGCTAACCCTTGAGGATTAAAAACTTGGCGTACCCATTGCATAGTTTCTAAATCAACTTTGCTAAACATCTGTGGCATATAGCACTTTTTCTCTTCACCAATACCATGTTCCCCAGAAATGCTACCACCGACTTGGACGCAAAGCTTGAGAATTTTCCCTCCCATTTCTTCCACTTTCTCTAATGCCCCAGCCACAGAATTATCATACAAAATTAACGGATGAAGATTACCATCGCCGGCGTGAAAAACATTAGCAACTCGATAACCATATTGTTGACTTAACATCTCAATTTCATGCAGCACATAAGGCAACTGAGTACGGGGAATCACACCATCTTGTACATAATAATCTGGGCTTAAATGACCAGCAGCAGCAAAAGCCGCTTTACGTCCTTTCCATAATTTCAATCGTGTTTCTGGGTCACTAGCAGAAGTGATATTACGCGCACCATTCTTTTTACAAATTTCTGTAACTCGCTGTTTATTGCCTGCAACTTCCACTTCTAAACCATCAATTTCTATCAGCAAAATAGCAGTAGCATCACGGGGATAACAATTAGTTGCGACAACATCTTCAACGGCGTTGATACTAAAATTATCCATCATTTCCATCCCACCAGGAATAATTCCAGCGCTGATGATGTCAGAAACAGTTGCTCCAGCAGCTTCAATACTAGTGAAATCTGCCAACAGCACACAAATTGATTCTGCACTTTTGAGAATTCGCAAAGTAATTTCTGTGGCAATACCTAAAGTGCCTTCCGAACCAACAAAAACACCCGTTAAATCATAACCAGGCATTTCTGGAATTTGTCCGCCTAAATCAACAATTTCTCCTAACGGCGTGACAATTTTTAATCCTAAAACGTGGTTAGTAGTCACGCCATATTTGAGACAATGTACCCCACCAGAATTTTCCGCAATATTTCCACCAATAGAGCAAATAATTTGACTGGAAGGGTCGGGAGCGTAGTAAAAACCAGCACCACTAACAGCCTGTGTTACCCAACTATTAATCACCCCTGGTTGAACAACTGTACGTTGATTTTCCAAATCAATGTTGAGGATTTGCCGCATTAATGAAGTGACAATTAAAACCGAATCTAGCAACGGCAAAGCGCCGCCAGATAGACCGGTGCCTGAACCGCGTGCGATGAAGGGGATAGAATATTGGTTGCATATTTTCACAATTTCGGCAACTTGTTCTGTAGTTCTGGGTAAAACTACTACAGCGGGACGTTGACGATAGCCGGTTAAACCGTCGCATTCATAAGTAATAAGTTCTTCGCGGCGTTGCACGACGCCATTTTTGCCAAGAACAGCCTCGAATGCTTTGATAATGGGCTTCCAGTTACGTTGTTTTTTATCTTGGGTAAGCATAGGTTTTACAGTTAAAGGTAGATGTATGGCGTATTGCAGACTTTTTGGGAACGCTATAATTACCATTGTTGCAAGAATAGCAGCCAAGAGTGAGTAAAAAGCGACCACATTTGATTATTCTGGCGTTATTCCGTAGTTTGGAAGAAAGGTAATCTCCGTTAGCTAAGTTCAGCTATTATGTAGTTTTTGGATACGGGATACAAAGTTAGTTACTGTTTTACTAGATGCAATCAATTAACCTAGAAATAAAGCTCTCAAATACTGGATAAAATCATGGTTCAGGAAGTTTTAATCAATGATGATGATTACTATGTGCCAGATGCCAACCAGCTAGTCACTGAAGATGATACACCTGTGGACAATTTTGCTTCCGAAAAACAACAACGCCTCTTGGTTGGCTCTCTTTACAGTTCTCTACAAAATCAGACTTTTTTAGCAGCAGCCAATGTCGGTTTATACCATACAGATGGTCAACCCGCAATTGTACCCGACATTTTTCTCAGCTTGGATGTGCAAGTGCCTGAAAATTGGTGGGAAAAACAAAATCGTTGTTATATGGTTTGGCGTTTTGGTAAACCTCCGGAAGTTGTCCTCGAAATTGTATCTAACAAAGAAGGTGATGAACTGGCCAAAAAGCTGCAAATTTATGAACATATGCGGGCTAGTTACTATATCGTATATGACCCGAATCAGCAATTAGGAGAAAAAGTACTACGCGTTTATGAACTTAGGGGAAGACGTTACTTTGAAAGTGAAGAAACTTGGTTAGAACAAGTGGGTTTAGGTGTAACTTTATGGGAAGGTGAATTTGAAGGTAGACAGGATAATTGGTTACGCTGGTGCTACCAAGATGGAACTGTTTTACCAACTGGAGATGAACGCGCTTCCCAAGCCGAACAACGTGCCTCCGAAGCTGAACAACGTGTTTCTCAATCAGAACAACGCGCTTCCGAAGCTGAAGAACGCGCCCAAATTCTAGCAGAAAGGCTACGAGCTATGGGCATTGATCCCGACACTATCTAAAACACTGATGTAAAGACGCAAAAAAACTTTGCGTCTTTGTATGAGCAAAAAAAATCTCACGAACTCGTGCAATTTATAAACTCATTTATTCGCTGCCAAACTTTCTCTAAGAAATCAGGATCATCCGCATCAAACCACTCAATTTGTTGATATGCTCTAAACCAAGTGCGTTGTCGTTTGGCAAATTGTCTTGTATGCAAAACCGTTAATTCTTTCGCTTCGTCCAAAGAAATATCCCCAGCTAAATATTGCTTGATTTCTTGATAGCCCAAGGTATTCAACAAAGGTAAATCAGCACCATATTTTTGATAAAGATATTCCACTTCAGCAACCAAGCCATTTGCGATCATTTGCTCAGTACGCTGTTGAATACGAGCGCCCAACTTTTCAACATCGCAATCCAACCCAATTTGCAAAATCGGATAATTTGGTGGATTTTCCCCTTGCTGTTCTGATATCGGGTATCCAGTTACGTAATATACTTCTAACGCTCGTAAAGTTCGCACCGAATCATTAGCATGAATTTTTTGTGCGGCAACGGGATCGACTTGTTGTAACATTGCATAGAGTTGATTTTGACCGAGAGATTCCAGTTGCGATCGCAATTCATTTTGCGGTGCCACCCGAGGAATTTTCATCCCTTGGACAACAGAACGTATATATAAACCAGTACCACCAACCATGAAAAGTGGGAGAGATGAGGATGAAGAAGACGCGGAGAGTGTTTGTAATAAATTCGCCGCGTCCCCGTGTCCCCGCGTCCCCGTGTCTTCTTCTTTGGGAGATGAGAGAGAATTAATTAAGGCTTGCGCTTGCTGTTGGTAGTCTGCTACTGTCATCGTGTCTGTCGGCTCGCAGATATCTATTAAATAGTGCGGCACTAATTTTTGTTCAGCGATAGTTGGCTTAGCCGTGCCAATATCAAACTCACGGTAAACTTGACGTGAATCAGCACTGAGAATTACAGAACCCAACCGCATCGCCAAAGCCAAAGCCAAACCTGACTTACCCGTTGCCGTTGCTCCACAAATTACAATTAATTTTGTCATTTGTCATTTGTCATTTGTCATTTCTCCCCTGCCTCCCCTGCTCCTCTGCCCCTTTGCCCCTCTCCAACGGGACTGCAACCCCTGTATAAACTTCTCTTGAAAATGCCCTACAGACGCCAGCAAGGCTTTTGTGTTACAATTTTGGAGTGTTTTTACTTTTATTTGCCTTTAGGCGAGTTCAACCCCACGCATCAGGAGAGTTTACATGACGAGCAGTTACAGTGCCGATCAGATTCAAGTTCTGGAAGGTCTGGAAGCCGTCCGCAAACGACCAGGAATGTACATCGGTACCACCGGGCCGCGAGGACTCCACCATTTAGTTTACGAGGTGGTGGACAATTCAATCGATGAGGCTTTGGCTGGTCATTGCACTCATATAGAGGTGGATATCAACGCTGACGGTTCTGTGACTGTAACAGATGACGGTCGCGGTATTCCCGTCGATACTCACTCACGTACCGGGAAATCGGCTTTGGAAACCGTGATGACGGTACTGCACGCCGGTGGTAAGTTTGGCGGCGGTGGCTACAAAGTTTCTGGAGGATTGCATGGAGTTGGTATTTCTGTCGTCAATGCCCTGTCTGAGATTGTAGAAGTTACTGTTTGGCGAGATAAAAAAGTTCATATCCAGCGCTATGAACGGGGTATTCCAGTTACCGATCTGCAAGTCAAGCCTTACAAAGAAGCTAGAACCGGAACTTCTGTCACCTTTAAACCAGATACCCAAATATTCACTACTAGTATTGAGTTTGATTACATCACTTTATCAGGTCGCCTACGAGAATTGGCGTATCTGAATGCTGGTGTCAAAATTACCTTTACTGACCATCGTCTAGAATTACTGAAAAGTGATACACCCAAGGTAGAATCCTACGAATACAAGGGTGGCATTAAAGAGTACATTGCTTACATGAACCGTGAAAAGCAACCACTGCATGAAGAAATTATCTATGTGCAGGGGGAACGGAACAACGTACAAGTGGAAGTTTCTTTACAGTGGTGTACTGATGCTTATACGGATAATGTGCTAGGTTTTGCTAACAATATTCGCACGGTGGATGGTGGTACGCACTTAGAAGGATTGAAAGCAGTTCTGACTCGGACATTAAATGCGATCGCCCGCAAACGAAATAAAATTAAAGAAAATGAACCCAACCTCAGTGGCGAACACGTCCGCGAAGGTTTAACAGCGGTAATTTCTGTAAAAGTCCCCGATCCAGAATTTGAAGGACAAACCAAAACCAAACTCGGTAACACCGAAGTTCGCGGTATTGTCGATTCCTTGGTGGGAGAAGTCCTCACCGAGTACCTAGAATTTCACCCCAGTGTGGCTGATGCGATTTTAGATAAAGCTATCCAAGCTTTCAAAGCCGCAGAAGCCGCGCGTCACGCACGGGAATTAGTCAGACGCAAATCCGTACTCGAATCTTCGCCATTACCTGGTAAATTGGCAGATTGTAGTTCCCGCGATCCCGGCGAATCAGAGATTTTCATCGTGGAAGGCGACTCAGCCGGCGGATGTTACATTGGTAGTACGCTAGTAGCATTAGCTGATGGACGTAATCTTAGTCTTGAAGAAATTGTTGCCGAACAGGCAATGGGAAAAGAGCATTTTTGCTACACAATCAGAGAAAGTGGAAATATTGGCATAGAGAGAATCATCAATGCCCGAATGACAAAGGCTAATGCCGAAGTCATCAAAATTACATTGGATAACGGGGAAACGCTAATTTGTACACCCGATCACCTACATATGTTGCGAGATGGCAGTTATAAGCCAGCAGAGTTACTGACTCCAGAAGACTCGCTCATGCCTTTACATCGTCAGATATCGCAGAAGAATGAAAAGGGAACGGGACTTATTGGCTACGAAAAAGTTTGGAATCCATTGACCGATAAGTGGATTTACACTCATTTGCTGGCAGATTTTTACAATCTTGAGCATGGTGTTTACAAGTCGTCGGATGGTAGCGATCGCCATCATGTTGATTTCAACAAACTCAATAATAATCCGACAAACATCAGGCGGATGTATCGGAAAATACACTTAGATTTGCATCGCCAACACCTGAAAAAAACACTACATCGACCAGATGTAATTGAAAAGAGCCGCCAAATTCATCAAAGTGAGGAATTTCGCGCCTTGATGAGTGAAAGAATGCGGGAAGAACAAACACGCCAGATTCTCTCACAACAGGCAAAGGCGCAGTGGGAAGATGATGCTTACAAGGCTTATATGCTTGTGAAGTGGCGGGAGTTTTACCAAAGCAATGACGCCTATCGCCAAGAAAATAACCAGTTGCTCAATCAAATTCAGCAAAAGTATTGGAGTGATGAAGCAAATCGTCTGGCTCAAGCTCAAAAAGTTCGGGACTATTTTGCTAATAATCCAGAGATGCGTGAAACTTACTCACTTGTAGCCAAGCAACAATGGCAAGATGAGGCTTTGTTAGCATGGCGACGAGAAAAAACACAGGAACAATGGACACCTGAATTCCGTGCTAAGCGTCAAGCTGCTTTACAGCAAACTTACTATCGCAAAACTATTGCTGCTCTCAAGCAAATCGAAGTTGAGCAAGGTGGACTGGACTTGGATGCTTATCAGGCTCACCGTTTACAGGTACGAGACAAATCTTTGTTGAAATTCGATACATTCTGTAACCGCTACTTTGAAGGTAATCATGCTCTTGCTTGTGAAGCAGTTGCCAACTATAATCACCGCGTTGTTTCTATCGAACGTTTAGCGGAACGCGTAGATGTTTACGACATTGAAGTTCCTCATACTCACAATTTTGCGCTAGCAAGTGGTGTGTTTGTCCATAACAGCGCCAAACAAGGACGCGATCGCCGCACTCAAGCTATCTTGCCTCTACGTGGTAAAATCCTCAACATTGAAAAAACCGACGACGCCAAAATTTATAAAAATAACGAAGTTCAAGCGTTAATTACAGCACTCGGTTTAGGTGTCAAAGGCGAGGAATTCGATTCCACCCAACTGCGCTATCACCGGATAGTCATCATGACTGACGCTGACGTAGATGGAGCGCACATCCGCACTTTGTTGTTAACATTCTTCTATCGGTATCAGCGATCGCTCATTGAACAAGGCTTTATTTACATTGCTTGTCCCCCACTGTTTAAAGTAGAACGCGGGCGCAATCATGAATATTGCTATAGCGATCGTGAAAAAGACCAAGTAATTGCCAAATTTCCAGCCAACGCCAACTACACCATTCAACGCTTCAAAGGTTTGGGTGAAATGATGCCACAACAACTCTGGGACACCACAATGAACCCAGAAACTCGCAAAATGAAGCAAGTCGAAATTGAAGACGCCGCCGAAGCCGATCGCATTTTCACTATTTTAATGGGCGATCGTGTCGCACCCAGAAGAGAATTCATTGAAACCTATGGTTCCAAACTCAACTTCACGGATCTAGATATTTAATTCAATTTTTTCTCACGATTCTAATAATTTGTGACTCTGGTAATGGGTAATGGGTAAAAAACCTATTACCCATTCCCTTTTTTATCATTTCTACCCAAAGAAAAATTTCAAAATTTCCGGTAGGCAAAAGCCCAGAGGATTATGGAAAAACACAATTCAGATCAACCCAAAACCCTCATGTAGAGACGCGATTTATCGCGTCTTCAAAGTTTACGTATTTTCTCACGAATGATTCTGGATTGCTGTAGCTGTGCTGCCACAAATTTCATTCAAATGAAAATCACTATGACAAATTACAAAAACTACCTCTTTTGGCTGATGACAAACTAATAAGCTACTCAATATTTTCTATTGATATTTTTTCTGACTCTAAACTATGTCATTAGATAAGTGACTATATTCATAAATTAATTAATTATTATCAATAATTCCCTATTTAATTGGATTCTAGACAAAATTATGAAAGCGACTAAAGGCATAGTAAAAAAAGCATTTGTTTATATTGTTGGCATAAGTAGCCTGGTTGCTCTGTCTGCCTGTGCTGAGCCTGTCACACAAAATCCTGTAGCAACCGTCCCTCCCGTTACCCAAACCCCCATAACAACTCCTCCTCTCATCACGCCAACCCCCACTACCACCCAAAATTTAGCAGAACTGGCAAAGTCAGCAGCCGCCCAGGGACAGTTTCAAACTCTCATCAAAGCAGTGGGAGCCGCTGGCTTAAATGAACAATTGACTGCACCAGGCCCTTACACAGTTTTTGCACCTACTGACGCGGCTTTCTCCGCTTTACCAAAAGCTACTTTAGATAGACTCTTACAGCCCGCTAACAAGCAACAATTAGTCAGATTTTTGGCTTACCACGTTATACCCGAGCAAATTACCTCCCAAGAATTAACATCTGGACAAGTTAAAACCGTGGAAGGTACTCCCGTTAAAATCACAGTTGACCCTACGACTAAAACCATAACCGTCAATAACGCTAAAGTGACTCAGCCCGATATCCCAGCTAGCAATGGCATCGTTCACATAGTTGATCGGGTAATTCTACCACCCAATTTTCCCGCAAGTCTAAGCGCTACCCCAACACCACGATAGTTCAGCCAAGCTTCTGTCACTCTGGAGAAAAAAATAATTCTAGGCTGAGCTTACCGTCCTCACGCCACTTGAGATCCAATCCACGCCTAGACGCTAAAAATCAATTAAAGAGAATTCTAGGTTGGCTGACCACTTGCCTACAGCAATTTTACGATGAATCGAGTAAATTATTACAGCCCCTAATTCCTAGCCCTCTTTGCCATTTCAGGGTTTATTCAACATAACCTGGAAGCGCTACATATGTAATATGCATAATACACAAAAATCTCAATTTTCTAGTTAGCAACTCATCATATAATTTGATTTATTGTGAAGATTTAAAAAATCAATGTTCAAATCCTAGCAAAACTACCAACTTTTTTGAAAACCAGCCGATTAACGCTCTTCTGCACTGACTGACTGATTAATTTCGTCCACCAGCGAAAAACACATTTGTTATGCTTGAATAACATAACTAAATATCATCTATCAAACAACAGTTAATAAGTATCTTGAGGATTTTTCATAATTGGATGACAAATTGACAAAAAAATACTGAACTAAAAGTATTTAAATTTACAGAAAATTTACTTAAAAAAGCTTCCTAACCAAGTCATCAGGCAAATCTGAAGTTTTCTTTGCTTAGGGTAATCCCAGGTGGAAGCAAATACCATCTGGCTGAAAACTTGTTAATATCTTCATGTAGCACCGTAGGAACAGTCATTGCATCGCATGTATCCAATGTACTTGTGCCTTAGGTAAACTAATATCAACGATCTTTCAGGGCAAATCGTTTTTGAATTGATTAAAATATCGTTGTATACAATAAGAAGAGTTTGTCAAGTTTCATAGGGCTGAAATCGCCACAGTGCGCTAACGTGTGAATAAGACCGAATTAATTAAACCTAAAGCGATCTGCTATCAGGTCGATTCTGCCAAAACCTCAACTCCTCAGTTAAGGTAATGATTACGCAGAAGGTTAACTGCTTTGGGGCAAGCACCACAACTCTAGTTGTATTTATTGACAGGAAAAACCCACTTTGATCCAAGGAATCAATGATTTATGAAGGAAATGTAAAATAGGTAGGTTAAGACTTTTCACCTGAGTTAACATAACAATGCACTCTTTCTCAGTAATTAATGTTGTGTAAAATACATGAAAATGAGCAAAACAAAGTGTACTTAACTTTTAAATGCAATCTAAAGAACCAATGCAATTCCAAAAAGTCTAGAAAATATTTCCGGGTTTAATTCCCGTTTTTAATGTCTTTTTGGTAAAAGTAGCTAACACTTGCTTAATGAATTCACGATCAATACACAAAAAGAGTGCAATTTTTGTGAAACAGGCTACAATCGGAAGAGTCTTTATACGAAAATCTGCCAAAAGTCTGATTGTTTGTATCGAGTGGCAAGTTTTTGATAAGGGTGAGTCTTTTTTTAAGACCAGTCACTTAAAAACTATGTGTGATAGCAACACATAAGGTATTTACTAAAGTGAACAAGTCAACTTTAGTAGTGACTTAAACTAAAGTAAAAAGCCCTCCTACAGAGGTGCAAAAGTGCCGAAAATATCTCTGGTAAATCTGCCAAAAAGATTATTTTCGGTTTTCAACTAGCTCGTTTAAAAGAGCATTAAACACATCTTGAGTAATTGATTCTGCAAGGAGCATGAGGAACGCGGCATGAACCAGGCTAACAACGTACTCGAAAGCATATATCAGCCTGACCTAGAAATAATGAATCAGCCTGAGCTCGAGTTAGAAGAACTCTTAATTGATGATGAAGAGGACTTGCTGATCATCGATGAAGGTGACGATGAGTTTTTAGAGCCTCAGTCTGATGAGGACGACGCAAAGTCTGGAAAAGCCGCTAAATCGCGTCGTCGGACACAAAGCAAGAAAAAGCACTACACTGAAGATTCGATTCGGCTTTACTTGCAAGAAATTGGTAGAATTCGTCTGTTGCGGGCAGATGAAGAAATCGAATTGGCCCGTAAAATAGCCGATTTATTGGAATTAGAGCGGGTACGGGAAAGACTTTCAGAACAGTTAGATCGCGATCCTCGTGATAGTGAATGGGCAGAAGCCGTGCAACTACCATTACCAGCTTTTCGTTATCGCCTGCACGTTGGACGCAGAGCGAAAGACAAGATGGTGCAATCTAACTTGCGTCTTGTGGTTTCAATTGCTAAGAAGTACATGAATCGTGGTTTGTCGTTCCAAGACTTAATTCAGGAAGGCAGTCTCGGTTTGATTCGCGCTGCTGAAAAGTTTGACCACGAGAAAGGTTATAAGTTTTCTACCTACGCTACATGGTGGATTCGTCAAGCAATTACCAGGGCGATCGCCGATCAATCCCGCACTATTCGTCTTCCAGTCCACCTTTACGAAACCATTTCTCGAATTAAGAAAACTACCAAGTTGTTATCTCAAGAAATGGGTCGTAAACCTACAGAAGAAGAAATCGCTACTCGGATGGAAATGACCATTGAGAAATTGCGGTTTATTGCTAAATCTGCCCAGTTACCTATTTCATTAGAAACGCCCATTGGGAAAGAAGAAGATTCTCGGTTAGGCGATTTTATTGAATCCGATGGTGAAACGCCAGAAGACCAAGTTTCCAAAAATCTGCTGCGCGAAGACCTCGAAAAAGTTCTCGACAGTCTCAGTCCTCGTGAACGCGATGTTCTCAGACTGCGGTACGGCTTAGATGATGGTCGGATGAAGACACTTGAAGAAATTGGGCAGATTTTCAACGTCACCCGCGAGCGCATTCGCCAAATTGAAGCGAAGGCACTCCGCAAGTTACGTCATCCAAATCGCAACAGCGTTCTTAAGGAATATATTCGGTAATTAAGAGTCATTTGTCAATAGTCATTGGTCATTAGTGAATAAACAAAACGCAAAGGACAAATGACAAAAGACAAATGACAGATGGCAAACAAATAAAAAACCTGGAGTCCTAATTCACTACCAGGTTTTTTTATTTATGGGTCATCTTAGATATTAAAATTTGTACCAATTTTAAAAAGGAATGCACAGATGAATTTACAGAACTCTTTGCTAGAAAGAAATTCTTAATCCTAAATCCAAATTGGTATTAGAGAATACCCCAGAAGTGTAGAAAACCTTGGCCAGAAAAAACTTCAACTAGTAATGCTGCTAAAAAGCCAATCATTGCCAAGCGACCGTTCCAAATTTCTGCTTGTGGAGTAAAGCCCCAACGCCAAGCGTTACGATCTTCAACTACGGGAGTAGTAACTTTTGTTGTGGTTGCATTTGTCATGATTGGTACTCCAAACTTTATCTTTAAGCTTTATTGCCTTACGTAAACTAATATAACAAATATTTTCATGAAAGCAACAATTTTTATATTTTTGTTGCGATAGCTTGACATTTGCACTAGCTATTAATTAGTACAAGCTAAAACATCTATCTTTGGATACAACTACTCAAGACTTTTGGCATTACTAATTTACCGAACAGAATTCAGGAGTCAGGAGTCAGAATTCAGCATGAATTCTGTACGACTGGCGGATAGCGTAGCGTGAAGCCTTCTCTTCGAGAGGCTTCTCTACGAGAGGCTTCCCCAACGCCAACGCCAACGGCATGGCTTCGCTGAGAGCGATCTGTTGATGTCCTAACCAACTTGGCTGTTGCTATGGATAGTTAAGTTAGAGTTATTAATAATAAAAATAATTTATACTCTGAAGGAATTTTCATTTAATAAATTGATATTTAAACTGTTTGATAGTAGATCAAAAAAACTTATGAACAAACAGCAAACTAATGATTTTGACAAAATTATCCTTACTGCTTTCATGGTTAGTTTAGCTAGACAGTTCACAGATATTCCTTATGCTAAGTAGCTCAATATCAAATAACACAAATTCTAGAACTAGCATCTGGTTTATTACCACGTGGGCTTTTCATGTCTAGGAATCCGAATATCACCTTTATTGAAAGTGACTTGCCTAAGATGATTCGTTGCAAGCAGCAACTCGTCCAGCAACTTGTGGGGGAACGTCCTAACCTGCATTTTATAGAAATTGATGCTACTAGTCGTCCTAATGAGTTTTCCAAGAGTACTTCTGTACTCAATACTGGACAACCAGTGATGATTTTGTGTGAAGGATTGCTGACACATCTGACTTTGGTAGAAAAACAGCTTGTGTGTGCCAATATCCGCGATATGCTTCACTCTTATGGTGGTGTTTGGATTACTCCCGATTTCATTGACACAGCTAGTTTAGTGCGATCGCAACAAGATGACTCAGGTTTACAAAAGCTATTACAAAGAGGTACTAACCTCACAGGCAGGTCTTTAATAAATAATAATTTTGGCATACTCGATCAAGCACGGCAGTTTGTTTATCAACAAGGTTTTCGTGTGATAGAACATAGTATGTTAAACGTAATAGACGAGTTAAGCTGCTTAGAAATTTTGGCCGATGATGTAGAAGTGGTAAAGAAAATGCTTGCTACTCAATCTGTTTTCGCCCTTACTCTTGATGTTGCTTGACTTTTCCTGAGGGCTTCCAATTAAAAAAACATAGTATCGTAGGGTAGCACAGCTGTGCTACCCTACAAACTAAAAATAATTTGGGATAATTTATTTTTTGGAAGTCCCTAAGCTCGGACTTCGGCGACGGTGATAATTTTTTCATCCCGGCTGAGTTGGAGGATGCTTTCACCTTTAACATCTCTGCTTAAAATAGGCACTGTTTCTACAGGTATCCGTACTACCCGGTCTTTGTTTGTCACTAGGGCTACCTCGCTAGAAGCGATCGCCTTGACCATACCAGCTAAGTTGTCAGTTTTGCTGGCAAATTTCAGCGCTTGTGTGCCTAAATCGCCTCGATTAGCTGCTCTTAATTGACTCGCAATCATCCGCTTGGCATGTCCTTCTTGAGTAACTAGCAATAGCTGGTCATCTTTGCTGACAGTGACACAGCCAACCATTTGCTGATTTCTCAATAGTCGAAATGCTTGTAAACCCATTGCTGTACGACCCATGATTGGTAGTTGTTCATCATTAACCGCAAACCGCAATACTCGCCCACCAGAACTAGCTAAAATCAGATGTTCCCCTGGAATAGTGAACTGGGTAAATGACAATCGATCGTCATCTTTGAGCTTCAAAATCGTGATGCCGCGACGAGTTAAATTAGTAAATTCTTCCAAAGACAAACGCTTAATTCGTCCCTGTTGTGTCAAGAGAACCATCTGGCTAGCTTCAAGATTTTCCGAGAGTAAAAACCGGCTAACCACATCTTCTTGAGCGCCTTGGGCAGTATTGCTGAGGGTGGTAATCAGTGGTGTTCCGCGTGGAGAACGTCCAGTGGTTGGGGGAATCTCTCCCACCTTCACAGGGTAGACTTTGCCACCACTGGTGAGGATTAGCAAATCTTTGTCTGTATCCGTCAATACAGTTTGAATAATAAAATCATGGTCGTGTAGACCATTTTCAATTTTCGGCTTTTTCCCTGATGTCTGAATGCGGCGGACATAACCCCGTTGGGTAAACTCTAAAATTACTTCCTGTGCAGGTTCTTCTAATTTTGGATTTTGGATTTTGGATTTTGGATTGTCTTCATCATCCTGTGTTCCTCTGCTCCTCTGCTCCTCTGCTCCTCTGCTCCTCTGCTCCTCTAGTATTTTTGTCCGTCGGGAATCGTTGTATTTGCGCTTGAGCGATCGCAAGTCTTTTTTCAGCGCCTTGAGTAATTCGTGGCGATCGCTTAGTAATCTTTGTAATAAATCAATTTGCTCGCTGAGTTCTTCAAATTCCTGCTGTAAGTTTTGCTGCTCTAAACTGGTGAGGCGGCGCAACGGCATCGCCAGAATCGCATCTCCTTGTATCTCACTCAAATCTAGTCGGCTGCAAAGGTTGATTTTTGCGGTACTACCATCAGCAGCTTGACGCAAAATTTCAATTACTTCATCCAAGTTAGACAAAGCTTTCAGCAAACCTTCCACCAAATGCGATCGACTTTGAGCTTTCCCCAACTCGTAACTGTAGCGACGGTTGAGGGTTTGTTCTCGGAAACTCAAAAACTCCTGTAAAAGTTGCCGCAAACTTAACTGGCGGGGTTGTCCATCGACTATTGCCAACAGAATTGCCCCAAAGTTACTTTGTAAAGCAGTTTGATGATATAAATTTTGCAGAACTTCTTGGGGATTTGTATCGCGTTTAAGTTCGATTACCACCCGCATACCTTCGCGATCGCTTTCGTCTCGGAGATCGGAAATTCCTTGTAGGCGACCTTGATTTACTAAGTCCGCTACCTTCTCAATCCAGCCTGCTTTATTCACTTGATATGGCAATTCTGTGATAATAATTGCCGTTCGGCGCTTGCTTCCCCTGGTTGCTGGAATTTCCTCCAATTTCGCCAGTCCCCGCAGCACAATTCCACCCTTACCCGTGGTGTAAGCCTCCCGAATTCCCACCTCACCAACTATTTCCCCACCAGTGGGAAAATCCGGCCCTGGAATTAGCTCGAATAACTTTTCATCTGACAAATCTGGGCTGTCGATTAAGGCAATCAATCCATCGACTACTTCCCCTAAGTTGTGCGGTGGAACATTCGTCGCCATCCCTACGGCAATACCAGAACAACCATTGAGTAACAAAAATGGTAACTGAGCAGGTAACACCGTTGGTTCTTGCTGGGAATTATCGAAGTTGCCGACAAATTCCACCGTTTCTTCGCCAATTTCAGTCAGCATTCCCTCATAGCTGATAGGTGCAAGGCGCGTTTCTGTGTAGCGCATCGCTGCTGGAGGGTCATTATCGACGCTACCAAAGTTACCATGTCCTGCCAGTAAAGGATAGCGGCTAGAAAAGTCCTGCACCAGTCTTACTAAGGCATCGTAAACTGATTGGTCACCGTGGGGATGGTATTTACCCAGTACATCACCTACTACACGGGCACATTTCCGATAGGGTCTATCTGGTACTAAACCGAGTTCGTGCATTGCATACAGAATACGGCGATGCACTGGTTTCAAGCCATCACGCACGTCTGGTAGCGCTCGCCCGACAATCACGCTCATGGCATATTCTAAGTAAGACCGTTGCATCTCGGTGTGCAGGGCTGTTGTAATGACCTGTCCCGTTGAGAGAAGGTTTAACTGTTTTGCCATGAGTTTTTTCCCTGAAATTTAACTACACAAAAACCGACGAAACTCAATACTCCAGCAACCACAGCATAACGGATGAAATGGGATTCCTGACAAAATCTTGATAGTCACAGAAGAAAAAGCAGTAGTATCATCCTTGATGACGAGGCTCTTGATTGACTATTAAAAAGAAGGCAGACGACTATAATCTACATACATTTAGTAGCCAGGATATTTACCATGATTGCATTTCTTAATTTGAAATTTTGGCCAAAATCTCAGCCGCTTGCGGTGATGACTGTGCCAGCAAACAGACGCTACTTGCAACGCTATGGCAACCCCAAAGGCAAACAAGCCAGGATATTCACACAACACAGTGGCTCAACTTTCCAGCAGGAATTTTGAATTTTGCCGAAAGTTTGTAGCTTGCTGAGTTCAGAAGTTCTACTATGGTCACCGCTGGGCATAGCAAGATCCCAAAGATTACAGTTAGCGCTTAAAACCGTCCAAGACCAATTTTTGAATCCCTCCACCTCTATAAGTAAAATTCTCATGAAAACCGTTTTAATTGTCGAAGACGATCTAATTAATGCTCGTGTTTTTTCCAAGATTTTGTCCAAGCGCGGCGGCTTAGGGGTGAAACATACTGAAAATGTGGAAGAAGTAATAAAAATTGCCCAATCAGGAGAAGCAGACTTGATTTTGATGGACGTTTCTCTCTCAAGAAGTGTTTATCAAGGCAAGTCAGTTGATGGCATCAAAATTACACAAATGTTAAAAGCAGACCCAAAAACAGCAAACTTACCCGTCATCCTGGTGACAGCACATGCTATGGAAGGCGATCGCGAGAACTTTCTCAAGCAAAGCGGTGCTGATGGCTACATTTCTAAACCAGTTGTTGACCATCAACAATTTGTCGATCAAATCATCACACTTCTACCCGCAGACAACCACTGAACAATCACGACTGATTTTTAGTTAAGTATATATGTACTATAAAGAGGTCCTGTTCGGCAAGTGGTAATAGGAGTTGGGCATTGGGGACTGGGGCATTGGGGCATTGGGGAGTTAGGAGTTAGGAGTTAGGAGTTAGGAGTTAGGAGTTAAGAGTTATTGTCTCCCTCATCTCCCTCATCTCCCTCATCTCCCCATCTCCCTCATCTCCCCATCTCCCCACTCCCCACTCCTATTGCGTAGGCCGTTGTTCAGAAACTGATGATGAATTTCCGCCTTGTAGAGCTGCTTGAATACGAGGTAATTCTAGGAATTTTTTCGTATCAGATAATAGGCGATCGCCCCAGAGATTTTCTTTGAGAAAATCCAAGCTACCATAGCGCGGATCGATGCGGAGTGCGGCTTCACCCATGCTCAGTCCTTGTTGGCGGTCGCCTTTAGTATATAGTGCCACTCCCAAAGCCAATAAAGGTTCTGCGGCTTGTTTATCAATGGTGACAGCCGATTGCCATTGCTTAATTGCTCCTGAGATATCACCTTGTTCGTAGTTGATTAAGCCGATATTATTGATCGCCGGCCAGAATTTTTTATCTTGAGTCACAGCTTGGTTGTACTGGGCGATCGCATCTGGCAATCGACCTAGCAGAAAGTAAGCATTACCCAAATCAAACAATCCTTCTGGGTCATTGGGTTTTAACTTCAAACCCTCTTGGTAATTGACAACAGCTTCTTGGTACTTTTTCTGTTGAAAATTAGCTGATCCTATAGCAAACAGAATATCAGCATTTTTCGGGTTAAGGGATTGGGCTTTTTTTAAGGTTGCGATCGCTCCGTCAAACTCTTTGGTTTGTAACTGCAATCCACCTAAGAGCAACCATACTTTATCATTGTTAGGAGCCAGTTGAGTAGCCAACCGCGCTCGTGGCAAAGCTAACTCAACCTGTTGAAATTGAGCTAGTTGAGCCGCCTCCTGCGCCAAAGTCAACCCCTGCTTTTCTAACTTTGCTGCATCTAGTTGCAGTGTATGGGGTATTAATGCCTGCGCGTTAGCGGCTTTTGGTACACTCCATAAACTACAGACAACCAGAAGAAAAATCAAATAAAAATGTTTAGGCACAATACCGCCTCTGGGCCACTTATCAAAGAATCTTTCAGCTAGCTTAAACGATCTCCGCTGTTGGCGGCAGTAAAATCTTGTATTGGGCATTGGGCATTGGGCATTGGAAGTTAGGAGTTAGGAGTTAGGAGTTAGGAGTTAGGAGTTATTCTCCCCTTATCCCCTTGTCCTCTTCTCTCCCCATGCCCCATGCCCCATGCCCCATGCCCCATTCCCCATGCCCCATTCCCCATGCCCCATTCCCCATTCCCCATGACAAAAACTGATGACTTTGGTCATACACCAGTCTGGAATTACTTGTGACTTTGGTCATACATCGGTTTAGACGTTTTGATCAATAATTATTATGTATGAATTTATACGATGAGGTAAATACTAGCCATTTTACGGGGGATTTCAACTTGGTGAGGTAAACAGCTTGGGTTTGGTATCCAGACCTCAACCCTGTTTTACTTCTGAATTCTGAATTCTGATTTCTAAAATTTTTGAATCACAACTGAAGTGCAAAGGGGTCAATTTTATGTTCAAACAAAACTGTGCGTCTATAGTCTTAGCTGCTGCTACGATGGTTGTTCCTACTCTCTTGAGTGCACCTGCAAATGCTCAAACCCAAGTCTACGTCGTTGCTGAGGGCGATCGAGATTGGAACCGTGATGGCAGACCTAATCCTAGAGAAATCAGAAATCGCCGAAACTCTGACAATTGGAACCGTGACGGCAGACCTAATTCTAGAGAAATCAGAAATCGCCGAAACTCTGACAATTGGAACCGTGACGGCAGACCTAATTCTAGAGAAGTTAGAAATCGCCAAAACTGGGACGATTGGAACCGGGACGGCAGACCTAATCCTAGAGAAATCAGAAATCGCCGAAACTCGGACAATTGGAACCGGGACAACCAACCCTATACCAGAATCATCAGACTTCGTAATGGTGACATCAGATACCCCAATGGACAAATTATTCCTTCTAGGAGCATAGTCAGACTACGTAATCAAGGTTATTTTAGACTTCCCAATGGGGATATTCTTCTTCCCAGTCAAGAAATTGTTCCTGCTAGAAGGTTAGTTCGAGTGCGTGATGGTTATTTCAGACTTCCTGATGGACTGGTAGTGCAAATCAACCTTTAAAACACTAAAAACTCAAAATCATCGTCAGTATGGAGCTACCAGGCTATAGTTTTAGCCGTGAAGAACAGCTCGGTAGCCATTCTTTCTATACCCAAAATTAATATGAAAATTAATACACAAGACTCTGTAGATTCACCAATTTTGGTTCCAGAGGCAAAGAAAAAACAGGGCAAGAAAAATTGGCTCTCTTGGCTACTCGTCCTTGCCTTGTTGGGTGGAATTGGCTATGCAGTTTATTACCAAGTAGCTGTTGTTCCACGTCAAGAAGCTAGACGCCGCGTGCTAACAAGGCCTGTACAAAGACAAAATTTAGTAATCAAAGTTTCAGCCAACGGAGAGGTGAAGCCTGAGCGGTCAATTAACCTCAGCCCAAAAAATTCAGGCATACTCAAAACACTACTGGCGAAAGAAGGAGATATCGTCAAACAAGGGCAGATTTTAGCTTACATGGATGATTCCAACCTGCGGGGGCAACTCACTTCTGCTCGGGGACAATTGGCACAAGCCCAAGCGAATTTGCAAAAAGCACAGGCAGGTAATCGCCCTCAAGATATTGCCCAAGCACAGGCACAACTTGACGAAGCCCAAGCGAATCTTGAAAAGGTACAAGCGGGCAATCGCTCTCAAGATATTGCCCAAGCACAGGCACGTTTACAAAGCGCTCAAGCAAACTTGAGCAAAGCCGAAGATGATTTTCAGCGCAATCAACAACTTTACAATGCACGGGGTATTTCTCTTCAGGCTCTAAATCAAAGCCGCGCCGACAAGGATAGCGCCCAAGGTGCTGTCAACGAAGCACAGCAAGCACTAGCTCTGCAAAAAGCTGGATCGCGCCCAGAAGACATCGAACAAGCACGAGCTGTGGTCAAGCAAAGACAACAAGCTTTGGCACTCCTCAAAGCTGGAACCCGCCAAGAAGATATAGACGTAGCCCGCGCCCAGGTGACATCTGCTCAGGGTTCACTGCAAAACATCCAAGCCGAAATCAATGACACGATTATTCGTGCCCCTTTTGATGGCGTGGTGACGAAAAAGTATGCCGATCCCGGCGCTTTCGTAACTCCCACAACTGCCAGTAGTGAGATATCTTCTGCTACTTCTTCTTCAATCTTGGCTCTGGCTTCCACAAATGAAGTTGTCGCCAATTTAGCGGAAACCAATATTTCCAAAATTAGCCTTGGTCAAAAAGTTACCATTCAGGCGGATGCCTACCCAGGAAAAACCTTTGAAGGAAAAGTCAGGCAAATTGCTGCCCAATCTGTAGTAGAGCAAAACGTTACCAGTTTTGAAGTCAGAGTGTCACTTTCAGACCCTGAAAGGATACTACGCTCTGGGATGAATGTGGAAGCAGATTTTCAAGTTGGTGAAGTGAAAAATGCCCTGGTGGTGCCAACAGCCTCGGTGGTGCGTCAAGAGAATGCCACAGGTGTGTTCGTACCAGGAAACAATAACAGACCTGTGTTCACTCCCATTGAGACGGGGGTCACCGCAAATAACTTTACTGAAGTTAAGTCTGGGTTGACAGGAAACGAACGAGTTTTGCTGAGTTTCCCACCAGGATCGCGTCCCCAATCAACACCACGAGGAGGAGTTTTTCCAGGCCTCGGAGGTGGCGGTGGCGGCGGCGGCGGAAGAGGAGCAGGTGGAGGAGGTCGTTCAGGCGGTGGTTCTTCTGGTGGTCGTTCTCAAGGCGGTGGTTCCCCTTAAAGAGAGTTTTAAATACAACGTTATGTTTAAGATATTTAAGGGTTTTTACAAAGCTAAGAATAGCCGCACAGTGCCGCTGTTGGAAATATTGTCAATGGCGGTAGAAACGCTGTGGAGTAATAAATTACGCACAGGATTAACTATGTTGGGCGTAATTATTGGCATTTCCTCAGTAATTGCCATTACCTCAGTTGGTCAAGGGGTGCAAAAGGGAGTTGAACAACAGATCCAAGCATTGGGTACAGATGTGCTGCAAATCTTAGCTGGTGCAGCCAGAAGCGGGAATGTCCGTCAAGGAGTAGGTTCTAGCAGCACGTTGACGTGGGAAGACGCCAAAGCGATCGCCACACAAGCCCCATCAGTTCAACTTGTTTCTGCCTACCTGCAACGAAGTGCCCAAGTTGTCTATGCAGGACAGAACACTTCAACAACAATTTATGGTACAGATTTAAACTACCCAGAAGTCAGAAATACCCACCCCCAACAGGGGAGATATTTTACTGAAGAAGAACTAAATGGCGCCGCCCAAGTTGCCATTCTTGGCCCTACAGTCCAACGCACACTTTTTGGACAGAGTGGCAATGTTATGGGCGAGAGAATTCGGATTCAGGGAGAAGCTTACGAAGTCATCGGCGTAATGGAACCTAAAGGTTCTCAAGGACCGATGGATCGAGATGACCAAATTTTCATTCCTCTAACTAGTATGTCGGCAAGACTAGTTGGTAATAATGCTTTGGTAGGCGTTTCTGTAACCGGGATTTTAGTTAAATCTCCGAATCAAGAAGATTTAGAAGCGGCTCAGTTTCAAGTCACCAATTTATTACGCTTGCGGCATAATATTTACCCGCCCCAAGCTGATGATTTCCGACTCACCAACCAAGCTGATATTGTTAGTACCTTCACTAATGTTGTCGGTTTATTTACAGTAATGGTAGTGGCGATCGCCGGCATCTCCCTAGTAGTTGGCGGCATTGGTATTGCCAACATCATGTTAGTTTCCGTAGTCGAACGCACACGAGAAATCGGCATTCGCAAAGCCGTAGGTGCCACCAACTCAGCAATCCTCAATCAATTTTTAGCGGAAGCGATCGTCATTTCTATTCTTGGCGGGGGTATTGGGATGGTGAGTGGTATTGTAATTGCTTACGGAGCAGCAAATATTTTTAAGTTTCCATTCGTAATTTCTTTATTATCAATAATTGCTGGATTTGGACTTTCAATAACAGTTGGCTTACTTGCTGGAGTGATTCCCGCACGTAACGCATCGAAATTAGATCCAATTACTGCTTTACGTAGTGATTAATTAAAAGTTAAAAATTTCACGATTGCAATTAGTAGCTAAATGTGATTTTTGACAAATCAGAACTTACGCAAAATCATGATAAAACCAACCGCAAAGGACACATTTGTGCAGCGTCTCGCAGAGAATAAATAAGAGTTTTAGAGAGTTTTTGCGTCAGTCCTACAACTTCCTAATGACCAATAATTAATGACTAATGACCAATGACTACAATGATTTGGATGGAATCTATCACCAAAACCTACTACTTAGGAGAAGTTAGTGTTCCGATTCTTAAGGGAATTCAACTCTCCATTGATGAAGGGGAATACGTCTCTATTATGGGTGCATCAGGTTCGGGTAAATCTACGCTCATGAATATTTTAGGATGTCTGGATAGACCCACAACTGGACACTATATTTTTGAAGGCAGAAACCTCACAACTTTTGATGATGATGAATTAGCTTATATCCGTAATCAAAGGATAGGTTTTGTTTTCCAACAATTTAATTTATTGGCGCGGGCGACAGCACTAGAAAATGTCATGTTGCCAATGGTTTATGCTAACTTATCCAAACCAAAACGCCGGGAAAGGGCATTAGAAGCTTTGGAAAAGGTAGGGCTAGGAGAACGCATTTCTAACCGTCCTAGTCAACTCTCTGGTGGACAACAACAACGGGTAGCTATTGCTCGTGCTTTAGTCAATCGACCTGCATTAGTTTTGGCAGATGAGCCAACAGGTGCTTTAGATACTGAGACTTCTCATGAAGTGATGAATTTATTAACAGAACTTAATGAGCAAGGTATCACAATTGTAATTGTCACTCATGAACCAGATATTGCTGCTCAAACTAAAAGAATTATCCGAGTTCAAGATGGTTTAATTGTAGGTTGAGTCATTTGTCATTGGTCATTGGTCATTGGTCATTTGTCATTTATTATTCTCCGCGTCCTTGCGTCCTTGCGTCCTCCACTCCCCATTCCCCACTCCCCATTCCCCACTCCCCATTCCCCATTCCCATTACAAATATGAGTTTGATTTTTTGGTGTGTAAATTCTACCTGGATTGTCTTGGCAATTGCTATTTTTTTTCCAACTTTAACAAGTGCAACAACTCCCCCAAAACCACAAAATTCCTCAAGTTCTTTACAGGTTCCTGATTCTCTCAATCCCAATCCCAATCCTCTACAATTTCCTACCAAGCCGGAGGAAGTGAAGGTTCAGCAAACTGTGTCAATTAGTTTGACACAAGCCTTGGAATTAGCACAACGCAATAATCGAGATTTACAAATAGCCATCTTACAACTAGAACGCAGTCGTTCTGCACTCCGCGAATCTCAAGCTGCCTTATTTCCTACTCTTGGAATCAACGGAAATCTGACTAACAGTGGTAATGGTTTTAGGAGCAATTCATCTCAAGCTAGCACTTCTTTTAATGGTTCAGCACAACTGAATTATGATTTGTATACCTCTGGTAACCGAGAAGCTACTATCCAAGCAGCCGAAGAACAGTTACGGATAGATGAATTAAATGTTGAAAGCAGCTCTCTGGAAATTCAACTGAATGTCACGACTCAATATTATGATTTGCTACAGGCAGATGAACAAGTACGAATTAATCAGTCTGCTGTAGATAATGCTCAAGCTAGTTTGCGGGATACTGAAGCTAGAGAAAACGCTGGAGTGGGTACGGGATTTGATGTACTGCAAGCTCAGGTAAATTTAGCTAACGCTCAACAAGAACTGACTAATGCTATTTCCCAACAGCAAATCGCCCGTCGTCAGTTAGCAACTACCTTAAGTTTAGCCCAATCAGTTAATATCACTGCCTCAGATCCTGTAGAAATAGCAGGGCTTTGGCAGCCGACACTGGAAGAAACGATTATCCAAGCTTTTCAAAATCGTCCAGAATTGCAACAACAATTAGCACAACGTAATATTAGCGAGCAACAGCGACGACAGGCACTTTCACAGTTGGGACCGCAAATTAGTCTAGCAGGTAGCTACAGCGTGCGCGATCGCTATGATGATGGCGTTAGTTCTAGTGATAGCTATTCTGTGGGACTGCAAGCAAGTTTAAATTTGTTTGATGGGGGAGCAGCAAGAGCGCGTGCGGCTCAATCGAAAGCTAATATTGCGATCGCAGAAGTTCAATTTGCAAGCCAGCGTGACCAAATTCGCTTTAATGTAGAACAGTACTATTCTCAATTACAATCCAATTTAAATAATGTGCAGACTTCTAGTGTGGCTTTAAATCAAGCTACCCAGGCTTTGGATCTAGCCAGGTTGAGATTCCAAGCTGGTGTCGGGACTCAAACAGAGGTAATTGCTGCGGAAAACGATCTCACAAGAGCAGAAGGAAATCGAGTCACAGCTATCTTGGATTACAATCGCGCTCTAGCAAATTTACAAAGATCCGTCACTTCCAGGGCTTCACGCTAAAGTCAAATCAAGAAGCTGTATCCCCATATTTATCTATAACAATCCTCAATAATTCATGAGAAACAACCAAGGACAAATGACCAATGACAAAGGACAGTCAACACGAAAATTTTCACAAATCAAATAGGATTGCTATAGATATTGGTGGTACGATCGCCAGTTTAGCATCTACGGTTTTAATGCCTCTCGTCGTCTAGTTGGGCAGCTAGAAGCTAAGGTTTTTCAGGAAAAAAATGCTCAAACTTTGCTCACGGATAATATGCAGGGTTTATTAAATGCAAAACAGCAATATCAACAGGCTGCAACGGTAACCGATCGAAAAACTGCGATCGCTGCTTGGCAAACAGCACTAAATCAATTAGAGCAAATTCCTGGTCAAACTCTAGCAGGAAAAAGCGCACAAAATCAAATAGATGCCTACAAGCGTGAGTTTCAGGAAGTTGTGGGATTAGCCGCAGGGAATGAACGCATCAGTGCGTTAATCACAGCAGCGCGGCAATTTTCCTGGCAAGCTGCCAAAGCTGGTCAAAATCCGCCCCACGCTGTCAGTGAATGGCGGCAGATAGAACATTTATGGGAAGAAGCTATTGAACGGCTCAAAGAGGTTCCCACAAAAGATGTAGCTGGTTATACCGAAGCACAACAGTTACTGGCAATTTATGAGAGTAATTTAGGGCAAGTTAAAGTCAGACGGCAAGCTGAAGCAGATGCTGTGGAGGCTTTATCAGCAGCACGAGGAGAAAGACTTACTGCAACTTCCCCTTTGCCTCTTCTGCCCAATCCCCATTTTACGGGGTAGGTTCGGAACGTCGAATTTCTTCTACCTGACCGACTTCAAAAATTAGCGTGAATCGTTGCCCCATTTCTCGTTGGATAAATTCTTCTAATAGCTCTATTTGTCGAGGCGTGACTGGTTCCCTTGCTCGGACGCTCAAACGCACTTCTGGCGGATTTGCCAACCAGTTGGTATTACTGTTAAGCAACTGCAATCGCCCAAAGGTGACGGTGCGGTTCAATAATGCTTTTCGCAAGCTGGTTTCTAGTTGTGCTTGTCGTACAAGTCGGGCAAAGCTTACACCCAAGGGAATTACCAGGATAGCTGTCAAAGCCATAGTCCAAATTAAAGGACGACGTGCCCGCGCCATTGAAGTGTAACCAGCTACCAAGAATGTCACCATACAGGAGAGAGCAATACCGAGTAAGTTCGTGAGGTAGAGTAAAGTTGCTCCTAAGCTGAGTGACCAATTTCCTTGCGCCAAGCCTAAACCAATGACACAAATGGGGGGCATGAGAGCAACTGCGATCGCAGTTCCCGCCACGGTACCAGAGATTTTCGGTTCAATCTTACCGTAGGCACTGATACCACCAGCCGCTACCGCAATTCCCAAATCTAATAATGTTGGCCTGGAACGAGCCAGAATTTCACTACCGTACCTGGGCAACCCCACCAGCCAACCCAGAGAACAAGCGATCGCCACTGCTAATAATGTGCCTACTGCTACAGCAATTATCCCCTTGCGGAACAAGGTAATATCTGCTTGTAAAGCACCAAAAGCTAAACCCCGAATTGGTAACATTAGAGGAGCAATAATCATTGCGCCAATAATCACAGCCGCACTGTTGGACAATAAACCAAAAGTTGCGATCGCACAAGAGCTAACGATCAAAATTATGTAAGCTGAGTCTAGGGTTGATTCTGCTAGCAACTCTGTTTGTAGCTGTTGGAGTTGTTCCGGTTGGGAACCCCGACGGCGGAAATTTTTAAACCGGTCTCGAATGTTGCTACCCAAGACCTTCCTCCTTAATATGCATTAAAGTCTTACATTAATCTAGTGTCATCTGAAAAATGCTCAGATGAGCAGAAGTACAAAATTCTACCAGGAATCTTCTTATGGTACTTGAAGGTGTGATCGCCGAGGAAGTTATTACCAATAATCTCAAGCAATTTCTGTTGGTACTTTCGGTGTCTTTAGGTGTGGCGACACTACCGCAGATATTTAGCTGGTTCCGCCAGATACCTTACACCTTACTGTTGGTGATTGTTGGCTTAGGGTTGGCCTTTGCCGATGTTCGTTTGGTCACCCTTTCCCCGGAATTAATTTTGTTCATTTTTTTGCCACCGTTGTTGTTTGAAGCTGCGTGGAATTTGAAATGGTCGGAACTGAAGCGGGATTTAGTACCAATTTGCTTGTATGCAATTTTGGGGGTAGTGATTACAATAGCAGGTGTGGCGATCGCTCTCAATCAAGTTGTTGGTGTCTCGGTAACCACAGCTTTACTCATCGCAGCCAGTTTATCTGCTACCGACCCTGTTTCTGTCACCGCTTTGTTCCGCGAACTCGGCGTAGGTAGTCGTCTTGTCACCTTAATGGAAGGCGAAAGTTTGTTCAATGATGGCATGGCGGTAGTTGCCTTTGGTTTTTTGGTATCCCTGTCTTTGGGAACTGTAGAATTAGAATTCCAGCCAATCTTAGTTGAGTTTTTTAAAGTTGTCGGCATCGGTATTGCAGTAGGAGCTTTCATTGGATTTGGTATTTCCTACCTTACCCAGCGCTTCGATTTGCCTTTGGTAGAACAATCCTTAACTTTGGTTTCCGCTTACGGCACTTACCTAATTATTGAAGATTTAGGCGGTTCTGGAGTCATTGGGGTTGTAACCACAGGTTTGATTTTGGGTAACTTTGGCTCTCGTATCGGGATGAATCCCCGCACCCGCGTTATTGTTTCCGAGTTCTGGGAATTTTTGGCGTTTTTTGTTAACTCCATTGTCTTCCTATTGATTGGTGACCAAATACGCTTTGTGAGTTTGGGAGAAAACCTGCAAATCATTCTGGTGACAGTGGGAGCAATGATTTTGATGCGGGGAGTTGCTATTTTTATTCTCAGTAAATTCAGTACTAGCATCACCAAATCGGAAATTTATTTACCAGAACAAACTATCTTATGGTGGGGTGGGCTACGCGGTTCCGTCTCCATCGCTCTGGCGTTGAGTGTACCGACAACACTACCAGAGCGAGAAAAAATCATTGCTACGGTGTTTGGGGTAGTTTTATTTACTTTACTTGTGCAAGGTTTGACCATCAAACCTTTGCTAGAAAAACTGAATTTGCTAGGTAATGCACCCTTACGGGAGGAATATTTAGAATTGCTAGCCCGTAACGTTGCCCTAGAACGTGTTTTACAACACCTCCAAGCAGATAAACGCCCTGGTATTGACCCAGAATTTCGCCGTTACCAGGAGAAACTCATCCAAGGCGAACTTGCAAATTTACAAGCCAAAATTGACAAATTACAACATGAGTATCCTAATCTTCAAAGCTTTACTACTGAACAATTTCGAGGAGAATTGTTGGCAATTGAAGCAGATACTTATGCAGAATTTGTCAAGTCAGGTCGGTTAAATAAAGAACTCGCTTCCTTGCTTGAAGATGTTTTGCAAAATGGCTATCAAAAAGAAGCTTAAAAAGTAATAGGGTTTAGAAACGTAGACAATCAGAGGGGAGCTTCCCTGAGAGTAAGCTGCTGTGCTTTTAATTTGCACTTTGAGGCAGCAGAGGGGCAGAGGAGCAGAGGAGAGGGTTTGCAGGTTTTACCTAAAAGATGATAATGCAACTTGTAGGCGCGACAGCTTAATACAAATTTGAAAAAGAAAACAGGGTTAAGAGGACGTTTGAAAAGTTTACGCGTTACGCCAAAGGCTAACGCATCGCTTTATTTAGTGAATTGTATTGCTTTATAACTGACCGTATTTTTCTAAATTTTCCTGAATTATATCTCGTATTCTTTTAGCTAAACTTCCACGCTTGAAAAACCAAAGAACATTGAGAGCAGTACGGGTAAAACCATCGTTTATAGATTGATTAATCAGGCGAGGAACAACAACCTGGATACGTTCTTGAATTTGTTTTTCGAGAGATTTAAAGTTTTCTTTTTGATATTTAGGCCAAGGCGGCAGATTAATTTCTTTTTTTGCCGAACCAATAAGAGGAATAATTGGCAAGAAGGTATCTTGTTGTCCTTCTTTTTCAACCTGCAATTGGGGATTTGTTTTGAGCGCTTCTGACCATGAATCGAATAGTGGATTAGCAGCTGGTAAAACAAAATACTTCTCGATAAATCTTTGGCAATTGCGACGACCAAGTATATAGTCGTGATGGCGAAATTCTTGGGATAAGAAACCACCAAAAGCATTGAGGCTACCACAAGCTAGAGGTTTTCTACCTTGGTTATCACTGCGTTCAGGGGCAATTAAAAAACGACTGTAAACATCTTCATCCAACGCCAGAATTAACTCATCAACTTTGAATCTATTTTGATTGATAAAGCTCTGAAAGATCCGCGATATGATGTTAAATAAATTACTCTCTGGATTTACTGCATCCACGTCATTAGGAAATGGATCTATTAACAAAGTAGCTCTATTTGCTTGCTCTCCATCGCGGGGATTGCGCTGTTGATTACCTCGCAGCGCCAAGCGAACAAGTTCTATCGGTTCGTTGCTAATAATCCCACCATCTACTGTTACAAACTTATAGGAACCTTGACTAACTAAATCTTTGTCAGGACTGATAGAACGATACTCTGAACATGTACCCGTTACCATTGGGTTACGAGTTGGTACTTCCCACTTGCATTTTTCGTATTCATCGATACTAGTCCGCTCAAGTTGACGAGGAGGAAATCCCACAGGAAACGCACTGCTGGCTAATGCAGAATTAATCAGTATTTTCCAATTACTGATATCAATTTTATCTGGTGTCAGAGCGATCGCATTTTCAATCTCACCACTATTTTCCCCTATGGCAAAATGCATGAAATCTGCATGTTTAACCATAGTATGTCCTTTGACTCTGGAATCGCCTCCTTGAGCTTTAATTAAATAAGGAACGCCACGCAGGTTAGTAATACACAAATAAATCTCAAATGGATCGTCAATGTAAGGTCGTTTTTTGCCTGTAGATTTTAACTTCAGAACATCTTTCCCAAGATCGTCAAGAATAGTAGAATCAAGAAATGACAAAACAGGGGCTTTTGGATTCTCCAAATCTTGAGTCTTTAAAAGTTCAGAAATGTCTATTCTTTGTACCCAACTTTCATAAAGTTTATTCTTCACCGGATTGTTCAATGGATATCCAATTACAGGGGTGATATCGCTATGTAATGACGATGCCGTAATCGCAGCAACAATCGCACCTGCGGATGCTCCAGACATCGCCTTAATCAAAACATCATGGGGTGGAATTTCCCATTGTGAAAAATCATCACCATACTGCTCTTGCTGCTTTGCTTTTTGCTCATACCACTGATCTAAAGCTTCAAAAAGAAAGTCAATTACACCAGAAGTGTATGCACCTGCTGAGACAGCACCAGCCATAACTAAACCAATCTCAAAATGTGGTAATTTACCTTCCATATTTAAATTCCTTATTGTTAAAAATTGAGAATTCAGAATTCAGAATGGGCTACGCCCCGCTGCGCTAACAGAATTCAGGTGTCAAAATAATTAAAGAATCAGGATAAAATTTGATGAATGAATAGAATTTAATTCACCTGCGCCAGATTTTTAATCCAAAATCCAAAATCCAAAATCTAAAATTACCATCAGATAAGTAGGGTAGCACTGCTGTGCTACCCTACTTATTTCTATACCTCATGTAATTCGGAAATGGTATTAGTTGCAGCGTGTTGTAAAATAACATCGCTGGCTTTTTCACTAATCATGTATATGGACATCACAATAAAAAATCCAGGAATAAAAGGAAACACAGATGCATCTACCACGCGTAAATTCTGTGTTCCATATACACGGAATTCACTATCTAAGACTGCCGTTTTATCATCTTTGCGTCCAATTTTACAAGTTCCACAAGCGTGATGTCCCCATGCTTCATCTTTGATAAATTGCTTAATTTCATGTTGTTCATCTATACTTTTGTTCGGTAGCAACTCCGCCTTTGTGAACAACTGAGTACGCTTTGTCAAGCGTCTAACAAATTCTACTCCCTCGACAATAGATAGTAAGTCTTGTTCGTTGACATCGTTACCTTCATCGAAGTATTTAAAATTAATTTCTGGAACATCTTTAGGGTCAGTTGTTCTGAGTGTGACAGAACCGGCTGTGTTGTTGGTATGAGCCTTGAGTACAGCCCAAGTAAAACAGTTTTTATACTTACCAATGTCTTCAGAATATTTGAGAAAATAACCTTTGAAAAAAGCTGGTAATCCAAAAATAAATAAGTCTGGTTCTGGTCTATCTCCATGAGATTTCTTGATAATCCCTAACACCGCTCCATTAGTGACATATACACCTGATTTGGAACGATTCCATTCTAATAAACACGTATCAGTGATTTTCTTTCCTGGTTCTGGTTCGGTAAATGTACAATTATCCAGGATGCTAAAGTTTTGATTCATTTCACTCACTACACCCACTTCGTAGCGATCCTGTAAATTCGTACCAACTCCCGGAAGATCTACCCGGACTTCTATTCCTAAATTAGTTAATTCTTCTTTCGGACCAATTCCAGATAATTTGAGTATTTGGGGAGTATTAAAAGCACCTCCAGACAAAATGACTTCTCTTTTAACAAACACCGTGTGGCTATCTTGGAAGCTATTTTCTGTTTTATCTGCTTGAGGATCTGCACGATATATGTGTTTACCTGCAAGATATTCTACGCCGATCGCAGTGTTGTTTTCATCGAACAAAACCTTGGTTACCAATGCATGAGTTTTCACAATTAATCGGTCGGGAAACTGGCGTTCAGTTTCTCGAATATATTCCCTTGTACCGGTGCGTTTTCCGTCCTTAACAGCAAGTGGAACAGAAAAGACACCTTCACCACTGACTTTGGTGATTTTCCAATCATTCGGATCTAAAAGCGTGTCTAAGAACTCCAGAGGATCTTTTTGGCGGAGTTTCAGAAAAGCTAAGATATTAGCCAAGAAACTCTTAAAAACTACCTTAATCACTTGGGGTAGACTTTTACCTTGTTCTCCTAAAGCTTGAACAGCAGATTTAACAATAACTTTTAGGAGTTGGCGATCGCGCACAACTAACTTAGGATCTGCTAAGTTGGTTGTTAGCCAGCCATCAAAGCCGTGACGAGTCGGATTATCATTAGGATTAATGGGGCGATCGAGATAATTGCAGCGCTCCAACCTTTCAAAATACTTCCGCATATTATCGCTGTTCCAGGAAGCATCCCCTGTAATTTCTGCAATTTTGTCCCAGTCACTATTGTGAGGATACACCGTAATCATCGCATTATGACCAGTGCATCCCCCCAACATCCCGGCTCGCGGATACAGAATACCCTGATGCTCCGGGCTAAACTTAGAATCACGCTGCTGCTGTTCTTCATTGGAGTAGTGTTTAACAAAAAAATCCCACCTCAAATCATTATCTTCCGTCGCCCGCGCGTGAAAAGCTGGTACTGAGTAAGTATAGCGTTCTCTATCTTTGTCCTTTTCATCACGTAAAGGATCGCCACCTGCTTCTAGTAGCAAAACTTTGTAGCCTGCTTTCGCTAAATTCGCAGCTACCGGGCCTCCTCCAGCACCCGAACCAACAACAATATAATCGTACTCAGCTTCATTCATAATTTTTCTTTATTCAAACCTCTAATTTATAAACCAATAAATTTCGTATATTAAACTCTTTCTCTGCGCCTTTGCGCCTCTGCGTGAAAAAAAATCAATCAAAAATCATCCCCACTATCTACAGACGCGATTCATCGCGTCTCTACAAAAGCGCTATTTCCATTTATCTATTCCGAAAGCGTTGATGTCTAAAAAATAGCTGACTATCACCATAAAATGATGATACAAATTCTGATGTGGTTTCAATGTGTCCGATGACCTTAGCTTTTTGACGGTTATTATTTTCGTCTGTAGCTTCTTCCTGACTAACGCCATAGACAGTATATAAAGATGTTCCGGCTGGAATTGTAGCCAGGTCATTCCTAAAATCATGTGGTGGACTTTCCGGAAACTTGATATTTGAATTAGGTACAAGAAAAACCTGAGCGGGATAATAAGCTTTAGTTTCTTTTTGCCCGTGTTGGTCAATCTCTCCCAAATCCTCTAAATAGAGCTTTGTGGGATATTTGGTAACTCGACTAAATATTAAGTTGGTGATAATTGGGCCAAGACTCTTAGCAACTGGAACGATATTTGATAATTCATTAGCGAAGAAATTATAGTTTTTGTCTTGTCCCACTAAAGATACTAAAGCCGAGAAATTACCTGAAGGATTTCCATCCACAAATAACTTGATTGCTAGACCTGGAGCAAAACCGCGATCGCTAGGTTCTCCAGTTACGGATAAACGCAAAAGTCCATAGTCTGCTCCTTTAAATAAGCCCGAAAATGAAGTATTATTTGTAGGAACAAACTTGATTTTAGCGACACTCCCGTGGGCGTGAATTGCTTTCTTCCAATTACTAGGTGCTTCGTCCAATTGACGATCCATTTTAGTTTTTAGAGCAGTTAAAAATAAACTGACAATATCAATTTTTCTCAACGCAGGAAGTTCATCATATTTAGACTTGAGAATTCTAGAGTTCCACAAAAAATCTTGTTTTTGAGCAGCTTTCCAAGACTGATAATCATCAGGTAAAGAACCTAAATCTTGAGCATTGTGCCAAAATTGCCGAATTTCTTCTAAATGTTGCATTTCTTCCTCCCTTGCATGTATGAAATAGTCAGAATTCAGGAGTCAGAATTCAGGAGTCAGAATAAATAGACCTCTTGCAAAAGTCCTTATTTGCGTTCTCTCCTCTGCGCCTCTGCGTGATACAAATTCATATTTATGCAAGAGGTCTAATGTTGTACTACTAACTCCTGAATCAAAGTCACAGAACTAGCAATTTGAGTCGAAACCCCTAGCTTTAGATATAGCAGATTTCAACGAAAGTGAAGTATACAACGATTCCGTCTCAAAGCTAAGTATAAAGCGTGTTTTACTTCTGAATTCTGAATTCTGAATTCTTTTTTAACCTACTTTTCTCCAAGGTTTAAAGCCGTTGCTGACGCCAAAGAAAGCAGGTGCTAGTTGGGGATGATGACGACGGAGGATTGTTAGGAAGGTGTTGTTGTCAATCCAATCCAATCCAAATTGAGTGTAAACTTCAGCGGTGTAGTCTTTGGTAAAAAAGCGATCGCTCTTCAGTCTTCGAGATGCCATTAAGATAAATACACGAAAAGCAGTATCACTAAAACCAAAACCGTCTGGAAGATCCTCTGCAAATAAACCCACCATCAAATCTACGCTGTCAATGTCGTTGTTATAGACTTCGCGTAGTTCCTTAACCCATTGTTTATTAGTTGTAATCTCTTCAAAAGAATTGACTTTACCCCGACCCAACAACTCACGAAAACGGTTGTAGCGAGGAACGCCTCTTTCCCTATCCCGCAAAATATCAACAGCAGCCAAATCAAATGCTGGTGTATCGTCTCCTAACAGTTCTCCTGACAACTGTCGCAAAAAGCGGGGATAATTATGCAATCTCACGGCTCCGGGGTAAGAAGTTCCAAAAGAGTAAAACAAATCTTGCATGGAAATTTCTTCTAAAGTCCCGCGAGTATTCTTACCAGCTATCTCAGCAAATTGTTTTTTGTTTAATAATTTGCCGTTACTAACTGCGTGGAATTCCAAGTCATCTGGAATTAGAGGATGCATCCGATATACAGATACGAATTCTTGGGTGAGGTAATAGGGAGCGGTATGGTGGTCAGTTGGTGAGCCAACAATTCCACTCAACAATTCACTATCACCAAGGCGACCCCAACGTTTTTTAAAATCCTCTCCCAGTAGTCCCCACCAGTTGGAATTCAAGGCGATGTCTGTAACAGGATGTGGAAGAATGGCGGGAGTCCATTCAACAGTATGAATTTTAGCCGTCAAAGCCGCGACAATCAGTCGAGCGTGGTCGAAGAGTTCATTATCTGTCCACTCAGGATATATTTTCTTTAAGTGGTCACAAACCGTATTATGTTCTTTAACAAATAAGGTGTGCAACATGCTTAGCCCTACCCACCAAGCACCTGCAAAGCCTACTTTGTCAATGCCATTTTCTGGGTGAGCGGGTAATAAGCCGTCTTCACCAATCAGCATTTTTCCATCAACATGAGAACGCAAGGCGTCAATGGTTTCTTGATTACTGCCATAAATTTGTGAAGCATCCCACCAGTGAGTAACTTCATTAATAAAACTGGGAGGGTTTTTCGTATCCCCGGTACGGGTTTTGTCTTCTAAGGTTTTGTTGATTGTCAGTTCCCCGTGTTCTGCTAACCAAGGGTCATCCTGCTCTACAGGAATCTCAAATTTGTTATTGCGCTGGTTCCCACCATGACTGAACCAATCATGGGTTTGAAATTGAATCCATGAAGCAGCAAGTAGATTCAAGATTGTGGCGGGTTGAAAGTCACCTCGTGCCAATAACACTCGGCTGACAGTGCGAGGATTTGGCGTGAGTATGTTTTTTTCATCCAATTTGGCATCTTGCAGCGGCACATTGCGCCCAAACCGAGTTCCAGCCATACCCATTTCTGGATGCTCAAGGTCATTGTAGCTGCCATCTGCGGTACGAACCTTTAAATGGCGACCATCGGCACTCGGAACGGGTTTAGGCAGCTTGTCGCTATTCGATAGTTGCGAAGTATCGTGTAGGTTCTCTTTTCGCAGCTTTCCACGGAATTGAACTAATTTTAAAAGTCCGAGAGGAGTCGGCAATTTATGCCACGGAATTCCAAACATTATTTTCATCTCCTGGCAAATTATTTTAAATTTCGTCAACTTTAGATTCAAGGATATTTGATGTTAAAGTTTTCCTTGAGTCTGCTTACAACAAAATAACAAAATTATTGACATTGACCGATATTTTTAAGAGTTAATTTATAAAGAAAACTTTTAGTTATTGTGATGCATTAAATCTGTGTAACATTCAGCAATAGATGGCGTGTTACAGCGTTAAAAATCGCAAATTTCTTAAGAAGTTATACCTGCGATTTTGGTTAACACAACAACAACTATTAGCGGCAGAAGCTACTATTAGTAATGCTTCTTATCACCTGAATTTAATATTTGCTTTATAAATGACCTCTACAGAAATGGGCGCGATCGCCAATTTCGGGCAAAATTACAATGGCAACAAAAACTTGCAGCCAGTAAAGGAATAGGATGAAACTAAAATCAGTACTGCTCCTGAGTTACTACATTTTCAACTATTATGTCTATTAATGCAGTTAATTGAATGATGCAATATAATTCTTATTTTATCAACTGAAATTTAGTAACTTAACATCTGACGGTTAAGAGATATTTCGTAAATATTTATGAAGTTAAAATTATGATTTTTTAAGCAATTTACAGCAATTTTCATGTATTTGAACCACATCTGTTGTAGGGGCACAGCAATGCTCATTGGTGTCAACTTAACGTGAAACCCTTATCAAGACTTGATATTGAGTTCATTCACTTAGGGTTACTCACCGCGTCACCCCACCCTAACCCTCCCCTTATAAAGGGGAGGGAACTAGATTCTTTTTTCCCCCCTTTTACAAGGGGGGGATTAAGGGGGGTAAAGCGTATGTGGGACAAAGGTTTGAGCTGAAGTTGACACCTATGAGCAATGCTGTGCCCCTACCGCGTGGTCTATTTACCTGAAAATAGCTGTAAATCTCAAAAATAAAGGGGAGTGGGGAATGGGGAAAGACTTGTTGCAATTTGTCTCCTCATCCCCCTCATCCCCGCCACCTTCTAATCCCCCTGTCGATGGTCATCCCACAAGGTTGTTATTTCCCGTAAACTTTGATGATTGCCATTACCCAGAATGAGATGATCGAGCAGCGGAATGCCTAAAAACTGTGCCCCTGCTAATAATTGGTGGGTCAATTCTATATCTTCTTGGCTGGGTTCAAGGTTACCAGAAGGATGGTTGTGTGCAACTATTACCCGTGTTGCGCCTTGACGAATAACTTCCCGAAAAATTTCACGGGGAGAGGCTAGGGTTTCGGTTGCGGTGCCAATAGTAATTACTTGCGTGCCTAGCAAACGATTCTTAACATCCAATAGCACTACTGCAAAACGTTCTTTTGTTTGCCACATCAAATCTTGACTGAGGGTAGCAGCAGCAGCAAGTGGGCTATCAATGAGTGTGCCTTCTGAAGGGCGAAATTGAAAGGCACGTTTCCCCAATTCAATTGCTGCTAAAATGCTTGTCGCTTTCGCCGGGCCAACACCAGAAATTTGCATTAACTCAGCGGGTGTAACTTCTCGCAAAACTGCTAAAGGATCGCGTTGGTGTTTGCCTAATTCACTCAAAATATATTGTCCCAAACCCACAGCCGACAGTTTCCCTGGCCCTTGGCCAGTGCCTAGTAGAATTGCGATTAACTCGGCTGTGCCTAAAATTTTGGCACCATGCGTCATTAGCCGTTCACGCGGACGCTCATTTGTAGGTAGGTCGGCAATTCTAAGGCAATAGGTCATAGAAAACTCAGGGAATAGTCACTAAAGATGGAAGTATCTTTAGTTATCCCTTGTTTGCTTTGGAAATTATCTTTATTTGAGAAAATCTTTAATTTTGGGTAGTTTCTAGGGGCAATCTCATGTGCAACTTTCCAAGGGAATACTAAAAATATTATGATTTTAGGCGATGCCTACGGCAGTAAACTACGCTATGTTCGACGATCTATTCAATAATCTCAAAAGTTTTACTGGCTCTAAAATTCAAGAAGTCGGTAACGATTTGCAAAAACGCTTCGGCGTTCCCGAACCCGCAGAGCCATTATGAGCAATATCGAAACATCCTACTCCAAAGTTAAACTAGAATGCTATTGGTGCTAGCTTGAAGAAAAGAATTTTATATCGGAGCAGTACACTATGTCATCTACAGCGATCGCCACAGTAGTGAAGATGATGGAGTCTTTATCTGTTGACGCACAGGATAAAGTTGCAGAGCATCTTCGAGAATACATTAATGACTTGCAAGATGAAATTCAGTGGAACGAATCCTTCCAGAGAACGCAACAAAAACTTGTAGCTGCTGCACAACGCGCTAAACAAGAAATTGCTGAGGGAAAGGCTAATCCACTGGATTATGACCAACTATGAAGTCCGCAGTGCTTCCCTCATTTTGGGCTGAATATAGGCATTTAAGCGATGATATCAGACAAAGCGCTAGGAAAGCTTATCGTTTGTGGGCAAAGAATCCATTTCACCCGTCTTTGCATTTCAAGTGTATCAATACCCAAGAGAATATTTGGTCTGTGAGAGTGACGAGGAGTTATCGAGCAATTGGGGTACTAGAAGGTGATATGCTTACATGGTTTTGGATTGGTAGCCATGATGACTATGAAAAGTTCTTTTCTTAACTTGTCACCAGTCCGATATTTTGATGTGACGGCTAGTCAAAATTTTGCTATTACCCCAAAAGCGATCTACAACCCCTTGTATTTTATAGATACATTTGCGTTGCTTTGAGCATGTGGTAGGTGATTATCAACTGGGTAAGCGCCAGGGGATAACTTTGCAGCGTTTCCCCAGTTGTACCAGCAATTTTGCCAAGTTCTGGGTTGCTTTCGCGATCGCAAATACTTTTTAAATGAGGCATATCAGAACATATAATATGCTCTAATTTATTCACCTGTTCTAAGGTGGCATGGCCATCAACTTCTAAGACATCTACAGGTTTACTCATATCCCTGTCCAGTCCCAGGCGAATGGCTGAATCAGAATTACCACCAGTATTGGTAATTGTGGTGAAATCTGGGTGAGGAATTGTCGGACGCAATACCAAGCGGACATTCAGGTGTCCATTAGTTTCATCTTCTTCTTCGGTGGGTGGGTAGAAACTAATAACAATATCAGACCATTGCCGCTGGGGACGGATAAATTCTGCTGAGTCTGGTTCGCGCTTTTCTAGTTCCGCCAATACTTGTTCAGCACTGTAGCCCCGCTTTTGCGTGTCTCGTTTGACTTTCCACTTAGCGCGTAGTGGTTCCGGGGGCGCAAGGTAAACTTTCACGTCATAAGAATCGCGGGCGGCGCGGGTAGAATAACCGAGTAATCCCTCAATAATCACGAATTTATTGGGCTTGATATACTGCGGTGGCTCGAATGTGCCCGTTTTATGGCTGTAAACTGGCTTGAGAATCGGCTGTCCTGTGCGTAGTAGCGACAGGTGTTGCTGCATAATATCTAAGTAGTTGCAGTCTGGGTGGAGGGCTGTGATGCCAATTTCTGCGCGTTGTTGGCGATCGTAACGGTGGTAATCATCTGTACAAATCAGCGTCACATTTTCTGGGCCGAGTACCTGAGCGATTCCCCGCGTTAACGTTGTTTTACCAGCAGCGCTGTCCCCTACAATACCAAGAATTATTGGACGGCTCATTCTACCTCCCACAATAAAAAGTAGTTTATTAATAAAATTTCCCCACAATAGTTTTCATTCTAGAAGGGTTTAGGCGAGTAACTCAAACAAACACTTGGTATGCAATATCTCTACACATACAGCAGAATTCAGAATGGGCTACGCCCCGCTACGCTAACAGAATTCAGAATTCAGGATTCAGAATAAAGACTCATCTTTTATTCCCAATGCCCAATGCCCAATTTTATGACAACTCAAACACTAGGACTCGAACAAAATTTATATGATTATTTATTGTCAATTTCTCTGCGCGAACCGGAAATTTTAACTCAACTGAGACAAGAAACAGCCCAGCATCCAGTGGGTAGAATGCAGATTGCTCCTGAACAAGGGCAGTTTTTGGCACTGTTGGTGCAGTTGTTGGGAGCGAAGAAAACTTTGGAAATTGGTGTATTTACAGGCTATAGTTCCCTGGTGGTGGCATTGGCGTTACCGAGTGACGGGAAGGTGGTAGCCTGTGATATTAGTGAGGAATTTACAGCGATCGCTCGACGCTATTGGCAGCAAGCGGGAGTAGCAAATAAAATTGGGCTGCACATTGCCCCAGCGATGGATACTTTAGATTGGCTATTGGCAACAGGAGAAAGAGAAACTTTTGATTTTGCTTTCATCGATGCAGATAAAAGCAACTATGATGCGTATTATGAGCGATCGCTGGAACTTGTGCGATCGGGGGGAGTGATTGCGATCGATAATGTCCTGTGGTCAGGCAGGGTTGCCGACCCCCAAGTGCAGGATAATAGAACTAAAAGAATTCGTGCCTTTAATCAGAAGTTGCATCAAGATCAGCGAGTGAGTTTGAGTGTAATTGCGATCGGCGATGGCTTGACTCTCGCGCTTAAAAAGTAATGTCTTTCTCATCATTTTTATTTATTAATTTAAAAACTAAAAATATTTGCTTTTGCATTGGGAATTTCTTAACATATTGTTATGGAAATTGAATTAGCTAAAACCCAGTTAAATGTTAGCCGTAAATTTAAATAAAAAACGGGAAAAGAGCATACCCTAATTCAGAATATCAACTTGAATCATTCTAAACATATTGTTCATTGGAGTAATTTTATGCTGAAAATTGCTAGATTTTTTACACCCGAAAATAACAACAGTAAAACATCAATAAACACAGGAGTCGATTTTAAAACTTTACCTAACCATTCTGCAAAGGTTAATTACCTCAAAACCTTTGACACTGCTTTGATTGCATATTACATGATGGGGTTTGGCAATTTCTAAGATTTTAAATTGCCTACACTAATCGTAAATTGTTTGTGGACATCGTTGATTTCGCAAACATAATATGACTCATAGAACAATACGGTTCAGATAATTTGTCTTTTAAGACGCGATTTATCGCGTCTCTACATTATCTGTAAATGTTTTCGTGTTTAGAAAAAACTTTTTCATCAGGATAAACTTATGAAACTCACAACTTTAATCAATTCTGCGCTGATTATTGCTTCGATTACTTTGATACCTGGAATTGCTGGCGCTCAAACAGCCAATAATAACAATATTGATGTTCACCCCAAAGATTTGTGGAGTATACTCTCGGATAATAGAGTATGGGATATCAATGCCAACGGTTTAGGTGAGGACAATAAGCAGAGATATGGCTCTGGACTTGCCAGCAAAAATTTTAACTTCCAACACGGTAGTCTGATTGGAACTTTAGATGATGGCAAGACTTATTTTCCTGTAGGAACTCATTTAAAATTGACAGTTTTAATCCCAGGTACACTCAAATTAGTACATTGGGATCAGGATTACACAAATAACAACGGTTCTGTGAGAGCATTTGTCAACGTAGAGCGCAAATGAATTACTCTTGAATCTTTGTCAATTTATCAGCCCAAAGATAGCCAAATTTAGCTTCATGCATACTGAATACGTCCAACTACGTATTTAATCAAGAGCAATAAAGCATTGAAGTAACTACAAGTATAAAGTCAGTCAAATAGAGGATATACACTAATGTAGTTCAATTAGTGGGATTTGGCTTGAGAATATCCCTCCAACCTCCTTAAACAGGGTTGCTCAATTCACTCTTTTTAAGGAGGACTAGGGAGGATTGATTTTCAACTAAATTATATTTGCATACATAGCATTTTTAAATAGCAAATGAACAAGTTTAGAGTCAAAATTACTGCATAGCAGATAATTGTTGTTCAGAACCTAAATAGGATTGCTTGAATGCGGCTATCATCATTGAGATCTAAGTATATTGAGAGATTGGTTTACTAACAGGAAAAAGGAGAAAACGATGGGAATAGTAGCAAAAACGCCATTTAAAATTGATGCAAAAGTAAACTCTTCAACTGAAAGCACATTTTATGATACAAAAATTTACTTAGAGGATGGTGACTTACTAATAGTTGATGTTGACCCGCAAGAAAAATGGACTCCATACGCGATTTCTTCAAACTCATGGGTGAATGCTAACGGCATATCTGTTGACCCAAAAACCTATGATGGCATTTATGAAGAACCAGCAGGAACAGCCAGAGGAATAGCTCAAAATGCTGACTTTAAATTTCCCTTCGGTAGTCTGATTGGTACTGTGGATAATGGCACCACATATTTTCCTGTAGGAACCCATTTAGAATTGACAGTTTTAAAGCCAGGTAGGCTGAAATTGGTATTTTGGGGTGGTGACCACAACACAAATGATGGAGCGATAACAGCGAATGTCGAAGTCAAAAAAGCGTTTAACCATGACGACGACACAATTGACAATGATATATCGCAATATGAAAAGCATTTTGATATTCATTCAAAAGTACATAGCGTCAATGGGAAACCGGGTACAGAGACTCATTTAAATACAAATATTCAATTAAAGCCAGAGGATGTACTAACAGTTGATGTTTACCCCAAAGATTTGTGGAGTGTACTCTCAGATAATCGAGTATGGGATGTAAATGCTAATGGTGTAGCTGAAGACAATAAAACGAGGTATGCCAATGGATTGGTAGCTAATAATTTTAACTTTACATACGGTAGTTTGGTTGGGACTTTAGATGATGGCAAGACCTATTTTCCTGTAGGAACCCATTTAAAATTGACAGTTCTAAACCCAGGTACACTCAAATTTGTACACTGGGATGTGAATTACACAAATAACAACGGTTCTGTGAGAGCATTTCTCAATGTAGTTCGCAAAGAAAGACCCGTAGTTCCAGGGGATGATGGTAATATCATTACCGATCCTAAGACAAGATATAAGATTAAAATAACTGTTACTGTTCCTACCAATATTGGCTACAACAACACTTTTGGTATTTTTGCAATGGATGATGATGGAAGTGTTGCTGGAGTAAAACCAGGCGATCCTGATTATGCAGCAACTGTGGTCAAAAATCGCATTCCTTTACCAGGCGCAGATGAAGGTTCGTATCAAAAAGGAGATACGTTTGAAGGCGAGTTACTCGGTGGACCAAAATATGGAGTATTCTTGATTGCTAACGGAACTCCCAACCAGTTTTTAGAGCAAAATCCCAAAAATGAAGAAAAACAATGGGTAACTCCTAAAGCTTACTTCTTTAATCAGGTAGCTAACCCCGATCGCAAAGATCATGTCAGAGTGTTATCGTCAAATGAATACGGTTTTGAGGATCTATACGGGGGAGGAGACCAAGACTTTGACGATTTGATCGTTAAGATAGAAACTTTGGCGGCTGAGACTATCATTTAGAGGCTGTCTAGATCCCCGATTTCTAGTAACAAGTCGGGGATCTAAGTTTTCACCAATAATTCAGGATTGCTATATAAACCCAGAGCATTTTCGCGTAAAATTGCAAGTGCGATCGCCTCAGCTTCACTTGCTGTAATATCTAAATCCTGAATTGCTTGTTCGTACAATGGGTGCATTGCGATATTGGGTTGATTCTAAGAGCGATCGCAAATGCAAAGGATTCGCCAATCGTAAATCTAAATCAGGGTCACCATAACCAGTATGCAATTGCACTGGTAGCCGATATTTAGCCGCAATTAACAGCGCTTGTTGTAAGAGAAAATCAATCAGTGGTTTGTTTACAAGACGCAGAGGTTGATTTTGCAGCTGTTGTTTGAGGTGATAAAAATTAGTAGCAGCTACATCCACAGCAACGGGTTGAATATCTAAACCAGTACGGTAACAAACAATGCTTTTAAAAGCTACAACCCCATTTGGTGGCGGGTCAAGTTGGCTGTTGAATGTTTCCAAGAAAGTCTCAAAATTTTCTATTTGGGGAATTAGCTGTTCTGCCAATACTTCCAAACGCAAAATCCTTTGCACCGAAATAAATCTTTCATGCCATGATATGGGTAAAATATTTTCTGACTGCAATCCATCATCTAAATAAATTGCTTCCAAGTTGGCAGCGCTGAAATATAGTTGTGTTAAATTTTCTAGTCCTAAGCTTTGCCGACGTGCCAAAATTGCTGCTTCCTGGGCTTCACATTCTAATAAAGTGGCAATCTCTCGGAGACTGCGCCGATAAAAGAAAGTTTGACGGGCATGATAATTGATAATCTCCGAATCATAGCCCTCGGTAAAAGCAGCAGCATAAGGATAACGCCCAGCTACTTCAGGTCGTAACAGATTGTGCGCGTGTTGGTCAATTAGGGGAATATCAGCAAGATTCATCTTTCAATTTGTAGGTAGGACTTACGCATCCAGTACAAAATGTAGGGGCAATTCATGAATTGCCCCTACGGGAAATCAAAGCTTTCACGTCATTTTTCCCTAAGTCTTGGTAGGATAGCACAGCTGTGATACTCTGCTGTGTACTTCACTCCAGTGAAAATTGCTATATCTAGCTAGTTAGTTTCAGCAGCTTGATATGCTTGTAAAAGCCTAGCATGATCGAGAGTAAATCCTACTTGCATAGCTATCTGAGCAAACAAATCAATCTCAGGCTGTTGCCAGTCACGGGGCGCAGAACACTGATGTCCAATTAACAAACCAAATAGCTGCTCATCTTTAATAATGGGTGCGACTAAATTTGCTTTCACCGCGAAGGATTCCAGCAGGGTAATGTGACAATCAGTCAAACCTGCCTTATAAAGGATATGCTGAAAACCCTGTGGCTTTAGCCCAGGGATGAAAGCTATTTCGTAGGCTTTAGCCTACCAGTCAGCTTCGTTGTTGTGCAATGTAGTTTTTAACTGTCTGTGTAGAAATAT
>JAESFX010000157.1_pt1 | contig 63621 bp, 54 predicted proteins | sample 9269501 | NCBI WGS metagenome assembly JAESFX01 (sample SAMN14515570, study PRJNA621655) | algae metagenome | isolation source: Desmonostoc geniculatum HA4340-LM1 and co-occurring heterotrophs from cave... | place: USA: Maniniholo cave, Kauai, Hawaii | collected 2009-07-28
TCTACGAACAGGGTAACGGAGTTGCTAGATTCGGTCTATTTCCTCACGATTAAAGTGGGGAATTTTGCACGATTTTTTTGGGGAAATCCGTTTGATCATTTTGGGTACTTTTATCTTACCGTATACATTAATGAGCTTCAAGTTCCACGAGACCGCAAAGGATATTTTCAAACTCGCCTGTTCCAGCCGTACCAGCGTCGTGAGGGCTGGCTAGAGGAAGCCATTATCCACATGTACAAAGGCGGAATGAGTACGCGGGAAGTTGCCAAATTCGTAGAGAGCATGTTAGGATCGCAGTACTCACCCACAACGGTCAGCAACATCACTCATATAGTCATGGAGGATATCGAGCAGTGGCAGAAACGTCCGCTTGAGAAACGCTATTCTGTCATCTACCTCGATGGTCTTTACGTGAAGCTGAAGCGCGACACGGTTAGCAGTGAGGCGGTCTATTTGGCCATGGGCATCGACGAAAAAGGCACTCGCCAAATTCTTGGCTTCTACGTTGGCGGCCACGAGAGCTCGAATGGATGACGCGAGGTGCTGAAAGACCTCAAGAATCGCGGAGCTACAGATGTCTTGTTAGGTGTCTTCGATGGCTTGCAGGGCTTGAAGAGGCTTTTCGTGAAATCTACCCCATGGCCGTTGTTCAGCATTGCGTTGTCCACAAAGTACGTGCGACCGTTCCAAAGATCCGTGTAGCGGATAAAACGGAGTTCTTGGAGGACTTGAAGCTCGTGTATACCGCCGTAGATGGAGACGTTGCACGCGCTGTGTTCGACGGATTCAAGGATAGATGGCGTAAGCAGTATCCAAAGGAGGTCGCGTCTTGGGAGGAGCAACTCTCGACGCTCTTAACCTTCTACAAGTACCCGGTACTGACCTGGCCTGCCATCTACACCACAAATCTGATTGAGCGGAATGAACAAAGAGCCGCGTTAACGCCTCAAACCGATGAACAGTTTAACGAACATTGAAGCGGCGGAGAAGATCATTTATTTGCAAGCCACTGACTACAACGACAAATGGTGTGGTCGAGCGATCCGTGGCTTTGTCGATGTCGATACGAAAGCGGCTTTCGAGAAGATGTACAACGAGCGTTATGGAGGCCAATAGCCTCCCGCGCCTTCGCTTGGGCTTTGCCCACAATTAAACATATCCCATCGTCCCGATGGAAAAACCTACTTACACAAACTTCTTGACGCTACCCCTCGACATTTTGTCTGGGCTAAGTAAGGTCCTTATATTCTTGAATCTTAAATAAAGGTTGTAACTTAAATAACATTTATAAAAGGTAATTGAACACAAGTCGATATAGTGAGCACTAAGAAGTTGGTATTCTTTTGGGGCTATTTCGATATCGGATCAACTTAATATCTGATATATCCAATAGTTCAGACTTTGCACTTTCTTCGAGGTTTCTAAAATTATCAAGTAACTTAACCTCATCCCAAAGAAGTCCGCTTCCTAACTTTTGATTGTCAATCACAAGCCAATTAAGATCTACTGCATATACATTCGCTAAAATAGACAAAACCTCGAATGACGGTTTAGCCTTCCCATTCTCTATTTCACTTAGCGTTCCTTGAGCAATTTTCAAACTTATTGCGAAATCAATTTGAGTCAAGTTAAATTGCTTTCTAATTGATTTTATTTTTTCACTGACGGTTAAGTTCACGGTCTACCCCTTTTCTAGAGGAGTGTAGATAAAACAAAAGCATATCTCGATCCATTAAGGACCAAAATATGCGAATTGTTTTAGTATGGAGCCGAGGGGATTTGAACCCCTGTCCGAAGATAACGACACAAAAGCTTCTACGAGTGTAGCCACGGTTTTGATGTCACCCGAGCAACGCCCCGTAACCGGCTCTGCGTTAGGTCAGCCTGATTATCTTCTTCCGTCGACCCCAGGCGGAGACCGAAGCGGCGTATCCCACTACTTGTTAGCCCCTAGTCTAGTCACATGGGCGATGCTAGGTAGGAGCACGCTCACAGGTTATTAAGCTGCGAAAGCGTAAGTTGGTTGTTGTTTGCCATTTAATTGGCTTTAGCGTTGATGAAGCGGACGCGTCCCCACTACTCGCTACTCATGCTCGAACTATCCCCGTCGAATCCATAAACGGCCCCTTAATAATAATTAAAGCAAATGTTTGCCGCGAGTATTTTAAAGCAAATGTTTGCCGCGGCGGCAATCTTATGGTTTAAAGCATACAACCTGATTCGGTCGGGTTTCTCATGTTTGGTGGAGGCGAGGGGATTTGAACCCCTGTCCGAAGATCACGCCACACGGCTTTCTACGGGTGTAGTCACGAATTTGATGTCACCTAGGCCGACGCTTCGTAACCAGCTTCGATCTAGGTCAGCCTGATTGTCTTCTTCAGCACACCCCAGGCGGAGATGTGACGGCGTATCCCACTAAAGTTGGGCCCTCATCCCGGTACATGGGCGATACAGAGCGAGAGCACGAGAGCAGGTTATTAAGCTGCTACAGCGTAGTTTGTTTGTTGTTTGCCGTTTAATAGGCTTTAGCGTTGATGAAGCAGACGACTCCCTGCTACCCGCTGGCACGCGCTCGTCCAATCCCCGTCGAATCCATAAACGCCCCCGATTCGGCATAAACGTCACCATGCCGCTTCCGCGACATCCAACGATTAGCGCATCCTCAGGAACTCCAGGATTAACGATGAGATGACTACGCGAGTCAATTCATCTGGTTTAAAATCTCGCTTCGTTGTTGCTTCCTTGCTACAAACATAGTATACCACGCCTCCCGGCAGAAAGCTCGGGATTGTTGCTGGCAACGTTGGACGAACCGACCATGGCAACTTTATGCGCTTGTTACCGTGCCACCTTCTGCTTCTCCCGAAGCGCGCGCTGTATGTCGCGCTGCGCGTCGCGTTTGGCCGCGGTGTCGCGTTTGTCGAATTGCTTCTTGCCTTTGCCTAAACCAATTAGCAGCTTCGCATAACCGTTGCGAACGTAAATCTTGAGCGGCACGATCGCGTAGCCGTCGCGCTTGACCAGGCCGAGCAGCTTGTGTATCTGCCCCTTGTGGAGCAGCAGCTTCCTTGCACGGGTAGGATCGGTCGGATTGTGCATGTTTCCTTGCTCGAACGGACTGATATGCATGTTGTGAATGAACATCTCGCCGTCGCGAATCGTAGCAAACGCGTCTCCGATATTGGCTCTGCCGTTGCGAAGCGACTTGATCTCCGTCCCCATCAGCACCATGCCAGCTTCGAACGTTTCCTCAATGAAATAATCATGGGAAGCCTTCTTGTTCTGGGCAAGCACCTTGCCGTCGTTTTTCTTGGCGCCCATGCCTTTCACCTCGTCTTTCGTTCCTGAATCCGCCGGTCATCTGCTTGCCGGTGCTTCTCATTGTAACAACTTTGTATAGGGAAATCAAGGATGCGCGAACGTACCGTTCCGCTATAATTATCCTCTACCGCCCAATAAGAAAGACCGCCCTCAACCGGGTGGTTAAGGACGGTCTATTCGGAATGGAATTAAGCTATTACAGCTTAACTACGTTCTCAGCTTGAGGACCGCGGTTGCCTTCAACTACGTTGAACTCTACGCGTTGGCCTTCTTCAAGAGTTTTGAAGCCTTCGCCAACGATTGCGGAGAAATGTACGAATACATCGTTGCCGCCTTCAACTTCGATGAAGCCGAAACCTTTCTCAGCGTTGAACCATTTAACTGTACCTTGTTGCATGTGGAATTACCTCCAAAAAGTGTATTAATATGCGCCTGTTTCGTTATTAAACAAAAAATTCACACATTGGAAAGGGTTTCATGACTCAAATGACACCCTTTTCAATATGTGAATTCAGGTTCATATCATCGATTCGATTGCCTTTATTTTATAATACCCGACGCCAAAAAGCAAGCGACAAGCCTAAATATATTTTCCCAAATCGTCCAGTTGACGGTACGCTCCGAATGTATCGGCATTCCGCCGTTGAAACAAGGCGAAATTGACCAGGATCGGAGCATTACCGTCATAGTATTACCACGATTTCGGCGTTCTATACAACGCTATTTCCTATTCTTGCGAACGAACGCGGCAGTCGCGTTTCCGCCGCTTTTCCGCTTCGGTTTTTTCTTGACTTCCCCGCTCGCCGTTGCGCCTGCGGCTCCCGATTCCGCCGCTTTCTCGCCGCCCTTGCCGCCGCCGTTGAATACGCCGCTCGTCGACGCGTTTTTCCGCCGGCCGGCGCCGCTTCCTCCGCCGCCAGGTCCAGGACCGCGACCGCCATTTCCTCTGCCCTTGCCTCCGCCGGGCTTGCCGCCGCGACCGCCACCGCCGCCGCGACGACGGCTGTTGGTGTAGAAGAAGCCGTCATCGTCGCTGCCGTGACCGCCATCGCCTCCGTCATCCCGGCCGCTGCGTCTTTCCGGCTGGGCTTCGGAAGCAGGAACTGGCAGTCCCCACATATCGGTATTTTTTTTGCCTCTTGGACGCTCGCCGCTTGCCTCGGTTTCGCGCTGACTTGTTCCTTCAGGCGCCCCGGACTCGCCAGCCCCTTCGCGATACTCGACCCAACGGTTCTCGGCATCGAACGTTCCGCCGCCAATAACCCATGGATTGGCGCCTTGGCCCGCGCCCGCGCCAGCCCCTGAACCGCCGGCATTTCCGCCACGGCCGCGTTTCCCGCGTCCGCCGCCCGCCGCCGCGTTCTGCCGAGCGCCAACGTTCGCTGCAGTCCCTGGTCCGGCTCCATGACCCCCAGGTCCGCGACCGCGTCCCCCGCTGGCACCTCTGCCGGCATTGCCCCAGTTGCCCCCTTGGCCTCCTCGGCCTCGACCGCTTTCGCCGCTCCCTGCGCCTCGACCGCCCGCACCGCTCGCGCTTCGACCGCCGCGACCGTCATCGCCGCGTTTGCCGAAGCCGCCTCGTTTCCCGCCGCGACCGCTGCCGGCACCGAAGCCGGCGTCCGCCACGCCTTTGTAATGGCTGCGCGGCTTCATATCAACCAATTCGAAGTCGATATTGTATTCCTCCATGTCGACGCGCGTCACTCGGATCTTCACTTCGTCGCCGATCCGGTACACCTTGGAGGTACGTTCGCCGATGAGCACCATATGAAGCTCGTGGAAGTGGTAGTAGTCGTCCGACATATCGCTCAGCCGGATCAAGCCCTCTACCGTGTTCTCGAGCTCGATGAACATGCCGAAGCTCGTCACGCTGCTAATGATGCCGTCGAACTCCTCGCCGACCTTATCCATCATGAACTCGCATTTCTTAAGCTTATCCGTGTCCCGCTCCGCGTCTACCGCGACGCGCTCGCGCTCGGAGGAGTGCTGCGCGATGTCCGGCATGCGCGCCGTCAACGCCTCGTGCCGCGCCTCCGTAAGCGCGCCGCCGCCTTCCAGCACCTCGCGGATGATGCGATGGATCACGAGATCGGGATAACGCCGAATCGGCGACGTAAAGTGCGAATAAAATTCCGCGGCCAAGCCAAAGTGGCCGAGGCTATCGGGATCGTATTTGGCCTGCTTCATGGAGCGAAGCATCATCGTCGAGATGACCGTCGCTTCCTTCGTGCCTTGAATCTCCGCCAGAAGAGACTGCAAGGCGCGCGGATGCACGGAGTTGCCCTTGCCCTTTACTACGTAACCGAAGTTGGCCGCGAATTGCATGAACGTCATCAGCTTGTCTTGATCGGGATCTTCATGGATCCGGTACAGGAACGGCACGCGCAGCCAGTGAAAATGCTCCGATACCGTCTCGTTCGCCACGAGCATGAACTCCTCGATGATCTGCTCTGCCACGGAGCGCTCGCGTTTGACAATGTCGACCGCCTTGCCGCTTTCGTCGACGATGACCTTCGATTCCACGAAGTCGAAGTCGATCGCGCCGCGTTTAAACCGTTTGGAGCGCAGTCGCATCGCCAGCTTCTCCATCAGGTCGAACATATCCAGGAGGCCAGCGTAACGCTCCTTCAGCTCCGTCTCGGGCTCTTCCTCCGTGGCCGTCAGCAACCGGCGCACGTTGGAATACGTCATCCGCTCCGTGGTGCGGATCACGCTCGTGAACACCTCGTGGCTCACGCGCTTAAGCGTCTTGGCATCGAATTCCATTTGGCAGGACAGCGTCAGACGGTCCACCTGCGGATTCAGCGAGCAGATGCCGTTGGACAGACGGTGCGGCAGCATCGGAATGACGCGGTCCACCAGATACACGCTGGTACCCCTGCGGAACGCTTCCTGATCAAGCGCGGACTTCTCCCGCACATAATAGCCAACGTCCGCGATATGCACGCCAAGCAGATAGCTTCCGTTCTCCAAAACCTTCACGTGCACCGCGTCGTCGAGATCCTTGGCATCTTCGCCGTCGATCGTCACGATCACTTCGTCGCGCAGATCGCGGCGTCCTTGCTCGCGGATCTCCTCTTCGGTAATCGTGTCCGGAGCGGCTTCCGCCTCGGCCATCACGTCGTCCGGAAACCCTTCGGGCAGCTGATGCTTACGGATGATGGATAAAATATCGACGCCGGGGTCGTTCTTGTGCCCCAGGATCTCGACGATCTCGCCTTCGGCGGCCGACCGCCCTTCGGGATACGAGACGATGCGCACGACGACCTTCTGTCCCGTGACCGCCCCTTTGAACTCGCCCTTGGAGATAAAAATATCCCGGTTGATCCGCTTGTCGTCCGGAATAACAAATGCGTACATCTCGTGGTTCTCGAACGTTCCCACGACCTGCGTCACGGCCCGCTGCACGATGCGCGCGACCTCGCCCTCCATCCGGCCGCCGCCCTCGCTCTTCGCCGTGATGCGAACGAGCACGATGTCGCCGTTCATGGCGCTCTTCAGATCGTTGGCGTGGATGTACACGTCCGGATGATCCTTCTCGTCCGGAATGAGGAACGCGAAGCCCTTGGCATGCGCCTGCAGCTTGCCCCGCAGCAGGTTCATCCGTTCAGGCACGCCGTAGCGCTCGTTGCGCGTCCGCAGCACCTTGCCCTCTTCCTCCAGTTTGTTCAGCAGCTTCAGGAATTCCTTGAATTCCGCCGCTCCCTCGATGCCGAAGTGTCCCTCCAGCTCTTGGTACGTCATCGGCTTGTAAGCCGTCTCTCTCATAAAATCAAGCAGTTCCTGCTCGCGTTCCAACATGGATGGCCCTTCTCCTCATGAACCGCCGCTCCTCGCCGGGCTAGCCCTACGCTAACCGCCTTTGCGGCCGGTTGATAGATATTCATATACCAAGTAGTATACACGAAATAGGGGCCGATCAATCTGTTCCGCAGAATATTTTGGCAAGAGCCCTCTAATCGCGCTAGTAAGAGTATGTCCTCCGATAAAAAAGAAGCAAACTAAAAACCACCGTCCGCCAGAAGACGATGGTTTCTATGCGCGCTAAATTCCTAATTCAGAAAATCCGCGAGTCTCAGCAGAAAGACGACGGCTTCCGCTCGTGTCAGGGCACCTTGGGGGTTAAACTTGTTTCCGCCCTGTCCTTTAACCAGTTGGGCTTCATGCGCGGCGTTGATTAAAGGCTTAGCCCAATCCATGATCGCCGCATCGTCCGCGAATGACGTCATCGCGAACCGGCCAACCGTTAATCCCGCCGATTTAACGATCATCGCGACGGCTTCCGCACGGACGACTTGGTCGTCCGGACGGAACGTGCCGTCCGGGTATCCGGTCACTATTCCTGTATGGACGGCCGCCGACACCGCATCCTTCGCCCAGGGCAAGATGTCCGCTTGATCGTTGAAGCTAGCACCTGCGCCATTCGGCCACTCGAGCATCCGATGCAGCATGGTCACGAATTCCGCGCGGCTAACCGGCCGATCCGGGCGGAAGGTGCCGTCGGGATAACCGTCAACCAGCCCCGCGGCGGCGCCTTCCATGATCGCTTTTTCCGCCCAATGATGGGAGATGTCGGTTATAGCTGGAGGTTCGGCCGCAACGGCGATTGCAGCGAATACCGTGAAGTGGTCCGTTTCTCCCACTAACGTAGAGCCCTCCCCCTTCTTCCTTTTGAGCGTTACCCACTGTTTAGCGATCTCGTCGTAATAAGCGACTACGGCCTGCCGATCATCTCCAAGCTCCTCGCCAGTCCAATCCATGCTCAGCGTAATCGGCTTTTTAAAGCGGCCTGGCGTACTCTTGGTCAATTCGTACGCTTTGCTGAGCAGCTTCTGGTCAGCGCCTACGAGCTTCCGCGCCGCGTCCGTAACATTCTCGACGGTGATGTAAGTGAACTGACCTACGGCGCCGGCCGGAATAAACAAGGTTAATCCGTCAAACGTTACGGTATGATCATTGTTCGGATCGATCAAGAACTGACGCACGCTCGGATTCCCTCCGCTGCCCGCGGGTACGGAGGTGTCGATATTCGCGATCTCGATAATCTCGACCTGCTCATTGCCAGCCGTATCGACGGCATACACGGTATATGCGTCTTTCTCGGTTACCGTGAATGCTCCGCCCGTCACATCCGAACCCAATGACGGATCAGCGTTGAAGTCGGTTGCTTCCAGTTCGCCGCTTGCCCACTTCAACTCGACGATCGCCGTGCCCGTGCCATCCGCGTCCACCGTGACCGTTACGGGATTCTTGGTCGAATCCGTGGTGGACGGGGTCAGCGTAATGCCCGGCTTGATTCCGTCGATTACGATCCCGCTTGTTGCCGGAAGAGAGCTTGGAAGCTCCATGGAAGCGGCTGCCGCGTCTCCTGCTCCGACAACCGAACCTGCCGATGCGGCAGCAAGCGAGTCTCCGAGCTGGATTCCGCCAATCGCCTCGTCTCCATCTTGAACGATGTAGCTGAATTCCAGCTTATCAAGGTCGCCGACAGGCTGGCCGTCGTACTCGGCCATTTCTTCCCCGCCATCCAGGAGGATCGGCAAAGCCGGCGGATTGCCGTCGTCGACTTCAACGTCATAATCGTAAGTAACGGTAAAGTCCAGTTGAGCGCCGATGCCATACGTCCCGTCGACCGGCACCACTACGGCGATCGGCTTGGGTACGGGAACGTTAATCGCCAGACGGTATAAGCCCTGCCGCCCGTCCGCGCCAGTCACCTGGATATCGATGACGTTGATTTCGCCAGGCTCCAAATCGATAGTACCCGCAAAGCCGGCTTGACCGTCGATCGCAACCGATGCGCCGGCGTCGTTAGGAACGACGGTCACGGCCGCATCAGGGGCCGGAGCATCCAACGTCAGCTCGTAATATCCGGCATTCTTGTCGAAAGTAACAAGCTGGTCCTCGCCAGCGATTGTAACCGACAAGTTGTTCAGCCAAACGCCGTCAATCCGTTCATATGGCATCGGGTAAGTCGTGTCTTTGATCATCCCCCAGCCGCCGGCTCCAAAGATCCAGCCTGCATCGCCGTACGTATCGGGCTTCATCATATCCGCCGTCGACTTGCCGCTCCCCCCTCCCGCGGAGGAAGCTTGGCTGCTCGCCCCGACGTCCCAGAACGAATTCGCAATCGCTCCAGAGCCCGTATGACTGCCGATCAACCCACCGGTTGCGTTGTAACCTTCTATGAGTGCCGCCGAATACGTTTCTTCGACGTCGAGAATGGACGAAGAAGAACCGATGATTCCTCCGACTCCGCTATTCCCGGCTACCGTGCCCTGTACAATGATGCGGCTGGCCGAGAACGTATCTCCTCCCGAGTTCGTTATGGCGTTCCCCACCAAACCGCCTACATGATCGTTGCCTTGAACGTTGACTCCGAGCAAGGCGACATTCGCGATCGAAGCGTGGCCCGTCGAGCCGAACAGTCCGACATCGGACTGTCCCGGCCGGTCAATCGTCAAATTGCGAATCGCATGATGATTTCCTTCGAAGCTCCCTTCGAAAGGCTCCGCCGCGCTCCCGATGGGCGACCAACCCGCTCCCGAGCTATAAGCCGCAAGATCGATATCCGCCTCCAGCACGTAATGATCGTCCAGTTCATAGCCGCCGGTCCCGATCGATGCAAGATCATCTGCGCTCGCAATCCGGTGCGGATTGTCCGTAGCGCCGGAATCGCGAATAACCGTGAGCCTGTACATAGCGTCTAGACCGTTGTCTCCGGAGACTTGGATGCCGAACGAGTTCTCTCCTTCGTCGAGAGGAACCGTTACGACATGATCGTCCTCCGAATCGGGGATGACCGTGCCGAAGTCCGAGCCCGAGAAGAAAGTTACGTCGGAATCCTCATTCAATGTTCCTGCCGTAATTTCCAACGTGTCCGTCTTGTTGACGGAACGCAGCGTATAGACGCCGTAATCCTCGGCAAACGCTCGATCCCAGACTAGGGGCATTCCGCCGACGATCGTATCTTGAACCTCTAACGACTGCAGCACTACTTTCTTATAGTCGCCGTAATGGAGGGGATACGTGACCCGCTGTATCATCCCCCAAGTGGGACTGGAGCTGGTAAAGTCCCAAGCGAAGTGGCCGGTCGAATGGTGATCCGTATAGGTGTCTTTGAGTTTCATGTATTCCGTATTGCTTTCAATGCCTCCGTCGGACACGCCAACTCCGCTCGTGTCGCGGTTCCAATACGATTCGTTAATCGGCATGCCCATATTCACGTTATCGCCGACCAAGCCGCCCGAAGCTGCTCCTGCACCAACATTTACCGTCGTATAGGAGCCCGTAATGGTCCCCGCGTTGTAGCCTACCAATCCACCGAAGCTATCGTTCAGACTGGGGATTACGATGACTTCGCCTTGAGAGTAGCTGTCGATAATATTAGAATAACGTTCATTGTAACCAACCAATAAGCCTGTCGAACCCTCCCCCGTTACGATACCTTCAACGGAGGAATTGATAATATTCGTCTGTTTGCTCGAATCACCGCCCGCATCCCCGACAAGACCCCCGACATAACGAACTCCGGTTACGCGAACGTCAACAAGGCGAACGTTCTGAATGGTCGCTCCAGCGGTATACCCAAAAAAGCCGACATAATTGGCCGTTGTAGCTATTGTAAGATTGCTGATGGTATAGCCGTTGCCGTCAAACTCCCCCTCAAATCCGAGACCTGGGACACCAATCTTCTCCCAATTGCCGTACAAGCTCAAATCGAGATTAGCGGTTAACCGATAGCTGCCCCCCAACGTATCGGCATTCGTACGAATCTTATCCAGCTCGGTCGGCGTATCGATCTCGCACCACCCATCCGCGCTCCAGTTCCCGCCAACGGCGCCTTGGCAAATCGTTTCGTTCGCGGAAGCCTTGCTTATGAACGACAACGGGCTTAGCAATAGCGATAAGCCCATCGTCGCAAGCAGCAGCATCGCGATTATTTTTCTTCTCATCTTAGGTTACTCCTCAAGAGAAATTTATTATTTCAATGGCATATTCGACAGTATACATTTTAGTATCGCGGGAGAATAACCGTCAACAATTTAATAGGAAAAAAATACTAGATTTAAGACCAATGGATTACCTGTCCAAATAAAAAAGGCCGCCTAGAACGCGCGACCCGCAAAGTATGAAACGTTTTACTTTTACTGCCCTTTACGCAGATTACCGGATTTCGGCGAATTGTTACAGACGATCAAGCAGTCTGCCCCGAATTTCGCCCAGCGTATGCTCCCTCGCCAGCCTCCCGTCCACGAACACGTCCTCCAGCAGATCCTCCTGCGGGAATGCTTCATATTGCTCGCGGCTCAAGTTATCCACATAGGTTATGACGCCTTCGTTCTCTACAACGCGTACGAGCCCCGTTTGCGATTTTTTCATTTTGTTGCTGTCCGTTTTCGGGTCTTTGAAAATAAGCCGTTCCTCGCCGTTCACCACGGTGAACGTCGACTTCAGCGCGAAACCGAACGTATCCCGCGTATTGTACTGGTACGTGAACGAGCCGATGCCGTAGACCATATTGGTCGACGCGAACCCTTTGGCCGCCAGCTTCTCGCAGATTTCCCGGCAACGGTCGATCGTGATCGCGTCGCCGTAGATGGCGCCGATGTGGCTGTCGAGCTGCTTGAAGCCCTTCTCCGTCACCGTGCCGCCGAAGATCTCCCATAAGAGCTCGATCACGCCTTTGCGCTCGAACGCGTCCTCCGCATCGGGATCTCCGCAAAGGATCAGCACGGGATCCCCGCTATCCGGTCGAATGACGACCTTGCCGTCCCGGCTCATGATATCCTCCTTCAATCCCCGGATGACGACGTCGATCACGCTCCACAGATCCCAGGTATCCGATACGATCGAGACGAAGCCGTCCGGGTACACTTCCTTGATCAGGTAGCGGTACGAAGCCATCTCGTCGCGGCCGTGCGCGCACATGACGCTGTGCTCCGTCGCCGGAATCGAGGTCCCGACGAGCTCGTTCTCGATATTTGCGCCATAGTGGTTTTCCAAATAGAGAATCGCCGGGATCGTGTCCGTGCCCGTAAACGAGAGGAGATGGCCCGCGCCGCTGCCCATCGCGGCTTCCAGCGAGCCCATGCCGCGCATCGAGAAGTCATGCCCCTGGAACGGAACGAACGACGTATCGCCGTTCGTGCGTCGCGCGTACTCCTCCAGAATTTGACGGTATTCGAACGCGAGCGTCGCGCTGTTGGCCGGCAGCCATAGCTGGCACGACATCAGCGTCTCCAAGTAGTTCGTCAGCCAGAAAAACTCCGGCTTCGTGTTCTCGATCGTCAGCATCGGCACCTTGATCGGCACCGGCGTGCCTTCTTTAACCGCTTTGACCCGGATCGGCAAATAGCCGAGGTCGTGCAGCTCCCCGATGTGCGAGGCGTCCGGTTCGGCAACGCCCAGCGCGTGGCGGATGACGCGCGCGTATTCCTCTACGATCGTCGCTTTGGGCCGGCCGAAGAAATGTTCGTCGAAATAGGCGATCAGATATTCTTTCACGAACGCTTGGAAGCCGAACGCGATGACATGCTCGACGCCCTTGACGCGGCTCGTTCTCGCCGTCCACGTCGAGTAGACGAGCTCCGTTCCTTGCGGATATTGATTTTTGTGGCTGACCTTGTAGAAGTCGCAGAGCAGAGTGGCCGGGTATACGAATGGTTGGTTGGTCATGATTAGTTCCCTCCGATTTCGGTAATTTGGATTCGTTCCGTTGCTTGCGCGGCGTCTAGAATCGTGTCCGTCGTGAACACTTTGTCGACGAGTCCGCTGCCTAACATTTCCCCTTGGAAAATCGCGTTCTCGCAATGGGCCACGAGCAGATAAACTTCCTTCGCGCCCGCTACCCTAAGCCGTTCCGCGCCACGGAGGAACGTGCCGCCGTACGAGCAGAGATCGTCGACGATAATGGCTTTGAACCCCTTCGTGTCGACCGTGCCGACGAGCTCCAGGCTGCGAATCTCGCCGGTGGCGAAATCCCTGGATTTGAAGCCGACCAGCTGCTTGTAGCCTTTGACCTTGCTATATCTTTTCTGTGCGCCCGCGTCCGGGAAAAACAAGAAGTCCCGTTCCTGGTCAAAACCCGTTTCTTTTATCACCTTTTCCAGCAGCCCGATCGTCGGATACTCGGTTCTGCAGCGATCCATCAGCGCCGGCGTAACGTCGGAGTGCGGTTCGACAATCGTGATTTCTTCGAAGCCTAGACCGTTCAGGAAGGTTGACGTATGCTTAAGCGTAAAGACGGAGTCGCCTTCGACCCGGTCCATGCGGCTGTAGGGCATGTAGCGAACCAACAGGGAAGCCTTGAGGCCCAGCTCGTCGAGATGCTTCTTGACGAACATCAGCTTGATCAGGTCGCCGTCGTTCTCGTATTTGAAGTCGAGCCGGTTGCTCGCCTCCGCCTGTTGCTTGATTGCCCCGCCATCCACCAGCGTCTCCCCGTTCGGGAACGTCTTGAACGCAAGCGGCACTCCGTTTAACGCGATCATCATCTCCACATCCTTCATATCTTCTATTTGATATTATCATAATGACTTTATTAATGAATGTCAACCTTCATGTAGAAAGATAGGCCTAATGCCCCTCCGTCGCCCTATCCGCCAATCGCCTTACCCAGCGCCGTCAAAAAAAGCAGCCGCCATAAGTTGGCGACTGCTTGCATTACCTTATATCGATCTAGTTCTCGCTTTCGCGATTCTACAGCATAACCTTCTGGCCAGTGCGCGCGCTGCGAATCGCGCCGAACACCATGTTCACGCTTTTGATGTTGTCGAGACTGTCCGTCTCGGCCGAACGTCCCTCCTCAAGCGCGGCGAACATTTCTTCGAAGCAGCCTTGATGGCCCTCCGCCCCCTGCCAATTGTCTTCGCTTTCCACGCGAATCATTTCTCGGTTAAAGCCCTCCGTCTTCTCCGGATTAACCTTCTCGGCATACGGCATCGCGCGACCATCCCACAAGGCGGTTCCTTCGCTGCCGATCACCCGCCAATCCGCTTCCCACGACGTGTTAAAGCCTTCGGCGCACCAGGAACCGCGGTACGTAAACACCGAACCGTCGCTCATCTCGTAGATGCAGACGGCCGACGCGTTACCTTTGTACCAGGAGCCCGGAGGGTTAAATTCGTGGCAATAGACGGACACGGGGTCCGCGCCGCTTATGAATCTCGCCTGGTCGAACGTGTGGATCGCCATGTCCACCACCAGCGGACTGTCCATCGCGTCGCGGAAACCGCCGAAATGCGCTCCGATGAAGAAATCCGCATGCAGCGCGCCTACGGTGCCGATCGTTCCCCGCCCGACCAATCCCCGCAATGCCCGGATTTGCTTCAAGTAACGGCGATTCTGCATGACCGCGTACCGTAAGCCCGTTTCTTGGCTGAGCGCGACGATCTCCAGGGCATCCTCGTAGGATTCCGCCATCGGCTTCTCGCCGAACACGTTGCAGCCCGCGCGCATCGCCGTCGTGACGATCTCTTTGTGGCTCGCCGGAATCGTGACGTCAAAGACGAGATTGGCGTCGGTTGCCGCCAGCGCCGCTCCGAGATCGGTAAATACCGGTACGTCAAGCTCCCGTTTCGCCGCCATGGCTTTAGCCGCTTCTTCGTATATGTCGACAAGTCCGACGATTTCGGCATTGTCCCTTTGGGCCGCGTAATCGAGCCAAGCATTCGACATGCCTCCGCAGCCGGCCACCACGATCTTATGCTTCATCTATCCATCTCTCCTCTACGTCCTCGTCGAACGTTTATATTCCGTTGCTTCTTGAATCTCGTAAGCGCTTCAAAATGCATCCAAAAGTGTATACTTCCTCCCCATCTTACGCTATGATGGTCGTGATAACTAGCAACGATACAACGAAAAATTCATACGATCTTACGCCCGGCCAGGCGTGACATGGGTCCTTTCGACCGTTAGAATCAAATATCCCGTACAATCGTACGTTCAAGAGGTGCAATGCCATGACCGTCAGCCCGCTCAAAGAAATCACGTATATGCCGGACCAAGCCTTCCCGATCAACGTCTTCAGAGTAGGCGGCATCTACCAGCATTGGCATGATCATATCGAATGGATATATGTCAAAGAAGGAAGGGCGACCGTCCAGGTCGACGGCTCGTTCGAGCAGCTCGGCCAGGGCGAGCTGACCTTCGTCAACGCGAAACAATTGCATAGCGCGGTCACGCATGACCCCGGCACGGAGCTGATCTGCATTGTTTTCCATGAAGCGCTTGTCCGTGGCAGCGGCCTAGATATTACCGAGTTCAACTACTTTGTCCCCTACCTTCACGGGAAACACCGCTGGCCGAGCCGCATGAGAGCCCATGACCCGTTTACGGGAGACATGAACGACGCATTCTCCCGTCTGCTCGAAGAATTCGAGCGCAAGCAGCCGGGTTATGAGCTGCTTGTCAAGGCCGAGCTGCTCCGGATCTTCGGTCTATACTTTCGTTATGCGGAACAATCAGCAAGCGAGCCGTCGGTACGAGTCCAGAAGCCGTACGATTTCACCCGGCTGCTGGAGACGCTGCGCGAACGCTGCAGCGAGCCCGTCACGGTCGGAGAAGCCGCCAAGCGAGTCAGCCTAAGCCCCAACCACTTCTGCAAGGTCTTCAAACAAGTGACCGGCAAAACGTTCATCGAGTACATCCACACACTGCGCGTGCACGAAGCGGAGCGGCTGCTGCTGGAGACGGACGAACCGATTGCCCGTATCGCCGAGCGAGTCGGCTTCTCGACGTCGACGTACTTCGAGCGCGTCTTCAAAAAAATGAGAAGCGTCACGCCATCCACGGCGCGAAAGACCGGCAGAACCGCGCGTTAGAGGGCGAAGCTTAGTTTCACAAAGAACAAAAAAAGACGGGCCGCGGCCCGTCTCCATGTTACGATATCACTTATGTTATTGATTGACGAAATAAGAAACGACCAGCGCCAAAATGAAAAAACCAGCCGCCAGCGCAACCGTCAGACGTTGCAGGAACAAGTCCAAGCCGCGCGCCTTCTGCTTGCCGAACAGGTGCTCCGCACCGCCCGTAATCGCTCCGGACAATCCGGCGCTCTTACCCTTCTGCAGCAATACGACGGCGATCAAGCCGACCGAGAATATAACGAGCAGGATCTTCAATGCGATATCCATTCCATCCACCTCCAACGAGCCTCTCCGTAAAAACACATAAACCGATTGTACCATAGCTGTACAGGATTTACAATAGGACAGGCCCTCCTTACCTTATAATCGCATCGTCCAGATGTTTCCTAGCTCCCTACGGCAGACCGCACCCGCCTAATCGCGTCGGGATCGATGCCGTTTCCGAAGCTATTGCCCTTGCGTACGCCCGAGCCGAAGTGGATCTCTTGAATTCCCGTTCTCCCTACAAAATCGCTTATATTATCGGGATGAAGCCCATAGCCGCCCAAGATCGCGGGTCCTCCCGCCTCCTCTGCCGACACATGCAGCTCGCGCAGCCAATCCGCCGCTTCCGGCGCGGGCCGCAATCCTCCCGCGGTAAGCACTCGACTAATCGATGGATAACGGGCGAGCGTGCGTAGCGCTTCAAGTTGATCCGCTATCTCGTCGAAAGCCCGGTGAAACGTGACGTCAAGTCCGCTCGCAGCCGCCAATATCCGTTCTAGCCCGCTCTCGCATATGAGCCCGTTCTGATCCAGCATGCCTACGACGATTCCCGCGGCACCGGCTTCGCGGGCGCATTCGACATCCCGCAGCATAATGCGGAGATCGCGTTCGCTATAAACAAACGACTGGCTATGCGGCCTGATCATGACATTGACCGGAAGTGCCGATGCTCGCACCGCAGCCTCCGTCAGTCCGACGCTTGGCGTCAGTCCGCCCTCTTCGATTCCGCTAACCAGCTCGATCCGATCCGCGCCGCCTTCTGCCGCCGCTTCTATGTCCTCGGCTCGTATCGCGATCACTTCAATGATCATCTTAATCCTCCTCCCGGCTTAAGCCAGGCATTCAATAAGCTCATCATATAGGCTCCTGCTCGGCGCGGCAACCTTATTCGGCGGATTGGCCATCCCCTCCCCCCTTATAGATGGCCGACTGATGCAGCCTTTCCCGTAACGTTGTCCGCACTTGCCGGTTTAAGCGCGGAGAGCAGCAGCGCGATCAGACTGCCCGTACCGATCCACGCGAGCGCCGCCGTGGATGTATTCCATTCGAAGCCGTCGCCGAAGAAGAAGAGTCCCCTCAAGCCGTCGACCATAAAGCGCATCGGAAGCCAAGCATGCACGAAGTCGCGGTAGAACCCGTTCATGAATTCGGGAGGCAGCGACAAGAGCGGCGCTCCGAAGAACAGCAGAAGCACGAACAGCACGATGCCCCGAATACCCGTCCACGAGAGAACAGCCGATATCATAAGGTAGAAGGCGAAGATCGCCAGCGAAATAAACAGCCCCGTCTGCGCGACATCAGGAACATTAAGATCCAAGAAAGTATCCGCAAGCCAGGTGACGAGATACCCCGAAAGCAAAGCGGCTACGGCGCCAATCCCAACTTGAAGCAATTTGCTCGCAAGCTTACCGGTCATGGATGCGATATTTTGGCCTGCTTTGCTTACCGCCAAGGTACCGATCGCGGCGGCCGCGATGCTCGCCATCCAGATCGGCTGGAACAACGAGATCGGCGCATTCCCCCTCGCCGCGTTTGGACCGGTCTCGTTAACGTTCACGATTCGGGCTTTGATCGGAGCCGCAACGATCGCGGCTTGCGAAGGCTTAAGCATCACTCCGCCTGCCTCGAGCTCTTGAACAAGCCCTGCCCCGATCGAGGCGTTCATCGAACCGATCATGCCGTTAACCATGCCCGTGATCATGTTCGCGGCCGTCGCGTTCATCCCTTGATTAACGAGCACTTCCAATTCGGGCTGGCTAGGCTCCGGAGACCGAAGCGAAGCCTGCTTCGCGCTAAAGTCTGCCGGAATGATGAGCGCCGCATAATACTCGCGATTGTCGAGTCCTGCTTGCGCGAGCTCCGCGGTGTCCAACGACACCCACTTGAGCGGTGATGTCTCTCCTCCCGCAGCTGCTTCCGAAGCCTGTTTTGCTTGGACGGCCAGTCGCTCTCCCGCCCTAAGCTGCGAACCGTCAGGCAACGCCGCTCCTTCGTCCAGATTGACGATCGCGATCGGCATCGAGACGGGCTTCATCGTCGCGGACGGATATAACGTCAGAACGAAAATCGACAAGACCAGCATCGCGATCAACGGCGACGCGAGCAGCAGTTTATTTTTTAATAGATTCATGAAATACACGCTCCTCTACAGGTTGACCTTCCACTAGTTAATGAACACAGTGTTGAGTTACGGCCACAATGTAGATTATAATGAATTTGACGAACAACTCAATGATCAGTATCGCGGATAATGCCGCATACTAAACAGATCGGCAAAAGGTGTTGAGGAGGGACTTGGATGGCCGAGGAATCAGCGACGCAGGACAGGCGCGTCCTACGTACGAAACGGGTTATACGGGATGCTCTGACGGAGCTGATGGAAGAGAAGGGCTTTGAGGGCATTACGGTCAAAGACCTGACGGAGAAGGCGGACATCAACCGCGGCACGTTCTACATTCATTACCGGGACAAATACGACCTGCTGGAGCAAAGCGAAGCGGAAATCATCGGATTCATCGAAGAGCTGGCAGCCGAAGGCTTCTTGAACGTCTTGCAAGGCAAATGGACAAACCGATACAGCGGCGAGATCGATCCGTCTCCGTTCGTCACCAAGCTGTTTCAGTATTTGCAGGACAACTCGCGGTTCATGAAAGTCGTCCTGGGGCCTAGCGGCGACCCCTCCTTCCAAAAGCGGCTCAAAGAGGTCATCCGGCAACGAGCTCTCCCCATCCTGACAAGCGGAGGCAGCGAAGTGCTTGTTCCCGTCGGTTATTTGACCGCGTACGTCAGCTCCGCCCATCTCGGCGTCATCCAGAGCTGGCTGGACAACGGCATGGACCTGCCTCCGGAGCAGATGGCGCAAATTTTATCGAAGCTGACCTTGCTCGGTCCCGGGCATGTGGCAGGCATTACGCGACGAAAGGAAACGTAAAGCGCGCAAGCTCCGTACTACCGTTAAACAAGATCCACATATTCGAGGAGGCTAATCAAATGATCATTACAACGACTAATACAATCGAAGGGTATCCCGTTCGACAATATTACGGCGTGGTGACGGGCGAGGTGATTATGGGGGCAAACGTGCTTCGCGACTTCATGGCTTCCATTACCGACATGATCGGCGGACGCTCGGGCGTGTACGAATCCAAGCTGCAAGAGGCGCGCGACGCGGCGTTCGCAGAGATGACGCAGAAGGCATCCCGCCTCGGCGCCACCGCCATCATCGGCTGCGACATCGACTACGAGGTCATCCGCGACGGCATGCTGATGGTTGCCGTCAGCGGCACGGCTGTTTTGGTGTAAGATTCTCGGCCAACGCGAGTTAAGCTATATCGGATAGCCAGGGAGCATGCCTTTAACAATGGGTATGTTCTTTTTCGCATATTTTGCCCCGAGCTACAAACACTAATCTCCGGCGGTCTCGCCTTCCCGATGGGTATAATAAAAAGCCAAGGAGATGGATATATGACACACTCATTAGACAGCCAATACGATTGCGCCAATGCTTCGTCTGATTTGCCCGAGTTGATGGAACAACTTCGCGAACTGGAGCACGGGAATCATGACCAATCGAAGCAGTGGCAGGATCAAGTGAATTTCCTGCAGAATCAAATCCGATTCATTCAGAACAAATGCGACATTCCCAAGGAAACTTAGAGAATAGAGAAAAACGCCCGCCTACTTCCTCGGTTAGAGGAGGTAGGCGGGCGTTGTCATGCTCGCGTATTCGCGAGCGGTATTCGGAGGCGGCCCGGGGCCGCGCTCGTCTTACCACAATAGAATTTATAAGTTATCGAGAAATCGAAAACCGAAATTCTGTTTGGCGATAAAACCTACCTATGAACGCGGTCGCTCATCTTCGAAAGGCCTCGATGGAGGTTTTCTCACTTGAAGTTCTTCAGGTTGTAGAACGCCGCTTTGCCGCCGTACTGAGCCGTGGAGCCCAGTTGGTCTTCGATGCGAAGCAATTGGTTGTACTTCGCTACGCGGTCCGTGCGGGAAGGAGCGCCCGTCTTGATTTGGCCGGCGTTTGTCGCAACCGCGATGTCCGCGATCGTGCTGTCTTCGCTTTCGCCGGAGCGGTGGGAGATAACCGCCGTGTAACCGGCGCGTTTCGCCATTTCGATCGCGTCGAACGTTTCCGTCAGCGTGCCGATTTGGTTGACTTTAACAAGGATGGAGTTGCCCACGCCTTGCTCGATGCCGGAGGACAAACGCTCCGTGTTCGTTACGAACAAGTCGTCGCCCACGAGCTGAACTTTGCCGCCGAGCTTCTCGGTCAGAAGCTTCCAGCCATCCCAGTCGTCTTCGGAGCAGCCGTCTTCGATGGAGACGATCGGATATTTCTCTACCCACGAAGCAAGCAGGTCAACGAACTCCGCAGGCGTGAAGGATTTGCCTTCGCCGGCCAGCACGTATTTGCCATCCTTGAAGAACTCGGTGGAAGCAACGTCCATGCCCAGGAATACGTCCACTCCCGGCTTGTAGCCAGCGCGCTCGATCGCGGAGATGATCGTCGTGATGGCTTCTTCGTTGGAGCCAAGGTTAGGAGCGAAGCCGCCTTCGTCGCCAACGGCCGTGTTCAGGCCTTTGTCATGCAATACGGCTTTCAGGTTGTGGAAGATTTCAGCGCCGATGCGAAGAGCTTCCTTGAAGTCGGAAGCGCCAACCGGCAGAACCATGAACTCTTGCACGTCGATGTTGTTGTCGGCATGCTCGCCGCCGTTGATGATGTTCATCATCGGAACAGGCAATGTTTTGGCGTTAAAGCCGCCAAGGTATGTGTACAGAGGAACGTCCAGAGCGTCTGCAGCAGCGCGAGCTACGGCCATGGATACGGCCAGGATCGCGTTTGCGCCCAGCTTCGCTTTGTTAGGTGTTCCGTCCAGTTGGATCATTTTGCGGTCGATCGCTACTTGGTCAAGAGCGTCCAGACCGATGATTTCCGGAGCGATAATCGTGTTTACGTTGTCGACGGCTTTCGTTACGCCTTTGCCGAGGTAACGGGATTTGTCGCCGTCGCGAAGCTCAACCGCTTCATATGCGCCTGTGGATGCGCCGGATGGCACGATTGCGCGGCCTTTGCCGCCGGACTCCAGGGCCACTTCTACTTCTACAGTCGGATTCCCGCGGGAATCCAGCACTTCGCGTGCGTATACGTCAACGATAATAGACATATTCAATACACTCCTTTTCGATTCACCATAATAAACTGCACATTGCTATATTGTACTATTTCTTGCCGATCAAAGTCGAGCCGGTCATTTCATCCGGACGGACAAGTCCCAGCAGGTCAAGCATCGTAGGCGCGATGTCCGCCAAAATGCCGCCCTCCCGCAAGGATGCGCCCGCGCGCGTCACGATCAGTGGGACGGGATTCGTCGTATGAGCCGTATGCGGACGGCCGTTCTCGTCGAATACCATGTCGGCGTTGCCGTGATCCGCCGTGATGATGCAGACGCCGCCCTTGGCCAGCACCGCTTCCACGACTTGGCCGAGACATTCGTCCGTCGCCTCGACCGCCTTGATCGTCGGCTCCAGCATGCCGGAGTGGCCGACCATGTCGGGGTTGGCGAAGTTAAGGATGATCGCGTCGTGTTTGTCCGCCTGGATCTCGCGAACCGTGGATGCCGCCAGCTCGTAGGCGCTCATCTCCGGCTGCAGATCGTACGTCGCCACCTTCGGCGAGTTGATCAGCACGCGCGTTTCGCCTGGAAGCTCCTTATCGCGGCCGCCGCTGAAGAAGAACGTTACGTGCGGGTACTTCTCCGTCTCCGCCGTGCGAAGCTGCGTCTTGCCGTTCTGCGCCAGCACTTCGCCAAGCGTGTTGTCGAGGTTCTTTGGCGCGTAGGCGACGTAGCCGTTAACGGACTCGCTGAAGAGCGTCAGGCAGACGAAATGCAAGCCGACCGGATGGTTGGAGCCGCGGTCGAAGCCTTGGAAATCCTCGTTCGTGAACACTTGCGACAGCTGGATCGCGCGGTCCGGACGGAAGTTGAAGAACACGACGGAATCCTCGGATTCCACGAGTCCGACCGGCTTGTCGTCCGCTCCAACGATGACCGTCGGCATAACGAATTCGTCGAATACGGATTTTTCGTACGATTCCACTACCGCTTTGAGCGGATCGACGTACCGCGGTCCGTCTCCGTACACCATGGCGCGGTAGGATTTCTCCGTGCGCTCCCAGCGTTTGTCGCGGTCCATCGCGTAGTAGCGTCCTTGCACCGTCGCGATGCGGCCGACTCCGATTTCGTCAATCTTCGCGAGCAGCTGCTCCACGTAGCCTTTGGCGCTGTCCGGCGATACGTCGCGGCCGTCGAGGAACGCGTGGATGTAGACATCCTCCAGCTCCTCCTTCTTCGCGAGCTCCAGGATCGCGAACAAATGGGAGATATGGCTATGCACGCCGCCGTCGGACAACAAGCCGTAGAGATGAAGCTTCTTGCCGCGGGACTTGGCATGCCTGACGGCGCCTAGCAGCGTCTCGTTGTCGAAAAATTCCCCGTCGCGGATCGACTTGCTGATGCGGGTCAGATCCTGGTACACGATGCGGCCGGCGCCGATGTTCAAATGGCCGACCTCGGAGTTGCCCATCTGGCCGTCCGGCAGACCGACGGCCTCCCCGGAAGCCGTCAGCGTCGTGTGCGGGTAGTGCGACCAGTAGCGGTCGTAATTCGGCTTGTTCGCCTGCGCGACCGCGTTGCCCGTTACGTCGGCGCGAAGTCCGAAGCCGTCCAAAATAATAAGTGCTACGGGTTTGCGGGAAGCCATCTTACTTGGCCCCCTCGATCAGCGCGATGTAGGAAGCGGGCTCAAGGCTCGCTCCGCCCACCAGCGCGCCGTCGATATCGGTTTGGCCGAGGTACTCCGATACGTTGTTCGGCTTCACGCTGCCGCCGTATTGGATGCGAACCTTCGCCGCCACCGCCTCGTCGTACAGTCCCGCGATCACGCTGCGGATGTAGCCGATCACGTCCTGCGCGTCCTCGGAAGTGGAGGATTTGCCCGTGCCGATCGCCCAGATTGGTTCGTACGCCACGACGACTTCGGCCGCTTGCTCCGCGGACAGTCCTTGGAACGCGCCTTCCGTCTGCACTTTGCAAACTTCTTTCGTCGCGCCGGCTTCGCGCTCTTCGAGCTTCTCGCCTACGCATACGATCGGAGTCAAGCCGTGTTTAAATGCCGCAACCGTCTTTTTGTTGACGATTTCGTCCGATTCGCCGAAGTAAGCGCGACGCTCGGAGTGGCCGATGATGACGTATTTCACGCCAAGATCCTTCAGCATAAGTCCGCTGATCTCGCCCGTGAACGCGCCGTTGTCTTCGAAATGCACGTTCTGCGCGCCGATCGCGATCGTCGTGCCTTTAGCCGCTTCCACGAGAGCCGGGAGCGCCGTGAACGGAGCGCAGATGACGCTCTCCACGCCCGCTACTTCCGCTTTGCCTTTCACTTCCGCGAAAAACGAAGTCGCCTCGGAAACGGTTTTGAACATTTTCCAGTTGCCCGCAATAATCGGTGTTCTGCTCATGACATGTACCCCCTATTTGTCGTTAAGTGCCACTACGCCCGGAAGAACCTTGCCTTCCATGAATTCCAGGGAAGCGCCGCCGCCCGTGGAAATGAAGTCCATTTGATCCGCCAGACCGAATTTCTCGGCTGCCGCAGCGGAGTCGCCGCCGCCGATAACCGTGTAAGCGGAGGTTTCCGCTGTCGCTTGCGCTACAGCGCGCGTGCCGTGGGAGAATGGCTCGATTTCGAATACGCCCATCGGCCCGTTCCATACGACCAGCTTGGAGTTCTTGATTACGTCGGCATAAAGCTCGCGTGTTTTCGGTCCGATGTCGATGCCTTCCCACTCGGCGGGGATGCCGTCTACGTCCACAATTTGCGTGTTCGCGTTCGCGCTGAAGTCGTCCGTTACGACGATATCTACAGGGATGTAGAAGTTTTTGCCCAGCTTCTTCGCTTTCTCGATGAACTCGAGCGCCAGGTCCAGCTTGCCGTTGTCCACGAGGGACTTGCCGATTTCATGGCCTTGCGCCTTGAAGAACGTGTAGGACAAGCCGCCGCCGATGATGATGTTGTCGGCGATTTCGAGCATTTTGTCGATGACCGCGATTTTGTCCTTTACCTTGGAGCCGCCTACGATTGCCGTGAACGGGCGCTCAGGATTGTTAAGAGCCTTGCCCAGAACCTCAAGCTCGCGCTCCATCAGCAGACCGGATACGGCCGGCAGAATGTGGGCGATGCCCTCCGTGGAAGCATGCGCGCGGTGAGCCGCGCCGAAAGCGTCGTTAACGAACAGATCGGCCAGCTTGGCGAATGCTTGCGCCAATTCCGGATCGTTTTTCTCTTCGCCCGGGTAGAAACGAACGTTCTCAAGCAAGAGGACGTCGCCGTTGTTCAAAGCGGCCACTTGCGCTTCTACAGCTTCGCCGATCGCTTCGTCGGCTTTCGTTACCGGCTTGCCAAGCAGCTCCGAGAGACGCGCCGCGGATGCCGTGTGGCGAAGCTCTTCAACCACTTGTCCGTTCGGACGGCCCAGGTGGCTTGCCAGAATGACCTTTGCGCCTTTTTCGATTAGGAAGTTGATCGTCGGAAGCGTCTCGCGGATCCGTTTGTCGTCCGTAATTTTGCCGTCTTCGAGCGGCACGTTAAAGTCCACGCGCACGAATACCCGTTTTCCTGCCAGTTCTGCTACGTCGCGAATGCTCTTTTTGTTCATGGTACGTTCCTCCACGCCTTCGAATTTGTAAGAATTAGAATAGCAAACTCATAGATAAAGAGCGGAAACAAGTTTCCGCTCTATTTATGCTGTCAGGCCGTATTATTGGGAAAGTTTAGCGAAGTGCTCGAGCGTGCGAACCAATTGAGCCGTGTAGGACATTTCGTTGTCGTACCAAGCTACTGTTTTAACCAGCTGCTGGTCGCCTACCGTCAGAACTTTTGTTTGCGTCGCGTCGAACAGGGAGCCGTAAGTAATGCCGATTACGTCGGAGGATACGATTTCGTCTTCCGTATAACCGAACGTTTGCGGATCGGAAGCTTCTTTCATAGCCGCGTTCACTTGCTCGGCAGTTACTTTCTCGTTAAGAACGACAACGAGCTCAGTCAGGGAGCCTGTAGGTGTAGGCACGCGTTGCGCAGCGCCGTCGAGCTTGCCTTGCAGCTCAGGGATAACCAGGCCGATAGCTTTTGCAGCGCCAGTCGTGTTAGGAATGATGTTTTCTGCCGCAGCGCGAGCACGACGGAAGTCGCCTTTCGGATGCGGAGCGTCAAGCGTGTTTTGGTCGCCCGTGTAAGCGTGGATCGTCGTCATGAGACCTTGTACGATGCCGAATTTGTCTTGCAGCGTTTTGGCCATAGGAGCCAGGCAGTTCGTTGTGCAAGATGCGCCGGAGATAACCGTTTCGGAGCCGTCAAGGATGTCGTGGTTTACGTTGTAAACGATCGTTTTCATGTCGCCCGTAGCAGGAGCGGAGATAACTACGCGCTTAGCGCCGCCTTTAAGATGTTTTTCGGCAGCTTCTTTAGTCGTGAAGAAGCCCGTGCACTCCAACACGATGTCTACGCCCAGGTCGCCCCAAGGAAGCTCTTCAGGGTTGCGGTTGGCGATAACTTTAACTTCTTTGCCGTTTACTTTGAAGAAGCCGTCATGAACTTCAACGTCGCCGTCGAAGCGGCCTTGCGTCGTATCGTATTTCAGAAGGTGCGCCAGCATCTTCGCGTCCGTCAAGTCGTTGATCGCGACAACTTCGATACCTTCCACGTTCTGAATACGGCGGAAAGCCAAGCGTCCAATACGTCCAAATCCGTTAATACCTACTTTAACTGTCATGAGTATTAGCCTCCTAAGCATTTTTAAATGCAAAATATATTTCAAGACGTTCCGCGTCGGCCAGCGCCTTCGCTTTGCGTCATGATGCCGTGTTCCTATAAGTAATCTTCATGCCTTTATTGCTCCGACTCCGCATTCCGTTCATGCAGGCTCTGCATTTTGCCCGATCAAGTCCGCAATCTCAAGCGCCGCCGCTTCGTCCGTCACGAGCACGTCGTCGTGTCCGAACCGCATGACCGCCGCGATCGCTTCGCCCTTGTCCTTGCCGCCCGCTACGGCTATAACAACTTCAGTCTTCACAATATCGTCGAGCCGTAACCCGATCGTCTGCATTTTGTGCACGACGGCTCCGCTTCGGTCAAAATAAAACCCGAACGCCTCCGCCAGCGCGCCTTCCGCGGCAATCTCGTCCACCATCGCCTGCTCGAGCTTCCTTCGCCTCGCCATCACCATCGCGTCGCCGATGCCGTGTACGACGATCCTGGCACTCCGGATCACTTCGACGAGCTCCTGGATATTGGGCTCTTGCATTAATGAAGCGAAAGCTTCTTCGCCCAGATGGTCCGGCACGTGCAGCAGTCTGTACTGACCGCCCGTCCGCTTGGCCATCGTGGAAGCGATCGTGCTGGCCTGGTAGTCGTGGCTCTCGCCTAATCCGCCTCTTGCCGGCACGAACCTTACCGACTTAAGCGCCGTAGAGGTCGTAAGCTGGTTTGCTACCTGAGCGATGGTCGTACCGCCCGTGACGGCAACAACGTCGTCCGGCTTCAGCGCCGCGCGAAGCACCTGCGCCGCCGCCTTGCCGAGCTCCCGCTTCGCATGCATCGAGTTCTCGGAATCGCCGGGCACGACGATAACCTGGGATAAACCGAAAAATGTCTTGATCCGTTCCTCGAGCTCGGAAAGACCGAACAACGAGCTGTACATCGGCTCCAGCCGCTCCAGCAGCGTTCTGCCTTCGTCGCTGATCGACATCCCCGCCGTCTGGATCTCAAGCAAGCCTTGCTCTTTCAGGAAATCCGTTTCCGCCCGAAGCATCCGCTCCGTCATCGCCAGCTCTCCCGCCAGCGTGCGTCTGCCGATCGTACCCGCCAGCATCACGCGGCTCAAGATCAAATATCGGGTTCTCATCGCGTCCAGAAGTTCCGGTACAAGCTGCTGCTGCAGTTCAATGAGCTGACGCATCTCTAACCTTCACTCCATCTGACTTCATTCTCTAAGGACCATCCGCCAAGGAAGTTGGCTTGCTTCTTTTTCGCTGGACTCATTTCGTCCCGCATAAGCATTTTTAGTCCCACCTTTATTTTAACCAATCCTTCTTCGTACCGCAAGTCTGAAAACCGCAATGAAAACGATTTCCGTCACAAATTACGCAAATTTAATTTAACTTCGACTCTTGCTTTCGACGCGTAGATATCATATAATCATTTTTGCTACTGTTTTTTGCGTACGCGCCCGTGGTCCAATGGATATGACGTAGGCCTCCGGAGCCTGAGATCTAGGTTCGATTCCTAGCGGGCGCGCCATTACCGTACACAATGATAGTCGATAGATCAAGCCGCGTCCCGCTGTCGGGATGCGGCTTTTGTTTTCTTCTCTTTCCTTGTCCAGCATCCAAGCTTCCGAATGCTCCTTTCCCGCATTACCTCCGGCTTCAATGAAGGAGACGCTCTCGTTCCATATCCATTCGCCGCTCGAGATTGGCGTCTGCTTGTCGGGCATCGGACCAAAACGACCCCAGCACGTATCTTTTCCTATATTTCGATTCTTCATTATTATCGGGAGGGCGCAGGGAGCTGCCGCTTCCGTTCCTATACCTTTTCACGCTCGGCGTATAAGCGAGCTAAAGGCCAAGCGTTGCGGCCAGCGCGGCCAACGCGGCCTGCCGGAGCCTCTTCCACTTCATCATTTCGTTCCCTCCCCATATGGACTTGCATTCGGGCTGCCCTCTCCAAGCTCCCCCAGCGAGACCTCCTCTCCGTCGATTCCCCGCGGTGTGTGAAAGCGCTTGCCCGATTTCAGTATGCTCGGAACGGGCACAGGGCGGAAAGATTAATTTCATGACTTTTCTATCCATTTCATGACTTGTTGCCGATTTAAGCTTTTTCTTATACGCGGCAAAGAAGCCCGATCGGGCGAAACGCCTGACCGGGCTTTATTTTTACGGGTATGCTATTGGAACGACTTAAGTCGTCTTGTCGACACCGCGCAGCCTTCCGGCACCCGAACATCGAGTTCGACTCCGTCAGGCGCCACGAGCTCGAGCGTCGAGATCGCGCCGGCGTTCGACGTCCACGCCACCTCCACTTTGCCGCCGTCCGGCAAAGGCACTGCCCCGCGGGCCCATGTCAGGTCGCCTGCTTTGGGCTCGATGACAATGGTACTCCAGCCCGGAGCTCCCGAACGCACGCCGAGCACGAACGCGCCCAGGAAGTAACCCGGCGCGGCAGACCACGCATGGCAGTGGCTTCGGGTCAAATCGTTGGCGTTCGCCCGATTCATCGTCGTATGGCCGTACATCTCCCAGCACGTCGTCGCCCCGTTGTCGATCATAAAGCCGTAGTTATGGCGAATGTCGTTCAGCATGCGAGTCACGTCGCCTTCCGCTCCCATTAACGCTTCGTAATAGAAGAACGACATGAACGGACTGCCGATCTGCACGAAGTCTTGAGGCGCTTCGGACAAGTAACCGGTCAGAATCTCCTTGCGTTCCCCTGCCGCCACTCCGGAGAGCAGAGCCATCACCTGTGTCTGCATGCTGAAGATATCGGAACGGCGGCCATCCTTATGGATGCAATCCAGGTAAGCGCCGCGTTCCTCGTCCCATAGGCGCCGGTTTATCCCCTCGGCTAGCTTGGCCGCCGTGTCTTCGCACCAGCGAATGTCCGCTTCGGCATCGCTGCCCGCGTATGCCGCGAGCGCCGCCGTGCGGCGAAGCACCTTCGCGAACATCATGTTCTGATGCGTCACGACCCCGTCGCCCGGCTGATCGATCGGCGCCCAGTCCAGCAGATTCCAGCCTTTGATCTCCAGCACGCCGTCGGCGTTCAGCTTCTCCGCGTAGTGGCGCAGCGTGAACAGGATTTTCGGCAGCATCTCCGCCGCGAACTCCCGGTCGCCGGCATGCTCCGCGTATTCGGCGCAAGCCGCGGCCCAGAAGAACGTCCAGTTCGGAATGACGCTTTTCCAGCCGCTCGGCACCTGGTCCACGTACAGCGGCGTCTGGAACGCCGATCCCGGAACGAGCCTCAGGCAGCGCTTCACGATATCCGTCCCGCCAAAGAGGTAATAATGGACGAGCGCTTCGTTGCGGGCGTCTCCGACCCAGAAGGTCTGCTCGTACGCAGGACAGTCTACGAACGTATCTTCCATGCATAGCCTGGTCGTATGCTTGGCCATCTCCCAGATCGCGTCGAGCTTGGCATCGGAGCTCTTGAAGGAGCCGATCTCCGGCGTCGGATAATTGCTCTGCAGCACGCGGACGCCATGGATCCGCACCGGCTTCGTCGCTCCTCTGACGGTAACGATCAAGTAGCGGAAGCCCCGGCGGACGGGAGACGTATAGCGCTGATAACCCTCCCGGGTGATATAGCGAAGCGTATTGTCGAGACCGTACGTATGCTGGACGTAGTCCCCTTTGATATACTCCACGCCGTACCAATCGATCGTGGCGCCGGGCTCCGCCTCCAGCTCGAACTGCAGATATCCGCTCCACTCCTTGCCGAAGTCCAGCGTAAACTCGGTGTCTCCGTTCTCGAATACCGGCACGGTGCCGGCATCCGCCGATGTGAGGACGACTTGCTGCAGCGATGAAGGAACGGCCCACGGCTCCGTCAGGCTCTTGGCGTATTGCGGCATGAACGCGTCTTCGTCATTGGCGTACAGATGCGGAACCCGTTCCGCCGTGAAGCCGTTCGCGGCAAGCTCCTCCAGCGAGATAAACTCTGCAATCGCCTTGGCGAAATTCTCGCTTTCAACCTTCCACTCCTCGAATAGAGCGGTCTGATCCTCGAAATCCACGATCGTGAAGGCGAAATGCGGACCGATGGCCGCAAACGGGGACAGCGGCTCTCCCGTTTGGCAAGGCGCCCCGGTCTCCAGCGGCTGGGACCAAGTGATCTCCTTGTCGCAGTCCACGCCGATCCGGTTCATCCTGCCGTGATCCGGACCGAACGCCGTATACAACAGCAAGTGCTCTCCCGCGGGAAGAGTCGTCGTATAATAAGTCACCGGCGCATCGTGCCAGGCTTCCGTCAGGACCCGGTCTCCCACCCGAATCATCCCGCTGCCGCTCGCGTCCAGCGCGATACGGACCTCCGCTTCTTCCCGCAGCGTCAGCTTGGTCGCGAAGGCTCCGGCGTAGCAAAGCTGATCGGCGTTCTCCTCGCCCTTCGGCTTCATCAAAGCGTAATTGTCGATAAACGCCGTCAGCTTATAAGGCTGCACCCGATTGAGCGACAGCACGCTGAGCGGCGAGACGGGATCCTCGGTCAAGTATGGGATATCGCGAGGCTGCGGCCTAATCCAAGGCTCCATCCCCACCTCTCCGAGAACCGTCGACGTCTCCCAAGCCGCATCGTCGTAAGCGGCTTCGCTCCAATTCTCGTCGTACAGCGCGGCATCGATTCTCTCCGCGAACCCCTGTTGGCAGGACATGCGGGAGATGCCCCGATGATGCCCATCGTTCACCGTCGTCAGCCAATCCGATCCCGTGGCGGCGAGCGTCAGCGCTTTGCCTCCTCCCGTCGTAACGCCGAGCTCGGCCAGCAGTCCTCCCCTGCCGCGCAAGTAATAGAAGTTCGTTACGCCGAAGTGGATCGCCATGACGGCTATCGTATTTTTGACGCCCCGGCGCAGCAAGTGACCTACCGAATAGCCGTCGTAAAATATATCCGTCGGGTAATAGCGAGCCGGCCCCCGTCCAAGCCGCTCCCCGTTCACGTACACCTCGTAACGCGAATCCGCCGTGATCCATAATGTCGCTTCCGCTCCGGCGGGCAGGTCCGCCGGGCACTCGAAGGAATGCCGGAACCATCTCCATTCGTTGCGAGGGCTCTCCTCCCCGCCTCCCCAAATCCATTTGGCTTGCCATGGAGCTTGTTTGCCCGTTCCAATCATTGATACGTCCTCCCTCCGATAGTTGGCGAATGACATCGCTTACGATTCATTGTAGAATGGGCATAGCGAACCTTTTATACCCGATACGGACATCATTCGCCCCATTACGGACAGCAAAAACGACGGGAGGATAACGACGAATGACCGTGCAACGAACGCCGCTAGAGCATTATCCCGAACATAGCTTTTTCGATCGCCATCCCGATCTTTATATCGAGGAAGCGGTAGAAGGCTTGTGGCTCGCCGAGCATGATCACGATTTCGTGGAATTGGTCCTCGTGCTCGAAGGAAGAGGGACTCATTATCTCAACGGAGAGCCGGTTCAAGCCCGACGCGGCGATTTGTTCGCCATCCCCGTGGGCACCCGCCATATTTTCCGGCCGGACGCGCGCGCTTCCAAAGCTTCCAAAGCCGCCAAGGTCGAGCGCCTGAAGGTCGTGAACGGCCTCATCCGGAAGAATGCCTTATCCAGACTATCCGCATTCCTGGAGGATCACCGAGCGGCAGCGTTCCTCTCCTGGCTGGCCGGCGAGGCTTCCAGTCCCGGCGGTATGCGCGCTGACGGAGTTCTGCGCGCTGGCGGCGTTCCGTTCGCCGGCAAGGAGGCCGATGCGGAGCCCCTCCGGCCAAGCCTCGGCGACAGTCAAGCTTGGCTGCACGTACGGGACCAGTCGGACATGCTCCGCAATCTATTCGTCCGGCTGCATGCCGACTACAACGGAAGAGCCGACGCGCTCTCGTTATGGAGCGGCGCGATCGGGCTGCTGGCGGCCGTGTATCGGCACTCCGAGCTTGCAGGCGGCGACGGCGAAGCGATTGGCCCGTCGACCGCTGCGGCGTCCGCCGGTCGCGCAGCGGAGGCTGCTCCCTTGCGCAAGGCGCTCGCCTGCATGCGGGAGCGCTACGCGGAGCCGCTGACCGCCGCCGTCGTCGCGGAGGCGGCGGGGATCGGCGAGCGGCAGCTGGCGCGCCTGTTTGCCTCGGCGACGGGACGCTCGTTCCTCCGCCATCTGGAGGATATCCGCGTCGAGGCTTGCTGCGGCCTGCTCCGCGATAGCCGCCTCCCGATCATGGACCTTCCTCCTCTCGTCGGCTACGAGCAATGGAAGTCGCTGAATCGCGTCTTTCGCAGCCGCATGGGCGTCAGTCTGAGCGAATACCGCAGGGAGGCTGAACGCGACGCGTAAACCATTTCTTCAGCTGCCTCCGTTCATTTTTTCGTTCGCAATCGCTTTGCAAATATAGGTTTTGACCTTCTTTGACTTTTTAAAAGGAATTCGGTATGATAGGAATACGAAATTTCAAAATTCCGTTTTACGAAGATGCGTAAGCTACGCAAACGCCTAAGGAGGATTGGTTAAGAATGAATTTTGTGCCTATGGTAATTGAGCAAAGCAACCGAGGGGAACGCTCGTACGACATCTACTCCCGCCTGCTGAAGGACCGCATTATCTTCCTTGGCTCCGGCGTGAACGACGTAGTCGCCAACTCCATCATCGCGCAAATGCTGTTCCTTGCCGCGGAAGATCCGGAGAAGGACATTTCCCTGTACATTAACAGCCCCGGCGGTTCCATTACGGCCGGCATGGCCATCTACGATACGATGCAATACATCAAGCCCGACGTCTCCACGATTTGCGTCGGCATGGCCGCTTCAATGGGCGCCTTCCTGTTGACCGCTGGAGCGAAGGGCAAACGTTACGCGCTGCCGAACAGCGAAGTGATGATCCATCAGCCGCTTGGCGGAGCCGAAGGCCAAGCCAGCGACATCGAAATTCGCGCTCGCCGCATCCTCAAGATGCGCGACAAGCTCAACCATATCCTGGCGGAGCGTTCCGGGCAGCCGATTAGCCGCATCGAGCAGGACACCGACCGCGATTACTTCATGAGCGCGGCCGAAGCGCAAGCTTACGGACTCGTCGATAAAGTCATCGAAAGAGTTTAATCCGCCGCAAGGCAGCTTAGAGAAGCAGATGAAGCATTCGTCTGCTTCTCTTTTTTTTGCGCAAGCGCGTTTTTTGTGACCAATGTCACTCCTAGCCGCGCGTCGGCAAGCTAAGATGGGGATAACACAAAGTGAAGCAATCGTCGCCGTCCCGAAGCGGCCCAGAGCGACGATTCATGCTCCAAACGAGAGGTGATTCCCATGGAAACGGAGGCGCTAAGCAAGGTCGAACAGCTTGCCCTCAAGAAATTCCGCGTATACCAGAACAGCCCGTGGCGTTACGTTTCCCGCTCCATGCTCGCCAGCATGTTCATCGGCTTCGGCGTTATCGTCGCCTTTAAGACGGGAAGCTTCTTCTATTTGGAGCACTCGCCGCTCACCTATCCCATGGCCGCGATCACGTTCGGCGCCGCGATTATACTGATCAGCTACGGCGGCGGCGATTTGTTCACAGGCAATACGTTCTATTACACCTACGCCTCCTTGCGCAAGCGGCTGCGCTGGGCCGATACCGTCAGACTGTGGGCGCTCAGCTACTTCGGCAACATCCTTGGCGCCGCAGCGTTCGCCTTGCTGATCTGGACGACCGGTTTGTTCGCGAGCCCCGACGTCAACGCGTTTTTGCTTGAGGTCGTGCACAAAAAGATGACCGCCCCTACGTCGGAGCTGTTCTTCCGGGCTATTCTGTGTAACTGGCTCGTCTGCCTCGCCTTTTTTGTACCCATGTCGATGAAAGGCGACGGAGCCAAAATGTTCGCGATGATGTTGTTCGTCTTCTGCTTCTTTATTTCGGGCTACGAGCATAGCATCGCCAATCTATGCACCTTCGCCATCGCGTTCGTGCTGGATCCGGCAAGCTTCTCCTACGCGGGAGGCTTCCATAACATTATCCCCGTCACTCTCGGCAATCTGATCGGCGGCGGCATCCTGATGGGCATGATGTACCACTACGTTAACAAGCCATTTTACGAGGATGAAGCTTAAGTCGGCTATCCGCTGACGGGACTTACACGATATCAAAAGGAGAGATCACGATGAGAAAATCGAAAATCGTCATTATCGGAACAGGAGCCGTCGGCTCCACCACCGCTTACACCTTGCTGCTCCGCAATCGCGTGGACGAACTGGTGCTCATTGACGCCAATCACAACAAGGCGGCCGGCGACGCGCTAGACATGAACCACGGCATGCCGTTCCTGGGACAGGCCGACGTCTGGGCCGGAACGTACGCGGATTGCGCCGGCGCCGACATCATCATCATTACGGCCGGAGCCGCTCAGAAGCCCGGCGAACCGCGAACCGAGCTGCTGAAACGGAACGTCGCCATCTTCGATAGCATCATCGAGCAGGTGCTTCCTTACAACGGAGACGCCATTCTGCTCATCGCGTCCAACCCCGTCGATATTATGAGCTACATGGCGTACAAAAAAGCCGGTCTTCCGACCTCCCGCGTCATCGGCTCGGGCACGCTGCTCGACAGCGCGCGGTTCCGTTATCTGATCGGCCAGAAGCTGAACATCGACCCGCGCAGCGTGCATGCGCATATCGTCGGCGAACACGGCGACTCGGAGCTGCCGCTTTGGAGCCTCGCCAACATCGCGGGATCGGAGCTTCAGCTGTCCGCCGAGGACCGCGAGGACGTGTTCGTCAATACGCGCGACGCCGCTTATCAGATTATCGAAGCCAAAGGCGCGACCTACTACGCCATCGCGCTCGCGCTGGACCGCATCTGCACCGCCATTCTCAGCGACGAAGGCGCGGTCCTTAACGTCTCCACCCTGCTGAACGACTACCACGGCGTATCGGATGTTTACCTTGGCGTTCCGTGTATCGTCGATCGCGGCGGCGTTAGACAAGTCATGGACATCACCATTACCGATCGCGAGAAGGAGCTCCTTCATAAGTCCGCCGACAAACTCAAAGGTCTCATTACCACTTTGCAGCTTTGAGTTTGCTCCTAAGGTGGGGTTCGTCTTAAAAGAATTCTTGCGGCTCGTGGAGCCGGGAAGGCCGTCGAGCTGCGCTCGACGGCCATCTACATGTGTGGATGGCAACGAGGATGGTAACGGCGATCGTGATGGTGATGGCACCGGCCGCCACGTGAGCAAATGTAGCTTATTTTCAAGCTACATCCGGAGCGCCGGCCGCCACGCGAGCATATGTAGCTTATTTTTAAGCTACATCCAGAGCACCGGCCGCCACGTGAGCAAATGTAGCTTATTTTTAAGCTACATCCGGAGCGCACGCAACCACGCGAGCATATGTAGCTTATTTTTAAGCTACATCCGGAGCGCCGGCCGCCACATGAGCATATGTAGCTTATTTTTAAGCTACATCCAGAGCACCGGCCGCCACGCGAGCATTTGTAGCTTATTTTTCAGCTACATACGGAGCACGAGCCACCCCGCGAGCATATGTAGCTTATTTCCAAGCTGCATCCGGAGCACTTGGCCCCCCCGCAAGCATATGCAGCTTACTTTTGCGCTACAATCAGCAGCCTTCTCCCGCATGCCAGGTCAGGTCAGCATAGGCCAACGCAAATAAGAGCCCCCCGCGCGGCCTGCTGCGCCGCATCAAAGGACTCTCTTGCTCTGCTAATGAAGGGACGGGATCCCGTCCGCGCTTACCTTATTGGTTCTCGAGCTCTTCTTTGCTGACCAGCGCGACTAAAGCGTTTACAGCCTGCTCCGCGTCCGATCCTTCCGCACTTATCGAAATTTCAGTGCCGGAGCTGATCGCAAGGCTCATAATGCCCATAATGGACTTCGCGTTAACTTTCTTATCGTCCTTCTCTACAAAAACCTCGGAGGAGAATTTGTTCGCTTCTTGAACGAATAGCGCTGCAGGCCTAGCATGAAGCCCCGTCTTCAAACGAACGACAACCGGAAGCCTTGTCATGGAAACATACCCCCTATATTATACTGAATCATCTAGCGGAAACGCCTTTCGGAGCCTCTGATGGAGGACGCCGCCGTTTACCGTTGAATTCTAAGGTCTATACAAGAGCAAAGCTTATATCGAGCTTAGAATCGAACTTACATCGTCATAAAAGCCAATTACAACTTATTATATCATTTTACAAGCTGTTGCACTAGGCAAAAGTTGAACCCGACCGTATTTTTTCGGCCATTTCGTCGATTTTGCGAAGGCGGTGGTTCACGCCGGACTTGCTTACCTGACCCCTTAGCATCTCGCCAACCTCCGTCAGGTTCAGGTCGGGATGCTGCATCCGGATGACGGCGACCTCGCGCAGCTTGTCGGGCAAGCTGTCGAGTCCGATCTCCTTCTCGAGCAGCTTTATGTTATCGATCTGCCGGACGGCAGCTCCGATCGTTTTGTTCAAATTGGCGGTCTCGCAATTAACGATCCGATTAACCGAGTTGCGCATGTCGCGCATGATCCGGACATCTTCGAACTTGAACAGCGCCTGATGCGCGCCGATGATGTTCAGCAGCTCGATGATCTTTTCGCCTTCCTTAATGTAGAAAATAAACCCTTTCTTCCGCTCGATACATCTCGCGTTGAGATCGAACTTGTTCGCGAGCTCGACTAACGAGCAGCAATGCTCTTCGTACATGGATGAAATTTCCAAGTGATACGACGAGCCTTCCGGGTTGTTGACCGAGCCCCCCGCGAGAAACGCGCCTCGCAAATACGAACGCTTGCAGCAAGACTTCTGCACGATCTCCTTGTCGATGCCGTCGTTGAACATAAAACCTTCGGAGACGATTTTGAGATCGGAGAGCGTCTCTTGTACCTTCGCCGGAAGACGGACGATATATACGTTGTTTTTCTTCAATCTCATCTTCTTGCGGACTAACAGTTCTACGTGCAGGTCGTAATGTTTCTTGATCAGCGAATAGATTCTTCTCGCGATTGCGGCATTCTCCGTCGAGATGTCGAGAACGACCTTGCGGCTGGACAGGCTGACCGAACCGTTCATCCGTATAAGGGCCGACAACTCGGCTCGCTCACAGCAGCTGTCCGCTTCTACCATCGTCAGCTCTTTCTTTGTTTGGGCCGCAAAAGACATTCGGGCTCACCTCTTTCGTAACATCCAATTCTCCACCAGTTTATAAATATGATGGCTTAGCCGCTCCGCGTCGTGACGCAGGAACGTCCTGAATAACACTAATCTGTCGGCGATGACCTTATACCCCCTGCGGGTAACCTCGTCGATGTCGAGCTGGACTGCCTTGGCTCCAAGCTCCGCATACTTGCTCTCTACCTGAGGCGGGATTTCGCCGTCGTTCACGATGACATAATCAAACAAATGATGGCCGATGTGGGCATGAATGGCATCCAAATGATTGCTTACCGTATAATTGTCCGTCTCGCCCGGCTGCGTCATGACGTTGCAGACGAACAGCTTGACGGCTTGCGACTCCACGATCGCCTGAGCCAGCTTGGGGACGATTAGATTGGGCATGATACTCGTGTACAAGCTGCCGGGACCGATCAAGATCGCGTCCGCCTGCTCAATCGCTTCTACCGCTTCGGCAAGCGGCTCCACGTCGGCCGGCTCCAGAAACACGCGTTTGATCGCCTTCCCCGACTTCGGGATCTGCGACTCGCCGGTCACGATCGAGCCATCCACCAGCTCCGCCTTAAGGACGATCGCCCGGTTCGCCGCGGGCAGCACGCGCCCGCGAACGGCGAGCACCTGGCTCAGCTGGCGAATGCCCGTCACGAAGTCGCCGGAGAGATCCGTCATGGCGGCGAGCATCAGATTGCCGAGGCTGTGGCCCGCTAGACCGTTGCCGGTCTTGAAGCGGTACTTGAGCATGTCTGCCAGAAGCGGTTCCACGTCGGCGAGCGCCATAAGCACGTTGCGGATGTCGCCAGGCGGCGGAATTTGAAGCTCGTTGCGCAAAATGCCGGAGCTGCCGCCGTCGTCGGCAACCGTCACGATCGCCGTAATGTCGAGCGGCTTCTCCTTCAGTCCGCGCAGCATGACGGAGAGACCCGTACCGCCGCCGATGACGACGATTTTGGGACGACGTACAATCTTTTGTATCGTCTGCATGTTTTCCCCCCGCATCAGTGCTTATCCCGCTCCGAATCGCGGTGGCTGACGCGCACCCGTTCCGTATCGCTGCTTCCGAGCACCTTGCCCAAATATTCCGCGATGGCCACGGAGCGGTGTTTGCCGCCCGTGCAGCCGATCCCGATCACGACCTGGCTCTTGCCTTCCTTGCGGTATAAAGGAATAAGAAACTGCAGCATGTCGATCAGCTTCGCCAGAAACTGCTGCGTTTCGGGCCACTTCATCACGTAATCGTAGACATCGGGATTCTGGCCGGTATTGGGACGCAGATTCTCGACGTAATGCGGATTGGGCAGGAATCGGACATCATAGATCAAGTCGGCGTCGATCGGGATGCCGTACTTGAAGCCGAACGAGGTAACGTTGACGGAAAGCTGGCTTTGCTCCACGTTCGTGAAATGGGAGATGATACGTTCCTTGAGCTGGAGCGGCTTCAGACTGCTGGTGTCGATGACTTGCGAGGCCGAGCCTTTGAGATCCTCCAGAAGACGACGTTCGCTATGGATGCCATCCAGCGGCAGTCCATGAGGCGCCAGCGGATGCCGGCGCCGGCTTTCCTTGTAACGCTGGACCAACACTTCATCCGTGGCATCCAAGAACAAAATTTCACAGCTTATAGTATGATGATCTTTGATATACGTTAACGATTCCGACAGCGCGGTAAAAAATTCGCGTCCACGCAAGTCGATGACTAACGCGACATTGCCGATTTTGCCGTTGGACTGCTCGATAAGCTCAGCGAACTTGGGGATGAGAACCGGAGGCAAGTTGTCGACGCAGAAGAACCCCAGATCCTCCAGGCTCTGCACCGCGATGGTCTTGCCCGCTCCCGACATGCCGGTAATGATCACTAGCTTAGCAAGCGTTGCCGTCGTTTCCATTCGTACACCTACTATCCTCTAAGAATGAGTCCTGCAGCGCCTACGACGCCCGCGTCGTTGCCCAGCGTGGCCGGTACGATCTTGACGCCTTCCTTGGCTTGATCCTGCGTGTATTTCTCGAACACTTCGCGAATCTGGTCGAAGAGGAAATCTCCCGCTTTCGACACGCCGCCGCCGATAATAAAATATTGCGGGTTCAGCACGATCGCGATCATCGCCATCGACTTGCCGAGGTAATAGGCCGCGCGGCTTACGATGCGCGCCGCCACTTCGTCTCCGGCCTTCGCCGCGTCGATGACGTCCTTGGCCATGATGTTCTCTACCTGCGAGAGCGTCGTGCGATCTCCGCGCGCCACCGCATCCTTCGCCATGCGAATAATGCCCGTCGCGGAAGATACGGACTCCAGACAGCCCATCTTGCCGCAGCCGCACTGTATCGCTTCCAAATCCGGCACGATCGAGATATGGCCAAGCTCGCCCGCCATGCCGTTGTATCCTTCTATGATCTTGCCGTCTATGATGATACCGCCGCCTACGCCCGTGCCGAGCGTATAACATACGCAGTGGGCTACGCCCCTGCCCGCGCCCGCCCATGCTTCGCCCAGCGCGGCAACGTTCGCGTCGTTGTTGATTTTGATCGTTTTGCCGAGCTCCTTCTCGAGGAACCCTTTCAAATCCGTATTTTCGATGTACAGATTCGCCGAATATTTCACATAGCCATTCGGAATGTCCAAGAAGCCCGCGATACCGACGCCTACGCCGTCCACTTGCTCCCAAGCGTAATTGGACTCTTCTACGATCGCCCGCGAGTACTTCGCGATGTTGTTCAAGATAGCGTCCGTACCTTTATCCGTTTCCGTCGCCCCTTCAAAGGTATGGAGCAATTGACCCTCCGCATCGCATAGGCCTACCTTGATGGTTGTGCCGCCGACATCGACGCCCACGTAAATCTTCTCAGACATGACAATAGCCACCTCGTTTACATAGTTAACATTCTCTGTTCCAACTATAAGCGTTGTTCCCACTCCGGTCAAGCGTGGAAGGACGTCCAATTACCCCACGTAAAATAAGGTAAAAAGGCTTTTCCGCGCCGATAGCGTCTCGTCTCTTTGCTTGGATAAAAGGGACGGCTCGCCTCCGGCAGCTCCCTCTCCTTCAAAGAAAAGAGACCGCCTCCTGATCATGCCGCCTCTCAGGTGCAGTCCCTTTTATGAGGCTCCGGCGCGATCGTCCGCGTCCTTGCCTACCTGTGCCAGGCATTGCGGGACGGGACGATCCGCTGGTTCCGTCCATGCTGCTTACAGCGACTGGCTCCAGTCGTGCGTAATGGAGCCTTCAAGGAATCGTTCGCAATCGAGCGCCGCCATGCAGCCGCTGCCAGCGGCCGTAATCGCTTGGCGATATTTGCTGTCCTGCACGTCTCCGCAGGCGAACACGCCCGGGATGTTCGTCTCGGAGGACCCCGGCTTCACTTTTATGTAGCCGTGCTCGTCCGTGTCGACCTGGCCGCCGAGGAACTTCGTGTTCGGCGTGTGGCCGATCGCGATGAAGATGCCGTCCGTATTGATGACCTCTTCTTCTCCCGTTGCGTTGTCGCGGATCTTGAGGCCCGTTACGCCCATGCCGGTCGCCACCACTTCAACCGGCGTGCGGTTGAGGCTCCAGCTGATTTTTTCGTTCTCGCGTGCGCGGTCTTGCATGATCTTGGACGCACGCAGCTCGTCGCGTCGGTTGACCAGCTCGACGTTCGTCGCGAAACGGGTCAGGAAGTTCGCTTCTTCCATGGCGGAATCGCCGCCGCCGACCACGATGATTTTCTTCCCGCGGAAGAAGAAGCCGTCGCAAGTCGCGCAGGTGCTGACGCCTTTGCCGACGTTATCCTTCTCGCCCGGGATGCCGAGATATTTGGCCGATGCGCCCGTCGAAATAATGACGCTCTCTCCGACGATCTCGCCTTGTCCTTCGACTTGAAGCTTGAACGGACGCTGCGACAAATCGATGGAGTTGACCCAGCCCATTAGAAACTTCGCGCCGAAGCGCTCGGCTTGCTTGCGCATGTTCTCCATAAGCTCCGGACCCATAATGCCTTCCGGGAAGCCAGGGAAGTTTTCGACCTCGGTCGTCGTCGTAAGCTGGCCGCCCGGCTCCGGTCCTTCGATAATGAGCGGATTCATGTTGGCGCGCGCCAGGTAGATGGCCGCGGTCAGTCCGGCAGGGCCCGTGCCGATAATAATGGATTTGTACATCTTCGTCACCTCATGCGTTATTAGTCTTGCTTGGATTCGTGCGCGGAGAAAAACGAGCTGATCGACTTCATCTTCTCCTTGATTCCGCACGCTCCGTCAATAAGCTTCACGTGTTTGCTTACCGTCGCGATCGACGTTCCGTAGCGAACCGCCACCTCGTGGTACGAGATGGCCCGGCGATGCATCTTGGCCGTCAAATATTCCAGCGCCGCCGCCCAGCCCTCCGGCTTGGTCAGCTTGGGTACGTCCGGGTAGACGCGCGACAGGAATTCGACCCATAACGTCATCATATCATGCTGCTGAACGAGATCATAATGCTTGCTCATCCGGCTCAGGGCGGCTTGCGCCACTTCCTCCCACTTGTCATGCCACTCCGGCAGTCTCGACGGTACCCGGTTAGGCTCGATGATACTCTCTTTGCCTTCCAGCACTACCTTAAGCGGCTCGCCAACTCCGATCGTCCGGAGCACGAATATCGCGATTTTCTTCAAATAATCGTCTTCGTCCCGCTCCAGCAAGAACGCGCGCAGCACGTCCTTCACTTCGTTGTCGGCAATCATGCCGAAGGCTTGAATGACCTGCAGCTTCGTGTGCTGATCGCCGTGGCGCAGCGCCCAGAAGAACGACGAACGGACAAGCGGATCGCTCTTGAGATGGTCCGGGATCCCGTCGGTGGACTTCTCCCATAACTTGAACTGCTCTTCGAAGGGCAGGTGGTAATGGTAGCTGATCGGGGCCGAAGCGCGTCCCTGGCGCAGCAGGTCCAGCTGATGCATGTAATATTGCGGTATGTCGGAGGTCGGATCGAGCTTCATCGTCAATTTCCAGAGCCGCTCGGCATCGCCCAGCCTGCCGATATTGCAGGCGGCAACGGCCGCGTAATGGTACAGGCAGGGGTCCTGCTGCACTTCGCCGTCCTTGGCTAGCCGGATGAAGTGCCGGTACGCGATCTCGTGCTCTCCTAGTATCCCCATCGTCGTAGCAAGCTTGAACACATGCTCCTGATGGAACGGCACCGTCTTCGTCAGCAAGTCCACCAGCTCCGCGAGATTTTCCTTGTCGCCTTCATGCTGATAGAAGATCGCAAGATTGCATAAGGCATGCAAATTGCCGGAATCCTGGGCGAGCACGCTGCGGATCGCTTCCTTGGCCTTCTCGAACAGCCCCATATAATAATAAGCGAGCGCCAAATTGTTGCGGGCGGCCAGAAATTCCGGCTGGCCCTCCACGATCTCCTCGAGAATGCGCACGGCTTCGGTAAACTTTCCTTCCTCGAGCAAAGCGCGGGCTTGGTCATGCTCCACCATTCCTTCGCGCGCCTTGATGAACTTGAGCGCCATGGGACGCTCCAGCTCGAACTGCAGCAGGTCCATCATCTCTTCGGCCTCGTCAAGATATTGGCCGTCAGGATCCTCCTGCAAATATTGAACGAGGGCGCGCTCGGCGGCCTCGTACATCTCCATGTTGGCGTAGTTATTGGCCATATAGAAGTGGCACTCGGTCATCAAGGGGTCGAGTTCGTCCACGATCCAGTTCAGAATCTCGTTCGACTCTTTATAATTGCCCATCTCCGATAGAATGCCTGCCATATTGCAATGATTGACGGGATTCTCGGGCTCGTATTCGACGGCTCTCCGGAAGTACTTGAGTGCCTTGTCATAATGGAATCGGTCCAGCGAGCGTACAGCGCGCTCGAAGAAGAACGTTGCGTCCCACTGAATGGATATGATATTCGTGACCGCGTCTTCCCCTACCGCTATGCGTTTCTTCCCTTTCACTCGCAAGGCACCTCCTTCTCTATCCTTCGTTAAGCACGATTATACCATAGCGAGGCCCGTCCCAACATGCAAGAATATGTGGGAAAATCGCGGACAGCGCTCGGGCCGTCCGCGATTCTCTCGGATGAACTGCATATGGGGTTAATGGTTAAACGCCTTTGTTCTTGAACAACGTGCTGATGGAACCGCCATCCAGGATGATGCGCGTAGCTTCCGCGAGCAGCGGGGCGACGGACAAAATCTTGAACCGCTCCGGCGTCGTCTCCGGCAGCATGATGGAGTCGGTCACGATCACTTCTTTTATGGATGGATGGTCTAGACGCTCAATGGCGGAGCCGGAGAACAGCGGATGCGTCGCGCAGACGAATACGTCCTCGGCGCCGCGTTCCTTCAGACTTTCGACGACGTTGACGATCGTGCCGCCCGTATCGATCAAATCCTCGATGATGATAGGCGTCTGTCCTTCGACATCCCCGATCACGTGCGTGATGGAGGATTCGTTATGCGCGGAGCGCTTCTTGATCATGATCGCGAAGGATGTATCCAAGTAGTTGGCAAGCTTCTCCGCCGTGGACGCGCGGCCCGCATCCGGAGATACGACAACCGGGTTTTTGATGTTCTTGGACTTCAGGTAGTCGCTGATCAGGTCCAGCGCCGTCATATGGTCCACCGGAATGTTGAAGAAACCTTGAATAGCCGGAGCATGAAGATCGATCGTAATGACGCGGGTCGCTCCGACCGTCGTCAGTACGTCAGCAAGCATCTTCGCCGAGATTGGCTCGCGCGGAGCGGCTTTCCGTTCCTGGCGCGCATATCCGTAGTACGGCATGATAATGTTCACCGTTCTGGCGGAAGCGCGCTTCGCCGCGTCGATCATGACCAATAATTCGACAAAATGCTCGTTGATGGGATGCGAGAACGACTGAACGAGAAAGACGTCGCAGTTCCGAATCGTTTCTTCATAGTGAACGTAGATCTCACCGCTCTTGAAACGGGACAGTTTGATGGAACCTAGGTTCAAACCAAGCTCTTCGCTGATTTTCTGAGCCAAAACCGGATTTGACGAACCCGAAAAAATACGCACCTTGTCGCTTAACATGATACCCTCCTGAGCGTTTCGACCAAATAATTTATTACGAGAACCAAGGCGAACGATAGTCGCCGACCTTTACCTGTCCTATTATACATTGATTTATGAAGATTTCAAAAATGTAAAAGCACTATTTTTCGACAAAGTGATGACTTTGGGCGGTTCGATGACCGTTTTTAACGCATTTTGTTCGTCGTCGGTTTGCCGTGACGGCCCGCCAGCTCGCTCATTATGTCGTCGAGCGGCAATCCGCGGTCGCGCAGCAGTACCATTAAGTGGAAGAGAAGGTCGCTTGCTTCGCTCCGCAGCTCGTCGTTGTCTCCATTCTTCGCGGCGATGATCACCTCGGCGGCTTCTTCGCCGACCTTCTTGAGAATTTTGTCCACGCCTTTATCAAAAAGGTAAGTCGTATAGGCTCCTGCCGGACGCTCCGCATGACGCTGGGCGATGATGTCCTCCAGCTTGCCGAGAATGGCGAAGCGGTCACTACCGTTATCCTCGTCATCTTGGAAGTTTGAACGTGCCCGCTCCGCGCCGTCTTGAAGCTCGATATCGTTATAGAAGCAGCTATACCTTCCCGTGTGGCAAGCCGGTCCTTGCTGCTCCACGCGCACAAGCAGCGTGTCTCCGTCGCAATCGTAGCTCATGGACACGATGCGCTGCGCGTGGCCGCTTGTCGCGCCCTTGTTCCACAGCTCGCCGCGGGAGCGGCTCCAGAACCAGGTCGAGCCCGTCGTGACGGAGAGTCCCAGCGATTCTTCGTTCATGTATGCGAGCATAAGCACTTCCTTGCTTTGCGCGTCCTGAACGATCGCCGGCACAAGTCCGTCTCCGCTCCACTTGATCGCCGCCTTCAGTTCGTTCATGTTGCCTGTCGTCACCTGACCTCGACTCCTTTGCTTCGCAGATCGTCTTTCACTTCGCCGATCGTGATTTCTTTGTAATGGAATATCGTAGCCGCGAGCCCTGCATCCGCCTGCGCTTCCCGGAACACCTCCGAGAAGTGCTCGACCCGTCCAGCTCCGCCCGAGGCGATGACCGGGATGCCTACGCTCCGCGATACGGCGCCGGTCAGCTTGACGTCGAAGCCGTCCTTCGTGCCATCGGCGTCCATGCTCGTCAGCAGAATCTCGCCCGCTCCCAGACGCTCCACTTCGCGCGCCCATTCCAGCGCCCGGATCCCCGTCGTCTGCCGTCCGCCATGCGTATAGACTTCCCACTCGCCCCACTCGGGATTAAATTTGGCGTCGATCGCCACGACGATGCACTGCGCGCCGAAGCGGCGAGAGCCGTCGGACACAAGCGACGGATTTTTGACCGCGGCGGTGTTGATGCCGATCTTGTCCGCGCCCGCGCGCAGGATCCGCTTCATGTCGTCGACATGCGAGATGCCTCCGCCTACGGTGAACGGAATCGTGATCTCGCCCGCCGTACGTTTCACGACCTCGATCATCGTCGCGCGTCCTTCTACCGACGCCGATATGTCGAGGAATACAAGCTCATCCGCGCCTTCGCGGTCGTACGTGGCCGCAAGCTCGACAGGATCCCCCGCGTCGCGCAGGTTCACGAAGTTGACGCCCTTCACCACTCGCCCGTCCTTCACGTCCAGGCACGGTATTATGCGTTTCGCCAGCATAAGTTTCCCTCCCACTCCATCTTCCATCGAAAAGCAGCCCTGCCGCCTAAACCTTATGCGGCAAGCAAATCGATCCACTAAAATTCCGTGCTAACTGGCTGTCACATTCGCTGCGATGCTAGGCTTGTTGGCTGCCTCCGGCCTCACATTCGCTGCGATGCTAGGCTTGTTGGCTGCCCCCGGCCTCACATTCGCTGCGATGCTAGGCTTGTTGGCTGCCTCCGGCCTCACATTCGCTGCGATGCTAGGCTTGTTGGCTGCCTCCGGCCTCACATTCGCTGCGATGCTAGGCTTGTTGGCTGCCTCCGGCCTCACATTCGCTGCGATGCTAGGCTTGTTGGCTGCCTCCGGCCTCCATTTCTGCGATGCCGGGCATGCCTGCTTGCCTGCCATTCTCATTCCCCTGCTGCTGACGGACACAGAAGCCGCTATTCCGACAAAAACGTTCATTTTGTAAAACTAACGGGCCGTAGGAAGCTGTCAATTCATTGAGAGTAACTGAGCGGAAACGTCCTACTCCCGCTAACGGACCGCAGAGACTCTATTTGCAGCCTTTTCGTGATATTGAAAGTCTAACGGACTCAGATGACACTATTTGATGGATTTCCGCCCATTCTGTGCGGTTTTGATGTCATTAAGGTCGTCTGTGTCCGTTACAATTTGTACAGGTCCTATTATTGCGAAATAGCGACCCTGGTGTCCGTTACGATCAGCTACGACTTGACCATGGTGTCCGTTACGATCAGCTACGACTTGACCATGGTGTCCGTTACGATCAGCTACGACTTGACCGTGGTGTCCGTTACGATCAGCTACGACTTGACCATGGTGTCCGTTACGATCAGCCGTGACTTGACTGCGCTGCCATCTTCAATGAATCGACAGCCTCCGTAGAGACGTTAATTGTCCCCAAATCAGGCAATAGCCCTCCGGTTCAACCAAACAACGTCTCTGATGTCCGTTGCTACATTTATAAATTACCTACTACTTACCAAATAACGGCTTCTGCGTCCGTTAGAACTTGGTCATGTATCTCCGCTCATTCAAGACTCTCGTTTCGAGCTTCCCGTCAGCGCCAAAAAGTTGTCCAGCAGCTTCATGCCGAGATCGCCGCTCTTCTCCGGGTGGAACTGCATGCCGTATACGTTGTCGCGACCGACGATCGCCGTCACGTCGCCGTAATAGTCCGTCGTGGCAAGCAAGTCGGAAGATTGCTCCGGCTTCGCGTGGAAGGAGTGCACGAAGTAGACATGCCCTTCCTCCAGCCCTCGGAACAACGGAGACCCCGCTTGCTTGAATTGCAGCTTGTTCCAGCCCATATGCGGGATCTTATAGCTGCCGTTGAAGCGGATAACGCGTCCCGGAAGCAGGCCCAGCCCCTCGTTGCGGCCGTACTCCTCGCTCTCGCCGAACAAAAGCTGCATGCCAAGGCAAATGCCGAGCATAGGCTTGCCGGACGCGGCGTAAAACCTCGCGACCTCGTCCAGCTTCGTGTTGCGCAGATTCTGCATCGCGTCGCCGAAAGCGCCGACGCCGGGCAATATCGCGCCGCTTGCCTCCACGATCGTCTCGGGATCGGCCGTCACGACCGCGTCGTAGCCTAGCCGCTCCACCGCCTTGCTTACGCTGTGCAGATTGCCCATGCCGTAATCGATGATCGCGATCATGCTACAGCACTCCCTTCGTCGAAGGCACTCCTTGTACGCGAGGATCGATGCTCGTCGCTTCGTCCAGCGCGCGTCCGAGCGCCTTGAACACCGCTTCGATCATGTGATGCGTATTCTGTCCGTAGTGGACGATGACGTGCAGCGTGATCCGAGCTTCCAGCGCCAGCTTCCACAGAAATTCGTGCACGAGCTCCGTGGAGAAGCTGCCTACTTGGGAGGACGGATATTGCGCGCGATATTCGAAGTGCGGTCGGTTGCTCACGTCGATGACCACTTGCGCCAGCGCCTCGTCCATCGGCACGAAAACGCTCGCGTAACGTTTGATTCCGCGTTTGTCGCCAAGCGCCTCTCGCAACGTTTGTCCGAGGCAGATGCCGATGTCTTCTACCGTGTGGTGGTCGTCGATGTCGATGTCGCCTTGCGCTTCCACGCTCAGATCGAATTGTCCGTGCTTTGCGAACAGGTCCAACATATGGTTCAGAAACGGTACATCCGTCTCCAGCTTCGCCGCGCCGCTGCCATCTACCGCAAACGCCAGTTTAATATCCGTTTCGTTCGTTTTGCGCTCCACCGACGCTTCGCGCTTCCTATTTTCAGCCATTGTCGCATCTCCCTGCTTTGATTAGTTGCTCATCTCGCCGCTTGCTGTTGCTGTCGGGCCTTTAATTCGGTCACGCCGACTTATCCCCCAACGTCCTTTTACCTGCATGCTAGTTCGGCCCAGCCGACCCGCTGCTTCCGCCAACCGCAGCCTGCCTAAGCGCCGCCGCCTTCCTTTTCGAGCCGGATCTCGATCGCGCGAGCATGGCCTTCCAGCCCTTCGTGGCGCGCCAGCGTCATGATTTTGTCGCCGTTCGCCATCAGCGCTTCCTTGCTATAATAGATGAGACTCGACTTTTTCATGAAATCATCCACGTTGACCGGAGACGAGAATCTCGCCGTGCCGTTGGTCGGGATGATATGGTTCGGTCCCGCAAAATAGTCCCCCACCGGCTCCGAGCTATACGGCCCCAGGAAGATCGCCCCCGCGTTCTCGATGTGCCCAAGCAGCCTCATCGGATCGGCGGTCAGCACCTCCAAATGCTCCGGCGCGAGCTGGTTCACGACCGATAGACCCTCCTCGATGGAGTCGACCAGGAGCACCGCCCCATAGCCGTCGATCGAAGCCCGCGCGATATCAGCCCTCGGCAGCGTCGCCAATTGGCGCTCCACCTCGGCCGCCACCGCCTCCGCCAGCGCCTGCGAAGGCGTCACGAGCACGGCCGACGCCATCTCGTCATGCTCCGCCTGCGACAGCAGGTCGGCCGCGATATACGAGGCATCGGCCGTATCGTCCGCCAGCACGACGATCTCGCTCGGCCCAGCGATGCTGTCGATGTCGACCGCGCCGAACACCGCCCGCTTTGCCAGCGCGACATAGATATTGCCCGGTCCCGTAATCTTGTCGACCGGCGCGATCGAAGCCGTGCCATACGCAAGCGCGGCGATGGCCTGAGCCCCTCCGACCCGGTACAGCTCCCGTACGCCGGCTTCCGCGGCGGCGACGAGAATATACGGGTCGATTCCCGCTTTGCCGCCGGTCGCGGGCGGCGTCACCATCACGATCTCCGGCACGCCGGCGACTTGAGCCGGTATCACGTTCATCAGAACGGAAGACGGATACGCCGCCTTGCCGCCAGGCACGTATACGCCGACGCGCTTCAGCGGGCGCATGATTTGGCCCAGCATCGTGCCGTCCGGCGACAAGTCCATCCACGAGTTGCGTTTCTGCTTCTCGTGGAAATTTCTAATGTTCACGGCCGCCTCGCGAATAGCCGTCAAAAACGCTTCGTCCACCTCGCCGTAAGCCGCCTCGATCTCCTCGCACGTAACGCGCAACTGCCCTGCGCTAAGCTTCACACCGTCAAACTGCTCCGTGTACCGCAGCAGCGCGGCATCTCCTTCCGCCTTGACGTCTTCGACGATCTTCAAGGCTCTTGCATTCTGCTCGGGCGTGCCGTACTCCACTTCCCGTTTCAGCCCGAATTGCTCGGCTCGCATGATCCGCATATGCGACCGCTCCCTTCTATATCGAATAAGCTCTCCCGTGTTTCCTTCCTCTATATCCAAATCGGATGCCTATCGTGTTTCCTTCCTCTTATCCAACCGGATGTCTTCCGCTCTTCCTTCCGCCATCCGGCTACATCCACCCTTATACCTTCGCCGCTATCGCTTCTTGCAGCTTATCGCACAAGCTTTGAATGCTTTCGTTTTTCATCCGGTAGCTGACGCGGTTGGCGATCAATCGGCTCGTAATGCCGAAGATCGACTCCATCTCCACCAGCCCGTTTTCCTTTAACGTCTGGCCCGTTTCCACCATATCGACGATCCGGTCGGCCAGCCCGATCAGAGGAGCCAGCTCGATGGAGCCGTTAAGCTTGATGACCTCCACCTGCTGCCCCTGCTCGCGAAAATAAGCCGATGCCACGTTCGGGTATTTCGTCGCCACGCGAGGATGAATCGTCGGCTTCCAATCCGGCAGTCCGATTACGGACATGCGGCACTTGGCAATGCCAAGATCAAGCAGCTCGTAAACGTCCTTGTTCTCTTCCATCAGCACGTCCTTGCCCACGATTCCGATATCCGCAACGCCGTATTCCACGTAAGTTGGCACGTCGACCGGCTTCGCCATAATAAATTCCATACTCGCGTCCGGAAGCTCGATAATGAGCTTGCGGGTATCGTCGAAGTCGCCGGGAATCGGCAAGCCCGCTTCGCGGAACAGCTTGGATGCTTGTTTGTAGATCCGCCCCTTGGGCATCGCCACCTTCAATATTTCCTTCGTACCGCCGCTCATCGCGCTTGCCCCCCTTTCTCCGCTACGTATAATTGCAATGCCGTATAACTTAATCCTTTATAGCTAAAATCGAAGCCTCCGCGTATATCGCCAAGCGACTCCGAATGCTCCACTCTCTCCGTTACGACGCTAATGCCGAGTCCGCGCAGACGCTGCGCTTCCGCAAGCGCCTCGCTCCTCCCGGCGGAATCGTAAGCGATAAGGGTGCGTTCCTCCCGCGCGTTGTCCTCCGCTCCCAGCAGCTCCAGGATACGAGTCGTTTTAAGCGCGAAGCCCGTCGCAGGCGCCGGCCTGCCGAACTGCGACAGCAGATTGTCGTAGCGTCCGCCGCTTACGACCGGGAACCCCAGATCGGCCGCATATCCCTCGAAGGTCATGCCCGTATAATAGGAGAAATCGCCGATCATCGTCAAATCGATGAGCACATGCTCGCATACGCCGTATGCCTGGAGCACCTCCCACGTCTCGCATAGATGGTTGATGGCCTCCTTCGCCGTTTCTCCCCCGCGCAGCTGCATTGCCTGATCGCAAATCTCCGTTCCCCCGCGCAGCCGCAAAATGCTCTCCAGCTCGCGGCGTACCGGCTCCTCCAGCGACAGCTTGCTCAGTTGCTCGCGATAGCCGACATGATCGCGTCCCAGCAAGCACGCCTTCAGCAGCTCCTGCTCTTCCTTGCGATCCTGCAACGCTTCGCCGAGCAAGCCGTTCAGGAATCCAACGTGTCCGATCGCGATCTTGAAGCGTTCCACGCCCGCGGCCTTAAGCGACGCGATGGCTAGCGCGACTACTTCGGCATCCGCCTCCGCGGAAGAATCGCCGACTAGCTCGACGCCCGTCTGGAAAAACTCCGCCTCGCGGCCCGCTTCTTCCTCGATGGAACGGAATACGTTGGAATGGTAAGAAAGCCGCAGCGGAAAGCTCGACTCCTTGAGGAGCGACGATACGACACGGGCGATCGGCGCCGTCATGTCGGACCGCAGCACCAGCGTCGTGCCTCTATTGTTAAGCAGCTTATATAGTTTTTGATCGGATGTCGAGCTCGCAACACCAACCGTATCATAGAACTCCATCGTGGGAGTAATGATTTGCTCGTAGCCCCAAGACGCCATGCAAGCGAGCGCCTCGCGCTCGATGTGGCGCAGCTTCTTGACCGCGTCAGGCAAATAATCTTTGACGCCGATGGGCTTTTCGAACATCTTTGGTTTGGACATTTCCGAATCTCCTTTGTACCTCGTCATGATTTTTGTTTTATGCTTCAATGTCTGTATCCTTCTACTCTCTATGTCTGCATGCCCTTATTTCTTTAATGCTTCTAGCTTATATACTCCATGTCCATATTTCTTTAGATGCTTCTATAACTTTGGTTTCATTAGCTTGAGTACCCGTTGCTTTAATGCGTTAAATCGCTAATATGGTACCTTGCTAATAAAATAAAGGATTTTATCGATCTTAGCACGCCCCTCGCCTTTCCGTCAAGCAAGCCGCAAAAAAATAGACGCCTGCGAGGCTGCAGCGGAACCTCCTGAAAGGCCGCTATGCCAAGTGGACGTCTAGCTATCATGCTTGCCGCCTGCTTCTGCCGCAGACGATCGATTGGATTCAATGATGCGCATGGGGTTGCCCCCGACAAAAGAATGCGCGGGTACGTCCTTATGTACGAGCGAGCCGGCGGATACTACCGCGTAATCGCCGATCGTCACGCCGGGAAGAATCGTGCAATTCGCCCCGATCATCACATGATCGCCGATCACGACATCCCCGATCCGATATTCTTTGATGAGATATTCATGAGTCAGTATCGTCGTATTATAGCCGATAATCGAGTTTCTTCCAACCCTGATCCGTTCGGGAAAAAACACGTCTACCATCACCATGAGGGCGAAGGCGGTATGCTCTCCCACCTTCATCCCCAAGATGCGACGGTAGATCCAGTTCTTCCACGATAATTCCGGACAATATCGAGCCAGCTGAATGGCCGCAAAATTGCGGACGGCTTTCACGCGGCTAACGGTCTCATAAACCTGCCATAGCGCATTAGGGCCGTCTACGGGATGCCTCTCAACGTTCCGCAAGGGTTTCGCGCTCCAATCCTGCGATGGCGAGCAATTCGCGCATGTCGTCGATGACGTAATCCGCTCCCGCTTCGCGCAGGATCTGGCCTCCCTTGAGCGACCAAGCCACGCCGACCGCCGCGGCTCCCGCGGCTACGGCGGATTTGATATCGACCGTGCTGTCGCCGAGCATCAACGTCGTGGCGGGATCGGCTCCTAGCAGCTCCATCGCCTTTAGGACCGGCTCCGGATGCGGCTTCGCGTTGACGACATCGTCGATCGTGACGATCGCGTCCATATAATCGAAGATGCCGACGAACTTAAGCCCCTTCTCAGTCGTAAGACGCATCTTGGTCGTCACGACGCCCAGCTTGATCCCGTTCCGATGCAGCTGCTCCAGCACTTCCTTGACTTGCTCGAACGGCTTGACGTATTCGTCGTGGAGCCTAAGATTGATTTCCCGGTAAGCACTCACGAGATGGTCCACTTCGTCCAGTCCCGAGAAAAGCTTCAATTGGTCGATTAACGGCTGTCCCATGCTGGGGATAATATGGTCGCGGCCAAACCCGGCGGGCACGATGCCTTTCAGCGACTCCACGAACGAAGTAATGATTAACTCGTTCGTATCCAAGATCGTTCCGTCCAAGTCGAACAGCATCGTTCGAATATCGTTCCTTACGTCCATACGTAAATCCCTCCTGCTGTCTTGCAAATCAAATTGATCGTTATTGTCCATCCTTGCGCGTCTCTTCGTTCGACTCCGCCAGCGCTTCCTCCACGAGTTCCGCCGTCACGACCGTTTCTTCCTTCCCGGTTATATCGGACGCCTTGGCGTTCGCCGCCAAGCCGTTGCGTTCCGGCTTCGTCGTTACGATGGGATCCGAGTACCTGACCGCCGCTTGTCCCGATACGCGTCTAATGATAATAAAGGCGATCGCTGCGACGATTAACAGCAGCGCCAGCGCCTGCGAAATTCTAATGTTGCCGTAAGCTGGATCCAAGTACCCTTGATCGAACACGCCGTCCATCGGCGTCCAGAGCGCGTTGATAAAGTCCGCGACCCATTTCGGTCCGATAAAGGCCAAGCTGTCGATGCGAAGCGCTTCGATAAAGAAACGTCCGATGGAATACCAGATGAAGTAAGCGGCCATTAGTTCGCCCGCGCGAAGGAACTTCTGACGGCGCAGAATAAACAGCACGCCAAGGCCGACCAAGCTCCATAACGATTCGTATAAGAATGCCGGGTGGCGGAATGCGCCTTCTTGAATGGCGGAGTCCACGATAAACATATGATCGACGATAAACTTGGGAATATGCAGCGTATTGCGCAAGAAATCTTCGCTAACCGGTCCGCCGTAAGCTTCCTGATTCATGAAGTTGCCCCAGCGTCCGATCATCTGGCCGACAAGCAGACCCGGCACGGAAATATCCACGATCCGCCAGAAGCTATAGCCCTTGTACCTGGAGTAGATAATGCCGCAAATAAAGGCGCCGATAATCGCGCCATAGATGGCGATGCCGCCTTCCCAAATTTTAAATACATCCATGGGATTGTCTTTATAATCTTCCCACATAAACGCCACGTAATAAATTCTCGCCGCGATAATCGCCGACGGAGCGCCGATCAACAGCAAGTCCATAAAGAAATCCGGCTTGATGCCGAATCGTTTCCCTTCACGCACCGCGAGCAGCAACCCTACCAGCGCCGCCGTGCCGAGAATAATGCCATACCACCGGACCGATAACGGTCCCAGCGTAAATACAACGGGATCAATCGCAAGCATGCTCATCGTTACAACCTTCTCCTTCTTCACTCATAGTGAGTTTCAACACCGCGTCGGCTCGATAACCCCTCAATGCGCAGCTTAATCCAGCTCGCGCATTAGCCGGCCGATTCATGCTCAATCGTAATCGTCCATGTCGTCGGCAATCGTCTCCGTCAGTTTGTTCGTAAACTGCAACGCCGCATTGTAGCCCATACGTTTGAGCCGGAAATTCATCGCGGCAACCTCGATAATGACGGCAAGGTTTCGTCCCGGACGGACCGGAATCGTCACAAGCGTCACATCGGTATCGATGATCCGCGTCGTTTCCTCGTCCAAGCCGAGTCGATCGTATTGTTTGTCCTGCTGCCAGTTCTCCAGCTTGATGACGAGTCCGATCCGCTTCTGGGAACGAACCGCGCCCGCGCCGAACAACGTCATCACGTTGATGATGCCGAGGCCGCGGATTTCGAGTAGATGGCGGATCAACTCCGGCGCGGAGCCGTGCAGTTGACCGTCCGACGTTTGGCGGATTTCGACCGCGTCGTCCGCTACGAGACGATGGCTGCGTTTCACGAGCTCAAGCGCGGTCTCGCTCTTGCCGATGCCGCTGCCGCCGGTAATCAGCATGCCGACGCCATAGACGTCGACCAAGACGCCGTGGATCGTCGCCGTAGGCGCGAGCTTGCGCTCCAGGAAATCGGTAATGCGGCTAGTCAGAATCGTCGTGGCGATTCCGCTGCGCAACACGGGGATATTGGTGGCGTTCGATTGCTCGATGAGCTCCTGCGGCGCGTCTAACCCCCTGGTCAAAATAATGCAAGGCGTCTCCTCGTTGCACAGCCGGATCATTCTGTTTTTGCGTTCTTCGCTGTCCAGCATGCTAAGGAACGATATTTCGGTTTTGCCGAGCAGCTGCACGCGCTCAACCGGGTGGTAATGGAAGTAACCGGCCATCTCGAGACCCGGCCGATAGAGATCATCAACCGTAATGTTGCGCTTCAAGCCGTCTTCGCCCGCTAGAATCTCCATATTGAAATGACGGACCAATTCGGAAACTTTTACTTTCTTCGCCAAGGGATTGGCCTCCTTCTTCGGGCAACATGTGATCGCTTATGACAACGTTATGTATATCGGTTTCCAATGTCTTCATCGTAAAACAAAAAGGCGCCAAACGCAACGTTTCCGCCGCGCGGCGCCTTCTCCTTATTTGATGGGAACGGTAATGTCCTTATATGCATGCCCTAGATATTGGTCGATCTTGATGGTCAGCGGCTGGATGTAATCAACGTTGGGAATATTGTAATAATAAGTGGCACGCCTGGGTCCAGATTCGAAACTTGACGAAACGTTACCATCGCTCATGCCTCCTTCTATCGTATACAGGTTTCCCGCCGCATCCTCTACCTCGCTCTTTCCGCTGCTATAACCAAACAGGACAAGCCCTCTATTGGTCTCCGGCGGGTCATCCGCATGCGATAGCTCAAATTCCAGATCGATCGCATCGGCCGACTTTCTAACGCTCTTGAGCTTCAATCGGTCATCCGGCGCCGCGATTATCTTCTCCTGCTCCGTATCCAACACCACCTTCATGCCCCTATCGGACATCAGCAGACCATTCGCTTTCAACGTCAACGATTTCGGTTTCTGGAAATACGAGCTTTGGAAGTGACGCACGATCTCCGTATCGAGATCGCCCATTCCCGAATTCGTCCGATAACTTCTGCCCCGGTCGTCCACGAGTTCAAGATCGATAAAGTCGTTTAACCTCTTCGCGTTGCCGGTATCGCTTTTGAATGTAATCGAAACCTGGAGCGGCGTAATCACCGCTTTCGTGATCTCGATACGCTGCCCGGCTACTTCAATCGTCTCATTCAGATCAATCGTTTCCGTCATCTCGGCGAATCGGCTATGATCGATCGGCACCTGCACTTGCAACCATTGTCCTCCCACTTCAAGCTTGAATCGAATTTCTTGGGGCACAGGCACACCTGGCGACATCATAATATCAAGATAATCCTGCACGCCGCCATCCTTATCATCCGTTTCGCGAAAATAATGCGAAGATCCAATTCCGGCAATAATGTCGCCGCCGTTTTCATCCTTAAGCTCGTAGGGCAAGAACGTTGTATCCTCTTCATTAATGCCCGGCCCCTCTGCCGTGTATAGAAGAACGACCCTCTGCGCGTCGGCCAGTACACCATTTACCGTGAATTTATATCCATTACGTTCATCCGACCTATTCACGAGCTGTATATATTCGTTTTCGATCGCCGATTGCAGAGAGCGGTCATAAGAAACAAGCTTCACAAACCCGCTAAAGCCGGGAATTTCCTTTATAATGGCGGCAAAAGTCGGCGAAATCCGCACGAACGCGGTTAACAGGACAAGCATGCTTAGCGCGACAACCACGAATTGAAGACTAGTTCGTTTGCCTCGGTTCCTTTTACTTCGTTTCTCTGCCCGGGAGATGCCGCTTCTGATTCTTTCATCCAGCTTATCCGCTAACTCCGGTTGCTCAGCCAAATCCGATTCGCGACGCAGAAATTCTTTATCCTCTCGAAGCCGCAGAAAAAGCTCTTGCAAGACCGGTTCGTTTTCTACATCCTCTTCATTTCCCTTAACGTCTTGTCCCTCTTCTCCGCTAGAGCCTTCCCCGTCCCTCTTCCGCCAATCGTTCATGCCGACTCACCTCCTTTTGTTCGCCAAGCTCCGTTCTTAATTGCTTTAACGCTTTGTGCAGCCATGTTTTTATCGTGCCATCCGGCTTCTCCATGATTTCCGCGATCTGTCCAATCGTCATGTCCCGATAATATTTGAGTACGATAACCATTCTGTAGCTCGGTGACAGCTTGGCGATCTGTTCTTCCATATAAAGCCGTTCCACCGGCTCCGATGCGGCGGTTGCGTTGACAGGCTGAACGGCATTCTGCGACGTAAACATCTTTTTTCTTTTTTTTCGCTCATCCATGCATACATGAATCAAGATTCGAATGATCCACGTAGAGAAGTAATCCGGGTTTCTAAGACTTTTTCTATGAATCCACGCTCGGCACACTGTTTCTTGAATCGCCTCGAGAGCATCCCCTTCATTACGAAGGTAAGAGTAAGCGATGCCGTACATTTTCCCCTTCTCGCGCTCCAGTTTTTCCAGCAGCGTCTCCCTGTCCCAATGAAGTACCGGCTGCTTATTCTGCTCTCTGTCGCTATCGTGCATGTATTCACCCCTAACCCTTCAAGCCTCAGGCAATGTCCGTTACTATTCAACTATTAGACTCGTCAGGAGCGCAAACGGTTTTACTTTCCCGAAAAAAAATAAAGAGCCTCGGGTTTTCACCCAAGGCTCTTCGTTATAAGGGGATATTAGTTCTCGAAGATGTTCAGCTCGGACTCTTTGTCGAAGAGGTGAACTTTGTTCATGTCCAGAGCAAGCTTCACGCTAGCGCCGTCACGGATAGCGGAACGGCCGTCTACGCGCGCGATTACTGTGTCGGATCCGATACCGTTCAGGTACAGGTACATTTCGTGACCCAGGTTCTCGGCAACTTCTACGTTCGCGTTAACGATCGTGCCAGGGGATGCCTCAAGGAATACCGGCTCCTCATGGATATCTTCCGGACGAATGCCCAGAATGACTTCTTTGCCGATGTAGCCTTTGGAACGAAGCGTTGCCGCTTTGCCTTCCGGTACGACTACGTCTACGCCGGAAGCTTTGAACTTAACGGCTCCGCCTTGCTCGGACAGCATGCCCGAAATGAAGTTCATGGAAGGAGCTCCGATGAAACCTGCGACGAAGATGTTAACCGGGTGGTTGTACAGTTCCTCTGGCGAAGCTGTTTGTTGAATGAATCCGTCCTTCATAACGACGATGCGATCGCCCATTGTCATGGCTTCGATCTGGTCATGCGTTACGTAGATCGTAGTTGTTTCCAGACGTTTGGTCAGTTTGCTGATTTCCGCGCGCATTTGGCCGCGAAGTTTAGCGTCCAAGTTGGAGAGCGGCTCATCCATCAAGAATACTTGCGGTTCACGAACGATTGCGCGGCCCAAGGCAACACGCTGACGCTGACCGCCGGAAAGAGCTTTCGGCTTACGGTCGAGCAAGTGCTCGATATCAAGAATTTTAGCAGCTTCGCGAACGCGCTTGTCGATGTCTGCTTTTTTGAATTTACGAAGTTTAAGACCGAACGCCATGTTTTGGTACACGTTCATATGCGGGTACAGGGCGTAGGATTGGAATACCATCGCGATGTCGCGATCTTTAGGAGCTACGTCGTTCACGAGACGGTCGCCGATAAACAATTTACCTTCCGAGATTTCTTCGAGACCTGCGATCATACGAAGAGTCGTCGACTTACCGCAACCGGATGGTCCTACCAGTACCAGGAACTCTTTGTCCTTGATATCAAGATTTACGTCGGTTACAGATGCTTTATCGGAACCCGGATATTTTTTGTAAATGCCTTCTAAGCGTACGCCTGCCATGATCAATTTCCCCCTAAAAAAGAATTTCGTTATGGATCTATCTTATCCCACAGACGGGCAGATGACTATGCACATACTTTACAAAAAAACTAATTCCTTTTCGTAACTTTGTACAATAGCAATATGATCTTCACAAGAACGGCATCCCGGAATTGCCGAACATCCAGCCCTGTCTCCTGCTTTAGCTTGTCTAACCGATATAATAACGTGTTTCGGTGAATATACAGTTTTTTCGCGGTTTCGCTGACGTTGCAGTCGAGGGAGAAAAACGTTTCCAGCGTCGCGAGCATCTCCGGTTCGACGAACAGATCGGCGCGCTTGAGCGATTGCTCCAAATATTTGGCCCGGTAGCTCTCCGGAATCGTGTTCAGCAGCCTTTCAAGCTGCAGCATCCATGGGAGATGAATATTCGTTCCGACATGGAATTTGCGGCCCAGGTTGATCGTTTCGCGAAGCAAGATCGCGGTTTCCACCATGCCCTTGGACGGAGTCACGGGCAATGCGACTGCCAGGTGGCATTCGCCAAGCCATTCGCTTGCCAGCATCTCGTGCAGACCGGAAGCGATGGATGACAGGCTGTCTTCGAGCGATTCTTCTACGGTAGAGTCGTACAGCTCGGCATCCTCGTCCTTAAGCAGACCCATCGGTCCCCAGATCAGCCATTCCTGGCTTTTGAGCGGTATGAGCAGAATATCATCGGACAAAAACGACTTGAGCAGCTTTTCCAGTTCCGCATATACGGCTTGCGTTGGGGACGGTTGTTCCGTTATGAGAAGGAACGGGATCATGTCGTAATACAACCGGCTTCCAACGGTCAGTTGATCGGGCAGCGAATAGGCCGGCGAATCCGATTCCATCTGCAACTGCAGCCACTCGCTGATTTTTTCGGCAAACCGTTCCGAGTCGCTTAAGCTAGCGCTCGGTTTCGCGGCTTGATTGCCGACAGTCATGCGGAGAGTCCAGCTAATGAGCTCCTTCTCCTTCATGGTCAGGGTAGCGTCAACGACCTCCAGCACCGAAATTTCCTGCTTATGCTTTCCGGCGATAAACCAAGCGATCTCGCTCTTCTCGGCTCGCGATCCTGCCGTCATGGTTTCATTAGGACTCGGATACCACACGGAATCGGATTGTTGAACGAACGTTTCCCAGTCTTGCACTGTTCTCGTAATCAATTGAATCGGGCTATTCAGAATGTGCTGCAGCGGCATGAACCAATCTGTCTTGCTCATTACTTAATCTCCACTCTCCATGAACAGCTTTTCTTTTCATTGTACCATAACCTTGCGGCGAATATTAACTGCCCTCTCCGGAGGGAAGCGTCCTCCCGTACCCTCGCTCTTTGTTTGACCCCATATCCGATCCATGGTAATCTACACCAAACCAAGCTGAAGACTCTATGTCTCGCCAGCTCCCAAAGGAGATTAGCCCATGTCCACCATTACCATTATTTCCGGCAGTCCGAACGCGACTTCCCGCTTGAACGGCATGATCGACTACGCTCGCAAAGAGCTTGAGAATCTGGGACATGCGACGAACACGATTACCGTAGTGACATTGCCGGCCGATGATCTCATACACGCGAGATTCGGCAGCGCCGCTATCGTCGAGGCCAATCGTCTGGTCGAGGAGGCGCAAGCCGTCATTATCGCAAGCCCCGTGTATAAGGCTTCGTATACGGGCGTGCTCAAAGCTTATTTGGATCTGTTGCCGCAAAAAGGTTTCGAGGGCAAAATAGTCGCTCCGTTGTTTATCGGAGGCACGCTCGCCCACTTGTTATCCATCGATTACGCGCTCAAGCCCGTTCTCTCCTCGATGGGGGCCAGACATTTCGCCCGCGGCGTATATGCGACGGACGATCTGGTGAATCGCATACAGGACGGCACCAGCGAGACGAAGTTCGAGCTGCAGGACGAGCTCCTGAACCGTCTACAAGCGACGATTCAAGAGCTCGACGAAGAATTGCGCATGAGAGCCTCATACGAACAATAAAGCTAAGAAAGCAGAGGGAACAATCCGCCCTCCATACGGTCACCCGGCGACCACCCTTGCCCGTCCGTGCATAGATGGCCCGCACCGCTGTATGTGGTGCCATCCGCCATATAGATAATGGCTAGGGCTCGCCGAGGTTTATCCGTGTTATTCGCGTGAGCGAAGTGGAACGTCAGTCCGTCATGAAACGTGCAGCTGCCTGCTTTCATTCTGACGACCGCAGCTTTGTTTCGTTCCGCGACTCCTGCATCCTCGAAGATGTCATGCGGCTCGACGAGATCCACCGCTTTCAAATTTCGGATCCTCTGCGATTTCGGCACAAACATCATGCAGCCATTTTGTTCGTCCACGTCATCAAGCGCGATCCAGATCGACAATGCTCCCGTTTCGTTCATGGGCCAGTACGGCCAATCCTGATGCCAGGGCGTCGGCTTCGAATCTCCAGGCATTTTGAAGAGGGCATGATCATGAAACAACCTTATACCGGAATGTCCGCTTAATTGCTTCGCCATATCGGCGAAGCGTCTCGACATCACGTATCTCGCCATTCCCCCGTGATCCCGCCAAGTATTGACCCGTTGATTCAACACCTTGTAATAAGCCCCGCCGGATTGCGACGTCAGTGCGGATTTACCATTGCCGTCGCTAACGCCCATAGCCTCTTCCAAATATCCGCGCAGCTCCGACAACTCCTCTGGAGACAACACGCCATCCACTTGCACAAACCCATTCTCCCGATAATATCGAATCTGTTCCTCATTTAATTGCAACGTCTGATTATCCATTCCCATTCCTCCGCTTCATAAGGTTTAATGCTTAACCTTAATGTAATGGATTCAGGCATGCTCTGCTTGGTGGATCCGCCATCTTATCAAGGCGATCCGCCGAATATTCAATAGTTGGGTTATAATCGAATTAGATTCCTTATTTATTCATCATGTCGAAGGAAATGTGGATATGCGGCCCTCTACGTTGTTGCGTAAACATCACCATTATCGGGACAAACGATTTCCTTTTCATATCGAGCATTGCGTCATTAAGCGCAATGAATTAATAACGTCTCACGCACATGATTTTGTCGAGCTTGTATTTGCCGTCAGCGGCAATGCCGATCATGAATTAGCCGGCGTAACTTATCGACTTAAGAGTGGCGACGTATTCGTCATTGAACCAAACGTTTTACATAGCTACAGGGGGTCTTCGGATGAGGACACGATTGTATATAACGTTTTATTCGACCCCGAGCTTCTTCGCCAAGAATTAAACACCTTGCTGCTCATACCGGAATTCGCGAAATTCTTTTATCTGTTGCCGTTTATTAGGAACGGCTCTTCCTTCATTCCGTTTCAACGCTTGCCCGAAGGCAATCATGCCGTCATCTTGCATCATCTGGAAACGATTCATTCGGAGTATGATGGGATGCTAAGCGGCTGGCAGCTTATGGTCAAAACGCGGTTTATCGAATGTCTAGTCTGCCTGAGCCGTTACCTGGATCCCGCCGCTCTTGACGTGCATGGCGTTAGCGACCTCGACTGGGTGGACTCCGTCCGTCATTTTATAGATGTCCATTATCGGGAATCCATCACGCTCGCTCAAGCCAGCCATATGTGCGGCATTAGCGAATCAACCTTTAAGGCCAAGTTCAAATCGGCTACAGGCCGTAGCTTGCTTGATTACAAACATGACGTCCAAATTCGGGAAGCCTGCAAGCTGCTGCGGGATACGGATCGTAAAATCGTTGATATCGCAATGGAAGTGGGTTTCAGCGACGTCAGCTTTTTTAACAAGCTATTTCGGAAGCATAGGGGGATTACGCCTAAACAATACCGGATTCACCCGCCGACGTAAGGGTGCTCATTATGATTCACTTCATGCGAACCGATTACGGAAACAACAAAAAAGAGAGGCAGCGCCTCTCTTGGTAAGTTATGATTGGTTAAAAACTGGTGAGCCATGAAGGACTCGAACCTTCGACACCCTGATTAAAAGTCAGGTGCTCTACCAACTGAGCTAATGGCTCCGATTAAGGAACTGGTGGAGGATGATGGATTCGAACCACCGAACCCGAAGGAAGAGATTTACAGTCTCCCGCGTTTGGCCACTTCGCTAATCCTCCATGTTGAACACCTTATCCGCCTAAACAGACAAAAGTGGTGGCTCGGGACGGAATCGAACCGCCGACACAAGGATTTTCAGTCCTTTGCTCTACCGACTGAGCTACCGAGCCTTACCTTATAAAAAAAATGGCGGAGCTGACGGGATTCGAACCCGCGGTCTCCTGCGTGACAGGCAGGCATGTTAGGCCTCTACACCACAGCTCCAGGAATTGAATGGTGGAGGATGACGGGATCGAACCGCCGACCCTCTGCTTGTAAGGCAGATGCTCTCCCAGCTGAGCTAATCCTCCATATGGTAGCGGCGAAGGGGATCGAACCCCCGACCTCACGGGTATGAACCGTACGCTCTAGCCAGCTGAGCTACACCGCCACATGTTTCCCCGAATCTTGTCTCTTGCAGCGCTCGGGGTCGCTTGCAAGGTCAGGCAATGACATAGCCATATGCCATGTGCAAATCCGTTCTGCTTTGATGGAGCTTGTCCACCTTGGCAACTAGATTGCGCCCTGAAAACTGGATACGAAAGGTTTGCTGAACCTTAAAGCTGTTGTCTGACGCTTGTATGGAGCGATCAAACGTGTAGGATAAGCCCTCGACCGATTAGTATTCGTCAGCTCCACACATTGCTGTGCTTCCACCCCGAACCTATCAACCTCGTCGTCTTCAAGGGGTCTTACAT